>ERZ1108170.11-NODE-11-length-146029-cov-10.322283_pt1 | contig 146029 bp, 124 predicted proteins | sample MGYA00403705_ERZ1108170 | MGnify/ENA primary metagenome ERZ1108170 (study PRJEB35170, sample SAMEA104062422) | human gut metagenome | biome: human gut; feature: human-associated habitat; material: faeces | place: Denmark | collected 2012-06-15 ...
CTGTTTTTGCATGTGTTGTGAATTCTATAATTGCTCTGCGATTTCGTAAATGAGGGCCTTTGTGTTGTCCCATCCAAGGCATGGGTCGGTAATCGATTTTCCGTAAACGCCGTCCTCAACCTTTTGGTTGCCGTCAACGATGTACGATTCAATCATAAAGCCCTTAACCATCTTTTTAATATCGGCGCTGTGGCGCATAGAATGCAAAACTTCGTTCGCAATTCTGATTTGCTCCATATATTTTTTGCTCGAATTTGAGTGGTTTGTATCAACGATAACAGCCGGATTTTCATATCCGCCGTTGCAATACAAATCGTGAAGAGTAATCAAATCTTCGTAGTGATAATTTGCGTGGTTGATTCCGTGCTTGTTAACGCTGCCTCTCAAAATAGCGTGTGCAAGCGGATTGCCCTTTGATTCAACCTCCCATCCTCTGTAAAGGAAGGTGTGACCGTGCTGTGCCGCCTTGATTGCGTTGAGCATAATTGAAAAGTCGCCGCTTGTCGGATTTTTCATTCCGACAGGAATATTGAGTGATGACGAAACAAGTCTGTGTTCCTGATTTTCAACACTTCTTGCGCCTACTGCAACATATGAAAGCAAATCGCTCAAATATCTGTGATTTTCGGGATAAAGCATTTCATCAGCGCAGGTAAGACCGGTTTGCTCAATTGCATCTTTGTGGAGCGAGCGCACCTCGATAATGCCCTCAAGCATATCCGGCTTTTTGTCCGGGTCGGGCTGATGGAGCATTCCTTTGTAGCCGGCACCGGTTGTTCTCGGCTTGCCTGTGTAAATTCTCGGGATGATCAAAATTTTATCGTCAACCTCTTTTTGCACATCCGCAAGGCGGTGAATGTAGTCAAGAACAGAATCGGGTCTGTCAGCCGAGCACGGACCGATAACAAGCAAAAACTTGTCGCTCTCGCCGGTAAAAATCTTTTCGATTTCCTTATCTCGTGCCTCTTTTATTTTTGTAGCCTCGGGCGAAAGGGGATACTTTTCTTTTATCTCCTTAGGCACGGGAAGTTTTCTTTTGAATTCGGTGTTTATCATATTATCCATAGTTTTTTACCTCACTGATATAATAATATCATTATTGATATTATAAGTCAATAATATACAAAAAAGGCAACGGCTGTCGATTATCTCACTCGGCAGCCGTCAAATTTTATAATAATGAAGCTACAAGGTCGCCCATTTGCGATGTGTTGACAGCCTCAAAGCCGTCTTCGTAAATATCGGGAGTGCGTGCCTTGGTGAGCGCGGTGTCAACTGCTTTTTCGATTGCGTCGGCAGCCTCTGCCTCGCCGAAGGTGTATCTGAGCATCATTGCGCCCGAAAGGATTGTTGCAAGCGGATTAGCCTTGCCTTGACCCGCAATATCGGGTGCAGAGCCGTGGATAGGCTCATAAAGACCGAATGTGCCCTCTGCAAGCGATGCGGATGCAAGCATACCGATTGAGCCCGAAATCATAGATGCCTCGTCTGACAGAATGTCGCCGAAAATATTTGATGTAACGATTGTGTCAAACTGATTCGGGTTTCTTACAAGCTGCATTGCGCAGTTGTCAACATACATATATGAAACCTCAACTTCGGGATAGTCCTTTGATACCTCTTCCATAACTTTTCTCCAAAGTCTTGATGAATCAAGCACATTTGCCTTGTCAACGCAGGTGAGCTTTTTTTCTCTCTTCATTGCGTATTCAAAGCCTGCCTTAACGATTCTCTTGATTTCCGGATAGGTGTATCTTTCGGTGTCATATGCGCCTACAACGCCGTTTTCTTCATATGTTCCGCGGTCGCCGAAATAAATTCCGCCTGTGAGTTCGCGAACGATGAGAATATCCAAACCGTCGCCGATGATTTCCTCTTTAATCGGTGATGCCGATTTGAGCGGAGCAAAAATCTTTGCCGGGCGAAGGTTTGCAAAAAGTCCCAAATCCTCACGGATTGCAAGAAGTCCCTTTTCGGGGCGGTTGTTGCCGGGTTGGCTGTCCCATTTTGGTCCGCCTACTGCGCCCAAAAGCACTGCGTCCGACGCTTTGCACGCCTCTGCAGTTTCTTTTGGATAAGGCACGCCTGTTGCGTCAATTGCGCATCCGCCCAAAAGCTGATAGTTGTAATCAAATTTAAAACCGAATTTTTCGCCTGCCTTGTCAAGCACCTTGGTGCATTCGTTGACAATTTCGGGTCCGATTCCGTCACCTCTTAATACAGTGATTTTGTAGTTATTCATATTTACCTCCGTTGCACTGCGCTGTTTCACCTTTGCGGCTTTTATACGCAGTCGCACATAATCGACAATCCATTCGCCGTTTTTGCAAAATTTTCGGTATAATTTTCCGAATCCCAATTGTTTTTCACGGCAAATCAGCAAACATCAAAAATTCCGGGCATTGTGTCGTCGCGCATTGTGTCAGCTTGGTCACGGTTGATTGCGCAAATTACACCCTTCATACAAGCATAGCCGATATTGTGGCTTACGCCGATACCGAAAATTGTTTTGCCCTGCGGTGTTTTAAGCTGAATGTAGCTGATAGCCTTTGAGTCGGAGCCTACTGAAATAGAGTGCTCGTCATAATCAATAAATTCGTATTCGCGAAGCGGAGTTTTGTTCATAGCGTCGCAGAATGCGCCTACCGGACCCGAGCCGACGCCCTCAATTTTGACAGGCTCGTTGTCTTTGTATTTAAGCTCACCGGTGAAATGAACTTTTGTGAGGTAATCATCCTCGTTCTTTTCTTCGGTGATTTTATAATTCTTTAATCTGTAAGGACCGCAAACATTTCTGTATTCCTTTTGGAAAAGGTCAAATACTTCGTCAGCCTTAAGCTCCTTGCCTTTTTCATCGCACGCTTTTTGAACAACTGTGCTGAATTCGGGGTGCATAGCCTTTGGCATTTTGATTCCGTAGTTGTTTGCAAGGATAAATGCTGTTCCGCCCTTGCCGGACTGTGAGTTTATGCGGATAATCGGCTCATATTCTCTGCCGACATCTGCCGGGTCAATCGGGAGATACGGAATTTCCCAATATTCTGTTCCGCTTTCCTCCATATACATTTTGCCCTTGTTGATTGCGTCTTGATGCGAGCCTGAAAATGCGGTGAATACAAGTTCGCCTGCGTATGGGTGACGGGGCGGCACTTGCATTTTTGTGCAACGCTCGTATACCTCTTTTATTTTGTTAATGTTGTGAAAATCAAGCTCCGGGTCAACACCCTGTGTCCACATATTAAGCGCAAGAGTGATGACATCAACATTGCCTGTGCGTTCGCCGTTGCCGAAAAGTGTTCCCTCAACACGGTCGGCGCCTGCCATAAGCGCAAGCTCGGTTGCGGCAACGCCTTCGCCTCTGTCATTGTGCGGATGAAGCGAAATTATTGCGGCGTCGCGGTTGGGCAAATGTCTGCAAAAATACTCGATTTGGTCGGCATAGCCGTTCGGTGTCGAGCATTCAACGGTTGACGGAAGGTTGAGAATAATCGGATTTTCTTTTGTGATATGAAGTTCCTCCATAACACGGCGGCAGATTTCAACAGCATTGTCCATCTCTGTGCCGGTGAAACTTTCCGGTGAATATTCAAAGCGGATATTCATATCGGGGTTTCTCTTTTTCTCGTCCTCGGTCAGCTCATAAATAAGCTTTGCGCCCTTAACGGCAATATCAATAACACCCTGCATATCTGTTTTGAAAACAACCTTTCTTTGCAGTGTCGATGTTGAATTGTAAAAATGCACAATTACATTTTTTGCGCCGTCAATAGCCTCAAATGTTTTTTTGATAAGGTGCGGTCTTGCCTGAACAAGCACCTGAATGGTAACATCGTCGGGAATGTAGTTTCCGTCGATAAGTGTTCTTAAAATTTCATACTCGGTTTCGCTTGCGGATGGGAAACCTACCTCAATTTCTTTAAAGCCTACTTCAATAAGCGTTTTAAAAAATTCAAGTTTTTCCTCAAGATTCATCGGGTCAACAAGTGCCTGATTGCCGTCTCTCAAATCAACCGAGCACCAAATCGGCGCCTTTGTGATAACATTGTTCGGCCAAGTCCTGTCGGGAATGTTGATTGGTTTAAACGGAATGTATTTTTGATAACCTTTTTTCATAATTAATTATCTCCTTTCCCGTGCATAGGGTATAATAAAAGCCCCTACACACAAAGTATAGGGGCGTAATAACACGCGGTACCACCCTATTTCGGCAGTAGGTTGCACTGCCCTTTAGCATCTATCAATGCCTTAACCGATAACGAGGTCAGCCGACCGCACCTATAAATTTCTGTTCAGCGCGGCAACTCCGCAGTGAGTTATGCATTTGTTATTTTATATCGGCTTGCACCTTCCGCCGACTCTCTGCAATAAAATAAAAAATCTTTTTCTGCTTCATTGTTTTTATTGGGTACTGTTTAATTTTCAGTACACTTATTATAGCAAATTAAGTGTATTTGTCAAGTGTTTTATAATTTAGAATATCCGTAGCCGTTTGAAATTGCGTCAACAGTCTTGCCCTCGCGGCAAAGCGGACAGTCGTGAGCCGGATATGCGGCATATCCCGGAACATCGTCTGTTGAAAAAATTGTGTTGACCGGCAAGCCCGAAATTTCTTTTTTTGCACTGAAAACGCTTGAAATTCCGACAACATTGCCGCCGTAATATTGCACGCTCTCAATTGCTCTTTCAACGGTGCGTCCCGATGTGATACACGAAATCAAAACAACAACATTTTTGCCGTTAATCATTCTGCGCAGATTGTCACGAAAAATCAAATTTCCTGCGGCATCATATTCAGAGCCTACGGTGTAAACACTTTGGCTCGGATTTGGGCTGAGCATATTCGGCCTTGCAAGTTCGTGAGCAAGATAAGCGCCGAGCGCCTGTGTTTCGTAAAGGCACAAAACGGTGTCAACGGAAATATCGTTTGTGTTGTAGTATTCCGACAAAAGCATTGCCGTGTCAACCGATACGGCGTGATTGTGTTTAACATCGGATGTGCCGATATAATAATTAATATGATTGCTTGATGAAATAAAGTGACCTGCCATAAGGTGAATAAAAACATTGTCGTTTCTCGGACAGGTGACGGTGTAAACATCGCTCATTACAACATCTCCTTTTTCTTTATATTTTACTATATTTGCTCCTTGTTTTCAACGCCTTTTACACCGAAAAATAACCTTTTATTTTGTATATTATTACTAATAATTGATTTATTCGTGCCGATATGATATATTATTAAACCGAGGTATAAATTATGAACATTGGCAGTTTGCAATTTAATCATTTGGCTTTTCTTGCTCCTATGGCAGGCATAGCCGACCGCGCCTTTAGAGAGCTTTGCGTTCACTACGGCGCGGCATATACGGTCACCGAAATGGTTTCGTCAAAGGGCTTGACCATGGGCGACAAAAAAAGCGCGGAACTTTTAACAATAGGCGGCGAGCGTCCCTGCGGCGCGCAGATTTTCGGCGACGATCCGCAGATTATGGCGAACGCCGCGGTTAAGTGCCTTGATTTTAAGCCCGAGGTGATTGATATTAATATGGGCTGTCCCGCGCCTAAAATCGCAATGAACGGCGGCGGTGCAAGCCTTATGAAAAATCCGCAGCTTGCATATGAAATAGTGAAGGCGGTTGTCGATGCCGTCGATATTCCCGTCACGGTCAAAATCCGCAAGGGTTGGGACGATGACAGCGTGAATGCCGTCGAAACAGCACTCCTTGCGCAAAAGGCAGGTGCTGCGGCGGTCACCGTTCACGGCAGAACACGCAAACAAATGTATTCGGGCACGGTCGATTACGATATTATCCGCAGTGTTAAGCAAGCGCTTGATATTCCCGTTATCGGCAACGGCGATGTTGTTGACGAGCAGTCGGCAACGGTTATGATGGAAAAAACGGGCTGTGATGCCCTGATGATTGGAAGGGGAGCACTCGGCAATCCTTGGCTTTTTGCACAAATTAACGCCTATTTTGACGAGTGCAGAGTTTTACCACCGCCGACCGTTACGCAAAAAATGGTGACAATGCTCAAACATATTCAAAAAATCATTGAATACAAGGGCGAATATGCAGCGATGCGTGAGGCTCGCCATCATGCCGCATATTACACAAAGGGAATGCGCGGCGGTGCAGCTTTGCGAAAGGAAATCAGTTCGTTTGAGCACTTTGAACAGCTCGAGGAGCTTGCTTTTAAAATAGTAAAGGAAAATGAGTGATGATTTTTAAAAACTGCACATTTTTTAACGAAATGTTTGAAAAAGAAGTCGGCGATATAAAGGTCGAAAACGGCAAAATCGCAGAAATCGGTTTTTTTAACGAGGGCGGAGTCGATATGAGCGGCTGCCTTGTTTTGCCCGGATTTGTCGATATTCATATACACGGCGGTGAGGGTGCCGATTTCTCGGACGGAGACACGGCTTCGTTTGATGCAATGAGTCGCTATTTGGCAAAGCACGGCGTAACTTCATTTTGCGGCACTACAATGACTCTTTCGCAGGATAAACTGCGCCGAATTGTTTCAGCCGCGGCGGACTATACCGCGCCTAAATCAAAACTTGTCGGTATCAATCTTGAGGGTCCGTATATTGCAATGAGCAAAAAAGGCGCGCAAAATGCCGAATATGTCAGAGCAGGCAGTGTTGACGAGGTGCGCGAGCTGTATTCGATTTGCGACAAAATCAAGCTTATTACAATTGCGCCCGAGGCATTCGACAGTGCTGAGTTTATAAAAGAGGTCAGCCGCTTTATGTCGGTTTCAGTCGGTCATTCGGCGGCAAACGCCGAGCAGTGCCGCACTGCGTTTGAAAACGGCGCAAACCATATCACCCATTTGTTTAATGCGATGACACCGATGACCCACCGCGAGGCAGGTATTGTCGGCACTGCGTTTGATAACGACAATGTTATGTGCGAAATTATTTGCGACGGCGAGCATATTTGCCCGACTGTTTTGCGTAACTCGTTTGATATTCTCGGTGAGGACAGAGCCTGCGTTATCAGCGACTCGATGCGCGGCGCAGGAGTGGGCGAGGGCGAATTTGAACTCGGCGGTCAAACGACATATGTCAAGCCGGGCTACAAGGTTGCAAAACTTGCCGACGGAACTATTGCTGCATCAATCACAAATGTTTTTGATGAGTTTAAAAATCTGCTTTCATTCGGCATTGATTTTAAAACGGCGCTCAAATCCTGCACAATCAATCCGGCAAGGTCAATCGGCGAGCAGGATAATATCGGCTCGATTGCAGTCGGCAAGTGTGCCGATTTTATAGTGACGGATGAAAATTTCAATATAAAAGAGGTTTATATAAATGGAACACTCGCTTAATATAGTTTTAATAGAGCCGGAAATTCCGCAAAACACCGGCAACATTGCGCGCACCTGTGCCGCAACCGGAGCAAGATTGCATCTTGTCGGACCGATGGGTTTTAAAATTACCGATAAGCAGGTGAAAAGAGCGGGACTTGATTATTGGGACAAACTCGATATTTCTTATTACGATTCCACAGAGGAGTTTTTCGAGAAAAATCAGGACGGCACATTCTATTATTTTACCACAAAAGCAGAGCAGGCACACACCGATGTGCAGTATCCAAACCATTGCTATCTTGTTTTCGGCAAGGAAACAAAGGGTTTGCCTGAGGAATTGCTCAAGGCAAATCACGATTATTGCGTTCGCTTGCCAATGCGCGGCATTATTCGCAGTCTTAATTTATCAAACGCGGTTGCCGTCGGAACATATGAAACACTGCGTCAGTGGGACTATCCCGAATTGTCGCAAAAAGGTCAACTTCATAATTTGCATTGGTAATTTAATAAAGGCAAAAATAAACGCGCAGTTGAGATTTTCTCTCAGCCGCGCGTTTCGTGTTTTATTCGTTATTCTGTGTCAAACTCGTCGGTAAATTCCCGAAATGTTGAATATGCTTTTTCAACTTTTACCTTTTTTTCAAAGAGTGCCTGTGCATCTTTGCTCAAATCATCGCTTTTAAAGAATGTGGAATAATTCTTGTAATCGTTGTCCTTAACAAGAATATACTCTTCGCTGTCAGTTTCTTTGTCATCTATTTTGTAAAATTTTATTTCGTCATATTTTACATGTTCCGCTTTGTTCCAATGCTCACAAATATAAACATCATTTTCGCCGAGAGCAATGTTTTTTTGCGTGTCAAAATATGTCATCACACCGCCGGCGAAAATAATTGCAACGCCCAAAACCGTGCATATAATCTGTGCCGTTTTTCCTTGCACAAGTGCGGTCAAATCCTTTTTTCTCAAAATTGCATTAGCGGCGACAATTCCTATAATAACATCAATTCCGACCGTCAAAACCATAATTAATACAAAATTAAAATTGTGAAAGCTCATCGGATAATATCCGCTGTCCGCAATTGCACCGAGGGTGATTTTTTCAATCAAATAGCTTATGCCGTATGCCGCGAACATTGAAATCGCAACAGAAACAAGCGATATTTTTGAAACAATTGACGACCTTTTGTCATGTTCGCTTACACTGTCGTTAAATTGAGTATTTGAGGCTTCAAAATCATTCGCAATCAAATAGTCAAAATATCGTATTTCATAATCGAGGAGTTTATTTTTTGCAGATTTCTTCGCAAGCCATTTTTGAATTTCGCTCTTAGCTCCGGTCAAAATGTGCTTTTTGAATGTTTCGTCGCCGCATCTGTATGTATAAAGCCTGCTGTTGCATTTTTCAATCAAATTATTGTCGGAGTATTCGGCAAAACGGTCAAAGTCAACATTTTTTGCAACAATGCCCAAATCGTGTTTTGCGGATTGCAAAAGCGCCTCCTGCATATCGCCGCTTTCCGCAATTTTACTTGCTTTTCGGCTGTTCCTGCCGATAAATTCAAAAATCGTGTCTATTGTTGAGTCAACATCTTCCTTTGCATAAACACAATGGTTGTCATATGTTACAAAGGTTTGGTCATCAACAATGTTGTGAATGTTGTATATTGAAAATTCAATCGGCGAAAAAGCAAACTTAAATGCCGTCACAATAGAGTTTCCGAGATTTTCGCTCTCAATAAACGAATAGCTCTCCAGCAGGGTATTGCTGTATCTAATCATTGCCGTAAAGCCGCTGTATTTTATGCTCGCCGTTATGAGACATGCATCCTCGTCATAATCAAAATCGACGCCTTGCGCATTTGTGTCAATCGACACTTTGTATGATATTCTGTCCTTGAATATTTTTTCAAAGGGAAGGTTTGATTTTTTCATAATGATATATCCTTATTTGTTAAATCGGTATCCGCGTCCCCAAACGGTGTTTACATATTTGAAATTTTTGTCAACAGAAAACAGCTTGTCCCTCACTCTGTTTACATGCACGGTTACCGTTGATGTTTCGCCCATTGAGTCATACTCCCAAATTTTTTTGAAAAGTTCATCCTTGCTGAAAACGGTGTTCGGATTTTCCGCAAGGCAGGTCAAAAGGTCAAATTCCTTGTTTGCAAAGCTTATTTCAATGCCGTTGACAAATACACGGCGAGATTTTTTGTCGATTTTGATATTATCAATCTCGATAATGTCGCCGTTGTCCTGCGGTGTGCTTGTTAGGCGCTCGTATCTGTTGATGTGCGCAATAACCCTTGCAACAAGCTCCGACGGGCTGAACGGCTTTACGATATAATCGTCAGCACCGACACCCAAGCCCTTGATTTTGTCCAAATCGTCGCGCTTTGCACTTACAAGCAGGATAGGTATGTTTTTAACCCTTCTCACCCTCTTGCAAATTTCCATTCCGTCAACCGACGGCAACATTATATCAAGCATAATAAGATTGTAGTTTCCGTTGAGCGCAAGCTCAAGTCCTCTTGCGCCGTCAGTCGTTGTTTCAACCTCAAAGCCGTTTGCCTCAAGATAATCTTTTTCAAGTTGAAGGATGTTCATATCATCCTCAACAATCAATATTTTTTTGCTCATCGCCCTCGTCTCTCCTTCTGTCAAGCGAAATCAATATTGTCAAGCCGTTGTTTTCACTGCCTGTTGCCCAAATTCTGCCGCCGTGCATTTCAATAATTCTTCTGCAAACCGACAGACCGATGCCCGATCCGTTTGAAACATTGCTCCGCGCTTTGTCCGCTCTGTAAAATGTGTCAAAAATTTTCGGAAAATCCTTTGGGTCAAGCCCTATTCCGTTGTCTGCAATGCTTATGATGATTGATTTTTGATAACTTTCTGCCGACAGCGTAACTTTGCCCTTGACATCTTTGCGTTTGTATTTTATTGAGTTTGAAATAATGTTCTTTATTACTCTTTCAAATCTGTCAACATCAATGTCGATAAAAACATCGTCATCGCAGTTGTTGCTGTATTCAAAATCAAAATCGTTTTTGGCGAGAATATCTGAAATTTCAGCCCTGCAATCATCCAAAAAATCGTTTGCACGAATAGTCTTTTGGTCGAGTAGAATATTATCGGATTCAAGTTTTGAAACGGTCAAAAGCTCATCGAGCAACTTTTCCATATCGCATGTGGAGGAATATATCGTTTTCAAATATTGTTCGCGCTTTTCGGGTGTGTTTGCAATGCCGTCAATCAAGCCTTCAACATATCCCTTTGCCGAGGTCAACGGAGTTCGCAAATCGTGTGCAAGCCCTGCAATCATTTCTTTTCGCGATTCTTCAATTCTGTTTCGCTCTTCGGTCAGCGTTTTAAGGCGCCTTGACATATGGTTAAACGATTTTACTGTTTTGCCAAGCTCATTCGTGCTTTGATAATCAATTACGCAGTCAAGATTTCCGTTTGCAATTTCGTCAGCTGCTTTTGACAGCTTTTTGAGCGGTTTTTTCAAAAATCCCGATGTTATAAGCGACATTGAAATTATCGAAAGAATAAATATCGCCGCAACAATTGTTATAATCACACCTGTTCTGCCGACAAAAAATGTCAAAAAATTTTGCGGCGAATATTGGTTTGTAACATCGTGCACCTTGTAGTTTTTGTTTGTGATAATCAGGGTGTATCGGTGCTTGTCCTTTTGCGCATGGTTTACAATCACCATTCCGTTTTCACCGAAATAGTTTGAATTTTGATTAATGTTGATATTTGTTATTTTGTTTGCAAGCTTGACAATATCTGCCTTGTTCGCCGTTGCGTAATACGGCGTGTTGTCGCATTCGATATATACAAGCGAGCCGATTTTTTCAATAGGCTCAACAAATCCCTGCACTTTTGAAAGCTTTTTTTCGTTTGTATCGTTTGAAACAAGCTCGTCGGATATTGACGACATCGTTGAGCTCCACTGTATCAGGTTGATTGTTGAATACGAATTTGTTGTCACTGTCGATATATTAAAATATGACGCAAGCATGCCCGAAAAAACAGAGCCGAATGTTGCAATTAAAATAACGGGTATTACAACGCTCATAACGGTTGTTATCGTCAGCCGTGTTGAAATTGACAGGTTTCGTCTGTGCCTTTTTTTGTTTTTGCTCATACAATTTACCTCGTGTAACTACATTTTATAACATTTGCGCAATTTATACAAGATTAAAAGCTCTGAAAATGAAATATTGACAAATTTTTCCAATTTATTTATTAATTTTTGTTAATTTTTCTTGACTCTGCACTTGAATATAATTATTATATATACGATTTAAAATCTGTTTCGCATAAATATAACATGAATTTTGCATAAATATTACAAAACGGTGCTTACGATGGTGGTGATAGTACGGCGATAGCAACATTTAAACGATACGAGAAAAAATATCTCATATCAAAAGAAAAACTTGATAAAATTTTGCCCGTATTGCTTGAATATATGGAACTTGACCCATTTTGCCTAAACGGCAACGAATACAGAATTTACAGCATCTATTATGACACGGTTAATCACGACATAATTCGCGAAAATTCCGCCGGCAAGCTTTATAAAGAGAAAATGAGGATTCGCTCATATTACGATAAAAAGGACCCCGAAGACACTGTTTTCATGGAAATAAAAAAGAAAAGCAACGGTGTCGGCAATAAACGACGAATTAAAATAAAAATTAAGGAAATTGAGCCTTTTGTAAATGACGGAGTTTTGCCCGACACGGGCGACGATTATCTGTCAACCCAAGTTGCAAAGGAGTTGCAATATTTTCTTAAAACGAACAAGGTCGCTCCTGCGCTCTATGTTCAGTATGACCGACTTGCTCTTTTCGGCAAGGAGGATAAAAATTTTCGTATGACATTTGATAGGAACATTCATATTCGCAGAAACAATTTCGTTTTCGGCGAAAGTGACGAGGATCAGTTTCTTTTGCCGGATGATACATACATTATGGAGATTAAAATTCTCGGTGCGATGCCGATGTGGCTTGCAAGGTTGCTGTCTGAGAATGAACTTTACAGCCGTGGCTTTTCAAAGTACGGCGTTAAGTACAGAAAGGACGCACAGCAGCGCGATCTCGATTATTTTCTCACCGACAGTGACGGAAAAGAGGTCGATTTTGATTATTTTAAAGATTAATAAAACGGAGGATTGTTTTAATGGAAGATTTTTTATACAGCCTTACAAGCGGTGAATGGGCAGGCCAGCTCAACGCAAAAAGCGTGCTTGAAGCGGTGCTTACCGCTGCGGCAATCGGCTTGATTATCAGCCTTGTTTATTTGTTTACACACAAAAAAGAGGGCTATTCACAGGCATTCTGTGTTTCACTTATACTTCTTGCACCGATTGTTGCAATGGTTATTCTTGTTATCGGCAACAATGTTGCCACGGCGTTCTCACTTGCCGGTGCATTCGCACTTGTTCGTTTCAGAAGCGCACCCGGCGACCCAAAGGATATAGCATTTGTGTTTATGTCGGTGCATTTGACGAAGTTCTCGGAAAATATTGCCGTTCATTCAAAATGACAAGGGTTAAAAGCGTTGATTTCGGCGCATTATTTGAACTTTCATTCAGCGTTGAACTTAAAGACAAAAATTCAATCAGAGAATTTCTTGACGATTTGAGAGCACTCAACGGCAATCTTAAGCTTATGCTTTCGGTTGAACAGTCGGTAAAGAGCTTTCATTTTCAATAAAAAGCAATAATTGAGGGGGAGAGGAATGCTGTATTCTGGCATTCCTTTTCGTGCTTTATTCGGGAATATTTATTTCCGCTATTTTTGACAAATTCACAAAGCAGGTGGTGCAAATATGACAAATAATATGAAAAAAATAATTTGCCTTGGCATTTCGGCGACAGTTGTTGCAACGGCTTTTGCAGGGTGCAGTGCGGCTAAAACCTCCGGCAAGGAGGAGCATACCGTCGCCGTGACGGAAATAGTCACAAACTCCGAAGGCGAGGCGGTAACGGACGAAAGCGGCGAGGTCGTTACTGAGGTTGTTACCGATAAAAACGGTTTGCCGGTCACAAAGGTTGTCAAGGGCGATGCGTCATCGTCAACCTCAGCAAATTCATCGACAGCCGCAAAATCAAACGGCGCAACAAAAGCAGGCTCGACAAAAGCAGGCGCAACAAAAACAGCATCCAAGGGCAAAAGCTCAGCAACCGCCGCTCAAAGCAAAAACGAATCGGTCAAAATTGTTCTTGAGGAAAACAGGCGTGCGTCCTGCTCGTCAAAGAATGTCGAAATCGAATCCGGCATTGTCACCATCAAAAAGGGCGGCAATTACAGAATATCAAGCTCAACAAAGGCATGGCACGGTCAAATCGTATTAAAACTTAAGGAAACCGAGAGTGCCGAAATTGCTTTTGAAAATGTTACGATTTCAAACGATTCAAAAAATATTCTTCGAATCATAAACACAAGCAACACTTCGGACAGATCGTTTATCGAGGCGGAAACAGAACCGGATACAAAAGAAGATAACAAAATCGAAGAAATTGCCGATTACGAAAATGCTCCCAAGGTTTCAATTTCGTTTCCGCAGGGAACATCAAGCTCGTTTACAACATCGGCAAACAGTGTCACGGGTATTATTTATAACGAATCAAAGCTCACAATCAAGGGCAGAGGTTCGGTCAGTATTTCAGGCGGCTCGAAAAATGCCAACAACTGCATTTGCTCGACAAAGGGCCTGACAATTAAAAATGTAAGCATCAACCTCACAACAGCCGCACATGAAAGCACAAGCAATCTTGCAAAAACAAGCGGCTCGGCAAAGGGAATTTTCTCATACAGCAAAGTTAATCTTGAAAGTGGCAAGCTTACAATCCGCTCAAACGGCGACGGCATCCGTTGCGACTCGTTCAACGCAACCGGCGGAATACTCGATTTGAAATCCTCCGCCTGCGACGGTATCGACGCCGACGACCAAATCATAATTTCCGACGGTGATATTAAATCAATCGCGTTGAAAAAATATTCGTTCAAAGTTCGCCGTGTAAACAACACATTTGAGAAAATTGGCAACAAGCCGGTTCGCTCCGGCAAAAACGATTGCTTCAGAATAGACGGCGGCACCGTTTGGGGCGAGAGCAAAAAAATAACATATCTCAATCCGTCGTTCCAATCCGATTCAAAAGGCTCAAAGCAGGCGAGCATCATTGCTAAGATGATAAAGAAAAATTCGACAGCAGACAGCAAAGAGGCTAATCAAATCAGCATCGACGAAGTGAATAAAACATCAATCAACAAATGCACAAAATTTCTTTATTCGTCATCAAAGATTAAAGACGGCGGCAGATATTGGGCTCATGCCGTGAACAGTAAAAATTCCATCGTTGTTTGGCATTCAACGGCAGGTATAGCAGAAGTAAGAGCAAACGTAAATAAATAATCCTGTTCAGAGGAATAAATATGAAAAAAGCTAAAATGAAAAAAATTACATCGGTTATAGTGTCATTGGCGCTCATAATTTCGTCAGTATTTATCTCACCGATTATCGCAGGCGCCGTTTCAACTCCGCCGCAACTTGAATCAACCGCTGTTCAGTTTTGGGCAGACCCCGAAAATACTCTCACTCAAAACGACCTCAATTCCTTTAACAGCGGAACAAATATAACAATGGTCGGTGCTGTCGGCGTTTATGCGCGCAGTACATCGTCAACAAACTATTATTTGTTTCTCCCATCATCTGCAGATTGCAACAACCTCAAGGTGTGGTTTAATGCGTCAACGGCTTCAATTGATTCAACTATAATTAAAAGCGGCGAGCCGACAAACGCTTTTGCTGATATTGCGGCAGGCGGAGTGTCAAAAACATATACACTCGACCTTGATGGCGCAAAATATTCTGTTACCGCTATGAAGAGCGGCGATATAGGTGCCGTTTATGTTGATACGACATCAGGCTCAATTTCAAATGTTTATAATTCCAATGAGCATGACTCGTCTGAGGCAGGCACAATTATGGTTATTGATGCCAACGGCAATGTTAACTATGACGGTGCGCTTGATAAAATCCAGGGCCGCGGCAACGGCACATGGGGCGCCACAAATAAAAGACCGTTTAACATTAAACTCGGTGTTTCGACATCACTGCTCGGCATGAGCAAGGCAAAAAAATGGTGTCTTCTTGCAAACGAGGCTGACGAAACACTTATCAAGGACCAACTTACCTATGATTTTGCCGACTATATTGGCATTAAGTATCAGCCGCACTGCAAGCCGGTTGATTTGTATGTCAATCAGCAGTATTTAGGCTCATATCAGCTTTCCGAAAAGGTTGAGATTAAATCAAACAGACTCAATATTTCGGACGCATATGAAAATCTTGAAATTGCAAACGGCACAACCGACGCAACAACGGGCGTAACAACTCCTGCCGACTTGTCGGGCACAACCGTCAAAACAGTAAACTCAAGCGGTCAGCAGGTTTCGTTAGGTACGGGCAGTATGCTTTTCGACAACACAAACTCCCAAACCGTCGGCGTAAGGCGATACTCCGACTCGCTTTCATCTCCTTCCGATGTTACCGGCGGATATTTGTATGAACTTGAAATTTCACAGCGTTGGATAGAGGAAAACGCAGGCTTTTGTGCATATAACCGTCAGGGTTGGGTAATCAAAAACTGTGACTATGCAACACCGAGTATGGTGAATTACAGTTATGATTTGCTCTATGCATTAGGCTCGGCTGTTTACAACGGCGGTGTTGTTCCGAACAAGTCGACAACAACTTCAACTCCGTTGCAAACAGTTTTTACAATGCGAACAACGACAAATCCCGCTCCCGCAACGGAATATCAAAACAAAAAGTGGAGCGATATTCTCGACGCCGATTCTGCCGTAAGGTATTATTGGACTCAGGAATATTTCAAAAATATGGACTCCTCTACATCGTCAACATATTTTTATAAAGACAGCGACAGCAAAGATTCAAAGCTTTATGCCGGCCCTATGTGGGATATGGATAACACAATTATGTATAACAAATCGGAGTCAAGATGGGGCTGTGATTTGTCATCACCCGAGGGCTGGTACACAAAAAATGCCCGTATCTATCGTTTCAGATCAAACGATTCGTCAACAAAATATTCAAAAGACAGTGAGGTTCCGCTTAATTTCTATGCCGCACTTGCAACAAACTGCAGCGACTTTTGGGCAATGGCAGAAACATATTGGTATTCGACAATAGAGCCGGCAACACAAATCCTGCTCGGCAACGCAACCGACCCCAAGGGCATTTTGCATTCAACAGAATATTATGTAAAAACGGTTGAAAAATCAAATGCTATGGACAATTTGAGATTGAATCTCAACAGCGACAAGGCATATGACAGCGCTGCTGTTATCAAGAGCATAAACAATTGGTTTACAAGCCGTAATAATTGGATTGACAGCCAAATTGCAAAGACAGACATTGCAAACGCTACGGTCACAATAAAAAGCGTCGGTAAATGCACCGGCACACCGATTGTCCCCAATTACACCGTTACATACAACGGCAACACTCTTATAGAGGGCGCAGATTACACGGCTGAATATTCAAACAATGTTCAGGCATCCGCAATTGCAAAAATCACCTTGACCGGTAAGGGAAAATATACAGGCACAAAGACGGCTTTGTTCACAATCAATTCGGGCACGCTTGTAGGCGGCAGTGCTTCAATCCCCGAAACGGCATACGCAGGCGACACATTAAGCGTTGATGTTAAAAATGCCGACGGAATTGCAATCACCGATTTTGTTACATATCAGTGGCAGGCAAACGGCACAAATATCAGCGGTGCAAATTCTAAAGAATATACCGTAACCGAAAGCGACAAGGGCAAGACTCTCACCGTCAAGGTCGGCGGTGACGGCTCAAATGTTGCTTCAATCGCAATCACATCAAACAGTTGCGCCGTTTCGGAAAATAACAAGCAGCTCAGCTATACAAAAACTCTTGCATCGTGGAATTATGACTACACAGCCGATTCTTCGGCTCTTACTTCGTCTGACGGCTCCGGCAATTCATATTACTACTTTGCAACAAGCGGCGAAAATGCATCAACCGCAAAACTCACTGCATCTGTAAACTCAACATCGTCTGCACCGATTTCATGGTCAGGCACGGCAGATTTGTATTACAATCCGTCAACAAGCGCAGGTACAGACCAAACACCGGTGATTGCGACGAGTAAAACTGACGGAATTGCATGGGGCGAATATCCTTATTTCAATACTGTTGTTTCTACCGCCGGATATGAAAATATCCACTTCAGCGCAAGGCTCGGCGGCACAAAGAAGGGCCCGAGAGATTGGAAACTTCAGTATTCAGTAGACGGCGCAAATTATAAAGATGTCGAAAATGCATCATATTCAATCACTAAGAACAAATCAATGGAACTTGCGTTTGACGATATTGCTCTCCCGGCAGAATGCAATAACAAATCCGCCGTATATATTCGTATGGTTGTTTCAAGCAATGTTGCGATAAACGGCATAAACACCATTGTCGGTCAAAAGAGCGGCGATGCGGCAGTAAACAATATTGCGATTACGGGCGCGTCAACATCGGCTGTTACGGCTCTCACCGCTCCCCAAATTTCAACTTCGTCAACAAACGGCGATTCCTCTGTTTTGTTTGATACCGATACACTCACCGTTGCCGACACAAACGGCGGCGCCGATGTTTACTACTCGGTTAACGGCGGCGAGGATAAATTATACAGCGGTTCGTTCAATCCGTTTGACTCCGCAAGCGCAAAAATCGGCGACAAGGCAACAATCACCGCATATGCGAAATTTGAGGATATTAAGTCAGATACCGTTACATACACCGCTACATTCGGCGGCGTAAATATCATCAACTTTGATTATTCCGATTATTCTCAAAATGTTTCAAACGGCGCAGTTTTCTCAACAGGCGGTGTGTATGGCAAAAGCGGAAAAATGACCGCTTATACAGACGGCAAATCACAGTTTGTTCCGCTTTGGAAGGCTGCAAATAACGCTTATTGCGTAGCACCGGATGACGGCGCGCTTTGGTCATCGGAGTCGGGCTTCACATTTGAAATTTCGACAGCAGGCTATACAGGCACGGCGTTTACATGCAAGGCTTATACAACCGCATCAGGACCGAAATCAGTTTCGCTCCAATACAGCCTCGACGGAAAATCTTGGACAGATGTTAAAAAGAATATCGCCCTTCCGGCAAACGGCGCGCTCGAACAGTTTATGCTCACAGAGTCGCTCCCGTCGGAATGTGACAACAAGACAAAGGTTTATGTTCGCCTTGCCACAACCGAAAACTCGACTTCTTCGGGCTTAACGCTTCACAATAACGCGTCAAAAGGCAATTTATATGTCAACTCCGTTTATGTAAGCGGCGAGGACAGCGGCGATTACAAAATGCCTTACACCGAAAAGACTTCCGATTATTTCGGCTTGGGCGCAATCAAGTATATAAGTCCCGACAATAAAACGATGCACTATATCGTAACCGATTCGTCATCAAAAGTTTTGCTTTCGGGTGAATATCCGAGCGCAACGGGAATTGTTATCGCAAATGCCGCACAATTCAATCCAAACTCCAAAAATGAGTACAAGGTGACCGTTTGGGAGGGTGATGTTGACGACAAATCACAGGTAAATTCAAGAAATTTCTATTATAAGGGTGACACGGTAACAAAATTCAGTTATAATGATTCAAAGAGATTGTTATCAAGCTATATCAGCCCTGATGAAAAATCCGCAACGAACACCTCGGGTGCAAACGCCGGTACAATTGCAATGTATCCCGATTCGTCAACACCTGCAACGCTTTCATACACAAACACATACGGCGTTAAGGTTTCGGCATCCGCAACATCACCGTTTGCCGCAACAAAATCGCTCGATAATCCGTCGGGCAACGGCTATTGGCTCATCAAAACAAGCACCAAAGGATTTACAGATTTGACTCTCACTCTCGAGCAACTCTCGTCTAACAAGGGTCCGCGCGACTGGGGGCTTGCATATTCCACCGACGGCAAAACATACACTTATGTTGCATCGTCAAATGTTCGTGCAATCAGCAACGATTCCGCAACATCAACCGTTGAAACATACAACAACTTTGCGCTTCCGTCGGCTTGCGATGACCAAAGCGAACTTTATCTCAAAATATTCATTAACGGCGGCGAGGCTGTCAGCGGCGACGAGCTTGAGCTTTATACCTCGGGCAACACGGGTATGAACGGCATTGAGATTTGCGGTATTGCAAAGGCAAAAACAGTTCAGGTTGCCGTAACAACAGTCGGAATCACAGATAAGAAGAGCACGGTAAGCAACCTCGCTGTTGATTCAACAATCACCGTTGACGGCGTTGAATACAAAACAACCAACGGCGTTGCAACAATCCCGATGACAGCAGGCGAAACATACGAGGTGACTGCAAGTGCAAACGGCACATTTGCACGCACCGTTTCGGTTAAAGCGGCAGAGGGTGCGGCAGTAACAATCCCGATTGTATGTGTTGATTTAAACGGCGACGGTATTGTTAACGGCAAGGACTTTGCGCGTGCATTGCGCATTTCCGACGCGGAGCGTTCAAATGCTTATCAGGATATGCTCTATAATCTCCTCAACATTAGGGAGTCAACTTTCACCTACGCCGATTTATATTAATTGAAAGGATGTACTGATTTTGAATATGAGAAAAAGGCTTTTATCGTTGCTTACGGCGATTATTGTAGTGCTCGCTTTTGTCGGGTATTGCTTTACCTCGTCTGCAAAGACATTTCAAAATATAAAGCTTGATGTTATTTATACCGATTCTTTCAGCGGCGAGGGTGATATGATTTGGTACACCTACACCCCTGAGGATTCAGGCACATATTCATTTATCAGCTACACTGTTGCAAAAACAATTGCTTATTTATACACAAGGTCGGTTGATGAAAACGGCATTATGTCTTATCACGGCCTTGCGTATGCTCCGGCAAGCGACCCGAATTATCTTGAAACGGGCGTCAGGACCTTTGTCGACCCGCTTTCAGGTGTGACATATACTCACTCTGCAACTTCGTTTCGCCTTACATATCATCTTGAAAAAGGCACAACATATTATTTTGCGGCAGGTCGCCAAAATCAAAACGACAATAGGGGCGAAATCAGTGTTCGACTCAAGTGCGACGAGTATGACAACACTGTTTTGCAAAGCGTAAATGTTACAAGCTCGTCAACGCTCACTTGGTTTACGGACGGTGAGTGGCGCACCGATTCGTCGGGTGAAAGCTACTATTGGTATGACCCGAGCAAAATTATTCAAAATATGACCGTTACCATTACATACAAGGACGGCTCGACCTCATCGGTTACGGGCGGAAAAAATGTCATCGACGGCTATGCAATCAGCTATAATTATGACCAGTCAAAAACGCATTGGTATTACGAAGGCTCGGATAAATACACCGAAAATATTATGACAGTTACTGTCGGCACCGTAAGCTGTCAATACAATGTTGTTATTAAACAGGGCGCGCTTTACAGCGTTCAGGGCGTCGTTTCAGACTATGTAACGGGCGACGCAATTAAGGGCGCGACAATCAACATTGCCGGAAAAACCGTTGCCACAACGGATTCTAAGGGACTATTTAATTTCGGCTATTCACCCGGTGTTTATGAAATCACGATTAAAGCGCCGTACGGCATCGACAGAAAAGCAATGCTCACTGTCAGCGCGCAGGATGTTACAAAGAATGACCACACCTCAACACCGATTCCGATTATTGTCGGCGATTATGTTAAGGACGGCATTATAAACGGCAAGGATTTTGCCTATGCACTGCACAATTCAAGCGGCGACACAAATCCCGATGAGATAACGGCAAAGTTTAAAAAACAACTCAATTTCACCGATAAGGTTTATGACACGCTTCAATTAAAATAGTATATAAGTAGTATATATAAAATAAAGGCGTTGAAAGTACACATTGTGCTTTCAACGCCTTTTTCGGTGCCGCTTATTTTATACATATTTTAAAACATCTATAATGTCGGTTATCACCGGCACATCGTCGCGCAGGTCTTTGTCCTTAAACCAGCCGTAATTCATTCTTATTGCTTTCATTCCCGCATCAAGTGCGCCCTTAATATCGTTTATCGGGTGGTCGCCGACATAAACACATTCCTCAGGTTTCAAATTCAGCCTTTTGGCAACGATTTTAAAAAGCTCGGGGTCGGGCTTGTGAACGCCGACATCTCCGCTGACCGTCACAATGTCGCAATACGGTCGCAGTCCGCTTTCATCCATTTTGTGGTTTTGCAAATACGATGGACCGTTTGTGATTACTCCCACAATGTATCCGCGTTTTTTAAGCTCCTTTAAAAGCTCGACGGAGTGGGGGAATATCACATTGTGGTCGCCGAATGTTCTGTCATAATGCTCGGCAAGCTCCTCGGCAGGCGGTGCATCATTCCAGTCCCAAAGGCGGCGCAACTCTTTGCACCATTCAACACGGTTGACATATCCGCCCTTGCCTGTTATGCGCATATCATCCTTGCGCTTTTCTTTTTCTTCTTTTGAAATGCCGGGGCAGTAGGTGTCTAAAAAGGTGTCCATATACTTTTCAAACGCCGCCGTTCTGTCCTGCAATGTTTCGTCAAAATCAAATAATACTGCTTTTGTCATCTGTTAATTGTTTTTTGAGTTCCTCTGTTGAGGAAAACGCTCTTTCCTCTCTGATATATCTTATTAGCTCAATCCTCATGGTTTTGCCGTAAAGGTCGCCGTTATAGTCAAAAATATGTGTTTCGCAAAGCGGCTTATCAACGCGCCATGTAGGGCGTATTCCGATATTTGTAAAAGATTTCATCGCCCTGCCGTCAACAATCGTTCTGCTTTCATAAACGCCGAATTTCGGCGTTACAAGTCCGTCGGGCAAGTGTTGGTTAAGTGTTGGAAATCCGATAGTCCTGCCTCGCCTGTCACCGCAGATAACCTCGTTTTCAAATGTGAAATTGTAGCCGAGCATATCGTTTGCCTGCTCGATTTCGCCTGCGAGTATCGCCGAGCGGATTCTTGTTGAGCTGATCGGCTTGCCGTCATAGTCAAGGTGCTCGAGAATACGCACCCAAATGTCCTTTTCCTCAAGGTGGCGCCTTAAATCCATTGCCGACCACATTGCGTTTTTGCCGAAACGGAAATTAAAGCCGCAGAGGATAATCCCCGCATGTAGTCTGTCGATTAAAATATCGTCGATAAATTCCGTTGCCGACATATGTTTTATTTCGTTAAAATCCGCAAATATTGCGTTTGGATATTTTTCTTTAAAAATGCTTTTTTGCAAAAGCGAAAATCTGTTGTTCACACAGTAAATCACGGCGTTTTCGCCACCGGTTACAACAGTTTGGTGCGCTCTGTGCATTCCGTCAAAATCGCCGAGCGCAACCGATATTCGTTTTTTGTTGTCTTTTTCTTCCATTTTACTCATTGCCGGTTTAAAAGCCGCGCAACCGATATTTCATCTTTATTGCGTTGCCCCAAACCCAAAAATATTTTATCTGGTGAATATACAGTGCAAAGCTCGCCGCTTTTCGGCGGATTTTTTATTCTTGCAATATCAAGCGCGCCGCCGTTTGCAAACCGTTTTGTCTGCGCCGCCGTTACAAATATTTTGTGATAGTTGAGATACAACCTTTCAATGTCAACAAGCACGCTGTCAAATCCTGTGCCACTGTCCTTCATCTTTTGCAGTGCGTCAATTGTCGTGCAGTCATCAAGTGTAAAGCCCATTGCTCTTGTTCTGCAAAGTGCTGTCATCGTTGCGCCGCAACCGAGGCTTTTGCCTATATCGTCAATCAAACTGCGTATATATGTGCCCTTTGAGCACAGCACATCAATAGTGTATTCGTTTGTGCTTTCATTATAATCAGAAAGCGTCAATTCTTTAATTTCAACTTTGCACGGCTCTCGCTTGATTTCGACACCCTGTCGTGCCAAATCATAAAGTCGCACGCCGTCAACCGATTTTGCGCTGAACATCGGCGGTATCTGCATTATTTCGCCGACAAACGCGTCCATCGCTTTTTTAACATCCTCAACACCTGCGTTTACTTCGCTCTGCGACAAAATTTCGCCCGTTATGTCAAGGGTGTTTGTGGTTATTCCGAGTTTAAAAGTCGCGCGGTATCCCTTGTCGCTGTCCGGCAAAAAGTTTAAAAACTTTGTTGCGCCGCCGATTGTAATCGGCAAAACTCCCGTAGCCATAGGGTCAAGCGTGCCGGTGTGACCGACTTTTTTTTCTCTCGTAATACCGCGTATTTTCGCAACAACACCGAAAGATGTAATATCCTTCGGCTTGTTGATACAGATTATACCTGTCATTATTTAAGTAATTCCTTGCTTTTTTCTATGAGCATTTGCTTTGCCTCTTCAACGCCGCAGTCAAATCTGCAAGCCGCCGCCTGCTTGTGACCGCCGCCGCCGAATGCCTTTGCAAGCACCGATGCGTCAACGCTTTCATATGTGCGGATTGAGCATTTACAGGTTTTGTCTGCCTTTTCTCGAATTGTCAAGCCAATTTCAACGCCTTCGATTTGGCGGGTGAGCGGAGCGATTCCCTCCGACTCAAATTCGCCCGAGCCTGTTCTTTCGTACATATCCTGTGTAACGGTGATAACGCAAATCTTTTCGTTTTCAAAAAATTGCATACCCTCGATACAAAGGCGCTCAAGAGCGGCATATGTTTTTGTTTTTGTTTCAAACATAAGGCGATTGATTGCACCGTTGTTTGCGCCGTAATCAATCAGCTCTGCCGCCGCACGGAATGTGTTTGATGTTGTGCTTGAATATCTGAAACAGCCCGTGTCCGTTGTGATTCCCGTGAAAAGACAGTTTGCAATCCCTCTGTCTATTTCGACATTCATCGACTTGATAACCTTTAAAATCACCTCGCATGCCGCCGCAGCGTCTGCATTGAGCAAAAGATATTCGGAATATTCGTCATTCGTGCCGTGATGGTCGATACAAAGATTGATTTTGCCGCCGTATTGTTCCTTTAAATCTCCCAAAAGATTTTCAGTCGCAACATCCACTGCTACAATATACTCTTCTTTAAAATCAGGCATTTCAAGGTCTGAATAAAGATAGTCATATTTCTTTTGAATTTCGTCTGCGCAAATCACTCTTGCCTTTTTGCCGCATTTCAAAAGCGCGCGGCAAAGAGCAAATCCGCATCCCAATGTGTCTCCATCGGGGTGGGCATGGGTAAGAATAAGAATATTATCCTGCTCCTTCAAGATTTGAGCGCATTTTTCAACATTAATCTTCATTCTCAATTTCCTTCAGTTTATCAAAAAGCTCAAAGCCCTTTTCAATCGAATCGTCTGCAACAAATGTCAGCTCCGGCACCTTGCGAATGTGAAGCTCGCTGCCGAGGCGCTTTCTGATAAAGCCGCTTGCCGCCTTTAATCCCTTAACGGATTCCTTGGCAACATCAATGCCCTCAATAGCGCTGACATAAACCTTTGCATAGCTTAAATCGTTGCTGACATCAACTTTGACAATGCTGAGCATACCGCTTACGCGAGGGTCTTTAACCTCGCGCAGTATAGCGATAAGCTCTCTTTTTATATCTTCTGTTATTCTGTCTATTCTGTGTCCTGCCATAATTTATACAGCCTTTCCGAATACAAATTAATCTCTGTATTCCTCAACAATATATGCCTCAAGAATATCGCCCTGCTTAATATCGTCAAAATCCTTGAGAGTGATGCCGCACTCATAGCCGGACGAAACTTCTTTGACCTCGTCCTTGAATCTCTTGAGGTTTGCAAGCTCTGCATCTGCAATTTGCTTGCCGTTGCGAATAACTCTTACCTTGCCGTCGCGGCGGATTGTGCCCGATGTAACAAGTGAGCCTGCAACAGTTCCTGCCGAAGAGATTTTGAACACCTCGCGAACCTCAACGGTGCCGGTGTCAACATCGCGGTATTTCGGCGCTCTCATTCCGCGCATTGCGTTTTCAATATCCTCGATAGCGTCATAAATAATGTCGTATGTCTTGATTTCAACTCCGTCACGCTCTGCACTGTCTTTTGCAACAGGGTCAACATCAACCGCAAAGCCTACAATGATTGCGTTTGATGCCGTTGCAAGCATAACATCGCTTTCGTTTACGGTGCCTACTGCGCCGTGAATAATTTTAACTCTTACCTCGTCGTTTTCAATCTTGAGGAGCGATTGCTTAACAGCCTCAACACTGCCCTGAACATCAGCCTTAACAATAATGTTGAGTTCTTTCATCTCGCCGTCCTGAAGAGTGTCAAACAATGTGTCGAGTGTAACTTTCTGGAATGCCTTGAATTCTTCTTCCTTAGCCTCTTCCTTGCGTTGTTCAACAAGTTTGCGCGCAAGCTTTTCGTCAGATACTGCGTTGAAAAGGTCGCCGCTCATAGGTGCCTGGTCAAGTCCCATGATTTCAACCGGAACAGACGGTCCTGCTTCGTTGAGCTTTCTGCCTCTGTAATCGGTCATTGCTCTTACTTTACCTACGGCTGTGCCTGCAACGATAATGTCACCCGATTTGAGTGTGCCGTTTTGAACAAGGAGTGTTGCGATAGGACCTCTGCCCTTATCGAGCTTAGCCTCGATTACAACACCTTTTGCGCTTCTGTCGGGGTTAGCCTTAAGCTCAAGCATTTCTGCAACAAGGTTGATTGTTTCAAGAAGTTTATCAATTCCCATTTTAGTTTTTGCCGAAACGGGAACACAGATAACGTCGCCGCCCCATTCCTCGGGAACAAGCTCGTGCTCTGTGAGCTGTTGCATAACTCTGTCGGGGTTTGCACCCTCTTTATCCATTTTGTTGATTGCAACTATAATTTCAACGCCGGCAGCCTTTGCGTGATTGATAGCCTCAATTGTCTGCGGCATAATACCGTCGTCTGCGGCTACAACAAGCACTGCAATATCCGTTGCCATTGCGCCTCTTGCACGCATTGCAGTGAATGCGGCGTGACCCGGTGTGTCAAGGAAAGTGATTGTTTGCTTGTCGGGTGTAACAACTTGATATGCGCCGATAGCCTGGGTGATACCGCCTGCCTCGGTGGAGGTCACATCGGTGTTCCTGATTGCGTCGAGGATAGATGTCTTGCCGTGGTCAACGTGACCCATTACGCAAACAACGGGCGGACGCGGAATTGCATTCTCATCGTTTTCGTTGTCCTCTTCGATGATTTGCTCCTCGATTGTGACAACAACTTCTTTCTCAACCTTTGCGCCGAGTTCTGTTGCAACGATTTCGGCTGTATCGTAGTCGATAACCTCGTTTACATTAACCATCATACCGAGTTTCATCAATGCCTTGATAACCTCGGTTGCCGTCATACGAAGGCGTGATGCAAGTTCGCCGACAGTGATTTCTTCGGGTACGGTGATTTTGATTTGTTGCTTCTTTCTCTGCTCTGCAATGCGGGCAAGACGCTGTGCCTCTGTCTCCTTTTTGGAACGGGCACGCATGCCCTGCGGTCTTTTCTTTCTGTATTGTTTCGATTTCTGATTAAGCTTTTGCTTTTTCTGATAATCGTTCATATTGCTTGCAGGAGCAATATCTTCGTATTTTTGGTTGTATTTTTCAAGGTCAACATTGTTAACTCTTGTGTCAATGTGGCGTGCCTCGCCCTTTGTTCTTGCCTGCGGAGCCTGCTCTGCCTTTTTCTTAGCCTTTTCCTCGGCTCTCTTTGCGGCTTGCTCTGCCATTTGAAGAATAGCGGCTTGACTTTGGCGCTTTTTGTCCTTCTCGCTGTTTTTTGCCGGTTTGCTTTTCTTGCTTTCCTTTTTCGCGTCCTGTTTTTTCGATGCGAAATATGAATCAAAATTCTTTACACTGTTTTCCTGTGTTATTTTGTCGAAAACAACATTCAGTTCGTTTTCTGTAAGAACGGTGCCTGCTTTTTTTGCAGGTCCGTCACAGTATGCGGAAAGTAATTCAATAATATCTTTGTTTTGTTTTCCTAAATCTTTAGCGACATCGGAAACCTTAACCTTTATTACCATACACTATTTCCTCCTGTTTTGTATCACTCATTGCTTGCAATGAGCTGTGTTATTCTGTTTGAAAAATTGGCGTCGTCAACTGTGATAACGCCTGCCTTGTAACCGAGAGCGGCGTAAAGTTCGGTTATCGTTTCCTCGACATTACAACATATAATACTTTTGTTGTATCTTTCTGTCTGGGTGTTAAACTCGTTAATCAAACGAGGCGAAACATCGCTTGCAAAAATCAAAAGTTTTGCTTTGTGATTTTTAATTGCCTTAAGCGCCATATCGTGACCCATTGAAAGTTTGCCTGCTCTGCGTGCCATTCCAAGCATGGATAAGTATTTTTTACTCGGCATTTTTTATTTCTTCTTCCATTTTATCATAAACGCTGTCGTCAATTTGAATTGAAAATGCGCGTTCAAATGCGCGTTTTTTCCTCGCCTTTTTCAGACAGTCGGCATTTTTGCAAACATAAGCACCTCTGCCTGCTTTTTTGCCTGTCAAATCAAGGCTGACCTCACCTTCCGGGCTTTTAACAACTCTGACAAGTGTCCTTTTGTCAAACATTTCGCCGCATCCGGTGCACATCCTGAGGGGTACTTTCTTTGTTTTCATAAAATCACCTTAATTATTCGTTTTCCTGTGCGCCTTCATAAAATCCCGATTCGGGCTTTATGTCGATTTTCCAATTTGTGAGCTTTGCCGCAAGGCGAACATTTTGACCCTTGTTGCCGATAGCGAGCGAAAGCTGATCGTCCGGAACGGTTGCGCGGCATGATTTTGCGCCCTCGTCAAGAATTTCAACGTTCACTACATCCGACGGAGCAAGTGCTGCCGCAACAAATTCTGCCGGGTCGTCGCTGTATTTAACAATGTCGATTTTTTCGCCGCCCAAAGCGTCAACGATATTTGAAACTCTCTGTCCTCTCGGGCCGATGCATGAGCCTACCGGATCAACATCCTCGTCCTTTGAAAGCACGGCGATTTTTGTTCTGGAGCCTGCCTCACGGGAGATTGATTTGATTTCGATTGTGCCGTCAAAAATTTCAGGAACTTCTGTTTCAAACAATCTGCGAACAAGGCCCGGGTGTGTGCGCGAAATCATAATTTTCGGGCCCTTTGTGCCCTCCTTAACATCAACAACAAAGATTTTTGTTGTTTGACCTACGGTGTATGTTTCGCCCGGCACCTGCTCGCTCTTCGGAAGCAATGCCTCGTTTTTGCCGATTTCAAGCGTTACATTGCCTGTAGTCGGGTCAATTCTCGAAACTTTGGCTGAAAGAAGCTCTTGGTTTTTATCCTGAAATTCGCGGAGAATTTTGCCGCGCTCTGCCTCTCTGATGCCCTGACGGATAACATGCTTTGCGGTTTGTGCCACGATTCTGCTGAAATCCTTTGTTTTAAGCGGAATGTTGATTGTTGTGCCGACTTTTGCACTCTTGCGGTATTGTTGAGCCTGCTCCAATGTCAAATCGGTGTCGGGGTCCTCAATTTCGTCAACAACATTTTTTGTTACATAAACCTTGATTTTTTGTTTTTCGGGGTCGATGTCACAGTGAACAATCTCCTTGCCGTTGTAGTTGTGTTTTGCGCCTGCAACGATTGCAGCCGAAATCTTTTCATAAAGATAGTCGGCAGGGATACCTTTCTCTGCTTCAAGCATATTTACTGCTTCAAAAAATTCTTTACTCATTTTCCTATCATCCTTTCGGTTTATATTTCTTGATTAAAGTCATCAATATTAAAATCATCAAGCTTTACATATGATGTGTCTTTTTTGTCAAAAGTAATTTCGCTGTCATCCTCAAGCCTGAGTGTGATTTTTTTGTCTTTGTAATCGACCATTTTGCCGTTGAAATCGCGCACGCCGTCAATCGGTCTGATACTGCGGAGCATAACGGGGGAGCCGATGTATTTTTCAAAATGGCTGTCCTTTGTCAGTTCTCTTTCGACTCCGGGCGAGCTGACCTCGAGCATATAGCTTTGGCTTATCGGGTCTGCCTCGTCGAGCGGTTTTGTTACCGCATGGGTCAAATCAACGCAATCGTCAATCGAAACGCCGCCGTCCTTGTCAATGAAAACCCGTAAATACCAATCCGAGCCTTCCTTTGCAAAGCGAACATCCCAAATCTCAAGTCCAAGCTCCTTTGCGTAAGGGGTGATTATTTCCTCAACCCTTTGCACGGTGTTTTGTTTTGCCATTTGCCGTCACTGCCTTTCATCGGTGTGATTTTACACCGCATAACAATAAAAAGAAGCGGACTTTGCAGCCCACCTCACTTTGGTTGATAATCTTACTGATATATATTATATATTATAATTTTTATTTGTCAAGAAAAATTTTCTTGTAATTGATATAATCTTGTGATAGAATACACAAAGTCGAATAAATAAATCAAACATTGTTACAATAAATTTATCAATCGGGAGGCAAATTATGATTCAGGCAACAAATGTATCTGTTCAGTTTGGCGGTCGCTCGTTATTTGAAAGAGTTAATGTCACCTTTTCACCGGGCAACTGCTATGGTATTATCGGCGCAAACGGCGCAGGCAAATCAACATTTTTAAAGGTTCTCAGCGGTGATTTGGAGCCGACAAAGGGCGAAATCCATATGACCCCGGGCGAGCGCCTTTCCGTTTTGAAACAGGACCACTTCGCTTATGACGAGTACGAGGTTGTCCGCACCGTTCTTATGGGAAATCCGCGACTTATCGAAATTATGGAGGAAAAGGACGCGCTTTATGCCAAGGAGGATTTCTCCGAGGAAGACGGCATCAAGGCAGGCGAGCTTGAGGCGGAGTTTGCCGATTTGGATGGCTGGAATGCCGAGAGCGACGCCGAATTTATGCTCAATAAGCTCGGCGTAGGCGACGAATATCACTATCTCAAAATGGCGGAGCTTCCGTCGGATATGAAAGTTAAGGTGCTTCTTGCACAGGCACTTTTCGGCAATCCTGATATTTTGTTGCTTGACGAGCCTACAAACCACCTTGATTTGGCGGCTATCAGCTGGCTTGAAAATTTCCTTCTTGATTTTGAAAACACCGTTATTGTCGTATCGCACGACCGTCATTTCTTAAACAAGGTTTGCACACATATCTGCGATGTTGACTACGGCAAAATCACGCTTTATACCGGCAACTACGATTTTTGGTACGAATATACTCAAATGCGTCAACGACAGGCGCGCGACCAAAACAAGAAAAACGAGCAAAAGATTAAGGAACTTCAGGATTTTATCAATCGTTTCTCCGCAAACGCCGCAAAATCAAAGCAGGCTACAAGCAGAAAAAAGCAGCTTGACGCTCTTGAAATGATTGAAATGCCCGTTTCGTCACGCCGTTTCCCATATGTTGATTTTAAGCCCGACAGAGAGTGCGGCAATGACCTTCTCCGTGTCGACCACCTCACAAAAACAATCGGCGACAGAAAAGTTCTTGACGATATTTCGTTTGTTATTCACCCAAGAGAAAAGGTTGCTTTTGTAGGCTCTGACGCCGTTGCAAAAACAACACTTTTCAAAATTATTATGGGCGAGCTTGAGCCGGACGAAGGCTCATACAAATGGGGCGTTACCACATCGCAAAGCTATTTCCCGTCAGACAACAGCAGTTATTTTGACGGTGTTGACCTCACACTCGTTGACTGGCTCAGACAATATACGACAGAACAGCTTGAGGCCGATATAAGAGGCTGGCTCGGCAGAATGCTTTTCAGCGGTGACGAGGCACTCAAAAAGGCTAATGTTCTTTCGGGCGGTGAGCGCGTAAGGTGTATGCTTTGCAAAATGATGCTCAGCGGCGCAAATGTTCTTGTGTTTGATGAGCCTACAAACCACCTTGACCTTGAGTCAATCGCGGCTCTCAATAATGGACTTATCCGCTATCCCGAAACTGTACTTTTCACCTCGCACGACCATCAGTTTGTTCAAACCGTTGCTGACAGAATCATTGAAATAAGCGGGGATAAGATTATCGACCGTAAGGGTGCTTATGACGATTTCCTTGCTACATTTGACGAGGAACAGCTCAAAAAGTTCTGATTGCTATAATTATGGTATAAATAAATACGGCGCAGAGATTAAATTCTCTGCGCCGTTGCTTTATTTTGTCAATTGGTTAGCGTTATACATAAGTGTTTCAACCGCGTTTTCACCGCTCTTTTTGATGATTGCTTTTATTCCGTCCTCATATGCCGGCGGACGGGAGTCAAGATTGTGGCAATCCGAGCCGATTAAATGGATATGCCCTGTGTCAAGCAGTTTGAATAGCTTTTTCTTTAGAGAATGTTTGCCTGTTACAAATGATGAAATATTGACCTGCACAAGACAGCCCATTTCTATGTATTCCTCAAGCTTGTATGTGTCCTCCATAAGCGCTCTGTATCGCTCAATGTGGGCAAGCACCGGCTTCAGTCCGTAGTCGCAAAAAAGATTGTTCAGTCTGTAATAATCGTTATCGTCAAACTCAGCCGAAAACGGATGTTCAATCAAAACATAATTTGAATTGCCGATTTTCAGCGCATCGAGATTGTCATTGTTAAACAGATATTTGCTGATATAAACCTCTGCGGCAGGGATAAGTTCTGGACTTCCGGGGGGCAGGGCAGACAAAAGTGCGTTGAACGCCTTATCTCTGCGCCTCAAAAAATCGTTAAGCGAAATATTGTCGGAATAATAGTGCGGCGTCAGCACTATTTTTTTTGCGCCCTGCGTCTTAAGCCGCTCAATCATTTCAAGGCTTGTTTCAATGCTTTGCGAGCCGTCATCTACGCCGGGGATAATGTGAGAGTGAATCTCAACCAAATTGTCAATATACATTAATAAACACCCTTTGATGTGAATACGCCGTCAAAATTATTCGTTTCTCGGGTCGGTCTTGCGCATCGACTTTTTTGCAGGCGAATAATCCGCGCCGTCATTTTTGCCGTAGCCATAACCGTATCCGTAACCGTAACCATAGCCGTAACCGTATCCGTAGCCGTATTTTTTGCCGTATCTGTATCCGTATTTACCGTAGCCGTACTTGCCGGACTGTCCGTCACCGGCAAAGTTTACAATAAATCCCAGAATTTTTGCGTCGATAAATTCAAGTGACGAAATCGCCTTTTGAATATCGGGGTGCGTTGTCTGATTTGAGCGAACAACAAGTATTACGCCGTCCGATTCTCTTATAAGCGGCAGTGCGTCGGATACAACATTGATAGGCGCGGTGTCGATTACTATATAGTCAAAATCCTTGCCGATTTCGGCAAGAAATCCTGCCATAAGCTCACTGCCCAAAAGTTCTGCCGGATTAGGCGGAATAGAGCCGGAGCAAATGACCGAAAGATTTTCAAATTGTGTCGGGTGAATAACATCAAACAAATCAACTCTGTCGCGCCTTGATGACGAAACTGTCGAGCCGAGATAATCTGTCAAACCCGGTGCGTTTTGAAATTGAAAATATTGGTGCACCTTCGGTTTGCGAAGGTCGCCGTCTATGAGCAAAACCTTTTGGTCTGCCTGTGAAAGTGTGATTGCAAGGTTGATTGTGGTTGTTGTTTTGCCTTCGTTCGGCGACGCCGACGATACAACAATTGTTTTGCACCCCTTTTTCATAATCGAAAACATTATGTTCGCTCTTATGCTTTTGTATGCCTCTTCAACCCTGAATCGAAGCGACGGGTCGATTGAAATATCCTGCAAAAGGTGTCTTGATGAGGATGATGCGCTTTTTTTGCTTTTTCTTGCCATTGCCGTTAATCCTCCTTACCTGCAACTTTAGCCGTCGACGAGCCCTTACTCTCAAAGTTCGGAATCGAGCCGAGCACGGGTATGTTGTATTTTTCAATAAGTTCCTCTTCCGTTTTAATTCTTATGTCAAGAATGTTACGGAGAATAATGTATGCCGCCGCTGCAAATGCGCCGATGATTGCACCGAGCGCTATTTTTTTCGGATAGCCGAGGCTTTCGGAATTAACTGCTCTGGTCGGTTCATCCTGTACGGAGGCTTTAACAAGACCTTTGTTTGTTTCCTCCATAACCTTAGGCAATGTTATTTCAAGCTGATGTGCTATTTCGTATGACAAATCCTTGTCCGTTGTGTTGACGGAAATTTGGAACATTGCCGTGTCGGTGATTGATTCGATTGTGAGCGCATTTTTTATCGTTGACGGTGTATAGTTTGCGTTGATTCGCTTGTTTAAATCGTTTGCAACTCTGTTGTCAAACTTGTTTGTATTGAAAATTTCAATATATGTCGGGAGCATTTTTATAGCATAATTCATTTTGCTTGTGTTGCTTGTTCTTGCATATTCGTTGCTTGACGACGAACCGGTTGAAACAATTTCATCCGTTGGATCATCGGCTTCTGCCAAAAATTCAACAGAAGATGTGTAGGTCAGTGTTGTAAATTTTGCCGTATAAAAATATCCGAGCATTCCGCCGATAACGGCTATAATCACTATCAATTGCCACTTCTTGAAAAGTGCAACAAGAATTTTTCTAACATTTGCGTCAACATTCATTAGAGCCTAATCTCCTAAAAAGTTCTATAATAATCTACTTATATAAAATGTATATTACTTTATAATTGTCAATTTGTCAATAAATTTTACGCTATTTTTATTGACAAATGGATTTTTATGGATAATAATATCTTTGACATTTTTTATTAACGGAGAATTTATATGGCTGATAAAATCAAAATGCCCCTCTGGGGACCCTATTCGAAAAAATATATGGGCATTTCAAGAATCGTTGAAAGCCTTTCAAGACAAGGTGCGCGCTTTGATTTCATTGCACATCCGACACTTTGGAACTCGGCAACTCCCGTGCCGAATGTAACTGTTCCTTCCTCCTATCATTTGTGGGAGTGCAGTAAGGATTACGGCTACTACGCATACAGATACGAGCTTATGTGGAAAGATATGGTTTATGCCGATGTTTCCTTTTCAAAAATCAATGACGAGGCATTTTTGCTCAGATGCGAGTTTAACAACAACACTCAACTTTCGCAAAACTGCATTCTCAATCTTTTCGGCTCGCTCGAATTTCCGACGGTAAATTATGCCGAGGTTTCGACACCAGAAAAGTGCACTCTCGTCAACGCAAACGATTATGCAAAATTTGACTATGCCGTTAAACGCCCGTGGGATGAGGAAATGCCCGACGGTATGTTTAAAGGTATGTTTAAAGACGAAAAATTCTATCTCGGCGAGGGTTTGGGCGACAGATGCGACAATGCCCATGTTCATTTCTACGGTTTTAAACCTTTCGGCGCAGTAAAGGGCGACACCGTTTCGTATAACCTTTCAGCCGACGGATTTGAGAATCCCGTTTTGGCTGTAAGATACAGAACGGTTACTCCGGGCAACGCAAAGTTCACATTGAACGGCAGCGAAATCACTCTTCCGGAAAGTGAAGAGCTTGCAATTATTTATTTGCCGTTTGCCGAAAATCCGGAATTTGTCAGCCTCGGTGCGGCAGGCGTTGAACTTGATTTTATCGCAGTTGTCGAAAACGGCGAAAAAGTTTCCGTAACAAACAAAAAATATGAATTTGTGCCGCAGATTACAACCGAAAAAGTCGGAAACGGCGCAAGAACAGAGCTTAAATACAACTATGACGGTTGTGACTATTATATTCTCACTCATAACGAGAACACACGTCAGCGCATTCTTGAAAGCGGCAGCCTTGAAGACGCACTCATTAACCGTCTTTCAAACGGCGACCATACATATGACGATCTTAAGGAAACATTTTCAAATTCGTTCAAGCGCAAAACAAGCGACGAGGGATTTTTCCACAACAGCGTTATCAAGTCGATTTTTGTTGAGCCGCTTTCATCTCATATCGAATATGTTGTTGTTTCAAAGGGCAAATTTGAGCCGCTCACAAACGGAGAGTATGAGGCAATTTATCAAAAGGCAAAGTTGACAGCCGAAAATGTTTTCTACAACAAGGCGGGCGAAAAGTATTGCCTTTCGACGAACATTTTAAAATCAACACTTTTGACAAATGTTGTTTATCCCGTTTACAGACACGGCGAAAATGTTATTCACCACACGCCGGGCAAGCGTTGGGACTCGTTCTATACATGGGACAGCGGCTTTATAGGTATGGGCCTTTTGGAATATTCAAACGAGCTTTGCCAATATGTGCTTGACACATATCTTTGCGACGAGGATAACAAGGATTTTTGTTTTCTTCTTCACGGCTCGCTTGTTCCGACACAGTTTGTCGAGTATTTTGAACTTTTAAAGCGCACAAACGATAAGCACAAACTTGACTTCCTTTATGACAAGATGAAACGCTACTATGAATTCTTGCGCGGCAGAACACATGGTTCGTCCTGCAACAAGTTTGACAACGGACTTCTCACAGTTTATGATTACTGGTATTCCTGCTCCGGTATGGACGATTATCCCGCACAGGTTAAAATGATTGCCGACAAAATGGAAGAACATTCCTGCCCGTGCCTTACAACGGCACAGGTTATCAGAGCCGGCAAAATTCTTAAAATGGTTGCCGACTATCTCGGCAAAGCGGACGATGTTGCCGTTTATGATGCCGATATTGCTCTTTCCGAGAAGGCGCTCAACGACCTTGCTTGGGACGAGGACTCGGGCTATTTCGGCTATACTATGTATGATAAAGACAAAAATCATCCGTATATTATGAAAACCGAGTCGGGCGAAAATTGGGATAAGGGTTTTGACGGCGTTTATCCCCTTATTTCAGGCTCTGTTTCGGGTGAGCGCAGACAAAGACTTATCGACCATATCAAAAATCCGAAGGAGATGTGGTCAAACGCAGGTGTAAGCGCCGTTGATATGTCCGCTTCATATTATTTTGAGGACGGCTATTGGAACGGCAATGTTTGGATGAGTCACCAATGGTTTGTTTGGAAAACGATGCTTGATAACGGCGACGGCGATTTTGCTTTTGAAATTGCAAACCGCGCGCTTGAAATGTGGAAAGACGAAACCGATTTCACATACAACACCTACGAGTGTTTCGGTATTCAGACAAAGCGCGGCGGCTGGTTTCACAACTTCGGCGGTCTTTCTGCTCCTATATGCATTTGGGCAGACGCTTATTACAGACCGGGAACGGTTACAACCGGCTTTGATGTTTGGACAGATTACCAAAAAACAACCGCCGACAGTGCCGAAATATCTTTCAAATATTACGGCAAAAACGATAAATACACAATTATCGTTACTCTTGACGATTCAAACGATTATTCCGTTAAGCTTGACGGCAGGGATATTGATTTCAACAGCCGCACAAACGGCTCAATCGAAATCACACTTGATTCAAGTGTTAAATCGGGAATCATCACGGTAACTGCAAAATAAGCAATGCTTTTTTGAAAGGAGATTCAGATGGCTGAAAAAATCAGCGGTTGCAATAACGAGCCGCTTAAAATCCAATTTATAACGGATACACACTATTATTCCCGCAAAGGCGGCACAGAGGGCAAAGCCTATGACAAGGCAGAGTCAAAAAGCCAAAAGGTTATCAAGGACACCGACCTTGTAATCAAAGCAGGTTTTGATATGCTTTGCAAGGACACATCAACCGATATTGTTGTTCTTGCAGGAGACACCACACGCGACGGCGAAATTGAGTCGCACAAGGAATTTATCGAAATGTTGCGCGACCTTAAAAAGCGCGGCAAGCGTGTTTATGTCATCACAGCTACTCACGATTTTCGCGATGGCGGCGTTGCCGACGGTTATAATGGCGACGAAACAATCAAAGTCCCCGCTGTTGAGGACAGACACGATTTGTGGGATATGTATTATGAGTTCGGACCAAATGAGGCTATTTCAACTCATCCCGATTCAATGAGCTATGTTGTTCAGCTTGCACCGGGCTACCGTTTATTCGCTCTTAACGATGATACAAACTACAAGCCGGAGGGCGAGCGCGGTTCGGGTTTCTCCGATGATTGTATGCAGTGGATTATGGAGCAACTTGAAGATGCAAAGAAAAATGACCAGTTTGTAATCGCCATGACTCACCACCCGATGATTGCTCCGTCACCGTTTTATGCTATCATCGGCAAGGGCGATATGCAGAGAAATCACGAAACCACGCGCGAAATTTTTGCCGATGCAGGTCTTTCGTGCATGCTCACGGGTCACACCCATATTCACGATATAAGCTATGTCACAACGAAAAATGGCAATCGCTTTTATGATATTGCGTGCGGCGCAATGATTGGCTGTCCTCCTACAATGCGTAATGTCACAATCGACCCGAAAAACGGCAAGATTGATGTTGACACGATTATAATTAAGGATGTCCCCGGTCTTGACACAAACGGCAAGCCGTTCGACGAATATATGAAGAGCTTTTTCTTCGGTATGATAGGCGAGGTTATTTGGGCAATGGGCAACGATATTGACCGCCTTTCCGAAATGACTTCCGCATTCTCAATCCCCGGCGAAAAGGTTAAAAAACTCGGTTGGCTTATCAAACCTGTCGGCAAATGGCTCAACAAGCTCACTTTCAAAAAGATGTGGCGCCTTTGCAAAAAGGAAAGCGGACTTAAAAAGGCAGATATTGCGGATATTGCCGATAACAAGGTTACAGATTTCATTCTCGAGCTTGTTCAAAATCTCTATTGCGGTGATTCACCGTACGGACCCGATACAAGAGAATACAAGCTCACCTGCGGAGTGCTCAATATTATTGACTCGTTTCTTGACACAATTCATCTTTCAATCGGCAAATTTCTTAAGGGTGCAACCTCTGTCAGAGGTCTTGTGGAGCCGCTTCTTTGGAATCCGGGCTACTGCGACGCAGAGGCTTCACTTCCGCTTTATCCCGTTTATGACAGCGAAAATCCGGCACCTGCCGAAATGTTTGAGGAAAAGAAGTTTGACGATCCGGTTAAAAAGAGCAAAAAAGGTCCGCTTGTGCTTATCGTTTTGATTTTGCTTGTCATCTTACTCCTTGCAATTGTTGCCGGCGTTATTGCGCTTGTTGTTTGGGCAATTGTTGCCATCATTCACGCCTGCGCAGGCACTGCGGCACTCGGCTTTTTATTTTAATTAAAGATTACAAAAGTTTTTGTTGCAATAGCGGCTTATTCTTGCTATAATGATTAAGTCGTAATACGAAACTAAAATTATATGTAAAGGGGTATTATTTATGGCAGACGAAAAGAAAAAATTCAGCCTCGGCGGCATTGATAATGCGGCAGAGGAAAAAGGCTCGTTCATCAAAACACTTTGGCAGCTTTTAAAGTTCCTTGTTGTTTCGGGCCTTGTTACTATTATTCAACTTGTACTTGCAAATGTTCTTCCGCTCATTTTTGACAGCGTGACAGCAACATTGCCTGCATTTTTACAGACTATTTTTGATCCTAATGTAGTATTTGACGCTTCTACCAAAGAAGGTCTCGAGCAAATCGGCAAGTATGTTTCGGGCGCTGTTGTCGAAAACGGCACTGTTACAGCCGGTATTGTTACATGGGGTTATCTCCTTCCTTTCTTCCTTTCAAACCTTATTGCTAACATTTACGGTTTCTTCCAGAACAAGAAGACAACATTCAAGAGTGATGCTCCTTGGTACAGCTTCGCAGCTTACATAGTAATTATGATTGCTCTTATTCTCTTCTCAACATGGTTCCAGGGTTGGCTCGTTGGCGTTATTGCAAAGATTGACTGGGCTTGGATTCAGCCGCTTGCAAGAACAATTGCCGGCTTGGCAGCAGGTTTCGTTCAAATGGTATTCCTTTTCCCGATGGAAAAATTTGTTCTTATGAGAGAAAAGAAAACCGACGATGCTCAGGAAGAAGCACCGCAGGCAGAAGCAGAATAATCAAATATTCAAAATTAAGAGCGGTTCTTTGGGGCACGCTCCGTAAGGAAGTAATTGGTTTAAGCTTTCTGAATTTTGCCCATTGCACTATTAAAAAAATATGCCAATACGCAAGTATTGGCATATTTTTGTTAATGCACACTGAACAAAATCAGTTTGCTTAAACTGCTTCGCACTCAAAAACCAAAGAAACAGATGAAAGACAAGGCATAATTCACAGTGCAGGCTGGCGCCTGCGCTATGAATTTAACGCAGTATTTCGCTGCTTATTTGTTTTTTGAGCATTTATTCCTTATGGAGTGTGCCCCTTAAACCGCTCTTTTTTATATTGTTTTATATTAATATTGTATATTTCGTCAAAAAATGTTATATTATTCTTGATAGGGCGCGTGCAATTTGTTGCGCCGCGCTCAATACAGAGGTGGATATATGACTTGTAAAAATTGCGGAGCAAAATTAAAGCCAAATGCCAAGGTGTGCCAAAATTGCGGTGCGCCGTGCGGAGATGACGACGGATATTATGTTTTGTCGTCCGACGGCTACGGCAACTATGCCGATTACGGCGAGCCGGAGCGCAGAAAGCCGCATATTGTAAGAACAGTTTTGTTTATTATCGTTGTAATCGCATCGCTTGTGGCAATACTTTATTTTACCGGGCTCGGTGAGCAGTGGGGTCTGCCGTTTTTCGACAAAAATTCAGATGCGCCTTCGCTCACATTTTCAACCGGCGCAGGAGTTATTAACGATGACGAAAAGGTGCTTTATCTGACAGTCAACGAAAATTCAAAAATTCAATATATCCACGGCGTTAAACTTTTCGCTTATAATAAAACGCAGGATAAAAACACTGCCGACCCGATTTCAACCGATTATGAATACACAAAATCCGTCGGGGGCGAAATTCGCGCAATTTATTTTGATGTCGATGAGCTTAACCTTGAGGCTGACCAAACTTATACCTACACCATTGAGACAGAGTTTCAGTTTTACGGCAATGACAAGCATTTCACATATGATGAACCGTTGACTTTCAGCGGAAAAATCAGCGAAAATGTTGCCGACAAGGTGTTTGACCACAGTATGCAAACAACCGTTTCGTCAAGCGAGCCTGAAACAGAAAAGCAGACAACAACTCAACCAACAACCGAAAAACCGTCCACAACCGCCGCGTCAACCGAAAAGACGGGCAGTACAAAGTTTTTGCAAAACAGCTTTTGGTTTACCGCTCCCGATAAAAAGGGCAGTGATTATGCAATTTCGGCAATCAAGTTTTCAAACGGCACCGAATGCAGTATTACAAAATACACAAAATCGGGCAACGCCGCTTGGAAAACGAGCGTTTCAAAGGGAACATATTCCGTCAGCGGCGACAAGCTGACCGTTACGGATTCCGACGGAACACAAACGCAATACAGCATTAATTTTGACTATTCGTCCGTTTCGGATTTAACGGCGAGAAAATATAACAGCGTTAAAAATGCCGAGGACTTTTTCGGTATGTAGTTTAATAAAATATAAGTAACAATTCTAATTTTAAGGAGCTTTGTATGAAAAAATTTCTAAAATCATTGCTTGCGTTATTGATGTCGGCATTGATTATATTCGGTGCCTCGATTCCTGCATTTGCAAGCGAAAACAATTATAAATACGGCGTCGATATTTCATATCACAACGGCGATTTTGACTTTTCTTCATCTGCTTTTGCGGGTAAAAGCTTTGTTATGATTCGCCTCGGATATTATAATCACATCGACAACGAGTTTTGGAACAATGTCAAAAAAGCAACCGCGGCGAATATTGATTTCGGCGTTTATCTTTACAGCTACGCTTATTCATCGGCAGAGGTAAAGGACGAGTCCGACTTTGCAATTAAAACACTTTCACAACTTACAGACGAGCAAAGGCAGCATTTCACCCTGCCTCTCGCGTATGATTTAGAGGATAAAAAACTGGCAGAACATCTCGGCAACAGCAAGTCAAAAATCACAGCGCAGGCTGTGCAGTTTTGTGATGCGGTCAAAAATGTGGGATATGTCCCGATGATTTATGCAAATCAAAATTGGTTTACAAATTATATCGACCTTAATACCGTTACTTCAAAAAAATATAAAATTTGGTTTGCCTATTACACACCAAAACCCAATTTCTCAAAGCCCAAAACAATCGGCACAACAGGTGTTACTGCCGATATTTGGCAATATGCCGAAAAATCGGGTGATATTTCGTGCGACCAAAATGTTCTTTATAATCCGTCGGAGCTTATAAAGCCGCTCTGTATTCATTCGTTTAAGCAGTATGTCACACGCGCCACAGCGACTGCCGACGGAAAAATCGTCACCAAATGCCAAAAATGCGGTATGGTTTCTTCAACAAAGGCGATTAACAAAGCATCAAATATCAAACTTTCAAGAACTTGGTACACATATAACGGCAAGGTGCAAACGCCGTCGGTAACGGTTAAGGACAGGAAGGGCAACACCCTCAAAAAAGGCACGCATTATACCTTGTCATATCAAAGCGGCAGAAAGTCGGTCGGCAGATATTATATCAAGGTCAATTTTAAGGGCAATTATTCCGGTTCAAAAACACTTTATTATGACATTGTGCCGAAATCGACCTCCGTCAGCAAAGTTACGGCAGGCAAAAAGTCCTTTAAAGTCACTTGGAAAAAGCAAGCCTCGCAAACAACAGGCTATCAAATTCAGTATTCGACACACAGCAATTTTAAAAACGCCAAATCCGTTTGGGCAAAAAGCAAAGTCACCTCAAAATCGGTTACAAAGCTTTCGGCAAAGAAAAATTATTATGTCCGCGTAAGAACATACAAAACAATTAAGTTCGGCGGCAAAAACCATTATCTCTATTCGACATGGAGCGGCTCAAAAAAAATTAAAACAAAATAAAATGAAAGCATATAAGCATACAAAAACGGCATCGTCAAGTGACGATGCCGTTTTGCTTACCTTATATGATATAGTTATATCATTGCTGATATGATTTTCCCTTTGGAAGATATGAAAAAATCTGCTTATACAATTTTTCAAAATCTCTCTTTTCAGGTTCAAGTTGAAGTTCGTTAATTGTTGCGCCTGTTGTCGAGTTTGCCCAAAACTTAACGAGTGGCTCGTAGTTTTTCGGCATTTGCAATGTGTTTTCAACATAAGCCCGGGTTATTGCATAAAACATAGCATAAAGGTCGTTAAAAGCAAGGATACATTTTGATGTTGTCATTGCCTTTGTGATTACTTTGCTGTATTTTTCGATAAATTCAGCCGTCATTCGTGCTGATTTTGCACAGTCTTTGTATGTTGCAAAATCGTTGCAAACAGTTTCTGTCTGACGCTTGAACAGCCAGCTCACCATTTTATCAACATCTTCAAAATGATAGTAAAAAGTTTGTCTGCTGATTCCGCATTTTCCAACAAGATCCGTAACTGTGATTTTATCATATTGTTCGTTAGAGTTTACAAGCTCTAAAAATGATGAAATAATCATCTTTTTTGTTTTACCGGCCATTCGTTTCACCTGCAATTTAATAATTTTTTATGTAGTATATCACAGCATTTTGTCAAATACAAGTCTAATCTTTTAAAACTTACAAAAATAAACAATTGTTTACAATATTAACAAATTCTCGGCAAACCCTGCCCGATTAGTAGATTAACTCGTCTTTTACCGCCGATATGAGTTTCCATAAAAACGCCGTTTGAGGCTGAAACGGTGCCGATGATTTTTGCCCTCTCGCCGTATTTTGACTCACTGATAATTTGAACGGCGCGCTCTTTTTGCTCGCTTGGTACAAATACAACAAGCTTGCCCTCGTTGCCCATATGCAAAATATTTAGCCCGAGTATTTTTGAAAATGCACGCACCTCATCGCTCACGGGAATATCGTCTTCGTTTATTTCGATTGACACATTTGATGCGTCGGCAAGCTCGTTTAAAACCGTGCCGAGTCCGCCGCGCGTTATGTCGCGCATACAATGCACATCAATTCCGTTTTTAAGCAGATTGAAAACAATGTCGCAAAGCGGTGCGTTGTCCGATTTTATTTCGTTTTCAATATCCATTCTTGCCGAGAGAATTGCGGCGTGGTGGTCGCCCATATTTCCGCTCACAATCACGGCGTCATTCGGTTTTATTCCTCCGGCGTTGATTTCGGTACCGTCGGCAACAAATCCCACACCTGCTGTGTTGATATAAATTCCGCCGCTGCCCTCAATAACTTTTGTGTCACCCGCAACGATTATAACGCCAGCCTCCTCGGCTGTCTGCGCCATTGATATTGCGATTTTTTCGAGCGTTTGGGTGTCTGCACCTTCTTCGATAATAAATGCGCTTGTGATGTATTTCGGCGTTGCGCCGCGCATCAAAAGGTCGTTTACCGTTCCGCAAACGGCAAGTCTTCCTATGTCGCCGCCCTTGAAAAACAGCGGTGTCACAACAAAGCTGTCGGTAGTCATTGCTATTTTATGCGCACCGTCAACAACGGCGCTGTCCTCCATTTTGTTGAGCACAGGGTTTGAAAAATGTTTTGCAAAAATGCCGTCAATCAGCTCGCTTGTGGATTTTCCTCCGCTTCCGTGTGATAATGTGATTTTCATTGCGTATATATCCTTTCAAGGGTGTGTCGGTGTCGGTTTTTGTTTCAACCGTCAGTCGTTTACAAAAAGGTTAAAACATGTTCCCTCGCCGGAAACCATGCATGCGCCCATCGGGTTTTCCGGCGTGCATACTTTTTTAAACAGTGGGCATTCGCTCGGCGTTTTTTTGCCCGTGATAATTTCGCCGCACATACAGCCCTTTGATTTTGAAAAATCAGCTGTCAAATCGGCACTGCCTGCGTCAAAGCGGCTGTATTCATCGCGCAGAATAAGTCCCGAGCTTTCAATTTTGCCGAGTCCGCGCCACGATGCGGAGCAGGGAACAAAGTATTTGTTTACAATATCGAATGCCTTTTCGTTTCGTTCCTGCCTTACAACCGATTTGTAAAGATTCATCACGGTGCCTAATTCTTCGCCTTTGTCAATCGTTTTGACAAGCGCATATATTGCCGACAAAATCTCCTCCGCCTCAAAGCCCGAAACGGCAAACGGAATGTTGTATTTTTCGGCAAGCGGCAAAAATGCCTCTGCTCCCGTTACTGCGCAAACATGACCGGGTGCGATAAAACCGTCTATATCAGCCCCGTTGCCGCAAAGTCTGTCAATAACTGCAGGCATTGTTTTAAGCGCCGTTAAAAGTTTTATGTTGCTGATTTTGTCCTTTATTGCGCGGTCAATCAACAGCGCATAAATCGGCGTTGTTGTTTCAAATCCGACTGCGGCAAAAATGAATGTTTTGTCGGGTTCACGCCTTGCAAAATCAAGTGCTTGCATAGGCGAATACACCATTCTTATGTCCGCACCTTGCGATTTGATGTCCTTTAGCGCATATTTTCTGCCCGGCACGCGAATCATATCGCCGAATGTCACTATTACATTGTTGTCTTGCAACGCAAGCTCGCAAAGTCTGTCAACATATGATGAAACCGTTACGCAAACGGGGCATCCCGGACCGCTTATCAGGTGGATTTTGTCGCTTATAATTGATTGAATTGCGTTTTCGGCAATGGAAGCGGTATGGGTGCCGCAAATCTCCATAAGCTTTATATCTTTATTATTGTAAGATTTTAAATAATTGATTACATTATCTATATTCATATCATTTGCTCAATTGTTCAAGGTCGTTGAAAAGCTCGCGCATATATTGCGCCTCATCATCGGGGAGAACTTGTATAACAAGCCCTGCGTGAACAAGCACCCAATCGCCGATTTTTGCGTCAACAATGCCGAGCGCCGCGTTAGTTTTATTGCCTGAATAGTCAACAACAGCCGTGTCTCCGTTTATTTCAATAATTTTTCCGGGTGATGCAACACACATAGCTATTCCTCCGTTTTGTTTAAAATTTCAGCCGCCAAATAAGCCTGCCCCAAGCACAGTCCGTTGTCGCCGCATGACACCTGCTCGTTTGTGAATACCTTGAAATTGTGTTTTTCAAGTCTTTTTACTGCGCCCTCAAGCAAAATTCTGTTCACAAAGCATCCTCCGCTCAGCGTAATTTGCTCAACGCCGTATTTTTGGGCGATTTTCAGTATCATATCGCACAGCATCATATGAAAACCGAGTGCAACTTCTTCCTTTGGTGCGTCTGCCGCCTTGACAGCCGCGATTATTTCGCTCGGGTCAAGCGACGGCTCGATATAAAACGGCTTTTTCGCTTTCCTTGCCGCACTCTCAAGTGCAATTGCGCACTCGCCCTCATAACTGTTTTTGTGCTTAAGGTCAAGCGCCGCGCAAACCGCGTCAAAAAGTCTGCCCATGCTTGACGAATTAACCGTGTTTATCGATTGCTCGCGTGCCTTGTTGACAAGCTCGTTTGAGTCATCGTAGCAGGCAAGGGCAAGGTCTGCGTTTTTCGATATTTCATCGCCTGCCGTCATTTTGGTGTATTTCAAATGCTCAACGCGCTTTTGGTTCAAAAACACCTCGCCGCCCCATATCGCTCCGTCATCGCCATAGCCGGTGCCGTCAAAAACAAAATGAAGTGCATCGCCCTCGATTTTATGTTCGGCAACAACGCCGTATGCGTGCGCAAGGTGATGCTGGATTTCAATTACATTATCACCGTCGGCAAGCGATGATGAGTAATAAAGCGGGTGCTTGTCCTTCACAATAATATCGGGTTTGAATGAATGCAAATCGCAAAAGCGTTTTATGCCTTGTCTGTACGCCTCAAAGCAGTCGCAATCCTCCAAATCGCCGAAATATTGCGACGGAATTACATAGCCGCCGTGGCAAATCGCAAAACTGCTTTTCAAATCGCCGCCGAGAGAGAGAATGTTTTTTTTCGCCGTGATGCCAATTTTTATCGCAAGCGGCACATATCCGCGCGCCCTGCGTATAAGCTGTACTTTGCCGCTGTTTATTTGCACCACGCTGTCATCAATCGGTGTCAAAATTTCTCTGTCGTGCGATAAAATATCAATGCCGAATTTTTTTATTTCATCATCGTTTATTATAATTGCCTCGCCGCTTATGTTTGCGCTTGTCATAATCAGCGGCGTTATTTTTTCGAGAATCATTATTTGAATCGGATTGCATGGCAAAAAAGCGCCGATATAATCCGATTCACCGCAAACTTCCGCCGCAAAATCCTTTTTCTTTTTTAAAAGCACAATCGGGCGTGCTTTGCTTTTGAGGAGCGATTTTTCATTTTCGCTCACAAGGCAGTATTCGCCGATTTCGTCAATATCGCGAAACATAACGGCAAACGGCTTTTTCTCTCTGCCCTTGATTTTTCTTATTTCATCTGCCGTTTTGCTTGTGCATATTCCTGCTATATGATAGCCGCCGATATCCTTAATCGCAAGCGGCTTGCCAGCGCGCAAAATGCTCACGGCGGTGTCGATTGAAATATTAATTGTCGGTCCGCAGTTGTTGCAAGCAATTGTTTGGGCATGGCAACGGCGGTTTTTCGGCTCTGTGTATTCAGCCTCACATTCGCCGCAAAGCGGAAATTTGCCCATTGTTATTCTCTCTCTGTCATACGGCAGGGAGTTGATTATTGTATATCTCGGTCCGCAGTTGACACAGCTTATAAAGGGGTGGCGAAATCTGCGGTTGTTTTTGTCTTTAAGCTCGCTTTCACACTCCTCGCATGTTGCGATGTCGGGTGTGATAAACGGTATTTCGTTGTCATTTGTGCTGTGAACGATTGTGAATTTGTCAAAATCATGTTCGCCGACAGCACATTCATCATATTTTTCTATTTCAAAAATTGCTGTAAGGCATTGGATAAATTTATCCAATGCCTCTTTTTTTGCGCTTGCGACAATTGATACATTGCCGCCTGAATTTTTAACCTCGCCCCCGATGCCAAGCTCGTTTGCAAGCCGCAGGGCGGTGGGGCGAAAGCCGATACCCTGCACAATACCAGAAAAGGTGTATTTAACAGTTATGATTTATCCTCTTTTCCGAGTGTTATTCCTTGTGAAAAACAACGCTGCCCTTTTCACCGTCATCATCAATGATTGAAAGTGCCTTGAATTTAAGACACGCGTCAACGCATGCGCCGCATTGAACGCATTTGTCACGGTTGATTGTCCATGTTTTTTCACCTGTTCTGTCAACTGTAATGCACTCCTGCGGACATTTTCTTGCGCAAAGGCCGCACAAAATGCACTTCGTCATATCGTTTGTGATTTTGCCTGCCGGTTTTTCGGGGATAGGCTGTGAATAGCTGTCAACAATTTTGCTTGTTGACGGCACGGTGTATCCCGGCTTGATGCTCAGGCAGTTTTTTGGACAAGCGTTTACGCAGTTTTCGCACTGCACGCATCCCATTCGCTCGATTGACCATGTTTTTGTGTTTCTGTCAACCTTGATTGCACTTGACGGACACTTTCTCATACACATTCCGCACATAATGCAGTCGTCAATGTTGATTTCAATGTGACCTCTCGAGCGCTCGGGGTATATTGCCGGCTCTGCCGGATAGTTGCAGGTTGCAGGTTTTGAAAACAGATTTTTTAAGGCGATAGGAGCAAAATCCATCAATTTCATATCAGATTTCCTCCTATCTTTCCGTGCAACTGATGCACGGGTCAATTGTCAAAATTTGTATCGGCACATCGGCAAAATCCGAGCCCGGCAAAATGTGAATAAGTGATTGAATGTTGGTGAATGTCGGCGTGCGGAGCCTGAATCTGTCGAGAAACTTTGTTCCGTTTGCCTTTGCATAATAGATTGTCTCGCCGCGTGGCTGCTCGACTCTCACAAACGCCTCACCGTTTGGGTTGCCCTTTTGCGGATTGCATATTGCACCCTCCGGGATTTTTTGAGCAATCTGGCGGAGAATCGATATTGATTGAAACAGTTCACCAATTCTGACCTCACAGCGCGCATATCCGTCGCAGTCATTTGATGTGATGATGTCAAAATCGATGTCGCCGTATGCCTCATATCCTGTTTTTCTCATATCGTATTCAAGGCCGCTTGCTCTCGCCATTGCGCCTGCCGCGCTTAAGCGATAAGCGTCCTCCTTTGTGAGGATTCCGACGCCCTTAAGCCTTTTTTGAACGGTGCAGTCCTTGAGAAAAACATTTGTCATTTTTCTCAAATCCTTTTCCATCGAATCAAAAACGCCGATAAAGCCGTGTATCATCGATGAGTCCATATCCTTTAAAACACCGCCGATTTTGTTGACGGAGAATATAACTCTGCCGCCGGTAGACGCTTCAAACATATCAAGTACCTTTTCTCTCATACGCCAAGCCTGCATGAACAGTGCGTCAAATCCGAATGCGTCAGCCAACAAACCAAGCCAAAGCAGGTGAGAGTGGATACGGCTCATTTCAAACCAAAATGTTCTCAAGTATTTTGCTCTTTGCGGCACTTCGGCATCAAAAATTTTTTCAAGCGCCTCACAGTATGCCAAGCCGTGACCGAACGAGCATATGCCGCAGGTCCTCTCAACAACATATTGATAATCGTTGAAATCTCTCTTTTCTGCAAGCATTTCAAGTCCTCTGTGCACAAATCCCACAGACGGAATTGCCTCGACAATCTTTTCATCCTCAAGCACAAGGTCGATGTGTATAGGCTCCGGCAAAACCGGATGCTGAGGACCAAACGGTATAACAGATTGAATAGTCATTATTCCTTGTCCTCCTTTTTGATAACCTTGATTTGTTTTTTAAACGGTGTTTCTTTTTCTATGCGATAAAATTTGTTGTGATAATCAAGTGCCATTCCGACAACCTTAACACCCCAAAGCTCCTTTATCTCGTTTTCATAAAGGGCTGCGGCAGGGAATATGTCGGAAAACGATTTGATTTCCTCGTCAATCGGGAGGTTGATTTTGTAGTTTTCCATCTCATATTCCTTTGCAACGGAATATATAACCTCGTTGTATCCCTCGTATGCAACGCTCAAAATCTGCGCAAGGCGGTAGCCGTCGTTATATTTTTGCTCCATTATTTTATAAAGCTCGTCTTTAGCGACTTCGGTTATCGGAAAATCGTTGTAATTATTCATTCTCGTTTTCCTCCCTGTTTTTTTTCAACGCTTATGCCTTGGGCTTGGAGCTTTTCGCTTTTTTGCTTTAATATTGCAAGCGATTTTACAACTCCGTCAATTATTGACTGCGGCCTTGCGGCGCAACCCGGCACATATACATCAACCGGAATAACCTTGTCGATTCCGCCCAAAATGTTGTAGCAATCCTTAAATACACCACCGCTGCAGGCACAAATTCCGATTGCGCAGACAACTTTCGGCTCTGTCATTTGCTCATAAAGCTGTTTTACAACATCCTTGTTTTGCGTGTTCACCGAGCCGGTGATAAGCAAAATGTCTGCGTGCTTTGGGTTGCCCGTGTTTATTACGCCGAAGCGTTCAACATCGTAAATCGGGGTGAGACAAGCCAAAACCTCAATATCGCATCCGTTGCAGGAGGAGCCGTCATAGTGCATTATCCACGGCGATTTCGTTACATCAGCCATTATTTCATTCCTCCAATCACAACTTCAAGTATAATCAAATTCAATGCCCCCAAAACCGCTGTTACAATCCATGCGCTTTTAAGCATTTGGTCCCATTTAAGCCTTGCGTTTGTGTTGTCTATAAGAATTTCAATAAAATAGCAAACGGCAAGTGCGATTATTGTGATGATTATGCTTATCGGGCTTACGCTTGTTCCGTTTCCGTGGAGGAAGAACAGCGCCAAAACGCCGAGGAGAAATACATTTTCATACCAGTGCGAAATTTCAACGATAGCAAACATTTGACCGTTAAATTCGGTAGTCAAGCCCTTAACAAGCTCCTGATGAGCGTGGTGGCTTGTCGAAAGGTCAAACGGATGTTTTCTGAGTTTGATTGTGAGGATAAACATAAATCCCACAAAAATACCTAACAAATACACAACCGGCGGCAAATTGTCGCTTATTACGATTTGCGAAACCTTAAAATTACCGGTTACGCAGTAAAGACCGATTACCGTGATTAATACCATCGGCTCGTATGCAAGCATTTGGATAAGCTCTCTGCCGGCGCCCATAAACGAGTATGGCGAGTGACCGCTTGATGCGGCAATTACAAGAAAGATATTTGCCGTGGTAAGCGTGAAAAATACAAGCAGCAAATCGTATCCGCCGAAAAACAGTGCACCTGTTATTACAACAAAAATCAAAAATGACATAAGATACAAAATTTGCACGCGATTTATTGTTTTTGTTTCCTTTTTCAAAAGTTTTTCAACATCCCAAAACGGTTGCAAAACAGACGGTCCGCGTCTGCCCTGCATTCTTGCGGTGATTTTTCTGTCAACGCCTGCCAAAAGCGCGCCCACAAACGGTGCGGCGATTATGTAAACCAAGGCGGCTATAACAGATTTTACGATATTATCCATTAAAAACCACCTCCCACAATAAAGCTTGCCGCAGTCAGTATGACGAGCAGTGCAATTGATGTGTAAACACTCGGCTTATACATATGCTTTTCGCCAAAAATGTCTGTCATATACCAATTTGTCAAAAATTCCTTTTTTTCAACGCCGAATGAGTCAACAAATCCAACTTGGTCCGGTAAGCCTGCGCCGTTAAAGTATCTGTGTGCCTTTGGATAAGGCCTTTCCTTTGCGATTGAGTGGAATATTATTGCCGGAACGACAAATACAAATACAATCATAATGATTGTGAAAAAAATGTTTTCTTCTGAAAGTGCGGCAATTGCTCCGCTGTATTTTCCCAAATCCTGAATATACGGCACAACAACCTTGTCCGAAATAATGGGAAACACAAAGCAAATAGCAATCATCAAAACGCTGTGAACACTGAGGGAAATCCATTGGTTAAGCGAAATTGTGTTTTTGTGCCTTTTGTCTTTCGGGTTGCTTGCAAGAATTGTTGCAAGCCATTTTGACCAATAAAGCAATGTAGTTGCCGAGCCGAAGCAAATGCAAAGTACAAGCAAAACGGAAACGAGCGAAAACAATACATGGCCGCTCTGAAGTCCCGTGTCAACAAATGCTTTGAGAGCCGCCCATTTTGAAACAAGCATACCGAACGGAGCAAGAAACATTCCCGAAATGCCTATAACAAGCATCCATGTCAATGCCGGATAGCGTCTTACAAGACCGTGCATTGTTTCTATATCTCTTGAGCCGGTTTGGTGCTCGATTGAACCGACGGTTTGGAATAAAAGCGATTTTGAAACAGCATGAAAAATTACGAGAAATACAGCCGCCCATATTGTTTCGGCTGTGCCGATACCTGCACAGGCGGTGATAAGACCGAGGTTTGAAAGCGTTGAATAAGCCAAAACTTTTTTGCCGTCTGATACGGTGATTGCAAGCATTGACATTGCAAGAAATGTCAAACCGCCGATAAGTGCAATCATGTATCCCGAAAGCTGATCGCTCATAAGCGGAGCAATTCTGATTAAAAGATATACGCCTGCCTTAACCATTGTTGCGCTGTGCAGCAATGCCGATGACGGAGTGGGAGCAACCATTGCGCCGAGCAGCCAACGCGAAAACGGAAGTTGTGCGCTTTTTGTGAGAGCGGCAAACGCAAAGCAGATAACGGGCATAATAACAACTTTGCCGTTGCAAAGCAAAAGCGTTTGCAAATCCGAAACGCCGAATTTGATACCTGCCCAAACGATGCCGATTGAAATTCCGCATCCGCCCAAAAGGTTCATCCAAAGCGCACGAAAGCAGTTTGCGATTGCCTCTGCCGTTTTTGTGTATCCGATAAGAAGAAAAGAGCAAACGCTTGTGATTTCCCAGAAGAAATACATCCAAGACAATGCGTTTGACAACACAAGACCGAACATTGCGCCGATGAAGATATACATTATCGCAAAGAAGAAGCGCCTTCTGTCCTTAACATCGGTGTGGTGATTGTGATAATCGCTCATATATCCGCAGGCGTAAACCGTGATAAGCGTGCCCACAATTGCTATGATAAGCACCATTATTACAGTCAGTCTGTCAATATAAAATCCCGGCAGGTTTGACACTGCCTCTTTGCCGCTTGCAAACTCATACCAGAATACAAGTCCTGTTTGTAAAACAGACAGCACCGCACAATAGTATTTTTTGTACTTGATGCTTAAAACCGTTATCAAAACAACAAGAAATATTTCGCCGGCGCCGATAAACGATGTCATAAAAGCATCAAAATTCATCCCGAAAATTGATGGCAGATTTGTAAAGCCGTTTATTTCGTGGTTTGCCAAAATACTGCTGTTGTATGTAAAATATTCAACAGCAAAAATAATCGCCGCTGCAATTATAATTGCCGACGATGCGTAGGTCACCGCTTTTCGAACACGGTTGCTTTTGAACAATGCCAAAATCATTGCGCTCAGAAACGGAAAAGCGATTAGGAAAATCACTGTGTTTTCCATCTTAAAATTTACCCCTTTTATGCCGAATACATATCTTTACCGTAAAATTCGGCACATGTATTTTTACAATGATAATTTTATCACAAGCTCATACAAAAAACAATAATTGTCACTGTATAACAATGTTATAAATTAAATGCTTAAAAATTATTAAATAAAAAAATAAATGTTGAAAAAATTATATAAGAGATATATAATAGCCTTGAATTATGGGGAAAGAAGTGATTTTATGCCTAAAAATGACAACAAAAACGGTTTTTCAGCTTTTCTGAGTCTTTTCAACGGTACTAAGCCGCTGTCGGGCGAAGCAAAGCGCGGTCTTATTTGTTTTATAGTTTTGATTTTTACATTGATATTTACTGTCTGCGCAACAGCCATGCAGTCAAGAACAGCAGGCAGTGTTGAGGGACTAAAAGCATCTACTGCGGGCGATACATCCGTGTCATTAACTTGGGACAAGACAAAGGCAAGTAAGGGCTATTGTGTTTACGCCTCAAAGGACGGCAAAAAATACAATCTTGCTGCCACTGTTTCGGGAAAAAAGAATACTTCTGTAAAGGTTGAAAAGCTTGCACAGGGTACAAAATACAGTTTTTATGTCACAGCGTTTAATGCAAAGGAAAGACAAGGCGAAAAATCAGCCGTTGTGTCGGCATACACCGCTCCGCAGACAGTGACGCTTTCAAGCGTTATCTCAAATGATAAGGGAGTTTTAACCGCCGAGTGGAGTGAATGTCCAAAGGCAAGCGGTTATGAATTGCAGTATGCCGAGGGCGCAAAGGGCGATTTTTCAAAAGCTAAAAGCGTTGACGCATCGGGAAAATCAACAACTGCCAAAATTGTTGAAAAGCTCAAGGAAAAGACTGATTATTCGGTCAGAGTAAGAGCGTATATCAAGGATGGTCAAACTCTTGTAAACGGTGCTTGGAGCGCAGTTAAAACAGTCAAAATTTCCGACACGCTTGTTATCAATAAATCAAAGCCGATGATTGCGCTCACATTTGATGACGGACCGGGATATAACGATGCGTCAGACAGAATTCTTGATGTTTTGGAAAAATACAATGCGCGCGCAACATTCTTTATGGTTGGCAAAAATGCCGCCGATCATCCTAACAATGTTAAACGCAAAATCAAGCTTAAATGCGAACTTGGCAACCACACCTACAACCACAATCACTACGGCAAAAATGTAACCGCAAACGATATTAAGGATGCGTCCGATGCAATTTATAAGGCTTGCGGTCAGTATCCGACGGCGTTCCGTTCACCGGGCGGAAACACAACCGACACAATCAGAAACGAGTGCAAAAAGGAAAATATGGCGCTTTATTATTGGTCAGTCGATACCGAGGATTGGAAGAGCAGAAATGCTGACAAGGTTTACAACGCCGTTATGAAAAATGTTAAGGACGGCGATATTATCCTTATGCACGAGATTTATTCGTCAACTGCCGATGCGGTTGAGCGCATGGTGCCGGAGCTTATCAAAAAAGGCTATCAGCTTGTGACTTGCGAGGAACTTATTCAGGCAAAAACAGGTGCCAAGCCGAAATCCGGCGAGCAATATGTCGATGCAAAAACAATCAACAACAAAACTTCATAAAACGAGATTAAACGGTCCCTGCGCATATTGTTTGCGCGGGGATTTTGTTTGTTTTTTATATTTTTTATTGAAAAGCTTTTCAAATTATGGTAAAATCTTCTTATTGAATTTTTTAGGAGGAGTTTTGTTATGGATCTTAAAAAGATTATTGACAAAAGGGCTGATGCCGCACAGTATATGATTGACGAAATCACTCATATCTGCAAAGATTTTGAAAAAAGAGACCCCGGCTCAAAGGGCGAACTTCAGGCATGTGAATATATGGCTGATGTTTTGAAAAATGATTGCGGCTGCGAAACTGCAGAGGTTGAATCGTTTAAGGAAAATCCGGGCTCGTTTTTCGGTTGGATTTATTTTACAATCTCGTTTGTACTTGCGGCTGTCGCATTGTTTTTTGTTTTCCCGCTTGCATCCGTTATTCTTATTGTTGTCGGCTTGCTTATCGCATTTATGGAGTTTGGTGTGTATAAAAAGTTTGTTGACCGCTTTTTCCCCGAAAAAACAGGTCACAATGTAACAGCAATCAAAAAATGCTCCGGCGAATGTAAAAGAAGAATTATGTTTAACGGTCACCCTGACGCTGCTTGGGAATGGCCGGTTAACTACGCTCTCGGCGGCGTAGGTTTTGAGGGCCACGCAATCATTTGCGGCGTCGGTGCTATTTATTATATTGTTGTTTCAATCATTTATATGACACACTACGGTTTGAGCGGCGTTGCTTTCAATTCCGCTGTTACAGTCGGCAACGCTTGGATTGTCAAAGCCGCTTTGTTCGGTCTTATCTTTGTTCCGTTCCTTATCGGTCTTTATTGGATGTGGAACGAAAAGAGAGTTGTTGACGGCGCAAACGATAACCTCACCGGTTGCTATATGGGTATCGCAATCCTTAAGGCACTCAAGGACGAGGGCATCGAGCTTGAAAACACAGAGGTCGGCGTTATTCTCACCGGCTCCGAGGAGGCAGGCTTGCGCGGCTCCAAGGCTTGGTGTGAGGCTCATCAGGGCGAATTTCAGGATGTTCCGACATTCATCGTTTCATACGATACTATCCACGACCCTAAATATCTCATGGTAAACTACCGCGACCTTAACGGCACCGTTGCCGTTGATAAGGATGTTTCAGACTTGTTCCTTGAGGCGGCTCAGGAGATTGATATTCCGATTAAAAAGGGTTGGGTGCCTCCGCTCGGCGGCGCAACGGACTCTGCCGCTTTTGCACAGGCAGGTTTCAGAGCAACCGGCATTACGGGACTTAACCACAAGCTTGAAGATTATTATCACACAAGACGCGATACATATGACAATATGAATGCAGAGGGTCTCGCAAACTGCTTTGCCGCATCTGTTAAAACACTTGAAAAGTTTGACAACGGCGAAAAGCAATAATCAATATAAAACACAAATCCCCGAAGGTACGCCCTTCGTGGATTTTTTGCCGCTTGCGTTAATCAAAAAATGTCGTTCGTTGTTGCGGTGACGGTATATTTTCTGCTTTGTATATAACCCATAATATGGTGCTTTTTACAATTTCTTTTGCCAAAAAGCCCTTGATATACAAATATAGATATATTATAATAAAATTTGATAAATTTTATACTAACAAAAATCAGAGGAGAAAATATGGACAATAATGAAATGTTCGACTATAAAATATCTGTAATTGTTCCTGTATATAACAGTGAGGAATTTATTGCAAATACGCTTGATTCTCTTGTCAATCAAATATTTCCGCTCAAGAATATGGAGGTGCTTATGATTGATGATGGGTCAACAGACAACAGTGCTTCGGTTTGCAAGGAATATGCAGATAAATATCCGACATTTAAGCTGTTTCAAAAGGAAAATGAGGGAATTTCAAAAACACGAAATTTCGGAATAGAACATGCACACGGAAAATACATTATTTATCTTGACGCCGACGATACATTTTCAAGCGAAACGATAAAAAATGTTTATCGCTTTTTTGAAAATCACTATGACGAAGTCGATTTGGTTACATTTCCGATTATTCAATATGTTTTGCCGAGTATGAAAAAATCACCGGCGCATTCGAGATATAATGTTTTAAGAGAAAGCAAGGTATATGATTTAACCGAGTTTGAAAATATATACATCGTTCAAACAACAATGAACATTTGCGTTAAAAATATGCCCGGAAACAATGTGCTTTTTGACCCCGATTCGACTCTTCAGGAAGACCAAAAATATATCACAATGGTTTTGATGAATAAAATGAAAATCGGCTACTGTCGCGAGGCAAACTACAATTATTTTCGCCATGAGGGCAGTACAACGATTGAAAAATTTTATCCTCAAAATATTTTTGAAAAATCGACAAGCTATTTTGAGTGGCTTTTTGCTCAATATGAGCCGGGCAAAATCCCGAAATATATTCAAGCCATAGTTTTCCACGATATAAATTGGAAAAATAAATCAAATATTTTATATCCGTGGCATCTTGAAGGCGATGAATATGACAAAGCATACAAACGAATTATCAATTTGCTCAATCAAATTGATACCGATGTTATTGCAAATCACCCGATAATAAACAATTTCCACAAGCAATATTTTTTATCGCTTAAGGAAAATAATGCGATTTATCCGTTTGTTTCAAAGCGCGGAGTGTATTTAATTGACGCCGATACCTCGGCAGTTACATATTATTGCAAGCGTATCGAAATAGTATTGGAAAAAATTCGTGTTCACTCGGGCAAAGTTGAATTTTTGGGCTATATTAAATCACCGCTGTTCAATTATATGGACAAGCCCAAACTTTTTGTTTATGAAAACGATAAAAAGGTTGAAAAAAGCGTTGATTTGTTTTCATCATCATTCAGCTATTATCAATGCAAAACAAAGACAAACAATTTTTGGGCTTTTTATTATCAAACCGATGTTGACACCGACAAATCAATAGAATTTTTTGTTGATATTGACGGTATGGAATGTGTAACAAAACTTAACGCAACCGACAAAACACCGTTTTATGAAAACGCGCGCGACAGTTATGTTATAGCAAACACAAAAATTTCGATTGATGATAACAAACTTTTTGTTTCTCCGATTGATGAGCAAGAGTTTTGGGCAGAGCGCGACGCTCAAAATGCTGAATATATCAAACAACCGAGCATTTATAATCACCGCGCAAGCTGCAAAAAATATGCCGGACGCAGGATTTGGATTTATGTTGATTGCTATACGGTTGACTTTGACAATGCGTATTATCAATTCCTGAATGATTGGAATAAGGACGACGGTGTAGAACGATATTATATCATAACTAAGGACTTTGACTGTATTCGTCATTGCTTTGACAAAAGTATGATGAAGCATCTTGTTATTTTTGGTTCAACACATCACAAGGATTTATTCATTAATTGTGAAAAAATAATTACTGCATTTGTTGAGTTCTATAATTATTCGCCATTTGATAAGGAAGAATATCAGTATTATTGTGATTTATTAAATTACGAGATTGTATATTTACAGCATGGCATTTTGCATGCCTCAACCCCATGGAAATATACACCCGAGGGCATTTTAGCCGATAAGGTTGTAATTTCATCATATTTTGAAAAAGAGAATTTAACAAAAAAATACGGTTGGCGTACCGATCAATTGATTGAATGCGGAATGCCGCGATATGATTTTATAGACAAAAATACAAAGGCGAAAAACAGAATTATATTTGCACCGTCTTGGCGTAATTATTTAATTGGCAACCTCGGTATTAACGCTGACATAGACGAGGAAGGCTCAACAAAAAAACTTATTAATTCAAATTATTATAAAAATATAACAGCTTTCATAAATAATCAAAAATTATGTGATTTATTGGAAGAAAATGATTTGTATTTAGATGTTAAACTGCATCCGATTTTTTATAAACCGTATAAAAAATTGGTTTCAGTTAAGAGCAAAAGAATAAACATAACGGATAATAAGGTCAATCTCGGGGATTATAAAATGTTTTTGACAGACTTTTCATCGTTTGTTTATGATTATGCTTATTTGTGCCGTCCGATACATTATTTTGTGCCGGATTATATCGAATACATATCGGGTATGAATGTTTATCGCGAGCTTGATTTGCCGTTTGACAAGGCTTTCGGAACGCTTTCAACAAATCCTCAGGATGCCGTTGATGCAATTGAGAGCGCAATAAAATCCGATTTTAAGGTTCAGGAGCCGTTTAAGCAAAGAATGCAGAGCTTTTATTTGCCGCTTGAAAACTGTTGTGAAAACCTTTACAAAGCGTTGACGGAAAAGGAGGATTAATGAATATGAAAAAAATAACCGTTGTTCTTCCTTTATATGAGCTGTCATCCGATATTAAGCGTGCGGTTTTGTCGGTTAAAAGGCAAAGCATTTTCGATGATACGGAACTTAAAATCATTGACTTGCGCAAATACAAAGCACCGAAAAATTTTGACAAAAACAAAAACGGTAATATTCCGCCGTATGTAACAACCGATAAAAAGGCGGTTAAGTCAAAAGATATTGCCGCTTATCTTGATGATGTAGGATTTGATTTTGAAATAATATCCGACGCAAAGAAAATGCCGTATCAGTTGTTTAATGAGGCAATAAAAGGTGTTTGCGGCGAGTATTTGCTGTTTTTGGGTCAAAACTGCGTGTTGACAAAGGATATACTCGAAATTTTATATAATCGCGCTGTTGATAAAAACGCCGATGTTTTAATAGGTAATTCGGCAAAGCAAAAAGGCAAGCGTATCGAAAAATCGCAAACAACAGACAGCTTGTTTAATAATGATGAAATTGCAAATTTCGATTGTGAGCCGTCACTTATAGTTGATGACCCGTCAATTTATAATAAGTTTATAAAAAGCCAAATTATTAAATCAAGCGGCACGGCATTTGCAAAATATAATGCTCCGAAAAATATTGAATTTTTGGCAAAAATCTTTATTAATTCGCATAATATTTTTGCAATTAATCGCGAAATATATCTTTGCGATTTCAAACGCTTTTATGAATACGCATACAAGCGAAATGATAACTATTGGATTGCCTATGCCGATTCGTTGCTTTCAACAATAAAGGCATTTGAGTTTAGCGACGATGACGAATTTTTAACGCAAATAATCGTTAAATATACAGAGCCACTTTTTAAAACGGCGCAAAAATCGCTTAACAATGATTTAAGAGCCAAATGTGTCGAAATTTATAAAGTGCTTTCATCGTTTGATGTTCAGGTTAAAGCTGTAAATGCGCTTGCCGCGAAATATCCGATTTCAAATCACAAAAATTATAAAAAGTTTCGCGTCTTTCTTTCAAAGACTAAACGAAAATTGACAAATTTTTAGATGATGCGAAACAAAAGCACCCGAAAGTTTAAACTTCGGGTGCTTTTTTCTTGTTATATCGTTTCGTTTTGGTTGTTGTACTTGCCGCCGGTGAGGATTGTGTCGGCGGTGAATATCAACCTTTTCATATCCGTGTTTGATTTGAGCAGTTTTGACGGTATGGACACTATCGACATCACAAGGCGGTAATATGCACTGTTTCTGTCATATTTTACAACCGAGCCGTCAATTGCCGAAAGCAAAAGCCGGTCGATAAAATCGGTGATTTTCGTGTTGTAAAACTCATGCACTGCCTCTTTGTCAATTCCTCTTGCCAAGCCGAGGTATTTTAGCTTTTTATACATTTCGCCGACTGTTGCGCCGTCAACAAATTTCAAAAGCGGCTTTATTGCGAAAAAGAATTTTGCAACAGCGCCGCCGTTCGCCTGCAACGCCGTTATCCTTGCGGCAAATTCCTCCTTGTCCCTGCACGAAAGTACATTGTGAACAAGGTCGGTGCAGTGCTTTGCAAGAAACGGCTGTGCATCGGTTTCTCTGCCGTTTAAGGTGAATTTTTCAAGATGCTCAACCGTGTACGAAAGCGTCATATCGTCATTCACCGTCACATTCACAATCGGGGCAGGGTAGCCGACGAGCGAGCCTATGTTGACTTCGGTCAGTTTGTTGCCCGACGGAGTTGTGTAATCGTCTGTATGTTGAATATGGCTGTGACCGACAAACATATATTTCAAGCCGTTGTCGGCAAGGCGTGTGATAACCTCTTCTCTGTCGCCGACGCATGTTCCGCCGCCGGTGATAAGCGGATTGATGTGCGGAATAAGGAGGTGGTGCTCCATTCCTATCATCAGGCATCCGTCATCTTTTGCTTTTTTTAGCTGTTCGTCTATCCATTCAAAATGCTTGGGCTTAAATCCGGCTCTGCCCTTGCCGTTTTGGTCATCGTTCAGAGCGAGCAGACGCACCTTGTCGCTTAACTGCACAACATATGAATATGTGCCGAGATGCGTTTCGTATTTTGCGATTGCGTCATTGATTGTGTATTCCTCATAAAACGGATAAAGTTTGAACGAGGGCATTGTTTCAACATCGTTGCTCACCGTGTCACCGTCAAATTTGCGTGGATTTTCATCACAGCACCAATCGTGTGTAGCTGTTATGAGATATATCTTTTTCTTTTTTGCAAGTCTGTCGAGCTTTTTTTTAAATTCGATATGCGAAACAAGCTCGCCGTCATTCGACACATCACCCGCGATTAAAACAAAATCAGTGTCGCTGTTTGCGATTTTTTCAAAAGCGGCGTCAATAATTTCGCCCGTTTCGGCAAGGCACTTTTGGTCCGAGCCGGAGCGGAGTTCATACTGCCGTCCGCTTGTGCCGAGCGTTTTTGAATAATGGTGCGTGTCCGCAATAAATGTGAGCTTAAGCGGCTTTTGCATTTTCTGTTCCTCCGAAATCACTTGATTTGCACTATTTTGTCGCCGGTGACAAAAAACACTCTGTCCGCAATATCCATCATCGGCTTGTCATTCATCGAGTCGGTATAAAAATTGTCGATATGCGCGCCGGGATAAAGCTCGTTAAAAATTTTCACCTTATTTTCAAGAAAGCAAAGGCGAATGAATTTTCCCGTATTTTTGTCAATCGACGAGCCGACATAGTTTTTAACTCCTATTCGTTTCATTATCTCGTCAAGCAAAAAATCGGTCGAGCCTGAAACGATAATATCGTCCTCACGCTGTACTTTGGCATACCACGGCTTGATTTTGTGCTCGTTTTCGTCCCAAAATTTTTTGACATCGTCATCAAGGTTGCCGAGTTTTGTGTAATATCCCTCCAAAAATCCTGCATATGCAGTTATCGCCTCCTCAACCGTGAAAAGGTGGAATTTGTCCTTAAACGCGATTACAAGGAGTTTCGGAATGTACTTCCAAATTCTCGGGTCGGTTTTAACATAGTAAAGTATAAAATCAACAAGCGTTTCGCCGTCGTATATTGTGTTGTCAAAATCATAAACATTCATATCGGTTTACCGTGCTTAAAACTTTCATTAAATTAACTATATGTTAGCATATAAATTATGTAACTTCAACAAATTTGAGCAAAAAACCACGATTTAAAGGCAAAAATATTGACTTTGTGATAAAAAAAATATATATTTAAATAAGTGTAACTTGTTACACAATGATTTTTTATATTATGATTTATAAAAATGGTAAAGTGACTATGAAAAAAGAAAATTACATTAAAACAGACACAGTAATTGTAGGTTCGGGCGTTGCGGGATTGTTCGCCGCTCTCTGCCTCCCGAAGGACAGAGATGTGCTTATAATTACAAAAGAGGATTTAAAGGAGTGCGACTCGTATCTCGCACAGGGCGGCATTTGCGTCCTCAAGGACATTGCCGATTTCAAATGCTATTTTGAGGACACAATGAAGGCAGGTCATTATGAAAACAACCCCGAATCGGTAAAAATTATGATTGAGTCATCGCACGATGTCATCAATACGCTTGTCGACCTCGGCGTTGATTTCGATACCGGCTCGGACGGCAAATATGACTACACGCGCGAGGGTGCGCACAGAGAAAACCGTATTCTCCACCACAAGGACGAAACCGGCAAGGAGATTACAATGACCCTTTTGCAAATCGCAAAGGAGCGACCGAATATTACTTTTGTCACCCAAACAACGATGATTGATTTTATCGAAAGCGACAACACCTGCTACGGCATTGTCTGCGAGGATGAATTCGGCGAGAGGGGTGCAATCCTTGCTCACGATATTATTCTTGCAACCGGCGGCATCGGCGGATTGTTTACAAACTCGACAAATTATCCGCATATCACCGGCGACAGCTTTGCTCTCAGCCTTAAGCACGGCGTCGAACTTCAGAATATAAACTACATTCAAATTCACCCGACAACGCTTTACAGCAAGAAAAAGGGCAGAAGATTTCTTATCAGCGAAAGTGTTCGCGGCGAGGGCGCAATCCTTCTCAATGAAAACGGCGAGCGCTTCACGGACGAGCTTCAGCCGCGTGATGTTGTTACTAACGCAATTGTTGAGGAAATGAAAAAGTTTGGCACAGACCATGTTTATCTCACCCTCCCGACTATGACAAGCGAGGAGGCACACAAGCGCTTTCCGAATATTTTTGAGGCTTGTATGGACGAGGGTTACGATATGACAAAGGACAAGGTGCCCGTTGTTCCCGCACAGCACTATATGATGGGCGGCGTTAAAACAAACACAAACGGCGAAACCTCGATGAAATATCTTTACGCCGCAGGTGAAACCGCCTGCAACGGCGTTCACGGCAAAAACAGGCTTGCGTCAAACTCACTTCTCGAAAGCCTTGTGTTTGCAAAGCGTGCGGCAGATGTCATCGCAAATGACAAATCGCAAAAGGATGATAATTTCCCCGATGTCGATTTGGCGTCATACCCGAATAAGGACGAGCGAGCAAAAGAGTTTAAATCACTTATTATGAATGAAATTAAGCGAAAGGATAACGATTTCTATGCTAAATGGTGTGACAATGAAGATTAACATTGACGAATACCTCCTCAATACTCTTAAAGAGGATATTACCTCCGAGGATGTTTCGACAAATGCGGTTATGCCCGAGGACAAGCAGGGAAAAGCCGATTTGATTTGCAAGCAGAACGGCGTTATCTGTGGACTTGATGTTTTTGAAAGAACATTTAAACTTCTTGACGAAACAAGCCATTTTGAGGCAAATTTCAAGGACGGCGATTTCGTTAAAAAGGGCGACCTTTTGGGCGTTATTTACGGCGATGTAAAGGCTATTCTTTCAGGCGAAAGAACAGGACTTAACTATCTTCAGCGCATGAGCGGCATTGCCACAATCACAAGAGAATACATGGACGAGTTAAACGGCTATAAAACAGTTCTTCTCGACACGAGAAAAACAACTCCCAATATGCGCCCGTTTGAAAAGCACGCCGTAAAAGTAGGCGGTGCAACAAACCACAGATACAACCTTTCAGACGGTGTACTTCTCAAGGATAATCACATCGGCGCTGCCGGTTCTGTTACAAAAGCGATTGAAATGGCAAGGGCATATGCTCCGTTTGTCAGAAAAATAGAGATTGAAACCGAAACCCTCGACCAGGTACAGGAGGCAATCGACGCAGGCGCCGATATTATTATGCTTGATAATATGGACAACGAAACAATGCGCAAGGCTGTTGCTTTAATAGACGGCAGAGCGCAAACGGAGTGCAGCGGCAATGTCACAAAATCAAGACTTAAAGAGATTGCCGAAATCGGCGTTGATTTTGTATCGTGCGGAGCGCTCACACACAGTGCACCTATTATGGACATAAGCCTCAAAAATCTCACACCGATTGAATAAAAATATAATTGTTTGAATAATATTTGATTTTAAGGAGACGATTTTTTGTTATTTAAACCCGAATATGACGAAAACGGCAAAAAAATTCTTTGCGAAATGAACGGCATAAATTCCGAAATGCTTATGGATATTTATGTTAAAAAACTCGCAAAGGGCGAAAAACTTGTGATTGAGGAGAAAAACAACGAGTGTGCTGTTCTTCTTCTCGGCGGCAATGTTAATTTCACTGTCGGCGACAGCATTAACGAGGATTGCAAGAGAGCGAATCCGTTTGAAAAAACGCCGTATGCAGTGCATTTTTCAAGGGGGACAAAATGCGTTGTGACTGCGCTTGAAGACAGCGAGGTGCTTGTTCAGCAGACAGATAACGAAAGAACATGGCAACCGGTGTTCTATAATCCCGACAATTGTCTTTATCAGGAATTCGGAAAGGGTCAGTGGAACGGAACGGGTCACAGAATCGTTTCGACAATGTTCGACCTTGACAATGCGCCTTATTCAAATATGGTTATGGGTGAAGTATTCAATCAACCCGGCAGATGGTCATCATATCCGCCTCACTATCACCCACAGCCCGAGCTTTATTATTATCAGTTCGACCATCCGGAGGGCTTCGGCGCAGGATTTGAGGGCGATCAACCATATAAAACAGAAAACGGCTCCTGCCTTTGTATTCGCGGCGGCAACGCTCACCAGCAGGTAACCGCACCGGGATACGAAATGTATTATGTATGGCTCATCCGTCACCTCGACGGCGACCCATGGGATAAAACAAGGATTTATGTTCCCGAATATGAGTGGCTTGCAAATGCAGACTAAGGGTGTAATTTTAAAGAATTTTACCGAAATTGAAAAGGTTTTTGAGCAAAACAATGTTCAAAGACCTTTTGTCTGTTGCGGTAAAAGTTTTGAGAAAACCGATATATTTGAATATCTCAAAAAATTTAATATCACTGTTTTTGACAATATCCGACCAAATCCGCGCTTTGAGGATATGGTTACTGCGGCAGAGCTTTTCAAAAAGAACAATTGCGATTTTATGATTGGCGCAGGCGGCGGCTCACCAATGGACAGCGCAAAAATGATTCGTCTTATGGCTACAAACGATATTTCAAAATGTTTAAGTGAGCCTATGCAAAATAACGGCATTAAGGCACTTTTCATCCCTACCACTTCGGGCACGGGCAGCGAGGCGACAAAGTCCTCCGTCTTTTATGTTAACGAGGTTGACAAAATCAGCGTTGCAAATTATGATTTCATACCCGACTACATAATTTTTGACGAGAGGCTTTTGCAAACCGTGCCGCTCTATCAGCGCAAATGCACCTGTCTCGACGCGCTTTGCCATTCGATAGAGAGCTATTGGAATGTCAAGGCGAATGACGAGAGCAAGGCTTATGCCGCAAAGTCAATTAAACTTTTTATGAAGTATAAAGACAGCTATATGAAAAACGAGCCGAGCGGCAACAAAGGTATGCTTGAGGCATCATATTACGGCGGCAAGGCTATCAATATCACTGGCACAACGGCAGGGCACGCAATGTGCTATAACATAACGATGAACTGCCACACTGCGCACGGACATTCTGTCGCAAGCGGACTTGTCGAGATTTGGAAATATATGCTCTCTCACAACGAAAATGTCAATGACAGCCGCGGCAGGAAATATGTTTTGAATGTGTTTGACGAAATCGGCGTTATGCTCGGCGGCAAAAATGCGGCGGACGGTCAGCGTATTTTTGCAAGCCTTGTCGATGAATTTAAACTTGAAAAACCGACTGCTTCGGCAGATAAAATAGACGAATTTGTTTCAAAGGTTAATGTTGCCAGACTCGGCAACAATCCGACAACACTCACCTCAAACGATGTTGCCGAGATTTATAAAGGGATACTTCTTTGATGGAATATAAGTATGAAATGCACTGCCACACTAAAACGGTCAGCCGTTGCGGCAGGGTAGAGCCAAAGGAAATTGTAAGGCTTTATAAGGAACAGGGCTATTCGGGCATTGTTTTGACTGACCATTACAGCCCGATGACCTTTGACGCCGTGGGCTATTTGTTTCCGCAAAAGCGCATTGATTTTTATCTCGGCGCTTATCACGAAATGCAAAAATATGCCGACGACGATTTTTCCGTTATGCTCGGAATGGAGCTTCGCCACTATGCCACCGCAAATGATTATTTGATTTACGGCGTGGAGGAGGATTGGTTGCGAAAACAGCACAATCTCCTTGCCGTTTGGGAAAAGCAAATGTATCAAATGATGCATGCGCAAGGCTATCTTGTTTATCAGGCGCATCCGTTCAGACCGGGTATTCGCCGCTGTAATCCCGATTATATCGACGGTATTGAGATTTATAACGGCAAAACCGATAAAGCTCTTAACGAAAAAGCGTTTGAATGGGCAAAGCAAACAGACAAACTGATGGTTTCCGGCTCGGATTTTCATGTTATTAAAAATCTCGTTCGCGGCGGAATTATCACAAACCACAAAATCAAAAACAATTCCGACCTTCTCCAAACCCTGAAATCGCAGGATTTCAAAATGATTCAAAATTATTAATTACAAGATATAGAAAACGCAGTTCAATTTTTATTTTGAACTGCGTTTCTTTGTTATTATGCGTTTTATTATGATATATATTATTGCGCCGATTGTGCCGCCTGCAGTGTTGAAAACCAAATCCGATATTTGAAAAGTGCCTCTTTTTGTGACTAATTGCAGAGTTTCTATAAAAAGCGAATACCCAAACGATACTGCCGCCGCGCAAACAATTGCCTTTTTCGTTGAGGCTGACAGCTTTTCAAATCCGAGCAAAAGCAATGCTCCGAATGGTATAAACATCAAAATGTTGCCGATAACCTGATAGTCAAGCCCTGTCCATCGCCGACGGAATATTGTCCACCCCTGCCAAACCTCGCTGAGCGGGTCGTATATAGGCTCTCTGCCGATTACGGTGCGATAAAGCAGTATATATACATATGCCCAAAAGGCGATTTCGCACAAGGCATACAATTTCGGCTTGTCGATTTTAAAGACATATCGTTTCAACACAAAAATCAGCGCGCCTGCAAGCAAACCGAGCGGCAACGCGGCTTCAAGCGTTTTAACTATGTCTTTAAGCATATAGTACATTGCTGTTGTCCTCGATGATTATTTGCAAAATTATTTTATAAATACCTTTTGGAGTCCCTCAAGCGCTTTGCGCACAATTCTGCGCATTTTGCGATAGACAGTTGCTTTGGGGTTATGCTTTGTATAGTCCTTTACAAATTCGGTATATTGACGGCTTTTGATACAATCAAATTGGAGCGGGGTGAGATATTCAGCTAAAATATCATCCGTCAAAATATCGGCAAAAGTGTTTTCCGTTGTGTTTTGAATTTGCTTTGCTGCCTTTTCGCGCGAAAGCCATGCGATATAATATTCAACAAGTCCCCTGTAATAGCTTCCGATATACAAATGTTCGTATTTTTTCGGTATTTTATCAGTGCCGCCGAAATAGTCTGCAATTTTTGTGTAAACATATTTTTGCATTTCGTCCATATCGGGATAAAACTTCGCCGTCAAACCGCCGCGGATATGATGATAATTATATGTCATTTTTTCGGAGACAACAACCTTACCGGTTATATATTTTGAATACAAAAGGTTAAAAATATGGTCTTCGCCGAAAGTAATCGAGGTGTCATATGTAAGGTGATTTTCGTTGATTATGCTTGTTTTATAAAGCTTTGCGCAAGGCCACCATATTGTCCTGTCGAAATCACGAAAACGGTTGTATATATCCTGAGGACCGTCAAAAACATTGTTTTGAAAAGGATTTGGTCTTGATTTGACAGTGATTTCATTATAAGAGCATATAACAAAATCAACATCATCGGCAGCAAGTTCAAGCATATCCGAAAATGCTGTTTTCGGAAGTGAGTCATCGGCGTCAACATATGTGATAAACTCGCCCTTTGCATGTTTGAGCGCAGTGTTTCTTGCAGCCGAAACACCTCCGTTTTTCTGCGATATTACTTTCAGTCTTGCATCTTTTTTTGCAAGTGAGTTTAAAATATCAAGTGTGTTATCGCTTGAGCCGTCGTTTACAACGATGATTTCAAAGTCCCTATATGTTTGATTAAAAATCGTATTTATGCAGCCTTCAATAAATCTTCCGGCATTATATGCGGGTATAATTACACTTATCATAGTTTTCTCCTATTTGTATTGTTAAAATGAAATTTTAATCTTTGGCAGTCGAATTGATACATCTTTGTCAACCTCCACCTGCGATGCAAGCGCAATTGCAACAAAGCCGAGCATGCCCGACGAGCTTGTTATAATGCCGGATCCAATTGCGTGAATTACAAATTGAGCAAATGTCGCATACAAAAAAGCCTTCAAGTCGAAGCGTATGCTTTTGCTGTTTGTGAATGAAACGAAAATTCTGATATATACAATTCCCATAAGAATTGCGCCGATCCATCCAAACTGACCGAGCACCGATGCCCAGTGTGTGTCATTAAGAAACGGACCGAAATCGCGGCTCATGCCCCAATGCTTGTCAAAATGATATTGCGTGTAAAGCGGTGAATAATTTTTTGCCGCCTCCGCTGAGCCGTATGTCGCAAAGCCCGAGCCGAATGGAAAATAGTTGTTAGCGGTTTTAACAGCGTATTCGTTGAATACCTGTCTTGCGGCACCTTCGTGCGTCAAATAAGTGCTGATTTGATATTGACCGAGAAACAGTATTCCGCATACTATGGCAATAATTACGATTGGGTTTAATCTGTCGTGTCGCTTGAAGTAGAACAAAAGCAAAACAAACATAAATGTCAAAATCAATGCCTGCGATTTCAAATTAAGCCCGATTGCGACAACCGTCATAAAATAATATAAGCCTTTTTGGCGCGGAGTCAGCTTGTCGGTGCAAACAAATGCGGCAAAAAATACGAGAAATGTTGTTATGTATTCAAAGTTGTAAGTGTAGCCGAAAGCAAAACTGTTAAGCCCGAATCGTGTATCGTTTGTCATTCCTATATCGACAAATTGCGTTATAATCGAGCATATGAACGCTGCGATGCAATACAGCTTGCCTATGGGCAAAAACATATCAAGCGTTGCTTGTTTTTCTTTATCGTTTAAAAAGTATTTAACAGCGAAAAAAGCGGCTATTACTTTAACTTGAGTTACTGCGTCAACGCCGATAGACCACAGACTGACATTCAGTCCGCTGTACCAGTTCGAAACCAAACCGATGACAAGCGTAACAATAATTAAGGCAAATGTTACAAGGTCGTATCTTTTGATTTTTCTGTTGAAAACGATAAGGTATCCCATTGATATGACACCGAGCACTTCGTCAAAATAACTGCCGTTAAACAGTCGCTCGATTATCATAAGTGCAAGCACTATTAAAAATACCAAAAGGCTTTTGAGATGCACTTGGTATCTGCTTTTTTTCTTTTTATCAACAATATACAGTTGCGGCCGCGGTCGTCTTTCACTGTTGCCGTGGTTTAGTGTTTTTGTTGCCATTAAAATATTTTCCTCTGATTTTTATATTCTGTCTTTAAAAAATGACGATTTTTTCATCATTCGATACAGCTTTTTGTTTTTATAAATTTTGCGCCGCAAGAATATGAGCGCTATTTTTTTAGTGTTGTATTTTATAAGTGCCGCCGCAATGTCGCCGTTTTCCGCGAGTGCGGCATATTTTTTTGCGTTTTCGTTTTTATAAAGCGGTTTGTTTAACTGACCGTTCTTTTTCAGCGCCTCGTCAAGCGTTCTTTCATACAAATTTATGTTTGGCTTTACACGGCAAAGCAAATTCTCGCCCTTTTTTGTATTTTGCAAAACAACATTAGTGCCGTTATTCGTTTTGTACTCAAACGGAATTTCTTCGCCAAGTCCCCAAAAATCGCCGAGCGAAATATCGCCGACCCTTTGCGGCTGTGCATATTTGCAGGTGTAGCAATTCTCTCTTTGGCACACGCCGTCCAAAAATGCCGTTAAGTAATGGCTCTGCCTTTGCGGAACCTGCTTGATAATGTTGCCGTTTTTGTCAAAATATTTGATAATGTATTCATTTTTATCGTATTCATTTTCATCTCTGAATGAAACGGATCTTGCCTTTTTTAAATTGCCCTTAAGTTCAAAGCGCGAATATGCCTTGAATACCGCCTCGTCCGGGGCACCGTGGCATACAAGGTCTATCGTGAAAAGATTTTCATATTCTCTGCCAAGGCAGGATTTAAGTCCCGCAACCTGACACGGAGTTCCTACAAACAAGATGTTTTCGCCGTTTGTGAGGTCGGTTTTGATTTTTTTGAATGTGTCGCCGATGTGCGCGTGAAAATATTTTGAGCCACGCGTTTTGTTCAAATCGTCAACGGTTTTGCACTTAATGAATGACAGCGACAAACTATCGTTGAAAGTACAGGCGTAAACTGCGCCGTTATTTAAAAAGCTCTTGCATATTTCATAGCAAACACCGCCGGAGGTTGACAAAATATGTGTGTCCCTGTCCTTTGAATATGCGGCATAGACCTTTTGCGGCATCGCAAACTCTGCGCCGTTGATTGACGGGCAGGACCTTGTGCACATTTTGCAATCAATACAAATGCTCCCGTCAATTTCGGGATAAATCGCACCGCTTTTGTCCTCGGTCATATGTATGCAGTTTTTGGGGCAAGCGTTGACACACGCAAAGCAAGCGGTGCAATCGCTCTTGTCGCATAGTTTGTTCATTTTATTGCTCCGAAATATGTTTGTCTAAAAATTTCTTTGAGTCGTCAATAAAGCCGCCCAGCCTTTTATAAACTGCGTCATAGTTGATGCTCTCGTTAAAAAGCCTTTTTATATCGTTTTCGTTTTTTGCGAGACGGTCTGTCAGCCCTGCCTTTGACAGCAGGTGCAAAACTCGGCTGTTTTGGTTAAACGGGTTTGACTCTCTGTGTTTTGTTACAACGCAAAAATTCTTTTTGAAAATAATCGCAAAGCAAATTGCGTGAAACGAGTCGGTTATTATAAATTCGCTGTTATCCTCAAGTGCCAAAAAGTCGGCAGGGGATATTGTGTAGTTTTTCTTTTCGCTTTTGTCGAACATTTCGGTTGATGTCGGCAAAATAACATTTTTGATATTTAAGTTGTCAGTCGCATTGTATGCAAAGATGTTTCTTTCATCGTCGCCCAAAAAGTATGACAGCGCGTATTTTTCGCTCGGTATTCTTGTTGTGTCGGCGATTGTGCGCCATTCGTTTGCAGAAAGCAAAAATGTCGGGTCGCATACAATCGATACATTTTTGCCGCTGATTTTTTCAATATCTTTGCGGCAGTCCGGCTCGCGCAGGGATATTGCCTCAAAATCCTTTAAATACTCCGTAAGGCATTTTTTCGCATAGTCGGGTATATAGTTTATTCCCGTGCTTGCAGCATACGATATTTTCCTTTTTCCGTCGGCAAATGCTAAATAATAGTTTTTGTCGATTATCTGCGGGTTCCATATTTGGTCAGAACCGCAAATAAAAATGTCAAATTTGTCGCGTGCGTTGTCAATATCACCGTCAAAAAAGTTTATCTTTGACAAAAAGTCATCAAAACTTTTGTCGCGCTCGGCTTTAAGCTCCGGATATTTTGCGTTTATCTCGTCCGTAAGCGGCGTTTTTTTAGGCTTTAAATAATCCTTGGCGTGCTCACGCAGTTTATATAGCAAATGCTCCGCCTTTTTGCCGAAGGATTGCAGATATTTTTCCTCGCTCGGGTAATATTTTATCAGTTGAGCGTCTGCGCCGTATGCGTCATTTAAATATTTTTGCAGGGCGTATGCTTGCAACACTGTGCCGTAATTTTGATTTGAAAACCAGGTCATTATTGCAATTTTCATTGTGTCACCCCTACATTTTATATAGCTCACCGAGCTTTGAAAGATAGCTGTTTTCAGCCGCCTTGCTGTTGTCAACCTTGTGTGTCAGCTTGTGTACGGAAGTTATATTTTTTATTTGCTCAAAGCGCTTTTTGTCAAATTCCTTGCAAAAATCAATTGCTAAAATGTGATTGTCCATCTGGTTGTAATATGGCATTTTTTGCCATTCGTCCTCGTATATGTCCGTAACTGTTCTGAAAAACATATGAAACAGGAAATAGTGGCAAAGATAATTCTCATTTTCCCAATATTTTAAAAGCAAATTTTGTGTTTCGTTAAGCAAAATATTGTTTGCCTTACTGCGAATGAGCCAGTTGCCCATATTAACCGTTTCCTTATCAAACAAGCCGTCATGATAAACAAAAAAGTCGCTGTCCGTTATGTATTCAGGCAGGGGAGCGGTCAAATATGTTGTTGCGTCGAGCCAAATTCCGCCGTGCTCAATCAAAAGCTCAATTCTCAAAATGTCGGAAAATTGGGCATACGGAATAATGCCCTTTTCCCATTTTTCATAAATATAGTCGGGCAGATTAACATAGTCCTTTATGTTTCCCTTGTTTAAAAAAACAATTTCTCTGTCCTTTATATGATATTTGAGCGATTTAATGCAGTTTTGCACAATTTCGGGTGCGTTTTCGATTCCCTGAAACCAGCATACCCAAACCTTTTCGCTCTCGTCACCCGGATATTGCTTAAAATTTGTTTTGCCTACATATTTTGAGTATTTCTTTTTCAGCTTTGAATAAATATCGTATTTGACGCTTTGCTCGGCAAGATAGCCGCTCGTGCGGTCGGTTTTGCTGAAGAAATATTCCATTGCGCTATGAAATACAGTTTTGTTTTTTATTGAAATTTTTACTAAATTCTTAAAATCGCTCATATTATTTCAGCTCGTCAAACGCTTTGTAAAAAAGCTCCACCTTTGATTTTGTTGATATTTTTTCTCTGTATTTTCCGCACGCCTCAATATATTTTTTGTCTGTGATTTCTTTCAGCGTGTCACAGTTCCAATTGTCATCCGCGATGCCCAAACCGTATTCGGTGATGTAGCTTGCGTTGTACGGTACGGTTGTTGTCAAAACGGGTGTGCCGACCGCGATTGATTCGACAATCGAAATCATATTGTTGTCCTTTTCGGTGTAAACAAGCATTGCCATTGCGTGTGCAAGCCTTTTTTCAAGCTCGCTGTGCATCAGCCTGCCTGTGAAAACCACACTGTCGCAGATATTAAGGCGATTTACCTCGTTTTCAAGGTTCTGTTTTTCATCGCCGTCGCCCATTATGTAAAGTTTTGCCGTGCCGTCATATTTTTTTAGGTAGTCGGCAAATGCGGCAAGTATTTTGTCAATTCGCTTTCTTTTTATAAGCTGTGAACTGACGGCAAAATAATTTCCCTTATCGGCGGTGAATGTGAATTTGTCAAGGTTTACGCCGTGGTCGATTATAATGTCGCTTACATTGCGGCAGTATTGAGATATAAATGCTTTTGCCTGCGGGCTTCTCGGTACAATCAGCGTGTTTTTAAAGCATAATCTTGCTATCACGCCGTACCAAAAGCGTGACGCAATTCCGTGAAAAATTTTGTTGTGCTTGCCCAGTTCGTGCCATACAATCAGATTTTTGCGGCTGTGCATTGACAGCATCAGCGAGTTGAGCGAAAACACCTCGCTCGTGATTATAAAATCAAACGCCGTGCTTTTTGCAATCCTTTTTATTTCGGGGCAGTACGGCAGGGAATTGACCGGGCAGATGCTATTGAACCTTGTTTTCATCCAAATTACCGCAAACGGATATTCTTCCGTCTGTGTCGGCTTGAAATCCTCGGCGGTTGCGAGGGTGACCTCGTCGCCGTTTTGCAAAAACGCAAGGCACAAATCATATATCATTGTGTCCTTGATTGATTTTGCTCTGCTGATATTTTTCGTTTCGGATGTGTATATGATAGGGTTTACGATTAAAATTTTCATCGCTTATCGACTGCTTTTCATTTGGTTTTCAATATCGGCGTCAACAATTGCCTCGCCCGTCGTTCCGACAAGCGCACTTTTCGACGCACTGCTCAATCCGTCATTCACGGTTGCGTTAAAATCGCAGGTGGAAAGTTTGTCAAGTTCTTCCTTTGTCACCTTTCCGTCGCGATAATCGCGGCAGATTTTGTTTTCATACATTGAGTATTTTTTGTCTTTGAAAAATCTCAAAAACTTGTGCTTGATAACCCAAGCGGCAGGCACCCAAATGTATTTGTGCATGGCAGGGGATACTGAGCCTATCATCCAGCACTGTCTGTCGCAACAGCGCACTTTTTTTCTTACTTTTTCTGCCTGCTCCGAGTTCCAAAGCTCGTCCCAGCTTTGCTCGTTCAGGTTGCCCATAACCTCTTTTTCTTTTGTTCCGTTGCAGGGCATTACATCCCCGTACGGATCGATAAAGAAGGTGTCAAATGCCATATCGCACGGAAGCAACCTTTTTTGACCGTATATATAGTTAATCAAGCCGTGGTTGAAGTATGCGCGAAACCATTTTTTCGGCTGATTCGATTTTAAAAGCTCGTTGACAAGATTTTCAAATTCAGCGGCAACGGCAGGTCTGTCATTGATAATGTTTTTTGCCTCAACAAAATAAAACGAGTTGTGAAGCGATGCGGTTGCAAATTCCATATTCATTTTGTTTGACAGTTCATACAGCGGCACAAGGTCTTTTGCGTTTGCGTCCTGCACTGTCATTCCGAAACCGACATCTTTCATCCCCATTTCGACGAGCTTTTGCAAAGTTGTGTATCCTCTGTTAAAGCCGTCATCAAGACCTCGGATTTTGTTGTTTGTTTCCTCCAAGCCCTCGATTGAAATTCTTATTCCTATGTTGGGAAACTCCTTGCAAAGCTCAACAATTCTGTCGGTGAAAAATCCGTTTGTGGAGATTACTATTCTGTCGCTCTTTTTGTAAAGTTCGCGCACAATGTCTTTCAAATCGGTGCGAATAAACGGCTCGCCGCCGGTTATATTGGTGAAATACATTTCGGGCAGTTTTTTTATTGTTTCAACCGAAATTTCTTCCTCCGGTGTTGAGGGGCATTTGTATCTGTTACACATTGAACATCGTGCATTGCACCTGTATGTAACTATTACGGTACCGTTAAGCTTCTTTCCCATTGTTTCTACCTATATCCCTATGAATTATATATTTTAAGCAGTTTGTCACAGTATTTTTCAACCGTGTCAAATCTTGTCATACTGCAATTTTGAGCCATTCTTTCGGCGTTTTCGTCATCATTTAAAATCATATTGATTTTGTTTTCAAAATCGGCTGCGTTGCCGCTTTCAAACAAATATCCCGTTTCGCCGTCATTTATAAGCTCGGGGATTCCGCCGATTCGTGCGCCGACAACCGGTGTGCCGTACATTATGCTTTCCATAACGGAAAACGGACAGTTTTCGTACCAAACCGACGGATAAACTGTGCACTTTGCGTGGCTTATAAGGCTTGCAAGCTCATCGCCCGATTTAAAACCGACATTTTTTATGTTCGGCGCTTTGTTGATTTCGTCCTCGCACTCGCCGCTTCCGGCGCAGATAAAATCAATATTTTTTGCGTTGAGTATTGTTTCAATGCCCTTTTCTTTGCTGTATCTGCCGAAGTAAAGCACATAGTTGTCCTTTTTCTGCGGCGTATATTCAACAGCGTCGATAAAATTGTGCATCGCAACCGTTTTGCCGGCGAAAAGGGGATTGGTGTCCATTTTGCTTTTCATAAATTCACTGCAACAAATTATTTTGTCGAAGTGCTTGTATGCACCGAGTGTTTTGTAAAGCGTTGCCTCGGCTGTGCCGATAATGCTTTTCGCTTTTGACGAGTGAATGCAACTGTTCTTTGTGCAGTTAATAAATTTGCCGCCGACGCATTTTTCACAAACATTGCCGTTGTTAAACATCATATGGTTGGGGCACAAAAGCTGATAATCGTGCGCAGTGAATATTATTTTAACATTCTTGCCTGCATGCTTTTTGTATGCCGCCGCCGCATAAAGAATGCTCGGCGTAAGCTGATAATTAAAGTTGTTTATATGTATAACATCGGGCTTGAAATCGTTAAGCACAATGTTAATTTTGCGTTTTGCCTCGGCAGAATAAATCGTTTTCAGCGGATAAGTCAGCTTTTTCAGCTTGCTTGTCGTGTGAAAATCCATATCCGTTGTGTATTGCTCTGCGTTGTTTGAAACGCATCTGCCCTCGTGCTCCATACCGAAGTATTGCACCTCGTTGCCGATTGATTTCAAATAATCGCCAAGCTTAAAAATATATGTTTCCGACCCGCCGTTCGGGTGAAGGAATTTGTTAACAAATAAAATTTTCATACTAAATCCTGCCGTAAATACTCAGCGTTTTGTCTGTTATATCATCCCAATTGTATTTTGAGCAAACATATTCGCTTGCACATTTTTTGTATTCTGCGACTTTTTCGCTGTCGCCCAAAAATTCTTCGAGTTTGTTTTTTAGGTCGGCTGTGTCGCCCTTTTTGAAATATACTGCGTTTTTGCCGCAAACCTCTGTGCATTCGCAAATGTCGCTTGTCAAACAACAGTTTCCGTAGCTCATTGCCTCCAAAAGGCTTATCGGCATGCCCTCGAGGTCGCTCGGGAGGCAGTATATATATGCGTTTGAGTAAAGCTCCTCAAGCTCCGCCCCCTGCACAAAGCCTGTGAAAATTATATTCTTGTTTGATTTTGCCTGCTCTTTGAGTGATGCTGCGTATTCGCTTGTGTGGCTTGCACCGCCTGCTATAACAAGCTTTTTGTCGGTCGATATTTGCGAGTATGCCTCAATCAGAGAGTGAATGTTCTTTTCCGGCACGATTCTGCCGAGATATAATATGTATCCGTCTTTTTCGAGAGAATATTGTTGTTTTATTATATTTGCCTCAATCGGTTTCGGTTTTTCTATTCCGTTTGGGATATAAACCGTTTCTCTGCCATATTTTTCTAAAAAATACTGCTGCACATTTTTCGACAATACTATTATTTCATCTGCATATTTTGCGGCGCATTTTTCGCCGTATTGTAAAAATTTTGTAGCGAATCCGCCCCATTTCGACCTTTGCCAATCGAGACCGTGAATTGTCACAACGCATTTTTTGCCGAATAATTTTGCAAGAGGGACCATTGACGATGGACCCTCTGCGTGAAAATGTATTATGTCATAATTGCCGAAAAGTGCCATTGCCGTTGCAAAGGCGCTGTAAACAATTGCGTTTAATTTTGATGAATTCGGCGTGGCAACCCATTTGAGGCTGACTCCGTTCCATTCTTTTTTGCCGAAATCGGTGTCAAACTCCTTGTCTGCGATATGCTCGCTCTTTCTGTTAAAAGCGGTTACGCTGTTGCCGAGGCTGACCATACGCCTTGAAAGCTCGCCTACTACTATTTCAACTCCGCCTTCTCGTGACGGAATTCTTTTGTGACCGATCATAGCGATTTTCATTGTATTCATCCTAACTTTTTATTCTGCGCCCTTGTGAGTCAAAACAACATAAATTGTCTTAAAAAAGATTTTCAAGTCAAGCATGGGCGACCAGTTGTCGATATATTGGCAGTCAAGCTCAACAACCTTTTCAAAATCGTTGATGTCCGATCTGCCGCTGACCTGCCACATTCCCGTGATACCGGGGCGCATTGATAAGCGCCTTTTGTGGCGGCTCTCATAATGCTCAAATTCGTCAACAGTCGGAGGGCGTGTGCCGATAAGGCTCATATCACCTTTTAAAACGTTGATAAACTGCGGCAGTTCGTCAATGCTGTATTTTCTTATGAATTTGCCGACCTTTGTTATTCTCGGGTCCTCGTCCATTTTGAACATAAGCCCATTCATCTTGTTTTGTGCCATCAAAGCGGCTTTGCGCTCCTCCGCGTCAACATACATTGAGCGCAACTTGTAAATGTTAAACAGTCTGCCGTTTTTGCCGACCCTTTGTTGCTTGAAAAACAGCGGTCCGGGCGACTCGGCGAGCAGAGGAATTGCGGTTATAAGTATAATCGGTGCCGATAATATACAGCCGACAATGCCGAAAAATATATCAAATATTCTTTTTACAGCCATCCATCTCGGGTCGGGAGCAGCGGCGGTAAATGTTGCCATCGGATATCCTGAAAACATTTTGCAGTTAAGATTGTTGAATTTGCTTTCATTCACCATTTTGTAAATTATCGGTAAATTGACATGAACTGTGATGCCCATATCCTCAAGCTCCTCAACAATTTCGGCAATCTCGTCATTGTTGTTATACGGAAGGTTTACGAACACCTCGTCCAGCGGAGATGAGCGAATCCAATCCATATAATTTGTTTCGTCGGCAACAACGGGAATGTCGCAAATTGCTTTAGCCTTTGTTGCAAGTCCTCCGCCGGAAAGCGGTGACGGGTCACCAAAAAGTGCGATTCCGCTTATTCTCAAAGACCAATCCTCGTTTATCCCTTTGACAAATTCCTCCGCCTGATCCTCGGTTACGATTACACCTGCGATAGACGCCGCGGCGCTTTTTGTAAACGAGCCGGTGATTTTTCGCTTTAAATGGTATCTTCCGAAAGATGAAAAGATAACGGTGAAAATGAAACTGAAAATAAATGTGTATCTTGAATCAAGCAATTCATTTTTCGTGAGTATCATCAGCGTGATAAACATTGCATATGTCAGCGACACATTTTTCAAAACAGACGAAAATTCCTTGAGCCTGTTCCTTTTATGGATGTCGATATTGCTGTGAAATATCACGAAAACCACAATGAATGATAAAGCAATGTTGACAATGTATTCAACCCATTCGGTGAACGGGTAATCCTGTATCTTGTTAAAAATGACGTGAAACAGAATGTATGTAAAAATGTTGCCAAGCACTAAGCATGAGATATCGGTTGTAAATTCCAGCCAAAACTGTGCAGTGGCGCGTTTATTCATCAAATCACCTTATCTGTATTTGTAGTTGTAATTATAGCTGTAGTTATAATTATATTTTCTGTAGTAGGAATAATATTTTTTCTTTTCGCTGTTAACATCGTTGAGAATGAAACCCAAAATGTTGCCGTCAATCTGTTCAATGTTTGTAACAGTTGTTTTGACATCGTGTGTATTTGTTGTGTCTGTTTTAACTATAACAATATACCCGGTTACTTTTTGTGCGAAAATTGTCGAGTCTGTAACAAGATTTATCGGCGGTGTGTCGATAAACACACAATCGTAGTGTTCTTTAACAAATTCAAGCAATTTGTCCATTCTTGCCGATGACAAAAGCTCTGCGGGATTTGGCGGAATTTTGCCTGCTGTCAAAACTGAAAGATTTTCAACATCTGTTTTTGAAACAGAAATGTTGTCTGTCAACCCTGCAAGAATTTCGGATAAACCGTTTTTAACGGAAATCGAAAACATTCTGTGTATTGTGGGGTTTCTCATATCTGCATCAATCAAAAGCGTTCTTTTGCCCATTTGCGCAAAGCTTACCGCAAGGTTGATTGAGTTGATTGTTTTGCCGTTGTTTGCAGTTGGACTTGTTACAACAAAAATCGGGCATTTCTCGCCTTGCTGGGTGAACAAAAGGTTTGTTCTGATTGCGTTGTATGCCTCTTTAACCGCAAAAGGAGAGTTTTGGCAAAGAATTTTTTTAGGGTCGGATTTACTGAAACCGTTGTTTTCGGCAAGTTTTCTTCTCTCGTTGCGTCTTTTATTTATCATTCTTTGCATCTCCCTTCATAGAATGTATGTTTTCAAGCAACTCACTGCTGGGCCGCACAGCAGCTGAAGGCTTTGGAGGTTCCGGTGACAGGAAAGACGAATTATCGTCATTGTCCGCTGTTCTTTCAACCGATTCAAGTCGCGGAATGGTTCCGAGTACGGGAATCTCAAAGTCTCTTTCAAGGTCTTTTGCGTTGGTGATTGTCGTGTCAAACATTTCATAGATAAAGAATCCGAGGAATGATATAACGAATCCGGCAAGCGCACCTATTAAAATGTTTTTCTTTGTGTTCGGCGCAGACGGACTGCTTGGCACTTTTGCTACATCAACAATCTTCAGCGTGCCGCCCATTGCAATATCCTCAATCTCGTTCGGCGCGATTTTTGCAATCGTGTTAGCGATTTTTGCCGCAAGTTCAGGTTTTGTACTGCTTACTGTTACATCAAACAGTGTAGTATCCTCGCGCCATGTGCATGTTACCATTTTTCTTACGGCGTTGCCCGATTCGTTCATTCCGAGTTCTTCGGCAACCTTGTCCATAACTCTGTCACTTTCGAGCAAACCCATATAAGTGTTTACAAGTTGTTGCGATGCGGAAATGTTATCCTGCGAAATATTTTCGCTTACACTGTTGTCTGTATTGTTTTTAACATTACACAGTATGGATGCCGAATATGTAGGGGCGATAAAGAAATGCGTAAAGCACCCTGCCGCTACTGCCAAAAGCAGTGTTGACAAGATGATATACACAACCTTTGTGCGCATCATATAGAATATTTTTCTCAAATCAATATCTATTTCTCGTGTTTCTTCCATAAGCAAACCTCTCTTTTTGCGATAGTGCATAAAATTTTTGTCAAAATTTGTATATCATATCCACAAAAATTAAATAATTTTATACTAAAGTATTGTATCATTATTACAAAACAAAGTCAATTAATATTCTCTAATTTATATATTATTTTATATAAAAATAATATGCCGTCTGCAGATTATCTCTGTAAACGGCACATTGTGACAAAAAGCGACGCTGCTTTTATATTTCGTAATCAATTGCAACCGATGATTCGGCAACGGCATGCATATGCTTTTTAACGACGGAGCAATGATACTCGTCCTTCTGATATGCGTCGAGTGCATCGGCATCGTCAAGCACAACCTGCAAAATTATATCGTATGATCTCGGAGAGTGCAAAAAGTCAACCCCCACCTCAATGCCTCTGAGCAAATCAACATTTGATTCCATTGATTTTAAAATGTCGGCAGCTTTTTTGCATTCCTCGGCGCTGTTGTCTTTAAGTTTAAAGCAAACAATGTGTTTAATCATTTTTCTGTTTCCTTTCTAAAATACAAATTAATAGGGTTTGATATAAAAACAGGGCGGCTCGAAAGCCACCCTGCAATTTTATTTTGCAATATCGTATGTTCGGCTTTCACGGATTATGTTAACTTTAATCTGTCCGGGATATTCCATCTCGTCCTCAATCTTTTTAACAATTTCGCGTGCAACCAACGGCATTGTCTTGTCATCAATAACCTCCGGCTTAACCATGACGCGGATTTCTCTGCCCGCCTGGATGGCATAAGCCTTTTCAACACCGTTGAAACTCATTGAGATTTCCTCAAGCTGCTGAAGTCGTTTGATGTAGTTTTCAACATTTTCGCGTCTTGCGCCCGGTCTTGCCGCAGATACTGCGTCAGCCGCCTGAACAAGAGCCGCTACAACGGTTTTGCACTCAACATCACCGTGGTGAGCCTGAATTGCGTGAACAACCTGCTCGTTTTCTTTATATCTTCTTGCATATTCAACGCCGAGTGCGATATGGCTGCCCTCCATTTCATGGTCAAGAGCCTTGCCTATATCGTGAAGCAAACCTGCGCGCCTTGCAAGCTTTTCGTCTGCGCCGAGTTCAGCCGCCATAAGTCCTGCAATATATGAAACCTCGAGCGAGTGTTTCAAAACACTTTGACCATATGATGTGCGGTATTTAAGTTTGCCTAAAAGCTTAACAAGCTCGGGATGAATATTGCCGCAGTTGGCAGCAATAACAGCCTTTTCGCCTTCTGCTTTGATTGTTGCCTCAACTTCGCGCTTTGATTTTTCATACATTTCTTCAATGCGCGTTGGGTGGATTCTTCCGTCTTGAATAAGTCTTTCAAGTGTAAGACGGGCAATTTCACGCCTTACGGGGTCAAACGAGCTTACTGTGATAGCCTCCGGTGTGTCGTCGATAATAAGCTCTACACCGGTGATTTGCTCGATAGAGCGAATGTTTCTGCCCTCGCGGCCGATAATTCTGCCCTTCATTTCGTCATTCGGCAATGCAACTACCGAAACAGTTGTTTCGGCGGTGTGATCTGCCGCACAACGCTGGATTGCAGTGCTGATAATCTCTCTTGCCAAAACATCGCTTTGGTCTTTAATCATTTCCTCATATTCGAGGATGCGCTTGCTTTTTTCTACATCAAGCTCTGATTCGAGTGATTGCATTAACTGCTTTTTTGCTTCTTCCTGAGATAAGCCGGAAAGCCTCTCAAGCATATCCAACTGACTTTTCTTGATGCTATCGATTTTGGTTTTTTCGTCTTCTATTTCTCTAAGCTTTTCGCTTAAATTTTCATTTTTCTTCTCCAAAGTGTCAGATCTTTTGTCAAGATACTCTTCTCTTTGGTTAAGTCTTTTTTCCTGCCTTTGAACTTCGTTTCGTCTTTCACGGATTTCTCTGTCTGCGTCGGAACGGAGCTTGTGAATTTCGTCTTTTGCTTCTATAAGCTGGGCCTTTTTGGTTGACTCTGCTTCAGATAATGCGTTGTTTAATATTCTTGTTGCTTCCTGTTGTGCGGAATTTTTATCATTTTCGGCTTTTTTATCCTTGATAATACCGCCGATAACAATGCCCAAAGCCGCAAAAACAATCGCAACTATAACGCTGACTATAATAACAGTAGCTACTTTTACCATGATATCAATAGCACCTCCTTCTGTTTAGATTTTAATTACATAAATTTTTGCTCATATAATTCAATACATCAGAAAAGGTACAGTTTTATGCAATAAGCCTTTAAATCAAATGCATGTTTTACAACACTATATATGCATTTTGATTTTCTCATCTATATTACACCTATATGTTGTATTTGTCAAGTAAAACGCTTGTATTTAGACAATATGTTATTTTGACAAATTCGTATAAAACAATTGCATATTTTGTTTGACAAAGCAATATAATGGTGATATTATATATGCATATCAAAAGTGTTGATTGGGACACGGAAATTGCTTTTGTCATTTCAGAGAGCATTCGGTCGCTGTGAGAATGTATGCAAAATTTTTTCTACCACCCATGAGCGCCGCAGGGAAATATGCGGCCGTAAATCGGCGTTAACGATATTGAGTGACACCATTTCGGTGTAATTCAGGTGGAACCGTGTATTTTGTATGCACCCTGATTTTGTCAGGGTGCTTTATTTTTTTAGGAAAAGGAGTATCCGAATTATGAAAATCACGCTTAAGGACGGCTCGGTTAAGGAATATGAGTCTGCAACAACCGCAGCCGAGATTACTAAAGACATTTCTATGGGACTTTACAGAAACGCTTGCTGTTGCAGAATTAACGGTGCAGTAAAGGATTTGCGCACAGTTGTTGACAGCGACTGCGAGTTTGAAGTTCTTACATTCGATGAGGAGGACGGTAAAAAGGCATTCAACCACACCGCTTCTCATGTTATGGCACAGGCTGTTAAGCGCCTTTATCCCGATACAAAACTCACCATCGGTCCGGCTATTGAAAACGGTTTTTATTATGACTTTGATGTTGAAACACCTTTCGGTCCCGAGGATCTCGAAAAAATCGAAAAGGAAATGAAAAAAATCATCAAGGAAAATTATCCTATCGAAAAATTTGAACTTCCCGTTGACGAGGCAATCAAGCTTATGCAGGACAAGGGCGAGCCTTATAAAATTGAACTTATCAACGAGCATGCAGGCAAGGGTGAGGCTATCAGTTTTTACAAGCAGGGCGAGTTTACCGAGCTTTGCGCAGGTCCTCACATTCCAGAGATGAAGGTTATTAAAGCGTTTAAGCTTACAAACTGCACAGGTGCTTATTGGAGAGGCGACGCTAAAAATAAAATGCTTTGCCGTGTTTACGGTATTGCATTCCCGAAAGCGTCAATGCTTGAGGATTACCTCCAAATGCTTGAGGAGGCAAAAAAACGCGACCACAGAAAAATCGGCAAGGAGCTTGAACTTTTCACAATTATGGAGGAGGGTCCCGGATTTCCGTTCTTCCTTCCGAAAGGAATGGATCTTAAAAATGCTCTTATTGATTATTGGAGAGAGGTTCACAAAAAGGCAGGCTACCTTGAAATCCAAACTCCTATGATTCTCAACCGTGCTCTTTGGGAACGCAGCGGTCACTGGGATCACTATAAGGACAATATGTATACAACAGTCATCGATGACGAGGATTATGCAATCAAGCCGATGAACTGCCCGGGCGGTATTCTTGTTTACAAAACAAAAATGCATTCATACAAAGACTTACCGCTGCGTATGGGCGAACTTGGCCTTGTTCACCGTCACGAGCTTTCGGGTGCGCTCCACGGCTTAATGCGTGTTCGTTGCTTCACTCAGGACGATGCTCACATCTTTATGACGAGAGAACAGATTAAGGACGAAATCAAGGGTGTTGTTCAGCTTATTGACAGCGTTTACAGCACTTTCGGTTTTGAATATCATATCGAACTTTCGACTCAACCCGAGGATTCAATGGGTGCAAAAGAGGATTGGGACATCGCAACAGAGGCTTTGCGCAACGCAATTACCGAGCTTGGCTATGATTATGAGGTCAACGAGGGTGACGGCGCATTCTACGGACCAAAACTTGACTTCCACCTTACAGACTGCCTCGGCAGAACATGGCAGTGCGGCACAATTCAGCTTGATTTCCAACTTCCGGAGAGATTTGAACTTGAATATATCGGTGCAGACGGCGAAAAACACAGACCGATTATGATTCACCGCGTTGTTTTCGGCAGTATCGAAAGATTTATCGGTATTCTTACCGAACATTTCGCAGGTGCATTCCCGACTTGGCTTGCTCCCGTTCAGGTTAAATTCCTCCCGATTGCCGACAGACATGCCGACTACGCACGCGAGATTATGGAAAAACTCGAGGCAAAAGGTATCCGTTGCGAGCTTGATGACAGAAGTGAGAAAACAGGCTTCAAGATTCGTGCCGCTCAAATGGAAAAAGTGCCTTATATGATTATCGTCGGCGATAAGGATGTTGAGGCAGGTACAGTGTCAGTTCGTTCAAGAAAGAACGGCGACGAGGGCGCAACAACCGTTGACGAGTTTGTTGCAAGAATCGAAAAGGAAATTGCCGAAAAATCATTATAATATGATATAGATATTATATTTTTAAATCCGAGCAGTCTTTAACCGCTCGGATTTGTTTTTTTGCATCAAAAACCCCGACGGTATTTCGTCGGGGTTGATTGTTTCATATATGATGGTATTGAATTGTTATCAGTCGGGATAGCCGTTAGGGTTTTGGCTCTGCCAACGCCAGCTGTCCTCACACATTTCTTCAATATCTCTTTCGGCTTTCCATCCAAGCTCTTTATATGCCTTGCTCGGGTCGCTGTAGCATGTTGCAATGTCACCGGGGCGTCTTGCCTGAATTTCGTACGGGATTTTTTTGCCCGATGCTTTTTCAAATGCGTGAACAACATCAAGCACGCTGTAACCCTTGCCGGTGCCGAGGTTGTAAATGAAGAGTCCGTCGCCGCTCTCAACCTTTTCAACTGCTTTAACATGACCGAGCGCAAGGTCAACAACATGGATATAATCTCTGACGCCGGTGCCGTCGGGCGTGTCGTAATCGTTGCCGAAAACATTAAGATGGTCAAGTTTGCCGATTGCAACCTGTGTGATATAAGGCATAAGGTTGTTCGGGATTCCGTTCGGGTCCTCGCCCATTGTGCCGCTTTTGTGCGCACCGATTGGGTTGAAATAGCGCAGCAGGCAAATGCTCCACGAATTGTCGCTTGCATACAAATCCTGCAAAATGCACTCAATCATAAACTTTGTTCTTCCATATGGGTTTGTAACTCCGCCGACAGTCATATCTTCCGTAAGCGGTGAAACATTGTTCATTCCGTAAACCGTTGCCGATGATGAGAAAACAATTTTTTTGCAACCGTTCTTTCTCATTGCGTCAAGAAGAACAAGTGTGCCGGTGATATTGTTGTCAAAATACTCCAATGGCTTGCGGCAGCTTTCGCCGACTGCCTTTAATCCGGCAAAATGGATTACGCTGTCGATTTTTTCAGCCTTGAATACCTTGTCAAGTCCGTCAAAATCTCTTATATCAACCTCGTAGAATGGAAAATCTCTTCCTACCAAGGCTTTGATTCTGTCATACGATGATTTTTTGCAGTTGTAAAGATTGTCAACAACCACAACATCAATTCCGGCATTCATAAGCTCAACGCATGTGTGCGAGCCGATGTAGCCTAAACCGCCTGTTACCAATACTGACATAGTGCATATCTCCTTTAGTTCAAATTATATTATGGGCAATATTAATATGCTTTGCCCCAATATACCATTGTTTTTGCAGGCTTGCCGCAGCAAACACATGTGTCGCTGAGATTTTCCTGCTCAAGCGGAATACAGCGTGAGCCTACGCCGGTAATTTCTTTTACCTTCTCCTCACATTCTTCGCTTCCGCACCACATTGCCTTTACAAAGCCGTCGCCGTGCTCCTCAAGCTGTTTTGTAATATCGTCAAGAGTTTTTGCAACATATGTTCTGCGCTCTCTGTTCTCAAGCGCGCTGTCATAAAGACCCTGACGAACCTCCTCGAGCTTTTCGAGAATTACAGTTTCAATATCGTCAAGAGAAACAAATGTTTTTTCTCTGTTGTGGCGTGTAACTACTACGCACTGATTTTTCTCAATGTCTTTCGGTCCGATTTCAACACGAACAGGCACGCCTTTCATCTCGTATTCGGCAAATTTCCATCCGGGTGAATTGTCGGAATCGTCAATCTTTGCGCGGCATACCTTTTTAAGACGCTCTGTAAGCTCGTTTGCCTTTTCAAGCACGCCCTCCTTGTGTTGAGCAACAGGAACAACGATTGCCTGAATGGGTGCAACGGCAGGCGGCAAAACAAGGCCGTTATCGTCGCCGTGAGTCATAATGATTGCGCCGATTAATCTTGTTGTCATACCCCATGATGTTTGATAAGGATATTGAAGTGTGTTGTTTTTGTCAGAGAATTGAATACCGAATGCTTTTGCAAAGCCGTCACCGAAATAGTGGCTTGTGCCTGCCTGAAGAGCCTTGCCGTCGTGCATAAGTGCCTCAATACAGTATGTGCGCTCTGCGCCGGCAAACTTGTCACTCTCTGTCTTTTGTCCCTGAATTACGGGGATTGCAAGGTCTTTTTGGCAAAATTCGGTGTAAACATTGAGCATTTTCTCGGTTTCATCAATTGCCTCCTCGGGTGTTGCGTGGAGAGTGTGTCCCTCCTGCCAGAGAAATTCTCTTGAACGCAAAAACGGTCTTGTCGTTTTTTCCCAACGAACAACCGATACCCATTGATTGTAAAGCTTTGGCAAATCTCTGTGAGAGTGAACAACATTTTTGAAATGCTCGCAGAAAAGAGTTTCCGATGTCGGTCTTACACAAAGGCGCTCCTCAAGCTTTTCCGAGCCGCCGTATGTAACCCATGCACACTCGGGTGCAAATCCCTCAACATGGTCCTTTTCCTTTTGGAGCAATGATTCCGGTATAAACATAGGCATGCAAACATTTTCATGTCCCGTTGCCTTAAACATTCCGTCAAGAATGCGCTGTATATTTTCCCATATAGCATAGCCGTAAGGTCGAATAACCATACATCCTTTTACACTTGTGTATTCGATGAGCTCTGCTTTTTTGCACACATCGGTGTACCATTTTGCAAAATCTTCATCCATTGATGTAATTGCATCAACCATTTTTTGCTGTTTAGCCATAATTATCTCCTTTTCTTTATTTTACTGAAACTATATTATATACGATTTTTCTGCCGTTGTAAATATTAATTTATCCGTTTTCTATTGATAATAACAATTATATTTGGTTGAACTTTTGTAAAATCCGAGTTGCAAAATGCATCTTTTGTATAATTGAAACTAATTGTATAACGGTATTATACAAAGCGTATTTTGTTTGTCGCTTTTTACCAAAAAAAATCGTTTTTGTTCATTAAAATTTACCACTCGCGAGGCAAAATTGCCGATTTTTTGTGTTGCAAAGTTGGTTTATAGTGCTATAATGAGGGTAACAACGGAAGTAGGCAAATGCCCTTTCGTAGTTTATATATGGTAGGATTGGAGGTATGTGCATGGCGTTTGCTCCTATCACAATGAACTTGCAGGAGGAATTGACAGACCAACTGGAAATTGCCACTTGGAAGGAATTTACAATCGGCGGTGTCCATATTACTATTGATGAATGCACTGTAGTATCGTGGATAATAATGATTGTAATGACAATTATTGCCATATTGCTCACTCGAAACCTTAAGGTTGAAGGCGAAATAAGCAAAAGACAGGCGCTTCTCGAGCTTTGCTACGAAAAGGCTGAGGCTTTCTTTAAGGAAATTATGGGCCCCAAAGTTCAAAAATACATTCCGTATTTGATGAGCGTAGCAATTTTTATCGGCGTTTCAAACATTATCGGGCTTTTCGGTATGAAGCCGCCGACAAAAAGTATGCAGGTCGATGTTGCGTTGGCAGTAATGACAATTGTACTTGTTGAGTATAATGCTTTCAAGGACAAGGGTTTCTTCGGAAGGTTTAAAAACTTTACGAAGCCGGTTTGGATTGTAACCCCAATTAATATGTTGGAAGTTATTACAAAACCGCTGTCACTTTCAATGCGTCTTTTCGGTAATGTAATCGGCGCATTCACAATTATGGAACTTATAAAAGCAGTTGTTCCGCTGTTTGTTCCGGTTGTTCTCAGTCTTTATTTCGATATTTTCGACGGCTTGCTTCAAGCATACATTTTTGTATTCTTAAGCGCTCTTTATTTGCAGGAGGCTGTTGAAACGGAAGAAGAAACAAAGGCAAGAAAACAAAAAAGAAAAATGAAAAAGCAAAGCAAAAAACAACAAAAGTTGGCTAAAGAAGCCGCTTAATAACTGATTTAAAAGGAGATAAAATTATGATCGCAATCGGTGCAGGTATTGCTCTTATCTGTGGACTCGGCGCAGGTATCGGTATTGGTATAGCAACAGGTAAAGCCGTAGAGGCTCAGGCTCGTCAGCCTGAAATGGCAGGTAAGATTCAAACAACACTTATTCTCGGTGCCGCTTTGTCGGAGGCTACCGCTATTTACGGTCTTATCGGCGCAATCCTTATCATATTCATGGTAAAATAAACTGCCTTGAGCAAAACAATATTCTTTATGAAAGGATATAATTTTAATGTTAAAATTTGACTTAAATTTGCTCTGGACAGTCATCAATCTTATCGTTTTCTTTGTGCTTATGAAAGTATTTCTGTTTAAGCCGATAAAGAAAACTCTTGATGCCCGTAAGGAGCTTATCGCAAAACAATTTAAAGATGCCGAAGATGCCAACAATGCGGCAGAACAGAAAATGGCTGATTATGAAAGCAAAATCGCCAATGTTCAGTCCGAAGCAGAGCAGATTATCAGTGATGCAAAGGATAATGCCAAGGTTGAATACGGCAAGATTATCAGCAGGGCAGAGGTTGACACCGCTCGCATGAAGAAAGAGGCTCAAAAGCAAATTGACGCCGAAAAAGAGAGTGCCCGTGCAGCCGCTAAAGAGGAAATTGCATCTCTTGCCATGCAGGCAGCTGAAAAGGTTGTCGGCGCAAATGTTGATGATAAAACAAATAACAACATTCTTAACGAATTTTTAAATGAAAGTAGTGTAGATTAATGCTTCAAAAAATTGATGAATATGTTACTGCACTGCTTAAAGCAAATGTCAGTGCAGACGACATTGATAAAACCGACTCGGTTATCAAAGCAGCCCCCGAGGTCAGCGAAATTCTTGATAATCCCGCAGTTTCACACGATGAAAAGGCGGCAGCCGTAAACGAGCTTTTCCCTGCAAGCGTCAGAGAATTTCTTCTTTCGGTAGCGGAAAATCAGGAAATCGCTTCATTTGCCGAAATTGCAAAGGCATACCATGAGGCGCTCGACAAAAAGAATAATATCGCAACGGCAACCGTTACATGTGTAACAGAGCCGAGCGACGAACAGCTCGACGGTTTAAAAGCATTCGTTTGCAAGGAAACCGGCGCTGCCGACGCAAAGATTGAACTTGTAAAAGACCCGTCAATCATCGGCGGTTTCATCATTCAGGTCGGCAACAAGCAGTATGACCGCAGCCTTAAATCAAAGCTTTCCTCTATCAAAGAGGAGGTAACAAAGCAGGCAAGAAAGTCAAACGATGTTAACGCCGAAGATGTTATCGCAGTCCTTAAAAAGGATATTAAAGATTATAAATTTGCCACAGAGGGCGAGGAAATCGGTTCTGTCATCACAGTAGGTGACGGTATCGCCACAATCCACGGTCTTGACCATGCAATGTATGGCGAGATTGTTGTGTTTGAATGCGGCGTAAAGGGTATGATTCAGGATATTAAGAAGAATTCCGTAGGTTGTATCCTTTTCGGCAGTGACTCCGAGATTTATGAGGGCTCAAAGGTTAAAAGAACTCATAAAAAAGCAGGTGTTCCGGTCGGTGACGCATTTATCGGCAGAATCGTAAACGCTTTAGGCGAGCCTATTGACGGCAAGGGCGACATTCCGGCAGACGATTACCGTCTTGTTGAACAGTCTGCTCCTTCAATCGTTGAGAGAAAAAAGGTTTCTCAGCCGCTTGAAACAGGTATTTTGGCTATCGACTCAATGTTCCCGATAGGCAGAGGCCAGCGTGAGCTTATCATCGGCGACAGACAAACAGGTAAAACTTCTATCGCTCTTGATACGATACTTAACCAAAAGGGCAAGAATTGTATTTGTATTTACAATGCAATCGGTCAAAAGGCGTCAACTGTTGCAAAACTTGTCGGCGACCTTGAAAAACACGGCGCAATGGATTACACAATCGTTGTTTGCTCAACTGCGGCAGACCCTGCGTCGCTTCAATATATTTCGCCTTATTCGGCAACGGCTATTGCGGAATACTTTATGTATAAGGGCAAGGATTGCCTTATCGTTTATGATGATTTGAGCAAGCATGCCGTTGCATATCGTGCAATTTCGTTGCTTTTGGAGAGACCGCCCGGAAGAGAGGCTTATCCCGGCGATGTATTCTATTTACATTCTCGTTTGCTTGAACGCTCAAGCCGTTTGAGTGACGAACTCGGCGGAGGTTCAATCACCGCATTGCCTATTATCGAAACACAGGCAGGCGATGTATCCGCTTATATCCCGACAAATGTTATTTCTATCACCGACGGACAGATTTATCTTGAATCCGACCTTTTCTTCAGCGGTCAAAGACCGGCTGTCAATGTCGGACTTTCGGTATCCCGTGTAGGCGGTGACGCACAAACAAAGGCTATGAAAAAGGCGGCAGGCTCGTTGCGTGTTGACCTTGCTCAGTTCAGAGAGATGGAAGTTTTCACACAGTTCTCTTCCGACCTTGACGACGAAACAAAGGCAAACCTTGCATACGGCGAGGGTCTTATGCAACTTTTGAAACAGCCGCTCGGCAATCCTATGTCGCTTTCACAGCAGGTAGTAACTTTGGTTGCCGCTATCGGAAAAAGATTTGTCGGTATTGCGACTGACGATATTAAAAAATATCAAGGCGCTATGCTTGATTATTTTGCCGAAAATAAATCGGACATTATGAGCGAAATCGAATCACTCAAAGTTCTTGACGGCTCGTTGAGAGAACAAATTCTCAACGCGGTTGATGAGTTTTCGGCTTCATATAACAAATAATGCATAAGGACAGATTATATGGCTAATGCAAGAGAAATCCAAGGCAGAATGAAGTCCATCAAGGACACTATGAAAATCACAAACGCGATGTATATGGTGTCCTCCTCAAAGCTTCAAAAAGCCAGAAGAGATTTAAAAAACACAGAGCCTTTCTTCTATTTGATTCAGGATTCACTTGCAAAAATTCTTGACGCTGCTCCCGAAGCGGGCAACAGATTTTTCGACACCCGCGATTTTAAGAGCAAAAAGGATAAAACGGTTGGCTATCTTGTAATTACGGCTGATAAAGGATTGGCAGGCGCTTATAACCACAATGTTATCAAGCTTGCCGAAAAACTTGCCGAAAATGAGGAAAAGGGTATGCTTTTTGTTGTCGGTCAACTCGGCAGACACTATTTTGAAAGCAAGAGTATTCCGATTGATTATAATTTTAACTATACCGCACAAAATCCTACAATGAACCGCGCAAGACATATTGCAGGCGTTCTGTCAAAATTGTTTTTGCAAAACAAAATAGACGAGGTTTATGTTGTATATACACGAATGGTTAATTCAATGACCGTTGAGGCAACAAGCCAAAAAATACTTCCGCTTGAAAAGGGAAGTATTAAGATGCAGGAGAACGAACTTGTTGAAAAGTACGAAAATGCGGCTTTTCTCCCCGATGCACAAACGGTGTTTAACAAAATCGTTCCCGACTATCTCACCGGCTTTATTTTCGGTGCGCTTGTCGAGTCATATTGCAGTGAGCACAATGCCCGTATGATGGCAATGCAAACCGCAACAGACAGTGCAAAAGAAATGATCAGAGATTTGTCCATTCAGTTTAACCGTGCAAGACAAGCCGCCATCACTCAGGAAATCACCGAGGTTGTCGGCGGTTCAAAAGCATCAAATAAATAATTACCTTTCAGAAAGGTGAAAAGTATGAGTTACGGAAAAATAGTTCAGGTTATGGGACCTGTTGTCGATGTTCAGTTCGACGGTACTCTTCCAAAAATCAAAGATGCCCTTGAAGTAAACAACAACGGCAAAAAGGCTGTTATGGAGGTTGCACAGCATATCGGCAACAATATTGTTCGCTGCATTATGCTTGCCGCATCCGAGGGTCTTTATAAGGATATGCAGGTTGAGGCAACCGGCGGCTCCATCAAGGTTCCGATCGGCGAGAAAACGCTCGGCAGACTGTTTAATGTTGTCGGCGAAACAATCGACGATTTGGAAAGCCTCGATAACGAGGAGCACTGGTCGATTCACCGCAAGCCCCCCACATTTGAGGAGCAATCCTCTAAGGTTGAAATACTTGAAACAGGCATTAAGGTTATCGACCTTCTCACCCCTTATCAAAAGGGCGGTAAAATCGGCTTGTTCGGCGGTGCCGGCGTTGGTAAAACCGTTCTTATTCAAGAGCTTATCACCAATGTCGCAACACAGCACGGCGGCTATTCAATTTTCACCGGTGTAGGTGAGCGTTCGCGTGAAGGTAACGACCTTTGGAACGAAATGAAAGAGTCCGGCGTTATCAACAAAACGGCGCTTGTTTTCGGACAGATGAACGAGCCGCCCGGAGCGCGTATGCGTGTTGCCGAAACAGGACTTACAATGGCAGAGTATTTTCGTGATAAGGAGCATCAGGATGTGCTTCTCTTCATTGATAATATTTTCAGATTTATTCAGGCAGGCTCGGAGGTTTCCGCTCTGTTGGGCAGAATGCCGTCAGCCGTAGGTTATCAGCCGACCCTTGCAACAGATGTCGGCGAACTTCAGGAGCGTATCACATCAACGAAAAACGGCTCAATCACATCAGTTCAGGCTGTTTATGTTCCTGCCGATGACCTTACCGACCCGGCACCTGCAACAACATTTGCGCACTTGGACGCTACAACCGTTCTTTCGCGTAAAATCGTTGAAAAAGGTATTTATCCGGCTGTTGACCCACTTGAGTCAAACTCCCGTATCCTTGAGGCGGATGTTGTCGGCGAGGAGCATTACGAGGTTGCCCGCAGAGTTCAGGAATATCTTCAAAAATATAAGGAATTGCAGGATATTATCGCTATCCTCGGTATGGAGGAGCTTTCGGATGAAGATAAACTTGCTGTTTATCGTGCAAGAAAACTTGAAAAGTTCCTTTCACAGCCGTTCCATGTTGCCGAAACTTTCACAGGTTTAAAGGGCGTTTATGTTCCGCTTAAGGAATCTATCCGCGGCTTTAAGGCAATTATCGACGGCGAGGTTGACGATCTTCCGGAGCAGGCATTCTTTAATGTCGGCACTATCGACGATGCAATCGAAAAGGCAAAAACACTCTGATGAGGTGACGCCATGAATACTTTTAAACTTAAAATCGTTGCTTCGGATAAGGTGTTTTTCGACGGCGACTGCCGCCAGCTCGTCCTTCCGATTGCCGATGACGGACTTTACGGCTTCCTTGCAAACCACGAAAATATGGTTGCTCCCGTCGAGTTCGGCGAAATGAAAATAACCGACGCCGATGGCAAGGTTATCGATGCGTTTATCGGCGACGGATTTATCGAATTTTTCGACAATGTGGCAAATGTTGTTTGCATTTCTGCCGAATTGCCCGAGAATATTGATAAGCGCAGAGCGCAGGAGGCTAAAGAGAGAGCCGAGGAAAAGCTCAGACAAAAGCAGTCGATTTACGAATACAATCAGTCAATGGCAGACCTTTCAAGAGCCATGGAGCGCTTGAAGGTCAAAAACCGCCACGAAATTTAACAAATCATTTTTTAGTGCGACAGATTTCCCTCTGTCGCATTGTTGCGTTATGAAGCGGATATGTTTTCATTGACAAAACCCGATTTTTGCAGTAAATTATTTATGTGCAGACTAAACACAATATGGAGGATTTATTATGAAAAAGGTTGCATCACTTGTATTGTCCATAGTTCTTTTGCTCGGAACATTCTCAGCAGTAAATATGCAGGTTTTTGCAGATGATTATGACGGTAATACTTATGAACCTCGTCAGCTTTCGCTCGGAGAAAACACTTGTCATAACTATGCTTATCAAGATCATTATTTTGTTGAACTTGGTGATTGCGAGTCAGAGGAAGTTTATTTTACAAACTATAAACCGTTGACTTACACATTTGTTGCCGAGCAAGAAGGGTTGTATTTGATTTCCGGTAAAGTTAGGTCAAAGGAAAATGCACAGAATATTTATTCTCTTTATGATAGTGAACAATGTTGTTCAAACGGATTCTATGTGTACCTTAAAAAAGGCGAATCTGCTTCTTTGGTTAATGATCCGCCATATGAAGATTATCAAGAAGGACGTTCAAATTATCCTGCGGAATTCAGTGCTAATGTTTCCGAGTTGAATACCGCAGAATTCGGCGGCTATGTTTATGATTGGGCAACTAAATCCTTTGCATTAAAAACAGCAAGCAAGAATACCGTTGACAGTACATTCTGCGGCGCACCTGTTACAAAAATTCTTGAATATGCTTTTGCAGACAATTCAAGCATTACCGAATTGACATTGCCTTCGACAATTGAGTATATCGGCGATTACGCGTTTGCGGGTTGTATAAGATTAAGCAAGGTTACCGTTCTTAATGATTTTTGCAAAATCGGTGAAGAAATCTTTTTGGGATGCCCATCAAAAGCAAGAATATATGATATTAACGGGAATGTAATAACAGGTCCATGCAGTCATAAATATTCCACAACACTCATTAAAGCTACATTTTATGATGACGGCTCATATGAGAGAGCGTGTATTAAGTGCGGCGATTATTATGAACATTCTATTCGTAGAATCAATACCGTAAAATTAGATAAAACATCTTTCGTTTATGACGGAAAAGCAAAAAAACCTAATGTATATGTTAATGATTCGACCGGTAAGCCATTAAAGAATAATAAAGATTATACAGTAGCTTACAACAGTGATTGTAAAAGCGTTGGTAAGCATTCCGTTAAAATAATATTCAAAGGCGATTACTCGGGAAGCAGGGTTTTGTATTATACCGTTTTGCCTAAACAAACCAATATATCAAACCTCAAAACTTCAAAAAAATCACTCACAGTCAGTTGGAAAAAAGTAACACAAGTATCGGGTTATCAAATTCAATACAGTCAAAGCAAATCATTTAAAAATGCAAAGACTGTCAATGTTGGGTATAAATACAGTTCAAAGAAAATTTCCGGCTTGAAAGCAGGAAAAAGATATTATGTTCGTATCAGAACATATAAAAATGCTCATAATAACAAATATTATTCATCTTGGAACAAGACGAAAAATATAACAATTAAAAAGTAAGATTTTAGATGCCGCTGTAAACGAGTCGGGTTACAGCGGCATTTTTTGTTTGCCATCAAATTTGACACGGCGATTTATTTGTGATATAACAAAGTTGCTCTTTTTTGAGTAAAGATTGTCAAATTGAGAGGATAAATATAAAATTATGGAAATTACGAGAAAACATAATTCTGCACATCCGACGCGGTCGGGGCGCAACGGCAATATTGATTTGATGCGGTTTGTGTTTTGCCTAATCATTATTCTTTATCACATCAACAACCGCTTGGATCTTAATCCGCCGTTTGGATTGTCAGAAAAATATTTTTCGTTTTGCGGCGAGGGCAGAATAGGCGTTGAATTTTTCTTTATCGTTTCGGGCTATTTACTTGCCGTTACGGCAAAGAAAAACTATTCGACAAACAGCATTGCCGCCTCGACAAAATCTTTTATGTATCGCAAAACGATGTCGATTTTTCCGTATCATATGTTTGGCTATATTGTCGGCGTGGCACTTTGGTTTCATTTTTACAGCATGCCGAATACAAGGGCGGCAATTGAAAAACTGCTCAATATGATACCGGGCTTTTTCCTGCTCCAAAAATCGGGCATATATTCCGAGGAGGTTATGAGTGCGGAATGGTATCTCGGCGCAATGCTTATCGCTATGCTGATTGTTTATCCGCTTGTGCTTAAATATCAAGACAAATTCACAAAAATATTTGCTCCCGTATTCACGATAATAATTATTGGTTATCTGTCACACGCAACCGGCAAACTCGGAGGCACTAACGCATTTGTGTTTAATTCAACGGTTTCAAAGGCGTATTTAAGAGCGTTTACCGAAATTTGCGCAGGCACATTTTGTTATGAGGTCGCATCGAGATTAAAGAAAATCAAATTCAATATATTCGAGAGAGTGCTTCTCACTCTTGCAGAACTCGGTTGCTATGCGTTGCCGATTATATTTGCATTCAGCTCGTTTGACCAAAAATATGAGATTTATGCGTTTTATTCGCTGACGATTGCAATTACACTCTCATTCAGTGATGTCGGCTTGCTCAATTCACTGCTCAAAAATAAATTCGTTTACTTCTTGGGCAATGCGAGTTTGTATGTTTACCTTGCACAAAACCTTGCGTTTTTCTTTATGAAGAAAACTTTTGCCTCATATCCGCTCGGCAAAAAGATATTGTTTACATTCGCAGTTGATTTTGCCTTTGCGGTTGCAATCAAAATTGTCGGCGATATTATCAAAAAATTCACAGACAAAAAACTGCACACATTCAAAACCGAAAAGACTGCATAACCCAAACACACCGCAACGAATACGCGGTGTGTTTTTTTGTGACTTTATTTTCAAATTCATTTTTTTGTAAAACGATATTGAGAATTTGTAAATATACTATAAAATTCGCTTTAATTTATCCGTTTTTTTATTGCATTAGTATAAATACTGTGATAAAATAAATTCGCTGTCGGATACTGCCTTGAATGTGCGGTAATCCGAAACATACTAATATTTAAGAGGTAAAATTTATGCAAAAACTAAAAGTAGGTATTATCGGTGCAGGAAGAATCGGTCAGGTTCACGCAAAGTCGATTACATATCACATTCCGCAGGCTGAAATCAAAGCCATTTCCGATATTTATGTTCAGGGTGCGCAAAAGGTTGCGGCTGATTTGGGTATTCCGAATGCTTATGCTGACTATCACGATATTCTCAACGACCCTGAAATTGAGGCTGTTCTTATCTGCTCCTCAACAGACACTCATGCCGACATCGCTTGTGAGGCTGCAGAGGCAGGCAAGCACATTTTCTGCGAAAAGCCGGTTGATTTGACCGTTGCAAAGATTAAAAAGGTTATCGCCGCTGTCGAAAAAGCAGGAGTTAAACTCCAAATCGGATTTAACAGAAGATATGACCACAACTTTGCTCATATCAAAGAGCTTGCAAACGATGGCAAACTCGGCAATCTTCAAACAATCAAAATCACTTCACGCGACCCCGAGCCTCCGAGCATTGATTATGTTAAGGTTTCGGGCGGCATTTTCCTTGATATGACCGTGCATGATTTTGATATGGCACGCTTTATCGGCGGCGAGGTTGAAGAGGTTTATGCAAACGCAACCGTTATGGTTGACAAGGCAATCGGCGAGGCAGGCGATGTTGACACCGCACTTGTTGCTCTCAAGTTCAAGAGCGGCGCAATCGGCGTAATCGACAACTGCCGTCAGGCTTGCTACGGATACGACCAAAGACTCGAAGTATTCGGCTCGGGCGGTCAGGCAAGCGCCGCAAATGACACTCCGACAAATGTTTCATACATTAACGAAAACGGCAAGGTTACGGATAAGCCGCTCTATTTCTTCCTTGAAAGATATATGCAGTCTTTCACCGACGAAATGACAGAGTTTATCAACGCCGTTCAAAACGATGTTCCTACAAAAACTACTGTTAACGACGGACTCGAGGCTCTTCGTCTCGGTCTTGCCGCAAAGCTTTCGGTTAAAGAGCACAGACCTGTTAAGCTCTCCGAAATTGAAGCTTAATTCATTATAAAGGGGTATTTTTTAATGAATAGAGAAAGACTCACTATGTCACAGGCACTTGTTAAGTTCCTTGACAATCAATATATTGAGGTTGACGGAGTTGAGTCGAAATTCGTTTCGGGAATTTTCGGCATCTTCGGTCACGGCTGTGTTGTCGGCGTCGGTCAGGCGCTCGAGCAGGGCGGTCACAATCTCAAATTTTATCAGGGCAAAAACGAACAGAATATGGGTCTTGCCGCTGTTGCATATGCAAAGCAGATGGACAGAAAGGCAATCATTCCGTGCGTTTCGTCAATCGGTCCGGGCGCAACAAATATGGTTACCGCCTGCGGCTGTGCAACGGCTAACAGAATTCCGCTTCTTGTTCTCCCCGGCGACACATTTGCTTGTCGTCAGCCCGACCCTGTTCTTCAGCAGGCAGAATTTTTTGATAACTATGGCAGAACGGTTACCGATGCATTCAAGGGTGTTTGCCACTATTTTGACAGAATCAATCGCCCCGAACAGCTTATGACCGCTTGCCTCAACGCAATGCGTGTGCTTACAGACCCTGCCGACACCGGTGCGGTTTGCCTTGCAATGCCGCAGGATGTTGAGGGCGAGGCTTATGATTATCCGGAGCATTTTCTTCAAAAGCGCGTTTGGCATATCGACAGACGCCCGATTTCGGCATCACAGCTTGAAAGAGCAGTTGCCGCAATCAAGGCGGCTAAAAAGCCGATTATCGTTTGCGGCGGCGGTGTGAGATATTCATCTGCCGAAAAAGAATTGCTCGAATTTGCAGAAAAATATAACATTCCGATTACCGAAACTCAAGCAGGCAAGGGCATTATCGATTGGAAACATCCGCTCAATCTCGGCGGAATCGGCGTAACGGGCGGCAAGGCGGCAAATGTTGTTGCAAGAGATGCCGACCTTGTAATCGGCGTCGGCACAAGATTTTCCGACTTCACCACATCTTCAAAATGGCTGTTTAATGAAAACAGAAAAGTTTTGGCAATCAATGTTTGCCCGTTTGACGCATACAAAATGGATGCCGAGGCAATCGTTGCCGATGCAAAAGAGGCTCTCGCTTCGCTCATCAACGCTTGTGACGGCTATAAATCACAATACACAACAGAATATGCACAAGCCAAAAAAGAGTGGGACGCAATTGTTGATGATTACTATTCAACAGAGCTCCCCGGCGGCTTAAATCAAACTCTCGCATTGGGCATCATCAACGAATTTATGGATGATGAGGATATTGCACTCGGCTCGGCAGGCTCACTCCCGGGCGATATGCAGCGCCTTTTCCGCCCGAAAGCAAGGGGCACATATCATATGGAATATGGCTATTCAAATATGGGCTATGAGGTTAACGGCGCGCTCGGCGCAAAACTTGCAAAGCCCGATGCCGAGGTTTACACCTTCTGCGGCGACGGCTCGTTCCTTATGGGTCACAGCGAGCTTTATACAGCATTGCAGGAGGGGCTTAAAATCAATGTTTGCCTCTTTGACAATATGGGTTGGGGATGTATCGAAAACCTCCAAAACAATCAGGGCACAGACACATTCGGCACCGTGTTCCGCGCAAGAAACCCGAAAACGGGTATGCTCGACGGCGCAGAGATTGACCCCGATTTTGCTAAAATCGCAGAGGGCTACGGCGCAAAGGCATACACAATCCGCACTTCGGATGAACTTCGTGCCGCTCTTGCCGACGCTAAAAAGCAGGACAGAGCCGTTTTGTTCGACATAAAGGTTTTGCCCAAAACAATGACCCCAGGTTTTGAATCGTGGTGGCGTGTAGGCGTTGCAGAGGTTTCAAAGAGCGAAACCGTTGCCGCCGCATATGACGATATGCAAAAGCATATCGCAAACACTTTTGACTATTAATACGAGAGGTAAACTATATAATGATTGATCCAAACAAAGTAAAACTCGCCATCGCTCCTATCGGATGGACCAACGACGATATGCCCGATTTAGGCGCAGAAAACACATTTGAGCAGTGCGTGTCCGAGATGGCACTCGCAGGCTTTAAAGGTTCTGAAATCGGCAACAAATATCCGTCCGACCCTGATGTTTTGAAAAAATATCTTGATATAAGAGGACTTCAAATTTGCAACGCATGGTTTTCGTCATACCTCACCTCAAAACCATACGAGGAAACTATCGAGGCATTCAAGGCTCATTGCGACAAACTTCATAAGCTCGGCGCAAAGGTTATCGGTGCGTCGGAGCAGGGCAATTCGATTCAGGGCGATTTGACAAAATCAATCCTTGATGAAAAGCCTTATTATACCGACGAGCAGTGGGAAATTGTTACAAAAGGTTTCAACGAAATGGGTGCCTATGCAAAGTCAAAGGGCATGTATTTCACAGTCCATCACCATATGGGCACCGGTGTTCAAACAGTTGAGGAAATCGATAAGCTTATGGATATGACAGACCCCGACCTTGTTTATCTTCTTTTTGACTCGGGTCATCTCACATTTGCAGGCATCGACCCTGTTCCCGTGCTCAAAAAGTATGTCAACAGAGTTAAGCATGTTCATCTCAAGGATGTCAGACTCGATGTTTATAACAACGAGGTTGTGCCAAAGCATATGTCATTCCTTGACGCTGTTCGCGCAGGCGTATTCACCGTTCCGGGTGACGGCGATGTTGATTTTAAGCCTATTTTCGACATCCTTGCCGAGAATAATTACGAGGGCTGGGTAGTTGTCGAGGCAGAGCAGGACCCTGCAAAGGCAAACCCGTTCGAGTATGCCGTAAAAGCACGCAAATATATTAAAGAAACAGCAGGACTTTAATCAATTCAAAAAAGCCTTTTCTTGCCGTTAAGCAGGAAAAGGCTTTTTTCTTATGTTCTTATATTCGCTTATTCTACCTTGTCATTGCGGTATATTCGCCCGGTGTTATGCCGTATTCCTTTTTAAATGTTGAAATAAAATGGCTTTGACTTGAAAATCCAAGCATAGAGCAAATCTTTTCATTGCCATACCCCTCCCAAAGAAGTGTTTGGGACAGTTCCAACTTTTGGTGATTTATATAACTGCTTAAATTAACACCCATTTCGGATTTGAATAAATGCGACAAATAGTCGGGCGAAAGTCCGCAATGTTTGGCAATGGAATTTACAGTTAATTTTTTATCGAGATTTTTGTTTATGTATGCAATACTTTTGCGGACATGGAGCGAGTAGTTTAAATTTTTTTGCTCACAGCTTACCTTGTTGGTCAGTTCAATTGCTCCGTCAACAATTGCGGCATAAACAGCCGCTCTGCTTTTGGATTTATCCACTTTAAGTATAAAATCGTCGGAAAAGCGGTATGCAAGGTTTTCGTTCAAACCGCCCTGTATCGCATACCTTGTGGCAAGGGTTATAAAGCTGACCGCCATATACTTGTGCTGTTGCAAATCGTCATCCGACATTTGACCTACTGTTATATTTTGTATTCCCAACTGCTTAAGCTCAAAAATCAGCTTTTTCAAATTGCCTTGTTTTATGCACGAAAAAAGGCGAATTTCATCTCTGTACGGCGTGTGATGCAAACCATTTACAAATGCCTTTGATTGTGATTTTGCTATTTCCTTTGGTATGATTTTTATGCTCATTAATTCGTCATAATTCATAATAACAATCACTGTCCTTTCATTGAAAGCATTTGCAAAATACTGTCGGTGATTTTTAACTGTTTTCTTTATTAAAGAATATAATTATTTTAATAAAAAGTCAAATTAGGCATGCATTTAAGCGGGAAATTTTAACAATAACGCGGATTTTTGATATATGACATATATTGTTGTTGATTGCGACTTATAAAAACAGTGTATGCAACAAATGCACCGAAGGCTCAAAACCGTCGGCGCATTTTTATGTTTAATATTTAATTCCTGTTTGCATTCGGCGAGTTCCAAAGGTGGACTCTGCCGGTATCGTTGTATGCTTTGAGTATTACGACAATCATAGGTACGGCTATCATTCCCCAAAAGCCGAAAAGTTTTAATCCCAAATACATACCTATAAGTGTTATCAGCGGATGTATTCCGAGAGTGTTGCCGACTGTTCGCGGCTCTATATACTGTCTTATCACGGTGATTACTCCGTAGAGTATGAGAAGTCCAATACCCTGCTTGTAATTACCCGAAACGAATGAAAACAGTGCCCACGGAATTAAAATTCCGCCCGAGCCTGCAACCGGCAAAATATCAAATATCGTTGTGCCTGCCGCAATCCAAACGAAGTACGGGTTTGTCATTATTCCGCAAAGCTCCATTATTCCGAAACCGAGCAAAAGCTCGCAAAATGTGATAAGCATAATCAAGCCGTATGCTTTCATGATTTTTAGAACATTTTTGTTGAAAATTTGCTTTAATTCAACAAGTACATTGCGCTTGTCGTGCGGAAGTTGAATTTGTATAAATTTGACAATTCTGTCATAATCTTTTGTCATGAAAATGCAGGCGATAATTGCTATAACAACGGCAAGTAATACCGACGGCACATTCTTTACAACACTGTAAACGCCCGAAACTCCGGTTGTAAGCCCATTCTTTATCGTGTCGAAATCAATAGACAGCGCAGATGATTCGGGATTGTCCAAAAACTTCGCAAACGCCTGTGATATGCTGTTACAATATGATTTGTATGCTGCGTCGGGCAAAAATTTTCCGAATGCAACAAGTTTTTCCTCAAGCGTTGTGAGGAAGGTGGGCAGGTCGCTTAGCTGTTCCGCACAGTATTTCACCAAATCAACAGCCTTTTCGGCAATTTGCGAAATAATGAGTATAAGGGGAATAATAATTACAGCTATGCATAAAAATACAAGCAATATGCTCCAAAATGCGTGAGCTTTTTTGTTTGTTTTTTTATCAATCCGCCTGATTGGTTTTTGCAGCAGGATTGCAACAAAAAACGCAATCAAAAACGGTGCCGTGATATTAAAAAGGTATTTGAAAAATACAAATACGAGCGCAAGTATTGTTGCGGCAAATGCAAGATTGATTAAAAAATCAAGTTTTTTTGATGTTTTGTTTGTCATATGATTTCTCTTTTTTCAAATTAAGTATTAAATATAGTATATATGTTTATTCTAACTGAATACATGCGCTTATTCAAGACAAATTTGTAGTATATAGAAAATTTTTCAAAAATTTTAAAAAAGTTCTTGAAAATTTGACTGAATAGTGTTAACATAGTGAAAGTGTTTTTCACAGCAACACAGTGTATTTGGGTGGTGGACAAATTTGAACAAAGTAAATTATTTTTTGGTCGATTCGTCAATACTTCCGAGTGTCTATTCGGGAGTAATCGCCGCTAAAAATCTGCTTGCCTCGGGTGAGGCAGTGTCGGTAAGCCAAGCGGTAAAAATGGCAGGCATATCACGCTCGGCATATTATAAATACAAGGATAAGATTTTTGAATACAGCGAGCAGGGCGAAGATACTGCCACAATCAACGCAAAGCTGATTGACAACGCAGGCGTTTTAAGTTCCGTTATGAGCGAGTTGTATCTTTTGGGCGCAAATGTTTTGAGTGTCAATCAAAGCATTCCGGTCAACAATGTTGCAGATGTATCAATCACCGTCAGTATCGCAAATACGAGCATTACAGACGGCGAATTGGTTGAAAAAATACAAAATGTAAGCGGAGTAAAATCCGTCAGTATAGGAGGAAAAAAATGAAAGTTGCAGTTATGGGCTACGGAACTGTAGGTTCCGGAGTTGCAGAGGTTATCGAAACTCACGCAAAAAGCATTGTAAAACGCACCGACGGTGAAATGCTCGAGGTAGCAAAAATTCTTGACTTGCGTGATTTTCCCGATGATAAGCATGCAGACCTTTTCACAAAGGATTTTAACGATATTTTGAACGACCCCGAAATTAAGGTTGTTGCCGAAACAATGGGCGGAGTAAATCCTGCATTTGATTTCACATCAAAACTTTTAAAAGCAGGCAAAAGCGTTGTTACCTCAAACAAGGAGCTTGTCGCACAAAAGGGACTCGAGCTTCTTGAAACGGCAAAGGCTAACGGTGTAAATTATCTTTTTGAGGCATCCGTAGGCGGCGGTATTCCGATTATCAGACCTATGGCACAGTGCCTTGCCGCAAACAATATTGAGGGTATCGCAGGTATTCTCAACGGCACAACAAACTTTATCCTCACCAAAATGATTGAGGACGGAATGACTTTTGAGGACGCACTCAAGCTCGCTCAGGACAACGGCTATGCCGAAAAAGACCCGACAGCTGACATTGAGGGCTTTGACGCATGCCGCAAGGTTTGCATTCTCGCATCACTTGCTTTCGGCAAGCATGTTTATCCCAATCAGGTTGATACAGAAGGTATTACAAATATCACTCTTGAGGATGTTTCTTATATTCAATCGGCAAACGGCGTAATTAAGCTCCTCGGTCAAATTAAATATATCAGCGACGATAAAATTGCCGCATTTGTCAGCCCGGCTGTTGTTTTCAACGGCTCACAGCTTGCGTCTGTAAGCGGCGTGTTCAACGCCATTCTCGTAAGAGGCGACGCAGTAGGCGATGTTTGCTTCTACGGTCAGGGTGCCGGCAAACTTGCAACGGCATCGGCTGTTGTTGCCGATATGGTTGACTGCGCAGTTCATGTTAATAAGAGAAAGAACTTTGGCTGGGGACCCGGCAGCGAGTCATATGTTGTTGACGAAAAATCGGAGCTTGAAATGCCGTTCTATGTTCGCGCAAAGAGCAGCGAAAGCAAGGTTAAGGCGATTTTCAATGATGTAAAATTCCTTACCCGTGTCGGTCAGCCGTCAAACGAAATTGCGTTTATTACCGACGCGATGACGCAAGTTGAACTTGAAAAGAAACTTGACGGCGTTGATGTGATCAACAAAATCAGAGTAACAAATTATTAATTTACAGTATTCATATATTTGGAGGAAATATGGCACTTATTGTTCAAAAGTTCGGCGGCTCATCGGTAGCCAACGCCGACCGCGTAATGAATGTTGCCCGTATTGTAACCGATACCTACAAGGCAGGAAACGATGTTGTGGTAGTTGTTTCCGCGCAGGGTGACACAACAGATGATTTAATCGAAAAAGCTTTGGAAATCAATCCTACTGCCGCAAAAAGAGAGCTTGACCAACTTCTTACGGCAGGCGAGCAAATTTCAATCTCGCTTCTTGCAATGGCAATCGAGTCGCTCGGCTTCCCGGTTATCAGCCTTTTGGGCTGGCAGGCAGGCTTCAACACAAACTCGGTTTACGGTTCGGCAAGAATTAAAAATATCAAGCCAAACAGACTTCAGGCAGAGCTTGCAAAGCACAATATAGTTGTTGTTGCCGGTTTCCAGGGCTTGAACAGATACGACGATTTAACAACTCTCGGCAGAGGCGGCTCGGATACCTCGGCTGTTGCGATTGCCGCAACTCTCCATGCCGACAAATGCCAAATCTTCACCGATGTTGAGGGTGTTTACACGGCAGATCCGCGCAAGGTCGAGAATGCTAAAAAGCTTAAGGAAATCACATATGACGAAATGCTTGAGCTTGCCACTCTCGGCGCACAGGTTTTGAATAACCGCTCGGTTGAAATGGCTAAAAAATATTCTGTTGAATTAGAAGTTTTATCATCATTGAATCCTGTTCCGGGAACAATTGTCAAGGAGGTTGCAAAAATGGAAAAAATGTTAATTCGCGGTGTAACAAAGGATAAGGATGTTGCACTTGTATCTGTATTGGGCGTTAAGGATAATCCGGGCGTTGCTTTCAATATCTTCTCAAAGCTTTCACAAAAAAATATCAATGTCGACATTATTTTGCAGTCGTTCGGCCGCGATAATACAAAGGACATTGTTTTTACCGTAAGCAAGGACAACGGACCCGTTGCAGTTGAACTTTTGAAAGAAACATCGGCTCTTGACGGCGCAAAAATCGTTTGCGACACAAATGTTGCAAAGGTTTCAATTGTAGGTGCAGGCATGGAATCTCACCCCGGCACCGCTACAAAAATGTTTGAGGCACTCTATGAGCGCAATATCAACATCAGAATGATTTCAACATCCGAAATCAAAATTTCCGTTATCATTGATGCCGACGATGCGGACAGAGCGGTATCTGCCGTTCACAAGGCATTCATTCCAAACGATTAATAAAATTTGCATTTAATAAAAACAGTCGCGGCGCGGGTAAAATCGCACTGCGGCTGTTTTTGCTGTGGCAAAATAAATAATATTTGACTTTGCATAATATATAATATATAATTAAAGGGTTAAAAATGCATTTTTATAATATAAAGGAGTTAATTCATATGCCAGCAAAGACTTTTAAGATGACAGCAGCCGGTAAGGCTGAGCTTGAGGCAGAACTTGAACAGTTAAAAACAGAAGGCCGTATCGACATTGCGGAAAAGCTTAAAATTGCGCGTTCATACGGTGACCTTTCAGAGAACAGTGAATATGATGAGGCAAAATCGGAGCAGGCTAAAATCGAGGCTCGTATCCAAGACCTTGAATATCAGCTCGACCACGCAGTTGTTGTTGAATCAACAGATAAGGATACTGTTTCCGTAGGCTCAACGGTAACTGTTATCCGCAAGGCAGACAATGCCAAGGTTGCTTATCAAATCGTAGGTTTCAGCGAATCAAATCCGGCACAGGGCAAAATCTCCGAGGACAGCCCGGTAGGCAAGGGCCTTATCGGCGCAAAAATCGGCGAAACCGTTACGGTTGAGGCTCCGGTCGGAAATATCGACTTTGAAATTGTTGATATTCAGCTTAATTAATTTAACAGAGGTATAATTTTATGGCAGGAAAGTTTGAAATCACCAAGAAGGGTGACGGTACTTTCACTTTTGAATTTTTAATAGATGAAAAAGCAGTGGGCAAGTCTCCCGTTTTCGATAAGGAGGATGCCTGCAAAAGAGGTGTCAAAGCTGTTAAGAAGAACAGTCGAATGAAGGTTCAAAACACACTTCAAAACGATGAGGAAAAAACAAATCCAAAATATCTTGTTGAGCAAAGCGGCGACAAGGTAAAATATACTCTTTTCCTCCAAACAGGCGCGGTTGCTCTTGAGGGCGAGGCCGACAACGAGGCGCAGGCACTTGAAATTATCGAAAAAATCGGCAACAATGCCAATGCCGCTCAAATGACAATGGCAGAGGTTGTTCTTTCCGAAAACGAGCAAAAGCAAATCAGAATAGACAAGCTTAAGGCTCTTCAGGATGCAGGCAAGGACCCATTTGAAATCACACTTGCAACCCAAACCCACCACAGCGATGAAATCAAGGCCCATTTCGACGAGCTTGAAGAAAAGGATGTCACAATCGCAGGCAGAATTATGACTTGGCGCGATATGGGCAAGGCAAACTTCATTGACATTCAGGACAGAAACGGCAGAATTCAAGCCTATGTTCGTATGAACGATGTCGGCGAGGATGTTTTTAAAGAGTTTAAAACTTGGGATATCGGCGATATTGTCGAAATCACCGGCTTTGTTTTCAAAACAAGAACGGGCGAGGTTTCCGTTCATACAAAGCAAATCAGGCTTCTTTCAAAATCTCTTCTTCCGTTGCCCGAAAAGTTCCACGGCTTGACTGATACCGATACGAGATACAGAAAAAGATACCTTGATATGATTATGAATCCCGATGTTAAGGATACATTTATCAAGCGTTCAAAAATCATCACATCTATTCGTAACTATCTTGACAATCTCGGCTTTATTGAGGTTGAAACACCGATTTTGAATACTATTCCGGGCGGTGCGGCAGCAAGACCGTTCATCACTCACCACAATACTCTCGATATGGATATGTATCTTCGTATCGCAACCGAGCTTTACTTAAAGCGTCTTATCGTCGGCGGTATGGAGCGTGTCTATGAAATCGGCAGAAACTTCCGCAACGAGGGTATGGATGTTCGTCACAATCCCGAGTTCACCTGTATTGAACTTTATCAGGCATTCACCGATTATCACGGAATGATGGATATTGCCGAGGCGCTTATCCGCAATGCCGCAAACGAGGTTTGCGACAGCCTTCATATCGTTTTCAACGGCACGGAGATTGACCTTGAAACTCCGTTCCGCCGCTTGACTATGATTGACGCGGTTAAGGAATACAGCGGCGTTGATTTCGGCTCGTTTATGAGCGACAATGAAAAGGCAATCGCCGTTGCAAAGGAAAAAGAAATTGAAATTCAGCCCGGCAAGGCAACATGGGGCGACATTCTCAACAGCTTTTTCGAGGAATTTGTTGAAGAAAATCTCACTCAGCCTACATTTATTATGGATTATCCGGTTGAGGTTTCTCCGCTCACAAAGAGAAAACCGGATTGCCCTGTTCTTACCGAGAGATTTGAGCTTTTCATTCTCGGCGGTGAATACGGCAACGCTTATTCCGAGCTTAATGACCCAATCGACCAAATGGGCAGATTTGAGGCTCAAATGAAGCTCCGTGAGGCAGGCGATGACGAGGCTAATATGATTGACCACGATTTTGTTACCGCTCTTGAATACGGTATGCCTCCTACAGGCGGTTTGGGTATCGGCATCGACAGACTTGTAATGCTCCTTACCGACAGCTATTCAATCCGTGATGTTCTCCTCTTCCCGACAATGAAGACCCTCGGTGGTGTAAAATCCGAAAATGGTGTAAGTTCTAAAGAGGTTTCTACACCAAATTCAGAGCCTGAGAAAATTGATTTTTCTAAGGTAAAGGTTGAGCCTTTGTTTGAGGAAGATGTTGATTTTGACACATTCTCAAAGTCGGATTTCAGAGCTGTGAAGGTTAAAGAGTGTGTTGCAGTACCGAAGTCAAAGAAACTCCTTCAGTTCACTCTTGATGACGGAACAGGCACAGACAGAACCATTCTAAGCGGTATTCACGCATATTACGAGCCGGAAGAACTTGTTGGTAAGACACTTATCGCCATCACAAATCTTCCTCCAAGAGCAATGATGGGCATTGACTCTTGTGGTATGCTGCTCTCCGCCATTCACGAAGAAGAAGGCGAAGAAAAGCTTCATCTCCTTATGGTGGATGACCACATTCCGGCAGGTGCAAAGCTCTATTAAGAAGTACCGTTTTGCCCTACAAAACGGGATGTACTTCATTTGTGAAAAAGCTCTGAAAATACACAAATACACCAAATTTACACCAAATGGTGCTTGAAACGGTGCAGAGGCTTAAAAATCGCATATTTTAAAGATATATGGGCAGTTCCATTGCGGAATTGCCCATTTTAAGGATATACGGAGGTAAAAATGCTGATAGACTTCAATGAAACAAAAGAAATAACAATTCCCGGTATGAACGGTGGCACAGGCACAATGAGTGCAAGAATGTTTATGGATGAGCAAGGGAAAATAATCCCAACAAAAATTCATCCCGGTGGCTCAATCGGGCTTCATAAGCACGAAACGAGTGATGATATAAATTATGTCCTGTCCGGAACAGGTAAAGCAGTTTGTGACGGTCAAGAGGAAATTCTGAAAGCAGGCACTTGCCATATCTGCAAAAAAGGCTCACAGCATAGCATTGAAAATATTGGAAACGATGATTTAGTATTGCTCACGGTAGTTGTAGAGCGTTAAATCGGTATTTGCAGGAATAAACAATGACAATCATAGAGGTTATTAAAAATAAGAAACAGTTTCTTTCGCTACTGCTTTTAGCAGATGAACAAGAGAATATGATAGACCGCTATCTTGAGAGAGGCACTATGTATGTGCTTAACGATAACGGTGTGAAAGCGGAATGTGTTGTTACGGATGAGTGCAACGGTATTCTTGAGATAAAGAATATTGCGACCGTTCCCGAATATCAAGGCAAAGGCTATGCCAAAGCCTTGATAGATTTTATTGTTAAAGAGTATGCCGACAAATATTCCGTTTTACAGGTCGGAACCGGCGACAGTCCTTTGACAGTTCCATTCTATGAAAAGTGCGGTTTTGTTCGTTCCCATATTATACCTAACTTTTTTACAGATAATTACGACCACCCGATATTTGAATGCGGAGTCAAGTTGGTGGATATGGTGATTTTTCAAAGAAACCTATAAACTAATGCATTCAAGCCCTTTGAGAGAGGAGAAATCTTTTCTCAAAGGGCTTTTTTAATTTTTACGGATATTCGCAAACTACAAGAAAAAGCCGAAACTTCATATACTTTAACCACAGAGGAAGTGGAGGTTTTGATATGAGTAACAGCTTAGCGACAGTACATCCGGAATTGATTGTCGAATGGTCGGACAGGAATTTACCGCTGACACCGGACAGCGTGACTTTCGGCTCGAATAAGAAAGTATGGTGGAAAGGTGCTTGCGGTCACGAATGGGAAACAAGTATAAAGGCTCGTTCCAGTGGCGAGAAATGCCCAATATGCTCCGGTGCAAGAGTAGTTGCAGGCATTAGCGATTTAAGTACATTGAAGCCGGAATTAGCTTCAGAGTGGTCAGAGGAAAATGAAATCAAACCGACAGAGGTATCTATCGGCTCACACAAGAAAGTGATATGGAAATGTAAATTAGGACACGAATGGATAGCCACTGTAAAGAGCAGAACCATCAACAAAACAGGTTGCCCGTACTGCTCCCATAACAAAGTGCTTGCAGGATTTAATGACCTTGCGACAGTATTTCCGGATGTAGCAGACGAATGGTCTGATAGAAACGAAAAGAAGCCCACCGAAGTTACGGCGTTTGCAAACAGCAAAGCTTGGTGGAAGTGTAAGACCTGCGGTTATGAGTGGAATACGCTTATCTCTACACGCTCAGGTGGCAGTAAATGCCCTTGTTGCAGTGGATATACATTTATAAAAGGAAAGAATGACCTAAAAAGCACACACCCACGGATAGCCAAAGAGTGGTCGAGCAAGAATTATCCATTGCAGCCTGATGAGGTCAACGCAAAGTCGAGGAAAAATATGTGGTGGCATTGCAGAAAATGCGGTAATGAATGGAAATCCGTCATCAATGCTCGTGTAAAAGGAACTGTCTGCCCTGTTTGTGCAGAGCGAGAGGTGCTTGGCGGATACAATGATTTGGCTACAACGGATAAGCAGCTTATTACAGAATGGGATTATAAGTTAAATAAGTTGAAGCCGACAGAAGTTTCAAGAAATTCGGCAAAGAGAGCGTGGTGGAAATGCAGATACGGTCATTCTTGGAGTATGAAGATAAACGAGCGTACTGTTCTCGGAAAAGGGTGCAGGATATGTGAGCAGGAGTATCTGTCGTTGTTCCCGGCTCTTGCAATCAGTTATTATGCCAATTTGAAAGGATTGAAAGTTGAACTTGGCTCTGACAGGTTATTCGGTATTCCACTTGATGTATATATCCCACTGGAGCAGGTTGCCATTCAAGTGAATACGGACTCGGAGAAGATAGACATACTAAAGGAACATCTCTGTAAACAACGTGGAATCAAACTCATTAAGTTGCCGATGAAGCCAAACGAAGCGGAACCCGAATATGCACAGCGTATCAAAGCGGCATTTCAGAGCGTACATATATTTATATCTTCCGATACAGAAGAAGATATTAAGATAATCAGGAAAATATTTAAGAACTGGAGGAACAGCCGATGAGAGAAAAGAAATATCACATTTACCTAACCGATGATGAGCAAAGCAGAGTGATACAGTCGCTTATCAATCTGAAAAATAATCTCATAGTACAAGGAAGATACACCGACGCAGTAGATGAAGTTCTTCTGAAAGTGCTGTCCGCAAAGAAAAAGAAACTGAAAATCAAATAATTTCAAGCATTTATGCCGTCTGTTTTTTAACTGAAACAGGCGGCTTTTTTTGTTGTCAAAAATTTTTTGAAATTTTTTTCGGAAAAGCAGCGATTTTGGGTGTCCAAAATGAAGCCTTTTGTGCAATGAGTGAAGGGGTTAATTCCTGATGATGAAAACGGAAGCCTTTTCACTTGTTCTTTGACAACTGAATACACAGGTCGTTAAGACTTTAATTCTGATGATAGCCACTTTAGTAGGTACGCCGAAACTTCTGAAAATTTCAGAACAGCGAGAACTCCTGCTATGAGTATCGGATTGCAACCGATATGGCGATGACGGTCAGAAAGATAATGATACTTCTCTACGGAGCTGGCGGAGTACCCGGCAGAGGTTAGATTCCTATGATACAGATAAGCAGTCTGTTCCTTAACGACTTCCCGAAAGCGATATGCTTGGCAAGGGATATTGAGAATAAATATTGCCACGACCGTTTAGGAAATGAAACGGTCAAGTACATAGCCATATTTTATTGGCTATGAATAAATCGAAAGGAGGACGCAAGAGGTGTCAAACTGCAAAACGATTGCCATATGCAATCAAAAAGGCGGAGTCGGAAAGACAACGACAACGGTTAATCTTGGTGTTGGTCTTGCAATGCAGGGGAAGAAAGTGTTGCTCATAGACGCAGACCCGCAGGGAGATTTAACTACTTGTCTCGGTTGGAGAGATACGGATAACTTGGGTATTACGCTTGCAACAAAACTTACAGATGTGATTAGTGAAACGATGAATGACCCGATATACGGTATCCTGCATCACGAGGAAGGCGTTGACCTTTTACCGGCAAACCTTGAACTTTCGGCGATGGAATATAACCTAATGAACGCTATGAGTAGAGAAACCACTTTGAGGAATTATTTAAGTCAGGTCAAAGACAGATATAATTTTGTTCTGATTGACTGTATGCCCTCACTGAGTATGGTAACACTCAATGCTCTATCTGCGGCAGACAGCGTGATTATTCCAGTGCAGGCACAGTATTTGCCGGCTAAGGGTATGACCCAGCTTGTGCAAACCATTTCAAAAGTCAAGAAGTATATCAATCAGGATATTAAGATAGACGGTATGCTTCTCACTTTGGTGGATAACCGCACAAACCTCGCCAAAAGTACGGTGGAAGCTTTGCGGGAGAATTTCGGAAATCAGATTAAGCTGTATCGCACATCTATTCCGATTGCTGTAAAAGCCGCAGAAACTTCTTCCAAAGGAAAGAGCATTTTTGCTTATGAGCCAAACAGTACGGTGTCAAAGGCATACACCGAATTTACGAAGGAGGTGTTAGCCGATGGCAGGAAGAAAGAGCGACTTCACTCTCACGAGGCTCGATGACCTTTTTACAACGCAGGCACAGAGAGAGGAAGAAAGACTTTCTAAAATCCGAGATATTCCATTAGAGCTGATTGACGATTTCCCAGACCACCCGTTTAAGGTCAGGGACGATGAAGATATGCAACAGCTTGTCGAGAGTATCAAGGAGCGTGGAGTAATTACTCCGGCTACTGTAAGGCAGAAAGAGGACGGAAGATATGAACTCGTATCCGGTCACAGACGAAAACGAGCAAGCGAACTTGCCGGTTTTGAAACGCTAAGATGTGAGGTTGTTGACCTTAATCGAGATGAAGCCACAATTTTAATGGTGGAAAGTAATTTCCAAAGGTCGCAGATACTTCCCTCTGAAAAAGCCTTTGCTTACAAAATGCGTTTGGACGCAATGAAAAGACAAGGACAGCGAACAGATTTAACTTCTCGCCCAGTGGGCAAGAAGTTGTCGGTGTCTCAAATTGCAGATGAAGTTGTAGATAGTGAAAGACAGATACACAGGTATGTTCGCCTTACAAACCTTGTTCCCGAACTGCTTGAATTTGTCGATGAAGGTCGAATTAAAATGCGACCGGCGGTTGAATTGTCGTATCTTGACGAAGATTGTCAGCGTGATGTGGTTGACGAGATTGATATGAACGACGCAACTCCCTCTCACGACCAGACTATCCGTATGCGAAAGTTTTTTGATGAGGGCAAACTGACAACCGAAGCTATCCAAGCCATTATGTCGGAGGAAAAGCCAAACCAGAAAGAGAAGATTGTGTTAAGGGGCGACAGAGTACGACAGCTCATTCCGAAGAATATCCCAATCAGCCAAACGGAGGACTTTGTGTGTAAGGCATTGGAGCATTACAACAAGTATCTCAGGCAACGGGCAGACCGTGACAGCAGATAGCCGCTTTTGTTACTCCCCCTTCTCACACTCTACCCCCTAATACCTACTGTTTACCTGCTGAAAAGATATATTATATCTCACTTGAATATACCTATCTCTCATAACTTATAGCTGTCTAATAAAGGGTTCGCACGTTTGAAGTGCAAATAAAATGTCTGATACGATAAAAAGTTCGGATATTCGCACCTTTGTTGTTTTTCGCCTGATTGATTACGATTAAGGCGAAAGGAGCGATAGCTTATGAGAAAGAAATGGGTGGTTTGTATGATTGCCTGCTTGACGATTTTGCTTACCGGATGTAACGGTAACACAGCGAAAGAAACCGCACGAAATGACACGGATAAAAGGATTTCTTCTACGGCTGGTAATACCGAAACAGAAAAAGCAGATGATACAACAAGTGTTGTTCCGGAAACAGAGCAACCGGTATCAAGTGAAGCAACAACAGAGCCGAGTCAGCAGGAAAAGTCGGATGTTTCTTCTACGGCAGGTAGTAAGACGGAAACTGCAAAAAGCTATGAATCCGTTCAGGTAACGAAAAAGCCTGACAGTACTCAAGAGCAGAAGCAGCCACAGCAGTCAAAACCGGAAACACCGAAGGTTACGGAAGAAGTGAAACCCACAAAGCCAAAACCGACGGAAGAACCGAAGCAGAGTTTTGATGTTAATCCGTATGTCAGCTATGCAAGGAGTTATGCTCAAAGCATTGGTTTGGAACTGGATAGTACCGCTACGGATTGTTGGGATAATCCTATCACTGCAAATGCCAAACGCACAGGCATTAAGGACGATATTCAAAGCAGGCTGAACAGATACAAAAATGTGGAAGGATTTACCGCAGTATGGGTATGGGTAGAAAAGGTATCCGATACGGAATATGAAATCTATATCGGCTACTGCTAAAAAACAAAATAAAATACAGTATCGGACGCACTGAGATAATCGGTGCGTTCTTTCATTTTAAGGAGGAAACTTAGATGGTAAAGACGAAAATCAAGAGAGCCGTATCGTTTGTTATGGCGACGGTTCTCAGTCTCAGTGCATTTATGAGTATTGGGACAAGCACAGCGTTTGCCGCAAGCGGAGAAAAAACCAATGTGTATATGGTTGATTTCCCTCGTGACGGCGACGCAAATTACGACGGAGTGTGGGGACACAGTAACCTTACTTTGAAGAACGGTTGGCATACCGGCAGTTCCACCCACACCAACTTAAAGGCAATCGGCTCGTATTCCGGTAATATTGCCTATTGTATCGAGCCGGGTGTTTCACTCAGTTCCGGTCAGAGTATGAACAAATACGATGAAAATTATTTTAACAATATCACAGCAAACGGAGTTATCTCCGGCGATGAAATCAGACTCTTTATCGGTCGTATCTTGCAGTACGGCTATCGAGGAACGATTTCAACAAGCTGGAGGTCGCAGAACGAAAGTGCGGCAAACAGTATTGCTCACGCTTATGCAACACAGCTTCTTATCTGGGAAACTGTCGTAGGCGAGCGTGACGCAAACTTTAATCACAAAGCAGCCAGTGGTTGCAGTAATGTGAAAGATGTTATCAATGCCAAACATCCGCTTCGCAGTAAGATTATGAGTTACTACAACAGTATGGTCAGCAGTGTGCAGAATCACACAGTTGTGCCGAGCTTCTGTACTAAATCAAGCGGTTCAGCGAAAGTCAATGAGCTTGAATGGAACGGAAGCAAATATGTTACAACCCTTGCAGACTCAAACGGTGTACTCTCCAATTATGCTTTCAAGGCGAGTATCAGTGGTGTAACATTTTCCACAAGCGGAAACAAACTTACGGTGTCAATGGATAAAGCACCGAGTAAGGAATTTACCATTACCGCAAGTAAGAAAAACGGTGTCCGCAGAGGTGTTGTCGTATGGTCTGAGGGCAAGCACGGTCAAAATTCAAGCGTGCAAGATGTAGTAACTTATGCTCAGGAAGTCAGCGACCCTGTGACCGGATATGTGAAGATGAAAGTCAGTTACGGTTCTTGTCAGATTGTGAAAACATCTGAGGACGGAAAGGTTGATGGTATCAATTTCACTATTTCAGGTAACGGAGTAAATCAGACAGTTACCACAGCAAACGGCGGTAAGTTCCAGATTGACAACCTTATGCCGGGCGTATATACGGTAACAGAGCAATCTATCGACAAATATGTACCGCAAGAGGTTCACAGAGTAACTGTTGTTGCCGGTCAGGTGGCAACCGTAAACTTCAACAATGTTCTCAAGAGAGGTAATCTTCAGGTCATTAAATCATCGGAAGATAATCTTGTGGAGGGTGTGAAATTCCACCTTTACGGTACTTCCCTTGCAGGTATTGCCGTTGATGAATATGCAGTTACCGATAAAAACGGTGTTGCAACATTCAAAGATGTTCTTATCAGTGGAAGTACACCATATACGCTCGAAGAAGTGGACACAGCAATCCGCTATGTTGTTCCGGAAAAGCAGACTGCACCGATTCAGTGGAAAGAGGTTACAAACCGTGATTTCACAAATATCTTGAAGAAGTTCAGCGTAACCGTAACAAAGAGCGACCGAGAAAAAGGCACTGCTCAGGGTGACGCTAAACTCTCCGGTGCTGTTTACGGAATTTATAAAGGCGACACACTTGTGGATAAGTATGTAACTGACAGCGACGGACAGTTCACAACTAAGGAATATGTCTGCGACAGCGACTGGACAATCAGAGAAATCACACCGAGCGAGGGTTATCTTCTTGATAAGACAATTCACAAGGTCGGTGCAGAGCCAAAACTCTTTACGATTGAACACAATCTTGTGGCAAATGATGTGACTGAGCAGGTTATGAAAGGCAATATTGCTATCATCAAGCACACTGATGATGGGGAAACAAAGATTGAAACACCGGAAAAGGGTGCGGAATTTGAAATCCACTTGAAATCATCAGGCTCATTTGAAAAAGCCGACAAAGATGAAAGAGATACCATTGTTTGTGATGAAAACGGTTTTGCTCAGACAAAGGATATGCCGTATGGTGTATATACCGTTCATCAGACCAAAGGCTGGGAAGGTCGTGAGTTGATGAAAGACTTTGATGTTTTCATTTCTCAGGACGGACAGACCTACCGTTATCTCATCAACAATGCCAACTTTGAGTCATATATTAAGGTCGTAAAGGTTGATGCAGAAACAGGCAAGACAATCCCGTATGCAGGTGCAGGTTTTCAAATCTATGACCCTGTCGGTAACAAAGTAAGTATGACATTTACTTATCCTACACCGACAACCATCGACACATTCTATACCGACGCAGACGGTCAGCTTGTTACACCTGAAAAACTGGACTATGGCAAGGGATATTCACTTGTTGAGGTTCAGGCTCCGTATGGATATGTACTCGACAGTACTCCTGTTTCCTTTGATGTAACGGAAGAAAATTCCACACAGGAAGGAGGTATCACATTGATTAAGGTGGACAAGCCGAATATGGCACAGAAAGGTACGATTTCCGTTGAGAAAACCGGCGAAGTATTCTTTGGTGTCAATGTATCCGGCGAGGAAGATGAAGATGTGATTTATCAGCCAGTATATAAGGTCAAGGGACTTGCAGGGGCGGTTTATGAAATCACAGCCGATGAAGATGTTATCACACCGGATGGTACACTTCGTTATCACAAGGGCGATGTAGTAGATACCGTAACGACCGATGAAGACGGAACAGCCAAGAGCAAGGAACTCTATCTCGGTAAATACAACGTTGTTGAAACCAAAGCACCGACAGGTATGGTCATTAACAAAGAAAAGCATTCGGTAGAACTCACTTATGCCGGACAGGATGTAGCGGTAACAGAAACCGCAACAAGCTTCGTAAACGAGCGACAGAAAGTGAAGATTTCTCTTGAAAAAATCTTAGAGCAGGACGAAATCTTTGGTATCGGCAAGAATAATGAAATCAAAAACATCAGTTTCGGACTCTATGCAAAAGAAGATGTTGTATCTTCAAGTGGCACAGTTATTCCGGCTGACGGATTGATTGAGATTATCACGCTTGATGAAAACGAAGCAGCGACTGCAAATACAGACCTTCCGTTTGGCAGCTACTATATCAAGGAAATTGCCACAGATGAGCATTATATCCTCTCCGACATACAGTATCCGTTCACATTCAAGTATGCCGGTCAGGATACCGAAACGGTTGAAATCAAGGTAAATGACGGTAAGCCGATTGAGAACAAACTCATTTACGGTTCTGTATCCGGTAAGAAGATTGACGAGAACGGAGAAGTACTGGGCGGTGCTTTAATCGGCATTTTCAAAGCAGATGAAACCGAATTTACAAAAGAACACGCTATTATGACTGCCACATCTGAAAAGGACGGCAGTTTTTCTTTTGCAAAAGTTCCTTATGGAAAATGGATTGTAAGAGAAATCGAAGCTCCAGAAGGCTTTGTGCTTGATGATACTTCTTACGAAGTAAACATCGGGGAGAATGAGCAGGTCATCGAAGTGGAAATTACCGACGAGTATATTCACGGTAATATTGAACTTACCAAAGTGGACGCTGATTATCCGGATAACAAACTGACAGGTGCAACTTTTGAAGTATATAAGGATGTTAATGGCGACGGTAAACTGGACGATGGCGATGAACTTATCGGAAATCTTGAAGAAACCGCAACCGGTATCTATGAGATGAAAGAACTTCTCTACGGTAAATATCTTGTGCGAGAAACCAAAGCACCGGAGGGCTTTGTGCTTGATAAGGGCATTTATTCCGTATTCATTGAAAAAGATGAAACGACCTACAAAGTAGAAAACAAAGCGGGAGTCGGATTTATTAACGAAGCAATGAAAGGAAACCTGAAAATTAAAAAGACATCTTCCGACGGTAAGGTGGAAGGCTTCACTTTCAGAGTAACAGGTGTCAACGGTTATGACAGCACCTTTACAACCGATAAGAATGGCGAAATCTCCGTAGATGGACTTCGTATCGGCGAATACACAGTGTCTGAGGTCAGCGACAATGTATCTGCCGGATATATTTTACCTGCCGATAAGAAAGTGACCGTAAAGGTCGGCGAAACGGTAGAAATCGAGATGCATAACGAACTTCGTGACACACCGAAAACCGGCGATGACAGAAAGACCGGTCTTTGGGTAGCACTTGCAGGTGCTTCTGCACTCGGTATCGTTGCAACGGTTGTTGCTTCCAAGAGAAAGAAGAAAAAGGAGGGCAATGAATAATGGACGCAAAGACAATCGTAGCAGTTGTTTTGGTCGCCTTTATTATCGGCGGCTTTATCTTCTTGCAGATTAAAAACAGAAAGGAATAAGAAACAAAATGGTGGGCGGAGCGTAAAAAACTCCGTCCATTTACTTTATGGAGGTGCTTTATGAATAAGCAGAGAACGGTTGACAGCAAGGTGCTTTCAATCCTCAGAGAATGCCCTGAAACAAGGTATGACGATATGCAGCTTATCCTCTGCTATTACAACCGATACAGTTATTTGAAAGTCGGCGACTTATCTCTTGAGGATATAGTCAACAACTACAAGGGCTACGGTTTACCGTGCTTTGAAACTATCCGCAGGTCAAGACAGAGGGTGCAGTCTTTGTTCCCGGAACTTTCCAGACAGTGCAGTGGCTGCGACAGCAGTATTCGTGTAGTCATAGAAATCGAATAAGGAGGATGGCAAGATGAGCAAATCGACATTTCAACAGAAAACAAAGTTAATGGCGAAGCTGTTTGATTCCAGCTGTAATACGGAAAAGAAACTACAACAGCTTGATATGGAGAGTATTTTGAAGATTCCGGGTATCACGATACCGGATATGGCACTCATCATCGAACTTCAGAAAGAAACCAAAGCCAACAAGCTGTTCTCATATTTGGGAGGTGGAACGGATGAGCAGTCAGGAGCATAAGGAAAAGATAAAAAGTAAAGAAAAAATACGATAAGGAGGTGCAAAAGCAGTGTCAAGAAAATACGAACTCATATCCGAACTCTATGACAGAACCTGCAAGACGGTTGTTTCCAATCCGCAGAACTGGCAGAATTTCTTGCAGTCTGCGTGCAGGAACTACAAGCTGCGATATGATGAGCAGTTGCTTATCTATGCACAGCGACCGGACGCAACAGCAGTTCTTGAAATCGAGCGTTGGAATAAGAGTTTTGGACGATGGGTAAATAAAGGTGCAAGAGGTATTGCGGTATTTGCCGATGAAAACAGAGCAAGGCAAAGACTTACCCATTACTTCGATATTTCCGATACCCACGAGAGCAGATATTCCCGTCCTGTTCCACTTTGGGATATGAGGGACGAATACACAGACGATGTTATTGAAACGCTTGAAAGCACATTCGGAGAACTGGATAACAAAGTCACTTTGGGCGATGCAGTTATGAGTGCCGCACAAAATGCCGCCGAAGATAATTTGCCGGATTATCTTAATGACCTCATCTATGCTTCTGAGGACAGCTTCCTTGAAGGGCTTGACGAAACGATGATAGCAAGTTTGTATAAAAAAGTTGTCACAAACAGCGTGGCATATATGATTATGACAAGACTTGGAATTGATACCGGCGAATATTTTGAAGCCGATGATTTTCGAGATGTTACCAATTTCAATACACAGGATACGATGAACGCTTTAGGCTTTGCCACAAGCGATATTGCAGAAATGGGACTTTCGGAAATCTCCAAAACAGTGATGGCATTGAACCGTCAAAATCGCATAATTGAAGCAAACAGGCAACCGGAATACAATAAAGACATCAAAGACGAAAGGAGCAGCGATTATGAACGAGATAACATACACGATGGTCGGGGATTACAATCTTCCGAACCTGACTCTGCCCGAACAGCCGGAGGTCATTCAGGGCAAATGGTCGCAGATGAGGAGAACTTATCTGAAGGAACACCACAAGGTTCAGTATTACAATCTCCTGACGAAAGGGATACTGAGCAGTCATCTGTCGGAAGTCCAACAGAGGGCGACCGAGTTGGAGGAAACGCTTATCAAACAGATGGCGGAGAAAGAGGGACTGACGGAACAGATGAAAGCGGACGATATGATGAATTGGGTTCGCTTGATGAACAACATCAGGAACTCAGCACAGGAAATCGTGAAAGCACAGGTAATATTCGTTTAGAGTATTACGATAGAAGCAACGAGGACAAGAGCCTGCCGTTTTTTGGTAAGGATGATACTATCCGAGAGATACTCGGTACTACACCGCATTTATCGGCTTCTCTTGAAGATATTAAGGACTTCTATGAGAGAAATAGCGATAGCGATGCCAGAACCGAATATATCAAGAGTATATTCAATAATGATTATACCGAACTCACATTAGATGATGGAAGAACCGTAGGTTACAAGACATTTCAAAATGTTCTGCACCTTTGGAAAGGTCATTATGACAGCAGAACCGCACAGAGTTTTTATGATTGGAGCGTGATTGCACAGCACTTTGAAGCAATGCGACTTTTGGGAGAATTAAATGACAGAATGAAACCGCTACCGTCGGCAGACGGACAGATGAGCTTCATATTAGACAGTCGGGCAGAGGGAAATAAAACCTCTGCCTTTACTTTTTCTCAGGAGATTATTGACGCAGTCCTCACCCGTGGAAGCGGAATATCCGAAGGCAAAATGCGTATCTATGAGCAGTTTCAAAAGAGCTTATCTTCAAAGGAAAATGCAGATTTCCTCAAAAATGAATATGGTTGGGGTGGTTCATATCCTGTCATTATCGGTGCAGGTATTGATGAAAACCACGACGGGAAAGGCATAACCCTCTCAAAAGGATTTGGAAACGATGTACCGAAACTCACTCTTAAATGGACGCAGGTGGAAAAGCGTATCGGAGAGCTTATCTGTGCAGACAGATACTTAAATCCAAAGGAAAAGGAGCAGTATCCACAGTGGCTTGAGAAGCAGGAAGCAAGGCGGGCAGAAATCGAGGAACAGAAAAGAAACCGAGAAATTCTTTCTACCGCACCACTGGAAGAAACAGAGCAGACAAATGATGATGACATTATCGGTAAGGAAGTTGTGATTGACGACCGCCGATTTGTTATTGAAAGCGTCGGTAAAATAAGCGGCGATGTTTCTATGCGTGATGTCACTTTCGAGGACAGCGTAGGTTTCCCGATTAACCGTGTAGAGAAGATTGATTATGTCCGCAGTCTGCTTGCAGAGCAAACACAGGAACAGCAATTACCCGATACCCGATATGAATATCATCTTGGAGACACGGTATATATCGGTGCTTCGGAGTATGAAATCTTATCTTTTGATGATGAGAGAGTAATGCTTTACGATACAGAAATGCCACTGTTCAACAAGGAGTTTTCAAGGGGAGAATTTGACCGCAAAGTGCAGGAAAATCCGCTTAATGACCATTTGAGGGCAACTTCATTACCAGCCGAGGAAAAAGCTGTTGCAAAGGAAAATATAAGCGAAAACAGCACCGAAACCGAACAAAATTTTGCACCGAATACAAGCTATAATGACGCTTTCTTTCTTGATGACGAAAGTCAGACCGTTACTTGGATGTACTATAATCCGGACAGTAATTCCGGCGGACAGTATGTAACCAACACACTTTCCTATGACGATGTGATTGAAGCTGCAAGGCAATACGAAGGTGCCGGTGATTTCTTTGATTATCTCGGCAGTATTGCAAATCAAACTCTTGCCGATGTAGGTACGGAATGGTTTGAAGAAGCAGATAATGCTTTCAAACAGACACCGGATTTAACCGGCTGCACTTCTGCCACAATGGAAGCACTCCTTGAAAATGCCGAAAGAAGCGATATGGTAGTAACCAATATCGGTAAAGTTCCGATTGAGGAGTATCGAGAAATTGTAGCCGTTCAAAACGGTTTTGACAGCTACGATGAGATGTATAACGAGGGCATTCGTATCGGAAACGGTTACGATAAAGAACCTGAGCCAATTGTTCCTGCTTGGGAGAAAAAGAAAAAAGAAAAGGTAAAAAGTTTTGACCTGCACCCTGATGTGCCGATGGCGGAGCGTAATAACTTTGATTTGAGTTCTAATCCTGTTGAACAAGTAGGCAAGAAAGAACGCTTTCACAGAAATATGGAAGCCATAAAAGTTCTGAAAGAGTGTGAGTTTGAAAACAGATTTGCTACACCCGAAGAACAGCTTATTTTGTCAAAATATGTCGGCTGGGGAGGTTTATCAGAAGCCTTTGATGAAAATAATTCGGCGTGGGCAGATGAGTTTGTTGAGTTATATACCGCACTCTCGCCCGAAGAATATGCCGCCGCAAGAGAAAGTACACTGACTGCCTTTTACACTCCTCCCGAAGTTACCGACGCTATCTACAAGGCTATGGAACAGATGGGATTTAAGGAGGGCAACCTGTTAGAACCGTCCTGCGGTATTGGTAACTTTATCGGTATGTTGCCGGAGTCGATGAGAAATACAAAGATTTACGGTGTGGAGCTTGATAAGATTTCGGCAGGAATTGCACAGCAGCTTTATCAGAAATCATCCATAGCAGCACAGGGATTTGAAGAAGTCAATGTGCCAGACAGCTTCTTTGAAGGCGTTGTGGGAAATGTTCCGTTTGGCGATTTCAAGGTGCTTGATAAGAGATACGATAAGTACAATTTCCTTATTCACGACTATTTCTTTGCAAAGTCTTTGGATAAGTTAAGACCCGGCGGTGTGATGGCTCTTGTTACGAGCAAAGGGACGATGGATAAAACAAATTCGTCGGTCAGAAAATATATCGCCCAAAGAGCCGACCTTTTGGGAGCAATCAGACTTCCAAATGATACTTTCAAAGGCAATGCCGGTACGGAAGTTGTATCGGATATTTTGTTTTTGCAAAAACGTGACAGGCTCATAGATATTGAACCCGATTGGGTACAGCTTGGCACAACTGATGACGGTATCACGATGAACTCGTACTTTGTGGAACATCCCGAAATGATACTGGGCGAGATGAAAACAGTAAGTGGTCGTTTTGGAGAAGAAGTAACCTGTGTACCGTTTGAAAATGCAGATTTATCCGAATTACTATCGGAAGCAGTAGCAAATATTCACGGGGAAATAAACGATTACGAAGTCGAAGATGTACTGGTGGAAGAAGATAACTCAATCCCTGCCGACCCGAATGTGAGAAACTTTTCCTATACGGTAGTGGATGATAAAATCTATTTCCGTGAAAACTCTCGTATGACTCCGGTGGAGGTATCGGCAACTTCCGAGAACAGAATTAAAGGTATGATTGCTGTCCGTGACAGTGTTCGCAACCTAATTGAACTGCAAACGGAGGACTATCCGGACGAAGAAATTAAAGCCGAGCAGTCGAAACTCAACAGTCTTTATGACGGTTATACCAAGAAATACGGACTGATTAACAGCAGAGCAAATATCTCTGCTTTTAGTGATGACAGTTCCTTTGCCTTGCTTTCTGCTCTTGAAGTAATCAACGAAAACGGAGAATTAGAACGTAAGGCGGATATGTTCTTCAAGCGTACAATTAAGCCGCATAAGCCGATAGAAAAGGTAGATACTGCCAGCGAAGCACTTGCTGTTTCTATGGGAGAAAAAGCCGGAATTGATATGGCATATATGTCAAGGCTTACGGGTAAAAATGAAGAAACACTCTATCAGGATTTGAAAGGTGTTATTTTCTTAAATCCGCTTCACGGGTACGGGAATGTAACCGAGGCAAAGTATTTGATGGCAGATGAATATCTCTCCGGTAATGTCAGGGAGAAACTTATCACAGCCAGAAAGTCGGCAGAAATTTATCTGGAAGATTATAAAATCAATGTGGAAGCATTGGAAAAGGTTCAGCCGAAAGACCTGACTGCAAGTGAGATTTCCGTAAGGCTCGGTGCTACTTGGCTACCGCAGGAAGTAATCCAACAGTTTATGTTTGAGTTCCTTGATACACCGAGATATGCACAGTGGAATATAAAAATTCACTTCTCTCCCTATACGGGCGAGTGGAATATCGAGGGTAAATCCTATGACCGTTCCAATGTCAAAGCATATAGCACATACGGCACAGGTCGTATCAATGCCTACAAGATAATTGAGGAAACGCTGAACCTGAAAGATGTCCGTATCTTTGATTATATCGAAGATGATGAGGGTAGGAAAAAGGCAGTTCTCAACAAAAAGGAAACAGCAATCGCACAGGCAAAGCAGGAACTTATCAAGCAAGGTTTTCAGGATTGGATATGGGCAGACCCTGACCGTAGAGAGAAACTCACGAAGATGTATAACGAAAAATTCAACAGCATAAGACCTCGTGAGTATGACGGAAGTCACATCACATTTAGTGGTATGAATCCGGAAATCACATTAAGGGAACACCAGAGAAATGCGGTTGCACACATTCTTTACGGCGGAAATACCTTGCTTGCACACGCAGTTGGTGCAGGCAAGACCTTCGAGATGGTAGCGGCATCGCAGGAGTCAAAAAGGCTCGGATTATGTAATAAGTCGCTGTTTGTTGTGCCGAATCATTTGACGGAACAGTGGGCGGCGGAATACTTGCAACTTTATCCGTCGGCAAATATACTGGTTGCAACGAAGAAAGATTTTGAAACAAAGAACCGTAAAAAGTTCTGCGGAAGAATTGCAACCGGTGATTATGACGCAGTTATTATCGGACATTCTCAATTTGAAAAAATTCCGATGTCGATTGAAAGGCAGAGGGCAATTCTTGAACAGCAGTTGAATGAATTGACGGAAGGAATTGCAGAACTAAAGCGTAACCGAGGAGAAAACTTCTCTGTCAAACAGCTTGAAAAATCAAGAAAATCCGTCAAGCAAAAGCTCCAAAAACTCAACGACCAAAGCAGAAAGGATGATGTTGTAACCTTTGAAGAATTAGGTGTGGACAGGCTTTTTATTGACGAAAGCCATTACTACAAGAACCTTTATCTTTACACAAAAATGCGTAATGTGGGTGGTATTGCTCAGACAGAAGCACAGAAATCTTCCGACCTGTTTATGAAGTGCCGATACCTTGATGAGATTACCGGCGGACGAGGAACAGTATTTGCGACAGGTACGCCTATTTCAAACAGTATGGTGGTGCGCCCGTAAGGGGCTGTAATAATCTTACCTTGAGCAAGTAATAGGGCAAGGTATCAAAGCGGAATAATCCGCACCCTATCGTCACCCGACTTATCCAAAAGGGGAAACCCGATGGGGAGTGTAGCATGTCGGAGGGCACGAAACACGGAAACTTCCAAAGTGTTTGCGTGGTAGTGGCGAAAAGTTATGAATAAGGATGAAAGCTAAACTGCCTGAATGACAGTCGGAGATTGGGCAAAATGTTGCTCCATGCGTAAGGAAGTTATACTCGCATGTACTCTGGTGGATATGAGTCGGCCATGCGTATCCACAAGATACCCAGAGTAAATCAGCCATAGGATAATGGAAAACGACGAACGTCACATCCGAAATCATAACAGGCTTATGTTATTACAGTTCTAAACGGGGATTGCCTAAGGTAAAATGCCGAAAATCGGCTATGAGTGCTATGAGAAAAGTGACTCTGAATATTTACTATGGCAACAGAGTCTCCGTAGTAGTCCGAGGACGGGAAAGCCGTCCACATGGCGAAGGGAGACAGTCTTTCTTCAATACAAATAATAAGGAAAGGTGCGTGAGGCATTATGAGAAGTCCCGAAAATGTATTGAAAAGTTTAAGTGAAAAAGCAAAAAACAAAGAGTACAGGTACGAGAGATTATACCGTAACCTGTACAACCCAGAGTTCTATCTGCTTGCATACCAGAATATTGCGACCTCTCAGGGGAGCATGACGGCAGGTGCAGACGGATTCACTCTTGACGGTATGAGCATGGAGCGCATTGAAAAGCTCATTCAGAAGCTGAGAGACCACTCATACCAGCCGAACCCTGCAAGGCGTGTTTATATTGCGAAGAAAAACAGCAGTAAAAAGCGCCCATTGGGGATTCCGTCAACGGACGATAAACTGTTACAGGAAGTTGTCCGTATGATACTTGAAGCAATCTATGAGCCGACATTCTCTGATAATTCACATGGTTTCAGACCGAAAAGAAGTTGCCACACAGCGTTAAAAGAAATCGTAACGCTGTTCACTGGTGCAAAGTGGATAATCGAAGGAGACATTAAGGCTTGTTTTGACAGCTTCGACCACCATATCACAATACAGCTTTTGAGAAAGCGCATAAAAGATGAAGCGTTCATATCGCTGATGTGGAAGTTTCTAAGGGCAGGATATATGGAACAGTGGACATACCATGAAACGTACTCCGGCAGTCCACAAGGCTCCGGTGTCAGTCCGATACTTGCCAACATCTATCTGAATGAACTTGATGAGTTCATGGCAAGGATGAAAAAGAGTTTTGACAAAGGCGATACAAGAAGCCGTAAAGTCCACAAAGACCATGATAAGGTACGCTGGGCTTATCGGAAAGCGCAGAAAAATCTGGAAATAGAGCGCACAGAAGCAAACCTAGCAGCATTTAAAGAAGCAAGGAAAGTGATGTTGTCCACACCACATTTAGACGAGATGGATGAGAATTACAAAAGACTTCAATACAACCGTTACGCTGACGATTTCCTGATTTCAATAACAGGTTCAAAGCAGGATGCTGAAAATATCAAGGAACAGGTAAAGATATTTCTAAAAGACAAGCTAAATCTCACAATGTCGGAGGAGAAAACTCACGTTACCCATTCCTCTGAAAAGGTGCGGTATCTTGGATACGACATAAGAATATCAAGAAGTCAGGACACAAAGCGGACGAAAAAAGGTCTGCAACGGGTGTGGTATGGAAAAGTGCAGTTATATATGCCGAAAGAAAAATGGATTGCGAAACTGCACGAATACGGTGCGTTTAAAATCAAAAAAGACGAAAACGGCAAAGAGATTTGGAAGCCACTCCACAGAGGGGCGCTTATGCCATTAGACGATGTGGCAATCATCAGTAAATATAATTCTGAAATCAGAGGATTGTACAATTATTACAGGTTAGCAATCAATGTATGCAATCTGGGGAAATTTCATTCTATCATGCGTGGAAGCTGTTTAAAGACGTTGGCGGCAAAATATAATTCTTCTGTTATGAAGATGTATAAGAAATACCGTAGCGTAAAGGGCGACTTTGGCGCAGATTACAAAACCAAGAGTGGAACAAAGCGGTGTGAGTTTTACAATGAAGGATTTAGGCGTAATAACAATATCGCACCTGAATTTGTAGACATTATGCCGAAATACAGAGGGCAGATAAAACCGAATAGTCTTGCAGGACGTTTAAAAAGCGGACAATGCGAGATGTGCGGAGCAAACCCCGTGAAAGTGTATATGCACCATGTAAAGCGCTTAAAAGATTTGAACGCTGATAATGAATTTGATGAACTGATGTTACTGAAAAGGCGGAAGTCATTGGCTCTCTGCCCGAAATGCTACGAAGAAGCAAAGACAAAATCACTTAAACTATGAAAGATGGCGAGCCGTGTACATCGAGAGGTGTAAGCACGGTTCTGGAGGGGGTTACGCCAAGACCACGGACGAAAGGAAGTATGGCGTGGCGTTTCCTACCTTATGAACTCTATACCATACAGCGATATTTGCAGTACAACACCCTTGTAAAAAACGGATTACAGCACTTCGACGCTTGGGCTTCTACCTTTGGAGAAACGGTAACAGCCATAGAACTTACGCCAGAGGGAACGGGATATAGAGCAAAAACACGCTTTGCTAAATTCTATAACCTGCCCGAACTTATGGCGATGTTCAAAGAGGTTGCAGACATTAAAACAGCCGATATGCTTAATCTTCCTGTACCGGAAGCAGAGTATCATAATGTGTCGGTTGAACCGTCCGAAATGCAGAAAGAAATGGTTGCCTCCCTTGCAGAGCGAGCCGAGAAAGTTCGTGGCGGAGGTGTAGATTCAAGCGTAGATAATATGCTCAAGATAACAAACGACGGTAGAAAACTTGCACTTGACCAGCGTATGCTAAATGCTATGCTGCCTGATTTTGAAAAAAGTAAAATCAATGCCTGCGTTAATAATGTGTACCGCATATGGGAAGAAAACAAGGATAAAAAGTCGGCACAATTAGTGTTCTGCGACTTATCTACTCCAAAGAACGACGGAACATTTTCTGTCTACAACGACATCAGAAAGAAGCTCATAGAGCGAGGTGTTCCCGAAAGCGAAGTTCGATTTATCCACGAAGCGGAAACCGACGTGAAGAAGAAAGAATTGTTTCAGAAAGTCCGTAAAGGCGAGGTCAGAGTGCTAATGGGTTCAACACAAAAAATGGGTGCCGGTACGAATGTTCAGGACAGACTTATCGCACTTCACGATGTTGATTGTCCTTGGCGACCGGCAGATTTGGAGCAACGCAGTGGTAGAATTATCCGTCAGGGAAATTCAAATCCAAAGGTGGAAATCTATCGTTATGTTACCAAGCAGACCTTTGACGCATATCTGTATCAGCTTGTCGAAGGAAAGCAGAAGTTCGCTTCACAGATTATGACGAGCAAATCTCCGGTCAGAAGTGCAGAAGATATTGATGAAACCGCACTGTCTTATGCTGAGATTAAAATGCTTGCAACAGGCAATCCATATATCAAGGAAAAGATGGATTTAGACATTCAGGTGCAGAAATTGAAGCTGCTAAAATCCAATTTTTTATCTGAAAAGTATAGCCTTGAGGACAAGATAATTAAATATTATCCGCAGCGTATCACTTCTCTTGAAAACCGAATTAACGGTTTGACGGAAGATGTGAAAACTGCAAAACAACACCCGAAACCAACAGATGACCGCTTTGTCGGCATGGAGGTTAAGGGTGTTTTTTATTCCGAAAAGGCAGACGCAGGTAAAGCAATTATCGAAGCCTGCAAGGAAATGACAAGTCCTGCACCTATTCCTCTCGGCAAGTACAGAGGATTTGAAACGGAGCTGTCTTTTGACACAACAGAGCGTTCTTACTGCGTGACAGTCAAAGGAGAAACCGGCAAACAGGTGTCGCTTGGCGATGATGTTTTCGGTAATATCACTCGTATTGATAATGCGGTTGAGCGTTTTGCAGACGACCTTGAAAAAGCAAAGGACAGTCTTGCTGATACGAAAAATCAGTTTGAAACCGCACAGAAAGAAGTGCAAAAACCGTTTGTGCAGGAAGAAGAATTGAAGTTAAAACTTGCTCGTTTGGATAAGCTGAATATCTTGCTCAATATGGATAAAAAGGAAAATGAAATTGTAGGCGGCGAGCCTGATGAGGGCGAATCCACCGAGAAGCGAAAGGAGAAGGCGTATGAAAGATAAGAATGAAATGTGAGGTGGTCACTATGCCATATATAGCACCGGAAGTCATAACCGAAGCAAAGCGGATGGATTTGCTGACCTATCTTCGCACCTATGAACCGGGCGAACTTGTCCGTTATAGTGGTAACACTTACTGTACCAGAGAACACGACAGTTTGAAGATTTCAAACGGGAAATGGATGTGGTGGTCGAGAGGTATCGGTGGCAAATCTGCCCTTGACTATCTTATCAAAGTCAAAGGACTTGATTTTGTAGAAGCGGTTGAAACCATTATGGGACAGTGTGCTGTTTCTGCTCCGGTCTATGAAAAAGAAAGCCGGAGTTATGAAAATCAGCAGCTCCTTTTACCGCAGAAAAGTCCAAGTAATGATGTGGTCACGCAATATCTTTTCAGTCGAGGGATTGATTATGAAATCATAAACTACTGCCTTGATAAGGAACTTATCATTGAATCACTGCCATATCACAATGTTGTTTTTATCGGTTATGACGAGAAAAAAGAAGCAAAGTATGCCGCATTTCGGGCAACAACCAATAGTCGTATTATGGGCGACTGCACCGGTAGCAAGAAGCAGTTTTCTTTCAGGCTGACAAATGAAGAAAGCAGAGAGGTACACTTGTTTGAATGTGCCATCGACCTGTTATCCTATGCCACATTAGCAAAGATGGAGGGCAGGGATTGGCACAAATTAAACCTTGTTTCTCTCTCCGGCGTGTATTCGCCTAACAGAGAAACGGAAAAGTCCAAAGTGCCGGTTACACTTAAAAATCTGCTTGAAAAGAATAAGAACATTAACCGTATCGTGCTTCATTTTGATAATGATATTGCCGGAAGAAAGGCGGCAAATGCACTGAAAATTAAATTAAAAGACAGATACGAAGTCGTTGACGATCCGCCCAAGTGCGGGAAAGATGTCAACGACTTTTTGTGTATCAAATTAGGAATTTCCAAGAAGAATGAAAGGAGTTTTGAGCGATGAGCGAAAAAATAAATGTACTTCTCATTGAGCCGGGTAAGTATCCGAAGCAGATAGAGATTGAGGATACGCTGGAAGCAATGCAGGAAACTGTAGGCGGATATATTGAAGAGTATATGCCTTTTGATGACGAGGTTGCAATCGTTTGCAACGAGGAAGGAAAGATGAACGGTGCAGAACTTAACCGTGCAATCTACTCCGATGATAAGGAAATCCTCGACATTATTGCAGGCAAATTCTTTATCGCATACGCACCGATTGAGTCGGAGAGTTTTCTTAGTATGCCAAAGGATTTGATGAAAAAGTATGAGGATAAGTTCCGGTATCCGGAGCGTTTTTATCAGACGGACAAGGGCATTGAAGCGAAAGCATATAAGCCAATTTCAAAAGATATGGAGCGATAAAAAGACAGACGATGGGGCAACCCGGAGAGTCTGCATATTCTTAGCGAGCAGACCATTTGGATAAACACAGTTTCCCAAACGGTAGGAACTTGTTAGGGGTTGCCCCTAATACCCCAAGAGAAAGGAAGATGAACATTGAAAGAGATAGCATTGGTCGCCGTCGGTGTAATTGTCGGTGGTTTTTTCGGAGTTACTTTTATGTGTCTGTTCCAGATAAACAAGGACAGACACTATATCATCACAAGAAAGGATGGCGCAGAAAATGAGGAAAAGAAATATTCAGAAGATTGTTAGGTTCAGTCGAGATGAAGCACAGGACTTGCAGAAGAAAGCAAAAAAGGCTTGCCTTAGCGAAGCCGGACTTATCCGTTTGCTTCTTCGAGGTTACGAGCCGAGGGAAAAGCCGGACGAAAGATTTTATGATGTGATGCGTGAACTTTCCTCTATCGGCAACAACATCAATCAGCTTGCAGTTAAAGCAAACGCTCTTGGTTTTGTCGATGCTCCACAACTTAAAAAGGAAGCGGAGCGTTGGCATAAGTTTCAGGCAGATATTGAGCGTACTTATTTAAGACCCGATAAGAGTGAAATGAAATGGCAGTAAGCAAGTTGTGGGCAGTCAATTCAAGGCTCGGTCAGGTCATTGATTATGCCGCCAATCCTGAAAAGACGGCGGCAGATATTTATACCGAGGAACAGTATCAGGCACTCGCTGATGTTCTCTCCTATGCAAAGGATGAAGAAAAAACTGAACGGGAATATTTCGTCGAGGGTATTAACTGCAATCCGACCACTGCCCGTGACCAGTTTGTATCAGTCAAGCAGGCATATGGTAAAGAGGAAGGCATTCAAGCCTACCACGGATATTTGAGTTTTAAGGAACAAAATATTTCTCCGCAGCTTGCACAGAAAATCGGAATGGAATTTGCAAATGAAGTGTGGGGCGACAGATTTCAAGTCGTTGTGACAACGCACCTGAACACCAAACACCTGCATTGCCACTATGTAATCAATTCTGTTTCGTTCAAAGACGGTAAGCGGTTATGGGGAGATGAGAAAGCGTGGTTTAAGTTCAGAAAAGTAGCCGACCGGATTTGTGAGAAGTATGGATTATATTACAATCCGAATCCAAATCGCAGTAAGCAATCTTCCTACTACTATAAGCAGGAGCAAGCCGGAATGCCGACCAGATATTCTATGGTGCGTGAAGCCATAGACGAAGCGATTGCCCACAGCACAAATATCAAAAGTCTTGACTATGCACTTACGCAGATGGGATATGAGCATTGCCTGAGCGAGAGCCGGAAGTATTGGACAATTGTACCGAAAGGGTACACGAAACCGATACGACTGAAAAACCTCGGCGAAGATTATACCGAAGAAGCCATCAGGCGTAGGCTCATAGAAAATCAGAGAGTACGCATTGCTCCGTTTGCAAAGCAGACGGTGGTTATCCGGCAGTACCGGTTGCCCACAAGAGAAAATAAAATCAAAAAAGTGGGCGGACTGTATGGTTTGTATCTGCATTACTGTTACAGGCTCGGTTATTTGCCGAAATACAAAAAGCAGAATACAGCAAGGCTTCACTATCTTCTCAAAGAAGATTTATTGAAGCTGGATAAAATCACAGCAGAGACAAGGCTGCTCGGACGGGAGAATATTTCTACGGACGAGCAGCTTTTCTCATATAAAGAGTCGCTGAAAGGTCAGATTAAAACTTTGACTGACGACAGAACGCACCTGCGAAAAATTGCAAGAACGAAGATGAGTGACGATGAGCTGTCTAAGGTCAAAGAACAGATTTCGACGGTAAGCGACAAAATTCGGGAACTGAATAAAGAGGTTCGACTCTGTGATGACATTGCCGAGAGGTCAAAGGTTATGGAACAGAACCTTGAAACAATCAGAGCCGAAGAAGAAAAACAACAGAGAAAGGAGCAAAAGCGAAATGACAAATCCAGGTGACGCAGCCGAACAGGTCGTTAGGTTATCCCTTGAAGGCTTTGAAGTTGCTGCAAGACTTACCGGTTCAGCCGCAAAGAATATCGCAATTCTTCTTGCTTCCGTATTGAAGCAGGAAGCAACGCAGGCGAATAAGACAAGGGGCAAAGCCCGTCTTACCAATATGATTAAGTCGGGCAAGGAATTGAAAGTATTTTCCATTCCCAATAAGGATTTGAAGAAGTTTACCGAACAGGCAAAACGCTACGGTGTTCTCTATTGTGTTCTCCGAGATAAGAACACAAGGGGAGATAATGTTCCGATTGATATTATCGCACGTGCGGAGGACGCTTCTAAAATTCAGAGAATCGTTGAGAGGTTTGAACTCGGTAAGGTGGATAAGGCGGCAATCGTAACAGAATCGCAGAAAGCGGTTGAAAAACGAGAAGCCGTGGAAAAAGATAAACCGACAAAATCCAAGAATGAAATCATCACGGAGGAAGCTGTACGAAAACCACTTCAGAAAGAGGAAAACGCACAGTCAAACCCCACAACCGCCAAAACGGACAAAAACCCTCCGTCAAGGCAAAACTCAGAGCCGGAAGATATGCAAACTGATAAGGGTATTGCTGTTGACAGACAGAAGAAGCCATCGGTCAAAGAAAAACTTGACCGCTATAAGGCTCAGGCAAAACAGCAAAAAGAAGCAGAACGCAAAGAGCCGGAAACAGATAAGGCAAAGCATCCTTCTGCACCGAAGCAGACGGTACACCAACAGCCGAAAACAAAATCAAAGAAACCGAAAGAGAGGTAATTACAATGACAGAAAATTTTACTCCTGCAAAAGCAGGCACTCAGCGACCGAGACTTTCCAAAGAGGAATATGCTGAGAAGAAACGAGCCGAGAAAGACGGTGTGTATCAGCTTGCGGATGAAGCGGCGAAAGAGATTATATCTTCGCCGGAGAAATTCAAAGCGTTCCTTGATACGCAGAGCCGACTTGACAGATATTCGGCAGTAAACGCACTTTTGATTTACAAGCAGTATCCGCAGGCGGTACAGCTTAAAGATTTTGATGACTGGAGCAAAGAGAACATTAAAATCACAAAAGGTGCTAAGAGTATTTCCATTCTTGAACCGGTGGAATATGCAAAGCGTAACGGTACAACAGGCATTTCCTACAATGTGAAGAAAGTGTTTGATGTGGCACAGACCAATGGAAAACGACCGCCTGCACCGACAGCTAATCGTGACCCGAAAGCACTGATTACCACAATGCTTGATTCCTCGCCTGTGAATGTGGAAGCGACAAACGACCTCCCTTATCCGAATATGGCAGCGTTTTATAACAATGAGGAGCAAACCTTGTATGTAAAACGTGATGTGGGAGACAGCGTAGCGGTTGCTCAATGCGTAGCACAGGAACTGGGACACGCACAGCTTTCCATCAACAGCGACAGTTACAGTCGTTCCGATATGGGATTTCAGGCGGTATGTATCGGATATATGCTTTGCAAAAAGTACGGTATTGATACACAGAATTTTGCCATTAACCGTATTCCGGATAAGCTCGCTAACAAAGAGCCAAAGGAAATTCGTTTTGAACTTTCCAAGACGAGAAATGCGATGACAGATATTCATTCCCGTGTATCAGACGAACTGTACAAGAAAAAGCAGGCACGTACAAAAGATTATGAAAGATAAGAGGTACAGATATGGCGAAAGAAGAACTTTACCATATAGCGTTGGATGATTATGAACACGGTATCGTTATCCGTTCTCTTAATGATGAGAAAACAGATTTAATGAACGAGGGGAAATCAACCGATGCTGTGGACGACCTGATTATCAAGGTCGGGACTGCCCCAAAGAAAAAATTCAAGGTTATCGAAAAGGAACGCTCCGGCGATGCGAGATAACGAAAGACAGTCTGCGATTATTCTTTCTGTCATCGGTATTGCTCCGGTTGTTTGGCTGGCACTTCTCATAGCTCCGTCAGTTAAAGGCGGATTGCCGGAGATATTGCCGAGCCTGATGAATGTATTTAACAATCCGTTTCATATAGAAGTTTGTGAGGACAGCGTAAAAACTGTCCTCATCTTGCTTTTGTGCTATGGAATGGGTATCGGGATATATTTCTCCACACAGAGAAACTACCGCAGGCGGGAGGAACACGGTTCTGCAAAATGGGGCAATGCAAGAGCCGTGGATAAGAAGTACAGACAGTCTCCGTATTCCGATAACAAGCTGATGACGCAGAATGTCCGTATCGGATTGAATGCGAAAAAGCACAGACGAAATTTGAATACACTGGTATGCGGCGGTTCCGGTGCAGGTAAAACAAGATTTTACTGTAAGCCCAACCTTATGCAGTGCAATACCTCTTTTGTAATCCTTGACCCGAAAGGCGAAATCTTGAGGGATACGGGAAAACTTCTTGAGAAAAAAGGATATGAGGTCAGAGTTCTTGACCTTATCTCTATGGAAAAGAGCCACTGTTACAATCCGTTTGTGTATCTTCAGAACGACAACGATGTGCAGAAACTTGTAACTAACTTATTCAAAAGCACCACACCAAAGGGCAGTCAGTCCCAAGACCCGTTTTGGGACACTTCAGCTTCTATGCTCCTTTTGGCGTTGGTGTTTTATTTACGCTATGAAGCACCGGAGGAAGAACAGAACTTTGCAATGGTTATGGAAATGCTCAGAGCCGGTTCGATTGAGGATGAGGAAGATACAAGACCATCTCCTCTCGATGAATTATTTGCAGAGCTTGAGATGAACAATCCCGACCATATTGCTCTAAAGTATTACCGTTCCTATCATTCCGGTTCGGCAAAGACGTTGAAATCCATTCAGATAACGCTTGCCGCAAGACTTGAGAAATTCAATCTTGAAAGCCTTGCTTATTTAACTTCGGCAGACGAGTTAGACCTGCCCTCTATGGGCGAGAAAAAAGTCGCCTTGTTTGCCCTGATACCCGATAACGACTCCAGTTTTAATTTTCTGGTGTCGATTTTATATACTCAACTGTTTCAGCAGTTATTCTATGCCGCCGACCATATCCACGGGGGTTCGCTTCCCGTTCCCGTTCATTTTCTGATGGACGAATTTGCCAATGTTTCTTTGCCGGATGACTTTGACAAGATACTTTCGGTAATGCGTTCCAGAGGTGTGTCGGTCAGTATCATCTTACAGAACTTGGCACAGCTTAAAGCCTTGTTTGAAAAGCAATGGGAAAGCATCGTGGGCAACTGCGATGAATTTCTGTATCTTGGCGGCAACGAGCAAAGTACACATAAATATGTGTCGGAGCTGCTCGGCAAAGAAACTATCGACACGAACACTTATGGTAAGAGTTCCGGTCGAAGCGGTAACTACTCCACAAACTATCAGATAAGCGGTCGAGAACTTCTCACACCGGATGAAGTGCGTATGCTGAATAACCAATATGCGATTTTATTTATCCGAGGGGAGCGACCGATTATGGATTTTAAGTATGACATCTTGAAGCACCCGAATGTGGTACTGACCACAGACGGAAAAGAGAAACCGTACAAGCACGGAGAAGTGACGATACCGCACTCATCTATTTCCGTTCTTGCTATTGACCCGGATGAGGTTGAGGAAAGCAATTACGGAGAAACCACTTACGAACTTTTGTCCGATGAGGATTTTGAAGTAGATAACAATTTTTAATCACAGGAGGAAATTACAATGAGATTTTTTAAGAAAAACACAGAAAACAAAACAACCTCTAAACTGCCGATGACCGGAAAGGTCAAGAAAGGGTATCGAGCTTATTGCGTAGCAGTATTGGCGATGACCGTTGTACTCGGCACAGGTGTAACCGCATTTGCGGCAAACGACCCTATCACGGTAGTAAACAATCTGTCCGATTTCATTTTCGGACTTATCCGTGCAATCGGACTTATCCTGCTCGGCTTCGGTATCGTGCAGGTCGGACTTTCTTTGAAGTCCCACGACCCGTCCCAGAGAGCAAACGGTTTTCTTACTCTTGCCGGAGGTATCATCATTACTTTCGCAAAAGAAATCCTTACTCTTATCACAGGCTAAGAAGCAACAGTTATCACGGGGCATACTCGGCAAAACGGGTATGCTCCCATTTTTACAAGGAGGTGCGAATGAATGAGCGATAACTGGGTAGTTCAAAACCTCGAAAACGCTCTTGAAACTTGGAACGATAAATTAAGCGAGATATGGCAGCTTTTAACCACAACGCCGCAGGATTTCAAAGGCGGAAGCATATGGAATGTGATGGTAACAATCAACGGAGCAGTTCAGGCAATCGGACTTGCACTGTTGGTGCTGTTCTTTGTGGTAGGCGTTGTCCGTACCTGCGGCAGCTTTACCGATGTAAAAAAGCCGGAACACGCACTGAAATTGTTTGTTCGCTTTGCCATTGCCAAAGGTGTCATAACCTACGGTATGGAGCTTATGCTTGCTTTATTCAATATCGTTCAAGGTATCATTTCAACCATTATGACATCATCGGGATTTGGAACACCGAATCAGACGACGCTCCCATCCGAAATGGTAACAACCATTGAGGACTGCGGATTCTTTGAAAGCATTCCGCTATGGGCAGTGACTCTGATAGGCGGTCTTTTTATTACGGTGTTGTCATTCATTCTGATAATGACGGTTTACGGCAGATTTTTCAAACTGTATATGTACACGGCATTAGCACCGATACCGCTATCTACCTTTGCCGGAGAACCAACGCAGAATGTGGGCAAGAGTTTTATTAAAAGTTACTGTGCGGTACTGCTTGAAGGTGCAGTAATCGTGCTTGCCTGCATAATCTTCTCACTGTTTGCGTCAAGTCCGCCGGTAGTAAACCCGGACGCTGCGGCAGTCACACAGGTATGGTCATATATCGGAGAACTTGTATTTAATATGCTTGTTCTTGTCGGTGCAGTAAAGATGAGTGACCGTATTATCAGAGAAATGATGGGCTTATAACGGAGGTTTTTGCAACAAATCTTCAGGCAAAATTCTTGCCTGAAAAACACAAAAAAAAATAAAAATAATTGACAAGTGAAAAAATCGTGATATACTGTAATGATTTAGCTTTGCTAAATGGTCGGATTGAGGAAGTAAAGATAGGATGGTCAAGTATATGTACGAATATGTCAGCAAAGCAGAATACAAGCCTTATAAAGAGGAAATTGAAAGTATCATAAAAAAGGTTCAAAAAATAATGAAAACCGAATATGATACGACTTTTCAATTCAAATTGATTGGAAGTGCAAATCGACACCTCGTCACTAAGATAAAAGATGGTAACAGAGGTTATGATTTTGACTACAATCTAATTTTGCAAAAGAGCGATTTATGGGACAATCCCAAAAAACTGAAAGAGCAGTTTATGAGAGCTTTTTCCAAGTCGCTCAAAGGTACAAAGTACGGAGAACCCGAAGACTCCACTTCTTCTATTACCATAAAGGTTGTTGATAAAAAACATTCCAAGATTATCAGAAGCTGTGATTTTGCGATAATTTATTATTTAGATGATGACAATTTGGACAATGGATATAGATATATCAAGAATTGGAAGAAAAACAATCGCTATTCATTTGAAGATAGAGTCCTATCACAAAATGCAGACTGCAAACTTCAAGAAATACTTGAATATGAGCAGGGATGGAATTGTGTTCGTGATGAGTATATCAAGTTAAAAAATCGTAATAGGGATACGAACAAAAAGTCCTTTATTCTGTATTTGGAAAGTATTCATAATGTTTATAATCACATACAGCAAAGTTTAGAAAATGAAGAAGATAATTTACCAAGAGGACTTACTTATTTAAACCTTTGGTAATGCACGATACGATGTGGCACTGTCAGTTATGGCGGTGCTTTTTTATTTGTCATAGAAAGGAAATTCTGATGGAAGTAAAAATAAACAGAGAAATACGAAATTACACAGAATCAATGTTCTTTGGACTGTCGCTCAGACAGTTCATTTTTTCTATCCTTGCGTGTGGTGTGGCGGTAGGATTGTACTTCTTACTCAAACCGCATCTTGGAACTGAAACAGTATCGTGGGTGTGTATTTTGGGAGCAGCACCGTTTGCGGCTCTCGGATTTGTGAAATACAACGGAATGACAGCAGAGAAATTTATCTGGGCGTGGATTAAGTCCGAGTTTCTTATGCCAAAGAAGTTAGTGTTTCACTCCACAAACACCTATTTAGAACTGATGAAACCGAGCATTGAGAAAAAGACAAAGGAGGCTTACAAGAATAATGATTAAGACATTAAACAACATCTTTAAGCAGGATAAGGAAAAATTTGTTGTGCCGAAGGGTGTGCAGGACTGTATTCCGCTTACTGCCATCTATGATGACGGTATTTTCAGAGTGGGCAAAGACAAGTATTCTAAATCCTTTAAGTTCACGGATATTAACTATGCGGTTGCCAGCCGAGAAGATAAAGAAGCGATGTTCCTTGAGTATTCGGAACTACTTAACTCTCTTGACAGTGGAGCAACCACAAAACTCACTATCAACAACAGACGACTGAACCGTTTGGACTTTGAGAAAACAATCCTTATCCCTGAAACCGGAGACGAACTAGACGAATATCGGGAGGAATACAACAAAATGCTTCTTGATAAGGCAACGGGAGCAAATTCAACGGTGCAGGATAAGTATGTGACCATCTCCATCAATAAAAAGAATGTGGATGACGCAAGAACCTATTTTGCCCGTGTAGGTGCAGATTTGATTTCACACTTTTCACGACTTGGCAGTAAGTGTGTGGAACTTGAAACGGATGAGCGACTTCGCATTATTCACGACTTCTTCCGTGTGGGGGAAGAAACTTCATATCATTTTGATATTAAGGAAACACGAAAGAAAGGACACGATTTTAAGGACTATATCTGCCCGGACTCTTTAGAATTTGAAAGTGATTATTTCAAAATCGGTAACCGTTATGGCAGGGTTATCTTTCTTCGTGAATATGCGTCCTATATCAAGGACAGTATGGTGGCGGAACTTACGGATATGAACCGAAATCTGATGATGTCCATTGATATTGTACCTGTTCCTACCGATGAAGCAGTCAGAGAAGCCGAAAACAGATTGCTCGGTGTAGAAACCAACATTACGAACTGGCAGAGAAAGCAGAATATGAACAACAACTTTTCGGCAACTGTTCCTTATGATATGGAACAGCAAAAAAAGGAAATGAAAGAGTTCCTTGATGACCTTACCACCCGTGACCAGAGAATGATGTTCGCAGTGCTCACAATGGTGCATACCGCAGATACCAAAGAGCAGCTCGACAACGATACGGAAGCGTTGCTCACAACAGCGAGAAAACATCTTTGTCAGTTTGCGGTTCTTAAATTTCAGCAGATGGACGGACTCAATACCGTTATGCCATACGGTACAAGGAAAATAGACACATTCAGAACTCTTACGACCGAGAGCCTTGCAGTGTTTATTCCGTTCAGGGTTCAGGATATTTACCACGAGAACGGCATTTATTACGGTCAGAATGTTATCAGTAAAAATATGATAATTGCCGACCGAAAACAGCTTCTTAACGGTAACTCCTTTATTCTCGGTGTATCCGGTGGCGGTAAGTCTTTTGCGGCTAAGGGGGAGATTGAAAATATTATCCTTTCTTCCGATGCTGATGTAATCATCATCGACCCTGAGAGGGAGTATTCCCATCTTGTAAATGCACTTGGTGGCGAGATTATCAATATCTCCGCAACATCGAATAACCATATCAATGCAATGGATATGAACAAGGACTATGGCGACGGAGCAAATCCTGTTATCTTGAAATCCGAGTTTATTATGTCCCTTTGCGAACAGCTTATCGGCGGTACAAATCTCGGAGCAAAGCAGAAGTCCATCATTGACCGTTGTACTGCAAGCGTTTACCGCACCTATCAGCAAAACGATTATACCGGTCAGGTTCCGACCTTGCAGGATTTCAGAGATGAACTTCTCAAACAGGATGAGCCGGAAGCAAAGGAAATCGCTCTTGCTATTGAGTTGTTTACTCACGGTTCGCTGAATACTTTTGCAAAGCAGACAAATGTAGATACTCACAATCGACTTATCTGTTATGACATTCTCGACCTCGGCAAGCAGCTTATGCCTATCGGTATGCTTGTCGTCCTTGACAGTATTTTGAACCGAATCACACAGAACCGAGCAAAGGGTAAGCAGACCTTTATCTTCATTGATGAGATTTATCTTTTGTTCCAGCACGAGTATTCTGCAAACTTCCTCTTTACACTCTGGAAGCGAGTAAGAAAGTACGGTGCATACGCAACCGGTATCACTCAGAATGTGGACGACCTTTTGCAGAGCCATACTGCAAGAACAATGCTTGCGAACAGCGAGTTTATCATTATGCTTAATCAGGCTTCTACCGACAGACTGGAACTTGCAAAACTTCTGAATATCTCAGACCTTCAGCTTTCGTATATCACAAATGTTGACGCAGGACACGGACTTATCAAGGTGGGCAGTTCTCTTGTACCGTTTGCAAATAAGTTCCCGAAGAATACGAAGTTGTACCGCTTGATGACGACGAAGCCCGGTGAAGGCTTATAAGGAGGTGTTTTCTATGGCTAAAATTCAATTCAGAAACAAAGCACACAGAGATTTTGTCTTTGAAAATCTCGAAAAATGCAGGCACAATGACTGCTATCATCAGGCATTTTTCTACGTGATGGGCATTTCAGAAGAAACCAGAATGAATATCGGAAAAATGTTTGATTTTAAGAACGATTGCATTGTGCCGGAGGGAATGTATGGCGGTTGGCAGACCAGTGGAACAGTCAAGGTCTGCCACCTTGCCTTTAATCTTTGGAACGGCTTCACGGAGGAGGGAAAAGAAAATCTTTTCACACCGGATGAATTGTTCTGTTGCGGATATGCTCCTTACTTTATGGAAGGTATCAAACTCAGGTATCCCGAATATTGTAGAGATTTGACTCCACCTAAAAGAAAAGATATGGAAAGGTAAAGGTACAAAACGATGAGTAAGAAAATGAGAATTACGGTTATATCGCTTTTAAGCGTTGTATTTGCTGTGAGTGTTGGCTTCTTGGTCAAAGACTACTGCGACTCTAAAATGCAGGCAGAACTCTATGATAACTTGATTGAAACCGTTGAGGATACAGATGATACGGAGGATACGATGTCATATTCCGAAGATAAGAACTTTTTGCCAGACTATCAGGAACTGTATATGCAGAACAACGATATGGTAGGATGGATAAAGGTTGAGGATACCAAAATCAATTATCCGGTTATGCAGTCAAAGGATAATCCGAATTTCTATTTAAGACACGGATTTGATAAAGGTTATACAGTGTACGGTTGTCCGTATGTACAGGAAAACTGCGATGTGGATGCTCCGTCAGATAACCTTGTTATCTACGGTCATCATATGAACGACAATTCGATGTTCGCCGGATTGATGAAATATGCCGATAAATCTTTTTGGGAAAAGCACAAAACCATTCAGTTTGATACGCTTACCGAGAAAGGTAAATACGAAGTAGTGGCAGCTTTCAAGACAGAAGTATATACAGACAGCCCAAACAGCTTCAGATATTATGATTTTGTCAATGCAGATACAGAAGATGATTTCGATGCTTATATTGCCAAGTGCAAGGAACTTGCAATCTATGATACGGGAGTAAACGCAGAATACGGCGACAAATTGATTACGCTTTCCACTTGCGAGTATTCTCATAACAACGGAAGAATGGTTGTTGTGGCGAAGAAAGTGGCTGAATAAGGAGGGATGAACCTTGTATGATTAGTTTGATAAATTTAGCAGTGTTGTTCGCAGCGAAAGTTGCGGACAATGCCCTTAGTACGACAAAAACAATATTGGTACAGAGAAGTCGGTGGATACTTGCAGGCATTGCGGTTATCATATCCGACTTCATTTATTTTTGGATAACGAAAAGAGTTGTCTCTGCGAATAACGAGATAGCAATGCTTGTTGTTGCCGTTGCGGGCGGTGTCGGTTGTTCTCTTGCTTGCTTTATTAACGAGAAAATGTCAAAGGACAGAACCTATGTGAATGTGATTATGTCCGATGACCTCGAAGAAATGAAGCGTTTGCGAGACTTCCTTGCAAAGCATCACATCACAAATGTTGCAAGCGACAGCTACACCCTTGATTGGAACGCAAAGACAATCTCTATTACCGCTTATCCCGAAACGAAAGCAGAAAGCCGATTGATTAACGGGTTTATTGCCGATAGCTCAACGAAATTCAAAAGAGTTATTCAACCGGCTTAGGAAGGAGGTTTGATGTGGCTGATATTAAAACAAGAGAAACAGTCAAAGGCACGATAAAGACCTTGGATAAAGCTGCCATTGCCGGTCAGAAAATGAAACAGGCATATATCGCCACAAAGGACAAAGCAGAACATTCGGTAAATACAAATGAGAATACTGCGGAAGAATATGCTGCCGATAAGACGGAAGCCGGAATTGATGAAATCGCACATAAAGGTGCGTATTCTTTTGATAAAGCTGGACGAAAAGGTGTTCAGGAAACAAAGCAGAATATTCAATCTGCAAAAGAGGGCATACAGCGTTTCAAACAGCAGAGAGCAGAAAAGGCAATGAACGCTCAGAAAACGCAAGGCAGACCCACAACGGTTGGTAGTTCTTCAGAACAGACGCAGACATCGTCGGTAATCAGGACACTTGAAAAGCCGGAGAAAATGGTTAAACAATCTGCGACTTCCGCAGGAAAGAAGAATATTAAACTTGCAGGTAAGGAAGCGACAAAAACAACGCAGAGGTCTGTTAAGACTGCCGAGCATACTGCAAAGGCAAGCATTAAGACCAGTCAGCAGACGGCAAAAGCCGCACAGAAAACCGCTCAGGCGAAGGTTAAGGCTTCACAGAAAGCGGCTCAGGCAGCAAAGAAAGCGGCGAAAGCTACAGCAGATACCGTCAAAGCCACAGCGAAAGCTACCGTTGCGGCAGTCAAGGCGATTATTGCAGGGACAAAAGCACTTGTAGCAGCAATCGCAGCAGGCGGTTGGATAGCGGTGCTGATTATTATGATTGTCGTGTTGTTTGGTGCTGCCGTAGCAATGTTTGGAGGAGGAAGTGACAGTAATTCCTATACTCCGGTAAGTGCAGAGGTAGAAGCCTATGAACCCATCATACAGAAGTATGCCAAAGAGTACGGCATTCCTGAGTATGTAGAACTTATCAAGGCGGTTATGATGCAGGAAAGCGGTGGCAGAGGACTTGACCCTATGCAGGCAGCAGAGGGAAGTTTCAATACAAGGTATCCGCACGAACCTAATGGAATTAAAGACCCTGAATATTCTATCCAGTGTGGAGTTCAGGAATTGAAAGCGGCTCTTACTTCGGCAGAAGTGGAAAGTCCGATAGATATGGAGCATATCAAACTTGCTTTGCAAGGCTACAACTTTGGTAACGGATATATCTCTTGGGCAAAATCAGTTGACGGAGTGGGTGACGCAAAATGCTTGCCGTTGTGGAACGGAGCAGGAACGGTTAAAGTGATAATCGTTGACAGTGAAAAACAACTTGCGGGAAGTGAGCTTATAAATAAGGTACAGAGTTATATAGATGAACAATGTCCGATAGGTGCAGATGTGACCGTTACCACTGCAACGGCAGTAAGTATAAATGTTACGTTTTCGGCAGATGTGGACGAAAGCACGATTGAAAGTATTAAATCGAATATCAGAAGTTATTTGCGTGATGTGTCTTTTGCAAACGGATATGTGTCATATGCAAAAATAGGTCAAACCATATTGAATACAGACGGTGTTGATGATTATTCAAATTTGAAAATCAATTCAAAAACAGAAAATATCGCAATATCCGAAACTGAAATTGCCGTTCTTGGGGGTGTTGCCGTTGGCTGATGTAGGACAGAATTTACCATCGTACTATAAAAAGTCACGGTATATAAAAGCATTAAATACACCCGTCAATGCTGA
>ERZ1108170.21-NODE-21-length-120389-cov-26.221625_pt1 | contig 120389 bp, 164 predicted proteins | sample MGYA00403705_ERZ1108170 | MGnify/ENA primary metagenome ERZ1108170 (study PRJEB35170, sample SAMEA104062422) | human gut metagenome | biome: human gut; feature: human-associated habitat; material: faeces | place: Denmark | collected 2012-06-15 ...
TTGGTACATATATGCGCCAAATGGGAATCCGTGCTCAGTGGAGCAAACCATGGACGATCACCACAAAAGATTCCGATTTCAGCACTGAATTACAAAATATCCTCGATGAGCAGTTTAATCCTGATCGTCCGAATGCAGTCTGGTGTTCGGATATTACCTACATCTGGACAATAGATGGATTTGTCTATCTGACCAGTGTTATGGATTTATTTTCCAGAAAAATCATAGCCTGGACGCTTTCAGAAACACTGGAAGTATCCTGCGTGATTGATACGATAAACAAAGCCAAAGCTCGCCGAAATATCGACCAGCCATTGATCATTCACTCTGATCGTGGCAGTCAGTACGTTGCGACGGAATATAAAAAAGTAACAGAAAATATGCAGCGTAGTTACTCAAAGAAAGCATTTCCGTGGAATAATGCCTGCATTGAATCCTTCCATTCGATTATCAAACGTGAATGGCTCAACCGCTTTAAAATTCACGATTACAATCAGGCATACCGCTTGATTTTCGAATATCTGGAAGCTTTCTACAATACGAAACGAATTCATAGCCATTGTAACTATATGTCACCAAATGAATTCGAACGATTGTATAAAAGAACACACACTGAGGCTGAGCTTCTGGCGGGTTAAAATGGGAAAAGTTTCTCATTTTAACTTGTACTAAATCTTGACATAGGACCACCCTTTACATTTTGACATCTCGGTCTACCTCCTCTCTTGAAAAATTTATAGCCACTCCTTTGTGTGGAATGGCTATGTACTAAAAATGGGCATGAAAAAAGCCGAATGATTCTCTTCTTTTTCTCGAACTCGTATGTTTCTTTTTAATTCACTTATATCCCCGTAATTATCAATAATTACCAGTCCATTTCTTTAGCTATTCTAGTTCTCTCATCTTCCACCATTGGAACTAATTCTTCCAATGCATCATGTAATTCCCTGTGATTATCTTTCGAATCATATGTGATTATTTCTAAATTTCGATTTTCCTTTACTATTCTTTTATACTCAGTATTAATTCCATCTTTAGAAGTAATAAAATAATGGCAGGGACTACCCGGAAATACAAATGAATAATTTTCTAAGACTAATTGTATATCCGGATCAGAAAAACCGCAACCTATAAATATAAACGTATGCGTAAGAGAAAGAGCCTCCAACAGTCTATAAAAAGCTGCATTTTGATATCTAGCATTTGTATACTGACTTCTCGTAAAAATCATTTTTGAACTTTCATCAAGAGTTCCATGAATTTTTAAAATAATCCGTTCTTCTGATTTTATCTTATTAACCAAATCTGAATCATAATATTTCTTCACTAAAATTGTTCCTGCTGTTTCTGCCTGCGTATATACTTCATATATTTTATCTACATTCGGTGTAATCACAATTTTTGAATCTAATTTCAGAATATTTTCACGTATTCTATGACTTTTGTATTTAGGTGTCAGAAATTCTTCTCTCGCAATGCGTTCGAACCTTTCATTTCCTATTTGATTTACTAGTACTTCACATGCTGTTAAATAATCTTTTTCATTTAACAACTTTCTTACATATTCAACGATATTTTCATCTGTGACTTCACTTATGCCCTTATTCAAAAACTGTTCCCACGTAGGAGGGCGTTTATCGCCTTTTTCGCTTATAGCATTTGCTGATACCCCGCACCTAAAAATAAAACTACTTTCCGCTTCGCAATCTTCTCTATAATATCTACTGGCCATTTCATTACATTTTCTCCAAATTAATCATCATCTGATTTGTAATCTTATCCATTACTACTTTAAAATCTTTCACTTTTGCAAAATGAGCACCTACAATACCATCTGTACTAGTTAATTCGAACGCTGGTCTATGCGCTGACTGAGACAGTTGGATAATACTATTAAAATTCGGTATAGTTCCTAATTCATAATTGATCTCATTTCCTTTATTTTTTTCATTAACTATATCTATAAGTTCTCTTTTTATGGTCGTAGGAACTTCTGATAAAATTCTTTCATAAGCCTGTACAGGTCTTCTAATTCCGTCCACTGTTTTACTGGTATATTGCTGTGTAACATAACCCAAAAATTGTATATATGAAATTGGTTCAAAAATATTTTTTAGTTCTGTATCAGTACACATATTAAATCCTTCTTTAAACGTATCTCTCCAATTTTTTATTGTTTTTCCTATATTTTCAATAGCCAAAATACTAAAAATATCAGAAGACATAGGGGTCACAAAATAATCACACGATAATAAGATAGATCTATTTATTGCCCCTAATGATGGTCCCATATCAAAAAACACATAATCATAGTCATCAAATTGTTTTATTAAATTATTAAATGTCAATGTTGTTCTAATTCCACGTTCTCCCCCTGATAACGCTGCGCTCCAATCAGATGCCAAAGTATCTTCAAAAAGTGCAAGTTTCGGATCTCCTGCCAAAAAATCAAAACCGAACTTCTCTAAATTATATACTTCAACGTTTTTAACATACCCTATTCCTTGATTTACCGGTTTTATCACGTCATAAATTGTAAATCCCTTTTTGTCATAATACACTTTTGAGAACAAATCATCCATAAAACAATAAATAGTAGAATTGCATTGTGGATCAGCATCAATTAACATCACTTTTTTTCCTGTTCTAGCAATATATGCACTCAAATTACAAGTTAACGTGGTTTTCCCTACTCCTCCTTTATTATTAAACATTGCTATCGCTTTCATTTTTTCTCCTTTCATTAACCATTCATTTTTAATCTTTATTAGTCTATATTTCATATCATCTCTATAGAATCTATTAAACTGCTAATTTTTTCTTCACCTCACCCTATTGCTAATTCTTATCGTTCAAAAACAAATCTCTTACTGCCCACCTTGTATTGGCTAATCATATTCTCTTATTTTGTCCGTAACACTCTCCATTTTGCTTTCTTACTATTTTATCACATTTCATCCGTATAACACAACAGCGCTCTGTCTTTTACGACAGAGCTTTTAAATATCGATCTTTTGAATATCATCGTTATAATATTTTTGTGCACTTGCACAAAACTTTTCCAGTAAAGGAAGATATTGCTTTTCGATCATTTCAATCATATCAAGTGCATAGGTGCCATTATAATCATGCGCAAGCTGATTCCGACTCTTTAACATCCGTTTCCATGCATCTGCATCTATCAATCTACAGGAAAAAGCCTGTTCCAGCGTCTATGAAGGCGAACCAATTCCAAAATCAATAACCCAAGGCACTCCGTTAAAATATCTTTCATAACCTTCCAGCTCAAATCAAAGCAAGACAAAAGCACTGCATAACACATGGCAATGCAAATGGTGATGTAAAAGTTTCATTGTCCACCGCCATTAAATTGTCTATTGATTTACAAAAAGACTGATATCTCCTAACAGATTTGTATTGCATAATCTTTAATATCCTTCAGTAATTCTTTATTTTTGATGGTATCATAATCAAAAAGATTAATTTCTCTTACAGTTAATATCTGATCATCAATTTTATCTTCAAGATCTGTAAAATTCGGACAACCATATACCACAAGATCAATATCGCTGTTTGGATGTGATAACCCCTTTGCAAACGATCCAAATAAAGCTAAATGCTTAACATCGCAATCTTTACAAATTTGTGCCACTTCTTCTATCACAGTATGGACTGGCATCATATTTTTGTTTTCTTTCCAACTGAGCTCTGGAATCTTAAAATTAATTTGTGAATTATTTTCCTTCATATTGTATCCTTACTGACAGAAATTCATCATGTTCCATTATCAAGAAATAGCCAAACGTTATATCCTAGTTATTATCACTACTTGTACTTGGACACTAATGCATACTGAAGAACGATACAATGGTCTTTATCACTCATTGCGCCTTAACGTCACTAATCAGGCTTTCACGTATATGTTTATAGATGCAATCACTTACCAAGATATCATAAGAAGGCTCTTCATTCTGCTCAAATGTCCCCCAAGCATCAACAACACAAATAGTTCCGGTATGCTGCTCATCTCCACATGAAAACTGAACCGTATCTTTATAATTATATTTCGGCCTCCCAATTATTGTAATATCCTCTAAAGTCTTTGGATAATCAATTGGAATTAATGCATGATATAGTAATGTATATTTGTCAACAATATTTATATCACTGTGATAATGACCGAAATACCAATGATTGAACTGAAGTTTCTTTTCAAGATCATCAAAATAATCAGTCAAAATATCTGATTGATATACACCTTGTATTCCTCTACATAGCTTATTTTGCAAGCTTGTTGAGCAACAATGTGTGATAACATAATCAACCTTGTAATTCACATTTTCCAAATTACGTAGTCCTTCTTGGAGTTCTATTGCAGTTGGAAGCTCTTGCGACCACCAGGACTCATGCAGAATTCTAAAATGATTTTGTCCTCCTGATGCTAAAAGCATTCTTTTCTTCTTAATGAACATTGGATCAGCTGGATCAAGAATTCCGCCTTGAATGTCATGTGAAGCAGCCCCTCCAAATGTAAAAAATGTTTTACCAGCAATTTCAAAAATCTGTCCTCTTTCAAGGAGAATTACTTTATCTCTTACAATATGGCGCACCTTTCCGCCATGCCAAAATTCAACAGGGAACTCTTCAATCATATCATAATTTTCATGATTTCCTGAAACCCACAAAACTGTATATTGTTTATTAGAAAAAAGCTTGCAATTATATTCAAATGTCTTATCTCTTGCCCAGCACAACCCAAAATCTCCGCAGACAATTACAAAATCCCTATCTGTCAATTCAACTTGCTGTCTGATCAGGCTTTTCTTTGAAAATCGTGCAAAATTGCCATGAGTGTCGCCTGTAATATAAATCACGCCTATACCTCCATAATGCAAAATGGCAGTTTCTATTTTTGAAACTACCATTTTTGTTATTTCTTTATTCCATCACTAGAATAATTTTTAATTATATGTTTAGTGCATCTCTAACTTACAATAAAGACTAAAATTTTAGACGGTCAACATTATCAAATATAGGATAAAGTTCAGCAAGTTTGATTAGTTTAATTGATCCCAAGCCACCCATCATCCTCAACAACATAGATAATTTTTTCTTTTATCATTGAGTTAATCACTTTAGATACCTTAGATTTTGGTACATCTAAAGTTGCTGCAGCGTAATCAAGCACAGTATCACGATCAATCTGATCACCCTTCAAATAATTGTAGAGGCAGTCTCGTATTTCTGATGTAGACGCAATTGAATCATAATCCAATTTTTCAAGCATAAAAACTTCTAAAACATCATTTTTATTTATATGCTTAACATCATCTGCCGATTCTACAAATTTGTCACCTTGTTTTGTTCTTACTAAATACATAAGTCCTCCAGTTTTGACTAATGAGATATCTTTTACTATGTTTACACTAAAGTGTTCTTTGAATATGCATTGAGCATAAATCACTTTCTTTGATTACCTTTGAAGATGCATTTGTTACAATTGCTACTCTTACAAGTCACACAATACTACTGATGTCTATTTATCTCATACTTCTTCATCTTCCTCGGCTTCCCGGATCCAATAATCAATGGTTTCTCTGGATACATTGAAATGGTCTGCACACTTATACAATTTTTCATCGTTTCTGAACCACAATAAGTAGTTTTGCATGGCTTCAATTAAAATGCCCTCATCAATCCAATCCAAATGAGCAATATTTTCTACAATGGCACGTTCCTTTGATGGCTGCAATAAAAGTGGATTTACTTGTCCAGGTGACAATTCATACACGTAATCAATATTACTATTATAATAGAAATTGCAAGGTAAGGTACGCAAACCATCTAGCGATTTAATACTAGTTTGCAAATCTAAATGACTCGTGCTTGTTGTAGTTAAACCAGCCCTAGCAAGCGCACATGCTCCAGTGAGAACTGATTTTTCAGTGTAATTTCGATCAAATTTGTAAAAGTCGTTCATTCTCATGCTCCCACTTGTAAGACGCATTACCGTCTTTTAAGGTTAATGCTATTTCGTAAAATCGATCAAGTGCTACATCAAAGTCAGGTTTTGCAATGGCACCGGAACCACCAAATGCTCTTAAGTCAAGTTTATCCCAAGCATGCTGATACTGCTCAATAACAGTAGGATTAAATGGTATATTTTGCCATTCAGCCCCTCCACGAATAGTAATAAGCTCATATAACTTTTTCAAATCAACGTCAAAGAATTGTGTTATAGCATAAAAATCATACATATCCTTTGTTCTTCGAAAACGTTTTCTTGTTAAGATTGCAATTAATTTATCTGCCAGCATTCTTTCAATGGTAAATGCCTCAATCTCGGCAAATGCTAGATGATAATGTTGTACACCATATGAAATATTATGTAGTCCAACATCAACACCTAATGTTTTAGCACCAGTAGCATCATAAAAATCTATACCACCAGACTGCTTTGGTGCAATCGTCTCTTTTACCTTATACTCAGCAATTAAACCTATTTCTAAAAACTTCTCTGCGATTTTTGTTAAAATACTTTTAACATCTTTGTAATTCTCTTCCTCAGAAATTGAAAAATCAATATCCCTTGTATACCGGCTCGCTTTTCCCAAAAGCTGATTTAACATATACCCACCTTTAAAAGCTGCAGCACATGTCATCTGTCGTGATAATACTAATACCATATAATCGAGCATATCCTGATCCGAAGCATCTTTTGAAATAACTGGCAAATCTTCAGAAGCCTCGTGATTGTTATCAACACTATCAAAGATATTCATTTTCATTGGCTCTGTCATAACAACATCTCCACCTTTCTTTCTATTATAAATGAGCATCGCTCTTAATGCAAGAGGGATGCTCATTTATAAGTTTTTAATTTACTCTTATTATAACTTATAGTCAAATAGAATTTTCTTCAGTTTAATATTGAAGCTAGTTACTTACCATCTACATTAATTCTCTTGTGGTATAACGGTATAAGTACAACCAATTTCATCCAAATAGTCATTATCTCTTAAGCGTTCAATTGCCTTCTTGACAACATTAGTATAAATAACTAAAGAGTGCTGTTTTAACCTATCACAAACATCTGTAACAGTAAATGATCCAGGCATAGACAAAATTAAATTTGTAAGAACAAAATTTGTGTTAAAACAATCTGTGATTTTTACTGTTTGCACCACCATAAGCATTTTTGAGTACTTTACAACTTGTAAAATCTATCATGTATTATCTTCCTTTCGTAATCCCAAATACTTTTCTCTTAAAAACCAAGCTTGTTCAGACGTAATAATCTGCTCAACCTCTGCAACATTGATATCTGACTGCAGCTCACAGTACAAGCAATCCCAAATTGAGCTATCTTTGCCGTTCTCATAATTCTGTATGCTCTCCAACAGCCATTCTGGTAACCCACATTCAAAATAATTACTCATCACAACCATCTACTTCTACAATAATAATCTATTATCTCTTCATCCTGATCCTCTAAAATAACAATTTTTACTAGATTTTCATTATTTCAGGCATACTCTTGCTATCATTCATTATTCTATTATAAGCTGATGATAAAATCTGATTATACCTAGCAGACAACATCACTTTATAAAAACGCTTACGAATAGGAGTTAAGCCCTCTGTACTGTCGATAATCTTCATGATAGCATTCATATCGATCCTCGGAAAAATCCTTATTAATGCGTTGGTGCAATCTGCATTAATACATGAGTTGATATAATTTTTATAAGAAATCTTTCTGCCATCAAGTCCTTCAAGCGCTGCCAATGGAAATTTATCGATTCTCATTTGAATTTCATCTTGGTGTGTTATAATATTTTCTAATGCGTCATCAGCCAACTGCGGATATAAACATGAACCACAGTCATAAATAGGTGCTATCTGCATTTCTTGAGTTTCATCATTTACCAAATATGCCCAATTGTTTGCATGTCTGTCAAAATTTCCAAGTAATGCATCAATAATGAAGATATCCCAAAAATTTGCTAAAGCGCTTTTGGCAAACTGACCTGAAAAATAAGGATTAGCATGCGTAAGGACATCATACACATCCTGTATCTTGGGGATCTTTGGTGCTTTGTGATCCAATAGTGCATTCTCAATATTCTTAAACTCAACCAATGAGTATCCATCTGGCACAAAGTTTTCGCATGCAACAACAGGATATTCTCGTGTTATTCCATTACTTGAAATTAAAGTTATGGTACCAAGCAACGTATTTTGTACAGAAAGTCCTATACTTTCAATAATATGGCATCCTAGATATTCAGAATAAGCACTATTGGTGTAAGAACTGTTTAAGTCATTTCTTTTATCTTCTGCAATTCTGTCTGATAGTTTAAGCATATAGCGTTCACCATTATAAAATATACCTCTTTTCTTATCAGATCCACCGTAATTAGCTGACTTATCCACTATGCAAGATGTAAAGTCAATCATCAAAACCATCTCCTTCTACAATAATAATCTATTATCTCTTCAGCCTGATCCTCTGTGATACCATTTTCGCCGCCTGTCACGCCATGAGCAGATCCTCTAACTTCATCCTGCAGGCAGTCAACATATGATACCTCATTCTTTACACCCTCTTCAAGAGCATCAATATCTCTCTGTAACATTTCCGGTATTTTGTATGCTGTTTTTAATTGCTGAAATTCTGCCATATAATGCAACTCCTTTTTATTTGCGAACTCTATCAGTCAATAAATTCTTTCTCTGATCAGGTGATACGCTATATTTTGTTTCAAAGCTGCAGAATGTGATTAGTTTAATCCAAGAGATGACGCGCAGTCATTACAATAAAATGAATCTTCTGCACCAAGGTAATAGCCATCATCATAACTACCGGCAGCGCAATGAATTTCATTATGTGCATCTTTCTCTTCCGTTAAAATAAATTTTCCACATTTCTTGCAATAAATACTCCATCTTTCCATTCTCAATCACCTTAAATATTCATATGAATAGGACCTCTTGCTTTGCGATCCAGTTCTAAGACAGCTTCTATTGTATCATGTAACATTACAGTAAGTGACTCAAGTCTCCAATCTGGTAAATTTAATTTTCTATGCTTCTCAAACTTGAAATCATGTAAATCACTCAACAATTTCCGTGTTTTTGATGTTAAGCACATTGCAGCGGCCTTAACCCACTCATCACCGATTCTTGGTCCATGCTCTCTGTAGTATTCACTATCAAATGTTAATTCATCAGCATCAATAGCATATGGCATTAAAGCGAGATTATGATCGAATAGTGGTGCCATTGCTTGAATCTCTAATGTTTTATTATCAATAATAAAACCAAAATTATTTTTATGCCGATCAGCATTCATAATTAAAGCATCAACAACAAACATTGTTCTCACTTCATTCACAAACCCAAGATCTTTCATATTACGCAATACTTGCATTACTGAAGTATTCCTCTGATCGACTGCAGCGTATGGAATAAAACCATAATCTTCTGATGTGAAAATATCACAAACAGAACATAATCGGTTATCTTTAGTGCGCAAGTCATAATTTACGAAATTACTAGTAAACTTTGAAACCAACTGTGATGCATAAAATTCAGAATATGGTTCTAAGCCTGCATTGCTTGCTCCAGAACTACCACGCTTCAGCATTTTAATTGTTTCGTTTTCACGTATCCAACACTTAGCAAAAGATCCATCTGTACCATACTCTGGCGATGTTGTACTAAGCTGCTGACCGTGTAAACCACCCTCAAAAGCCGTCTTTGCTATTACTTCATTAAAAGGATGTGTAAATAAAGATACTGCCTCCCAGTCTAAATTACTTTGTTCATCTTTTACCCAAAAAGTGTCAATTAATGATAATGCATGAGATATGTTTAAAAAACCACTCAGAGTATTGCAGCCACTCTGCTGTAGTAATTTCTCAATATTCTCTCTATGTTTAGGTGCTCTTCTATTTTGAATAAAAGTGTCTAAATCTCCGTACCAAGAAGGTAGCTTAATGTACTGCTCTTCAATTGTGATGGTATCAAACACCTCATCTACACTAAATTTAGCGATTTTCTGATTCTTATTCAAAAGTAAATACAAAATAAATACCTCCATTACTTTTAATATAACATATTTATTGCAATTTATGGTACAATAAAATTGGACTTATACTCCGGTCCTTAAGACCGGAGTTTCGTAGTTACTAATATTGTATATTATGAGGTGCACAATGAACAGCACGCTAAGTATTCCAGCACAGGTATTTTCTGTAACTGACACAAATGGCAATATAACCCCTATACATGTCCGGTTCAGAAACACACAGAATGAAATAGAGACATACAATAAAATTGAAATACTTAAGTCAAATATGAAGCAAATGCATGCTTCATATTTATGTAGTACAGTTCAGTATGATAGAATTCTTAAATTTGTATTGTGCTATAATTATGCAAGGCACGCATGGACAATAGAATTTAGAAACACAGCTGAAGAATATAATTATATTCTCAATAATTAAATTAGTCAGTTGTCTCAGCAATAAGTTGTCTTATTTTATCAAGCTCCTCTTTAGAATGAGGTGTTCCTCCAGAGTTCAAAGAATAATACCACTCAAGAATTTCTCTGTGGGTCTCCAAGTGATTCAGGTGCACATTAACTTTAAAATCTGCGCTAGGAATACCTGCGACATCCCTTATAGGGAACCCAAAATCACTACAATGCTGACCAAAAGCACAAATCTCATTATCTACAAATCGTTCCATTGCAGCTGTTCTCTGTAGCCCATCCACGCAAACAAACTCACCTGTAGACAAATTGAGATTAAAAAACACATCTCTACCAGATATCCCACCTTTTAGGAAAAATTCGATATAAGCAACCTGCTGATCTTCAGTCCAGACATGTTGTCGCTGAAACCATGGTTGCATTTGAAGTCCTTGGTTCTGTACTGCATCATGAATAAAATTAATATACCCAACAAACCCATAAGCAAGATTTGTATCAATACTAAAATTTTTGAATTTTGGTATTTCATCGTATCTCATAGAAAACCTCCTGTAATGTATTTAGTATAACACATTGCAAAATAATAGTCATTATGAGAATAATATTAACTATGCAGCAAGATAGATGTAACCACTAATGCAGCTCTGAGTCATCCTTAGTATCATCAGAGTCAATCTTCTTATGCAAACGATGCACTAAAATGTGTAGTGAACATTCAAACACCTCACCAAATATGATGGCAAGGCACAAGCAAAGACTAACTGATGTCTTACTTGCAATAGCCATACATACGCTCAAAAGTACGACAACTGGTGAAGTAAACAAATAAATTTGTTTTGCCGGCATTTTACTTACTAATAGAAAAACCGTTCTTACAAGCAAGCAAATTGCCAATAAGCTGTTTATAATCAAAACTGTATATTTGAGATACTTTTTATAATTTCAATCAACTCTCTCATTTTTCCACCCTTACTTATTCCAGGAAGCAACCTTAACACTTAATTCCTGATACATACTGTCAATAATACTAAAATCAAAACTATACGGATCTTCTACACTAAAGACACCTGATGGAAGTTCAAATTCTTTTAGCACAGCAAGAACTGAACCTTTACTTTCAAATAGATAGACATGATTCATAGTCACGCAAGCCTGCCAGTCTTTATTTAGAGCAAAAGTACATTTAATATCTTCCTGTAAAGTAATTAAGTCTGCCAAATCTTGGGCACTCTGCAATAATTTCTGCTGATTCTGTTTAGCTGCTATATACTTCCTGTCAATTGCAGGAACAGCATATATCGTCCAAGAAAAACAACATATCACAAGAGCCAAAGCACATAAAATACCAAAGAAAATAATGTATCGAACTAACTCAGAAAGTTCAAAAATGTCTGGATAGCTGCATAATGCTGTCACAGTGTAAAAGAAAATAAAAAAGAAAAGTAAAGCGAATATTGTAAACATTAACCATTTACAACTCTTGGCTCTACTTTTTGGCAATGATAGTGTATTAATTCTCTCCTGCAAGATTTTAACTTCTTTTTTACTAACTGAAGCCTTGTTAACATGCAATTCTTTAATCATAATACCTCCTAAAAGAAAATAGGGCTGTTGCACCCTATTTTCTTACACAAAATTCTTGACAAATTATCAATATTCATAATTTTCTGTAAATACACTTTTACACGACTAAAGATCCATTTTCTTTGGTGTATTGTCAGAAGCTGACTGATCACTATAATTATGAACGAAGTCTACAAAATCTAAATCTGTCAGAAGGTGAAACATAAGCTCAAAAATATCTGATTTACTCACCGTCTCAGATGTAATGTGTAATCCAGTAGATATGATTTGTGAAAGAATTTTCTCGGCATCATTATACCGCTTATTAATATCCCAATTAAGTCTTTTGCAGATTTGTAAAAGTAAGCTTTTAGCATAGGAATTATCAGAAGTTATACGTTGTAAAACCTCTTTGCACAGCTCAACAAGTTTATCATCATTTGTAAATGCATTTGCTAAACCTAAACGAATTTCTTTCATTTGAATACAATCATACTCCGGTTTTGCATATGCTGAAACATCAAGGCCGGCCTCTAAACCTGCGAGGATTTCTTCCATCTGACTTTGGTTGTACTCTGGTTTTGCGTAGGATGAAACATCAAGATTTTTCATTAAGCCTATGCAAATAACTCCCATTTGATTACGCGTGTACTCTGGTTTTGCATAAACTGAAACATCAAGATTTTGCATTAAACCTAAACGGATAGCTTCCATCTGATCACCGTTATATTCTGGTTTTGCATAAATTGAAACATCAAGATTTTTCATTAAGCCTAGTCGAATTTCTTCCATCTGATACTGATTGTATTCTGGATTTGCGTAAAGCGTAACATCGAGATTTTTCATCAAACCTAAACGAATTTCTTTCATTTGAGCCCAGTGGTACTCTGCCTTTGCGTAAAGTTTAACATTGAGGCAGTCCTCCAAGCCTAAGCGGATTTCTTCCATTTGCTCCCAGGTGTACTCCAGTTTTGCATAAATGGAAACATCAAGATTTCTTGTTAAACCTAAGCGGATTTCTTTCATTTGAGCATCATTAAAAATTGAAAGATCCGTATCACCTTTCACTTCATTGTTTTCTAACCAAACTTTTATCATTTTAGTTTCCTCCTAAAGATCCATTTTCTTTGGTGTATTATTCATAGCATATAGTAAATCTGAACGAATTTTCTTCATTTGATAAATGTTGCACTCTGGTCTTGCGTATGCTAAAACATCGAGGTTGTCCTTCAAGCCTAAACGAATCTCTTTCATTTGCTCCCAGTCATACTCCTGATTCGCGTAAATTGAAACATCAAGATCGTTCATTAAGCCTAATCGAATTTCTTCCATTTGAGCCCAACTGTACTCTGATCTTGCGTATACTGAAACATCAAGATTTTCTTCCAAACCTGAACGAACAACTTCCATCTGATCTGAGGTAAACTCTGGTTTTGCGTAAGCTGAAACATCAAGATTTTTCATTAAGCCTAATCGAATTTCTTTCATTTGATAACAGTTATACTCCGGCTTCGCATATGCTGAAACATCAAGATTATTCTCCAAACCTAAAAGCATTTCTTCCATCTGATCCCGGTTGTATTCTGGATTCACATATGTTGAAACATCAAGATTTTCTTCCAAACCTAAGCGAATTTCTCTCATTTGCTCCCAGTCATACTCCTGATTCGCGTAAATTGAAACATCAAGATCTTTCATTAATCCTAAGCGAATTTCTTTCATTTGATTATGGTCGTATTCCGGCTTTGTATAGACTGAAACATCAAGGTCAGCCTCCAAACCTAATCGAATTTCTTCCATTTGACCCCATGTGTACTCCGGTTTTGCGTAAAGCGTAACATCAAGATTTTTCTTCAAGCCCATACGGATTTCTTCCATCTGATCCCAATTGTACTCCGGCTTTGCATAAATTGTAACATCAAGATTATCCTTCAAGCCTATACGAATCTTTTCCATTTGGCAATGTGTGTACTCCGGCTTCGCGTAAAGTGTAACATCAAAATTTTCCTCTAAACCTAATCGAATTTCTTTCATTTGATTCCAGTTATACTCGGGTTTTGAGTAGGGTGAAACATCAAGATTTTCATTCAAGCCTAGACGAATTTCTTTCATTTGAGCCCAGTTGTACTCTGGCTTCACGTAGTATGAAACATCAAGATTACTCTCTAAACCTAAACGAATTTCTCTCATTTGACCATAATCGAAAATTGAAAGATCCATATCACTTTTCACTTCATTATTTTCTAACCAAAATTTTGTCATTTTATTTTCTCCTAAAATTTCATTTCTCTTTCAAAAATGCTCATAGCATCTCGTAATCCTTGATTATAGGCCTGAGCCATTTTATATTCGTCAGATTCCTTGACGCCTTTGATCGTAACATCCATAATTTTCATGGATGTTACGATCTCTTTCTTTATTTCATTTAAATTATCAATATTCACAATTCTTTGTAAACCACACTTTCACATAATTAAAGATCCATTTTCTTTGGTGAATCAACAGAAGCTGGCTGACTAATATAATTATGAATAAAATCTGTAAAGTTTAAGTTCGTCAGCAGGCAAAACATACGTTGAAAAATGTCTGATTTGCTCACAGTCTCCGATGTAATTTGCAATCCAGTAGATACAATTTGTGAAAGAATTTCTTCAACATCATCATATCGCTCATTGGCATCCCAATTAAATCTTTTACAAATCTGCAAAACTAAGTTTGGAATGTATGAATCATCAGATGCTGCACGTTGTGAAGCTTCTTTACACAACTCAACGAGTCTATCGTCATCTGTTAATTCTTGTGATGAGTCAGATTGTGCTGTCACTGCACCTGCAAGTTCAGCTATTCCCTGTTCAGCAATTATAAATTGTGCTTTACGATTTTCTACAGCTGGTTCAGCTGTAACACTGTCAATATGAATGCCACAAGAATTACAATTTTCATTAAATAAATCTGCGTTTACATCACGAGGTACAATATTAATGTACTTGATTGTGCCTTGACATACAGCAAATAAAGATCTGAAGAATTCAGCATCGCCATTGTTAGCTGAATTATATTCAATAACAACCTCGCCTGTCGATCGGTCGACAGTGATGTTTGTGAAAATGCTATTCTTCGGTAAATTATAAAGACAGTCTATCTCAGGAAAAGAGACATTTTCTGGAATAAAAGCTAGTAAAATATTTCCCAAATAATGTGTTTCACAACCTCTATCCTGTAGCATCAGAAGAATCTCAGGTAAAACTGAACATTTGCTCGATAAAGCGGAATACAAAGAATTTGATGTTGCAAAATGCATATTCAAAGTATTTGCAATCTGTGTGCTGTATTTACTGCATTTAATCCTTGCAATCATCGAATTAGTTGTTACTTGATTAATTAATGTTGTATCAGAAGGTAAACGCTCAGCAAAATCCTTAAATAGAGTTTTAGCATCTGCTGCAGACATTGAGGTATGGTTACTATTAGCAGATAGATTATTGTCAGAAGGTGTTGCCACTGCCATTGAAGCAAAATCAAATTTAGACTTTTTAATAATCACATCGCCTTTGATTTCAACTTTGGACAAGTCTAAATTGAAAGTTGGGGCGATAACAAAGTCGTTGCGTTTATTGAAGTAGTTGTAGAGGCAGCCATCCGAGTCAACACACCACGCGCCTTTGCTGCCATTGTCAGCACCGAGCCACGCAAAGTAATTGGCAGCCCGGAACGAATGGGCGTTTTCTGCCGTTGCCTTCAATGCCTGCCAGTGATTTCCGGAACCAGGTTCGCCCAGTTCTGAAAAACCGGCTTTTTCTTTTGAGACAAGGTACAGACCCTTGCCATAGGAAGAAGATATGTCTTCCACATCCTTGATGGTATCATACAGTTCTTTCATCTTGTTGTCATAGGCACTGATATCTTCGCCATCAATGGATTTGGAATAGTAATCACCATTTCCAAACTGTGGCATTGCAAAGCCCGGCCATTCCCCATGGGTTACACCATGGGACTGGATCACAAGGGTTTTACCTTTATTGATCAGCTCACAGGCCGTCCATTTGTAACCCATAAAATTATAGGTCTTTCCTAACTCCAGATTTGCATATTGTTCCTCACTATTCATAATTAACCCCTTTCTTAACTAAATAAATATGTTCTTCGGTTCCTCGCTAAATAAGTTCGTTTTGTCATAAAGCATAACAACTGATTCTTCATAATGCCCGACGTGATTACTTACATTCTTAAAGCCGAGAGATTCATAATATTTTACTAAATCGGGCACAATGTCATGTGCATCCAAATTGTTTGAAAAAACCTCATAGTCTCCATAATGTAAATATCCAGCTTCCAATATAATAGGAACACTCACAGTCCCCGTAAGATCATTGATAAGCTTTGCACCAGCATCTTTAGCAGCACTTTCAATCTTTTTAATTGCAACAAACTTTTTACAATACTCTGTAAAGTCGTAAACGTAAAATGGAACATTATCTAAATAAAAATCGTCTATAATGTTGTAAAGTGCAACACTGCAGCAAGCATCTTCTGTTCTGAGATCAATTGTCTTACTTGCAAAACCAGTAGTGAAATTATCACTTAAAAGAAATTGAATCAGAATAAGCTGAATGTATCGTAGACTTCCAACTAGTAGCTGTTTTGTTATTTGATGAAGATGCTTATGAAAAGTGTCATCATTTGGAATTAAATTGAAAGATTTTTCTGTATTGGAATATTTAAGATAATACAGAAGGAATCTCTGCGCCAATTCAGTATAATCATCATTTGAGCATGATTTAATATTTGTTAAATCTGCTATGTACCGTCCTACTGTTAATAGATCAGCTGTATACTGATCAAAGCCTTTGTGTTCCATAATTACCTCCTAAATTTTAAATTTCACAAAATCTTTTGAAGGGAAAACTGGTTCAAGTAAAGGGGCTGTAAAATAAGTCCCTAATATAAGAAACGCCAATTCCGGCAAATGTCGGTTTTGGCGTTTCTTTGTATTAACTTTTCTATTTCTAAGCAAGTCTGCATCTTTGGGTATAAAAAATGGTGCATTTAATAAAGCTCGGCTAATCATGCCCGCTTAAGTTTTATGCAACTTTCGTCTGTCGTTGCTTTTTGTTGTGATATTTATAAAGATTGAATCCACATGAAATCAGTGTAAGCTCGAGAATTACATTTTTCTCGCCTCTTCGCAATAATCTTTTATACGCTTTATCCCACTTTAATACACCAAAAGTTCCCTCCGATTGAATACTTCGGTTCATTCTCAAGAGAGCACCATGTATGGATTCAAGATTTTGCAGCACTTCCTGATGGATAGCAGTTAATTCCTGATTCATTCGGATCGTTCGGTTTTTGTGTGCTCTCGGACAACATTCCTGTTTATGCTGACACCCTTCACAAGATTCACATTCGTATAATTCTTCCGTTCTTCCATATTTATTATATTTCACATGCTGTGTTCTCTTGAAGAGGAATTTTCGACCGTTTGGACATAAGAGATTTCCATCTGCATCTTTTGCAAAGTTTACAGCACGATACGGATTCTCATGATACTTTTTGTCCGTCGTTTCTTTTTTGTACATGGTAAATTTCATGTATTTTTCCATGCCGTGTTCTTCACAATAAAGATAATTATTGTAAGAACCGTATCCGGCATCAGCAACCGGATATTTCGGATAGTGACCATATGTGCGATTGAATTTTTCCATCAAAGGAACAAAGCATTCCATATCGGATGCATATGGTTTTACGTCGATTACAGCTATGTATTCATCACAGATGGCTGCCTGTAGGTTGTATGCCGGAAGTAGCTGATCGTTTCCCATGTAATCACGCTTTAAACGCATGAAAGTTGCATCATGATCTGTTTTGGAATAACTGTTTCTTTCTTCTCCACAGGTCTCGATGTGATATGCATAGGATTTCAAACGTTCCAGATATTCATGCAATTCTTCGTATTGTTTTTGTCGAATGCTTTTTCTATGACCACGTCCGGAAACGAAAGAAGTTTCATCCAGTCCGGTTGTTTCTTTGTACATCGTAAGTAATTCAGAGACATAGTCAACCGCGTACGCTTCACGCTTTTCAAATTTTATTCCGAGATATCCAAGTACTTCCCGATTCATAGCATCAATCAAGAGTGAAATCTTGTCAAAGACTTTCTGCCGGTTTTTCACACACGATTTTTTCCATACCCAGGTATATCGATTGGCATTTGCCTCAATTTTTGTCCCGTCAATGTATGTATGCTGCAGATCCACGTGATCTTTGGCAAAAATATATGAATTAATGTCTTCAAATATCTGCTCGATAGAATCGGTTAGTTCGTTTCGGATTAAGTTTCCAAATGTAGCAAAAGAAGGAGTTTTCATGCCATCAAGAAGATACATGTAACGAATGTCATTACGGCAGAGCTTTTCTATTTCCCGTAAGGAGCAGATGCCATTTTCCATAAAGGCAAAAAGTATTACTTTAAGGAGTTTTTGAGCATCACATCTTGGGTGACCTGTTTTATAGCCTTTCTCTACAAAATATCTGGATAGGTCAATGTGATCCATAACCTCACAAAAAGTGTATACCGGATCGGAAATATCGATCAATTTTTCGATTTCTAATGGTAATTTCAGCTGACGCATAGTATAATTACCATTGGTATTGTTATTTAGTAGCATAATTAATTATACCAAAAAATCGCTCAGACCTCACGGTCTGGGCGATTTTTCTGTCAGGGGAGTTTTTTTACAGCCCCTTTTATACTGTATTTGTCTAGAAAATGTACACCATTCACAACCCACATATCTCTTAGATTAGGCTTTCCATTAGCTAATGCAGAGCAAACTAAAAAATCACCACTGCCGTGCTCAATACCTTCCCGGTTTGCAATTAAAATGTCACCCAAAAGAGTTTTTACTGGATAATTTATATAATTCAGTGATAAATGAAAGGCGTAATTAGTAACATTCCCATAATTCGTTACAATCTTATGCCAAGGTATCTCACCAGTCGGTAAACTTATTTTCTTCAAAGACGCAGTAGTTATAGGTGTCCCATCAGCAAACGTATAAGTGTTAGAGAGCTGTACTTCATTAATTACCCAAAATTCACCACTCAACCCACTCAAAATAAACTGCTTATTTTGATCTGTAACATAATGACAATCTTCGTGGGCATTATAACATTCTGTTCCAAATAATGGTCGCGTCATATACACGGAATACAATTTTTTATGTACACATTTCCAATTTTGAAGATTATAAATTATATCTGGCAATGACGAAAGTTCAATCTGTTTCATAAAGCCTCCTTCTCTCTAAATTATGATTGCAGAAGGCGACTGTTCAGAAACAATATCTTTCAAAAACTTTGTGGTTCCTTCTTTGTCCATTACCCCATCCAATAAATCAGAACGTTTATTTACCCAATCAGTGTTATCTTGTAAAACTGAAAAGCTATCAACAACAAAAATAACAGGTATCCGAGTATGCAAAAAGACTTCCGGAATTTGATCACAAAGATTAATTTTTGTATTATTAGACAACTCTGTAGAAAGAGAATATTCACCTGAGAATGCAACATTATCACCCTTTAACTTGGCAGAGTACTTCTTGTAATCTGCATCAGAAGACAAATTAAGGAAATAATACAGTGGCTCTGTAAAAATTGAACCATGTGTAAAATCCTCAGGTTCACATGCAAACGAAGCAAAATCAATACTTGTTGATTGCTCACTTGCTGGTAATGAACCAATATTTTTACTACTTGGTAACTCTTGCTGCTGTGTATTAATGGAACTGTCATCATCCTCAAGTGTGTACAAATAATCAAAAAGCTGTTTCCGCAATGCCAGGTCACCAAGTAAAATAGGGGCAAACGTTTTCATGAGTTGTACAAGAAAATCATGAATACACTTAGTGTTATTATTATTTCCTGAAAAGATGTCAATAATATCGCTGGCCTGGCATTTTTTATCTTGGTTAATCGTGCGTGAATTGTCAGTTAAGTGGCAGGAAACACCAATCAGTGCATAGAGTTTCATTTGAAAATTCGGACTAGCTATAGTGTAAGATTGATCTATACGATCTGATTCATTATAATATTTTAAAGATCCACCATTAGCTTTCGGCAAATTATCTATTCTGATAATGGAAGAAAGATCGTGTAATACTGTCAATAATAAAGAATGCAATTCATTAAAAGCTTCTGGATCTATTGTAAACTTCTGCAGTTCACGATAATCCAGTTCACTACCAAAAGATGAGTTATTGAGCCGCTTCATATAAACACTATCAGGTGAAGCAGCTACAATATAGCAATATTCATGTTCTTCACTTATATAAATTTTAGACAAATCCGGTTTGATCTGAATTTGCGTATCAGATCCTGCAAGAGCATCCATCTCTTCTGCAAACAATTCCTTAAATGCTGGTGTGAATTTTGGAAATACAGTAAGCATCTCCTTATATTTAGCAAATGCATCAGAATGACTGCTAAATATAACATTTTCAAACGTCTTGAGAATGGATGGTTTCCAGTGAACATCTAGATGGTCAGCGGCATCCAGGAACTTAATAATACTAGAGTAAGTAGTGAAGTCATCTCTTAATTCATTCCCAATAACAAAGAATACGCTAGTTGCAATCATTCCCTCTGATTTAATGCAACAGACAAAATCTCCGCGATGCCAGTAGTCCACCTGGCATTTATCAAATACTCCATAGATAACTGCTGAAAAACCAGGGCAAAAATCATGCTTCTCCAGCTCAGCGAACAATAAGTTACAATCAACACATAAATTCATAATGTTGCCTCCTTAAATTTATTTGTACTAAAGCATAAATGGGTGTAGAGCTTTTACACTCTACACCCATGAATAATTAAAATCTTCATATTAAATAACCCTAACGCCTCAAGTCTGAAGTAATAATAGTTTTAGTCCTCATGGCTGCTCAAAAGAACATCAGGCATAATGGAAGCATGAAAATTGCATACAAAACTAAAGCAATAACAAGAATTGCTTTACACTTGATTTGGAAACTTCTTAAGTCACGTCGATAATCTGCATCTGTTGGATATAACTCTTTCACACGATCAGTAAACACAGAAGTAGACCTCTTTGGATGCGTCATATAATAAAATACATCTGGACAAATAAGATACTTAAATGAAGCATCTCCTATGAGACAGTGAGGTAAGGATGGAAGACCTTGTAAAATGTTAGAAAAATGTTTATCTTCTTTCAAAAACCTTCTCTTATCTTCAAGAGTATCACCAGGAACGCAATCATACCAATTTAGTGCAGTAAATTCTTTACAATATTTAGTAAGCAATGTACATAATTTTTCATATGCTTCGATGCGTGACTCTTTATTACTAGTCACAAAAGAACTACATAAACGATAACGTTCACCATTAGCTTGATAACTATCTAAGACTATCTCAGAAAACTTCTTTAAAGTCTTTGAAGCAAGACCACCTTTATGAATTCCGTAGTAAAATACTAAAACTGGGACTGCAACAACAAACTCATATCCTACTGCCTGAAAATACAATGCAGCGCCAGCGTTAGACCCGCCAACATTTGTTAGTGCCTCCGTTGCATGCTTCAATAACTTAATATAACTATTTAACATTTCTGTCTCCTTTCGAAATCCCAATCCAAAAAACTGCTGATATGAAATGATTTGATCCCTTTTCTCTCTGCTTCACTGAAAATTGAATCACATTGTCTACAAATACTGCATCTTGCAAGCTAATAACTTGATTCATAGTAATAGCATTCTCGCTAACTAACGCAAAAATCACCAGTCACTGTTTCCAATAACTGGTGATAACCAAAACTTACACACTAAAATACTTAAGTTTTATACAAGCATACTTGCTTCAGACATTAACTTTTCAGAATTTAAGTCCAGTGTGTTCATTAATGAAGTGAGCTCTTCAATAGATGTAGTAACCTCTTCACTGGCTGGAGCTGAATTCTCAGCTCCATGCTGAATATCAACAATTTGATGACTAATTGAAGAAATCTTATCAACATACTACCAGATTAATGCATTAATCTGATCAACATCATCTGAAGTTTCTGCAATGCTCTTATTCAATACTGCAAATGCTTCCATAACTGCCTTTGTATCATTAATGTTCGAAGAATTGCTTTCAACAACACTTCCAATATTTGCAATACACAAGCCAAATTTATCTATTAAATTCTTGATATGTCTTTTTTAGACTGATGCACGTCTTGTTGAGCTTTAAAGCCGAAAGCAAGACATGCGATACCAACGAGTATACATAGAACTCCAATGATATTTTCCCATTTATTGCATATACAATCGTATGCAAAATAAAACAAAATGCAGGCTAGTATGCCAGCCAAAACAATAAACATTTAAAACCTCTGTAATTCTTATTAAATGCGAAAAAGAAACTGACCCAAATGTATAAAATCATAATTAATGAATCGCTCAGTATTCGTTCCTTCAGTTTAAAGATTTCTCTAAATTACTTTGCAAATGCCATAAAAACATTTGACTAAATCGATGGCGAAAGAAAGCACGATTATCAATAAAAGAATATAAAAATTCGCAGTAAATCTCTTGACATATTTTTTATTAGCATTTTGTTGAAATGGTTTATATCGCACATGTAAATACGTTTGACATATTGCAAATACACATGCAAAAATAATGAAAATATTATTTTTTAATAGTGCCTCTACTAACATAGCAATGACTTCCTTCCTATTTTGATATTAAATAAACTTTTCCGTTCTTAAATTTGATATCATAATCTTTTAATTTAATGCCATCAATATCAAACTCATCACTTGTCGGCTCACCATCTATTACAATCTTCGCTTTACCAGATGCGACAAGTTTATGTAATTTCTCTTCCTGCTCTTTTCTTGTTTGCTTTTTATGATTAGATTGTTTTTCTGTCTCTACTGCCTGACTCTGCTGTTCCGTATCTAGTTGCTCTTCAAGTTTGTGTAGTCTAGCAGCTCCAGAACTTGCTGCATGCTGCCCACAAACATAAATAAAAGCAAAAAACAATATCGTCAACCCTGCCACAATAGATTTTGCAGTAGGACTTAGAACATTATCAAATACTATATCAACTACAAATAATGCGGCAATAGCTATAATTATCAATACAACGTTATTCATGATTAAAACCTCCAAGTGCTGAAATCCCTGTTATAATATCAGCAATGGCCAAAGACACGGGACAAATGCAGATCAGCAGACCGCTTTTTCTCATCCTTAACTTATAGAATGCAATCTTCACAAACAAGATAATACAAAGAGTCAATAAAATTAAACCATCTACAAGTAAAATCAAAGGTACAATTTTCATGAGTCTTTATTCCTCCCATTTCCTAAACTGTCACATAATTTTCTCACAGGACACTTAGTACAAACTTCTGGGTGCTGTAATGTGTCTTCAGCACAGTTCAAGCAAACCTTATTGATTGCACTTAATAAATCAGATGCTCCTGTAGTAATAACATGTAAATCAGACACTTCCTTTATCTCTGGATAGCTTTCAAGATCAAATAAAAATTCTGCATGATGCTCTAATCTTTTAAACTCCTGAATATCCTGAGAATCATCAACAGAGATCTTCGCTGAAATATAAAAATCTTTCATAATAATCACCTCAAATTAATCTTTCTGTAAATGCTTCTTTGCCTTGAAAGCACTCCTGAACACCAATAATGGTGATGTATCCAAATGCCATTCCTCGAAACGATACTTCTGCCTAATATCCGGATATTTGTTTCGATCGACCTCAGAAAAAAACATCTCAGCTGGACGTGCAAAAACATCGTAATTGATATGCATCTCAGTATCTTCATACAATGCCTGATACAAAACAAGCATCTCGCCTGTTTCTGTATGTTTAGCAAAACCTAAAATAGCATACATGTATTTCGTTCCAGGATCTTGCAAAGTTTCCCTCTTGAAATGCCTAACAATATTACCAGTTTTGAAAGTTCTGCCATTGATAGTTAACTGTCTCATAAACAATTCCTCCTATTTTAAAAAGCCTGCTAGATATTACTCTAACAGGCTTTGAATGTATATTATTATATTTTCATGTCATAAAATGCTATGGCTCCAAATCTGTTAAAAACATCATCTTTTTACAAAATCAAAAGTGCTGTCAATTTTTCGAATCATCACACGTTTAGCTTGATTAAGGTAATCCTCTGAAACTTTACCCTCACGCTCATATTCATTTACAAGATTATGAATTTGACTTGTCAAACACACTTCCAAATCAAGAAGAGTGCTAATACTGTTCGTCTTGTCCATTGGTAACTCCTTGCTTAGAAAACTTCATTGCAAAAGTGTTTGCAGTTTTGTCCTGCCCAGGGACTGCACACACAATATTCTTTATAGGAGCAGTGCCAAAAATTTCATCCATCAGATCTGCAACCTGCTGTGGATTCTGCCCAAACACGCCGCATCCAAAAGCACCGAGAATTAATGTATCAACACCCTGATCGGTTACAATATCCCTTATAAAAAGAAGCCGCTTTCGCAAAACCTTCTCATTCTCCTCATCACTGACATTCTGGTATTTCTGCGCAGCATATTTATTTGGTGCAGCACAGGTTATGATATCTGCTTTAACCGTAAGCTCCTTGCTTTCAAAGATCACATCCGGCGTATACAATGCACGGTCTGTATACAATGCCCGGTTCAAAAGTTTCTTATTTGGTTCATAATATGTATCACGAAAACTGTCAAGCACCGGATACAAAGTTGAATCCATGCATAAACACTCCTCCTGTGCTTTACTTCCAGCAAGAAACATTCCACCAGGATTTTTGAATGACGCGAAATTCAATGCTGCAACTTTACCAACGCTGATATTACGCTTAGCAATAAAAATAGCAGTCACTGTGTCCACTGGCAAAAAGAATTTCCGTGGATTATCCATCTCAGTTGAGATTTGTAAATCCCTTGCATCATACAAAACGGTATTTGCAATCTGTACCTTAATATCATCTGCATACTTAGAAGAAACATAATCTAAATGTTTCTTGGCTTCAATAGAACGTGCAGCTTTATCATCCCAATATCTAGCATTTCTGTTCTCCATATTATCTCTCCTTTTATTTACTCAATCTGCAATCAATGAGTCCAAGGCCCATCTGAAATGCTTCTACAGACTGCTGTAATCATTGCAATCTTATGCAGGCACTCTTGTAACTCAATGTCATCTTTTTCCTTCTCTTTTCTTTTGTGTTCTGCCAGTAGTTGTTTATCCTCAGTACTTAATGATGAATACCATTGGTCATATAAATACTTACTAAAAGCCTGTGGCATAAAAAGTCCGCAAATACAATACCAATGTCTTCGTTTCAATTCTGCCATCCATGCCATATTATCTCTCCTTTGGTTAACGTGAAAAAAGACGATCACGATATTGATATGCTGCAGTCGCGAGTGTAGAAATATTACGTAACCCTTGTTGTAACTCACGATACTCTTTTTCTCTCTTCTTCTGCACTTTCTTTGCTAAACGCTGTTTAGCTTCTTCACTTAAGGATGCATACCATTCATCATATAATTGTCTACTAAAAATCTCTGGCATAAAAGTTCCACAAATGCAGTACCAATTTCTGCGTTTCAATTCAGCTGCCCATGCCATACTAAACCTCCAATCCCTGTGGATTGACCACAGTCTCTTTCAATTGGTGCAATATTAACTACATACCCGATTTCTTTTTTCGTTGTCACAAATTTCCATTGTACCGCCTACACAAAATACAAATGAGAACCGCTTGTCATCCAATTCAAGTAATTTAATTAAATGATCCGTGAGTTCATTTAAGTTCCGTGCATCTTCTTTTAATTCTTCAATATGTGACATTCCATTACTCCTTCTAAAGAAACTCAGTTTCAAAGTGTTACTAGCATACGCTCCATACACCATCTGGTCTTAACTGTGCAAACATTAATAATCCGCACAAGGCTCTTTTAGCATTTCCTTCTGTTGCCTTCCAATAATCTTCATCTGCATCATCTTTTAAGGATGCTATGATTTTCTTTAATGGTTCAATTGTTTCGGCACCAGTTCTTCCGTCAAGATAATATGCATAACTATGTGAATCTCCTTTGCCTATTCCAAGTTCTTTCTTCTTTCTATTTATAATATCAGAATAGTTATAAGTAATATTAACTGTCATTTCCGTTGTACCACTGACACAATACGTTCCACATTTTATATCATGTTTTTCCTCTGTTTCTAAGACTTCATTTGTGACTGGATCACATAAGGCAAAATCCCAACTCATACTAAAATCTCCTTTTCCTAAGTCTCTAACTTATATAATAAATCAAACATTGCTACATACCTGCCCTGATTCCGTACCTTGAGTTTCTCGTTGCTATTTTGCATTGCATCATCATAATCTCTGTTTACTTTTTTAAGCTCTTCCGTAATAATCTCAAGAATTTCATCCTTTGTCTTACTACATGCATATATTTTATTACACTTCTCTTCATACTCTTTACTTTTAGTAGTATTCATTTCTAATACTTCAATATCATTTTCCCAAAGGATATCTACAAACCTAATGGCCATTTTTAACGGAATTTCCATATCCATCATAATCTGTAGATGCTGCCACTCATCCCATGTTAGTAAACTACCTTCTTTTGCTTTTGCAAACTCAAGTAACTGTCCATCCTTATATTCAAAAAAATCTTCATCAACCAAATGTTGCACTGCCAAAGAAGTCAGCCATTCATTGATAATTTTCAGCTCATCATTGTTATATTTCATGAATTCGCACCTTCCCAAAATCTTAGTTTCATCAGTCATAATCGTATTCGTTATAGTCACAATCTACACAAAATATGCAGCTGATGTTTGCTCCAAAATTTGTAACCAAAATGCCACTGTACTAAACCTCCAATCTCTATGAATCAACCCCAGTCTCTTTCAATTGCGAAATCTTCCATTTTTCAAATAGCTCATAATCACGCTTTCTAGGGTGATGACACCAATATAACTCCTTTAGTAAAATACCTTGCAAACCGAGAACGGTATAGCCTTGACCAATAATATCAGCAAGATACTGCCCAAGTGTTAATAAATCTACATCTTTTGATTGAATGTAGTCATAATAGTATCTCCCTCCAAGTTATCAGTACATGGTTTGCAGTAGTATTATGATTTCAATGATTTCTCATATTTTATTGTTGTCTCGACTAGCTTATCAACAAGATATTGCTCTCTAGTGAGTACTGCATTTTCAACATAATGTGATCTCATATTATTTAATAGCTCTTCAGAATAATCAAGCATAGGGCTCTCAGTATAATACATTTCACGCAAATCTATACCAAACAGACCAAGCCATGTTCTAAACTGATTGAAGAATCTATGATATAATAGACTAAAGTCCTTTTTAGTTATGCTATCATTAACCAGCTCCTCTGCAAGTTGCGTTTGTGCTGTGCAATGCTGAAACCATAACTTCTTCAAATACTTCTTCCGCAGATGGGTATATGCCTTGAATTTCCAAAAACTACCATCTGGTGATATCTCCAAACAATAAGTACATGGGAATTTATAAGATGCAAGAAAATCTTGTGCACTTGGCCAGCTTACTGCTGGATGCGTATGTATAATGACAATATCTGTATGATTAGCTATAAACAATTTCATATCTTCTGAAATTGTTACAATATAGTCCCTCGTGGTCTCATGCTCCAGGCAATACTCACCTGTTTCTGTATCGATTGTACACAAACTTTCGCGTTTGTCGTCTTTGTGTGCGTCTAACATTATTGTGATCACCTTTAATAAGGTCTCTGTGCATTCTGATGACTCACCAAGACTGTACAATGCTTGCATAAAATCAGTATTCGTACTTAATTCGTTCATCGCTCTTTCTCCTATACCTTCAAGCGTCTCCATTAGTGAGATCTCCTACCCACTGTAGCATTTCAACGATTCCCTTTAAATCTGGTAATAGCATGAAGCATATATTATTGCTCTTGTACTCATGTACAGCATCCCACATTTTTGTATTAACTGCATATAAGCCAATGCTTGCAAGAAAGAGCATAAGCAACAGCAAGAATATTGTAGCAAACAACATAAAACCAATGTTAATGTCAAACCAAATCTCTGCAACAAATGATACTGCACTAATAATTAAAACAGATAGAGCAAAAGCAGTTATTAAACAACCGAATATACGCTGAAACCATACATTTGTTAATAATTTTCTAACCATAATAGTATCCCCCTATTTCCCGTTATATCTATTACAATTTACCTCTCATCAAGCCAATGCCACAAAAGATAAACTATAAGTGCCAAAAGAAAACCAATAATAAGTTGCACAGCTGGCCATGCCAATGGCAGAGCAGCGCTATCAATGCAGTTAATTATATCGTAAAAACCTTGTCATCCATATTACTTTCCTTTCTCGATTCCAATAATTACATATCCAGGCATCAATCCATACTCCTCAGCATCACGTAATGTATATGTAACATCCAGAGTGATCTCGCGTCCTATGCACTTACAGCATGTAAGTGCACGCAATCTTGAACAATCGTCAACTTTCGCACAATCACCATCTTTGCGCAATTCAAACTTTTTACGCTATTTAGCAACTGCATCAAGATACCTGGTACTATTTTCTATTTAAACTCTTTTCATGTGTGTACCTCCAAATCATTACTGTGTTATACAAATGTAAATCATTTAAAGATGTTTTAAATAACTTGCATTTGTATACAAAGCAATATCAAAAGATGATGAAGCTCTTACACTTTATCATCTCACTATTTAATCAAATCATATTGCATGTCGCTCCATCCAATGAAGACAACATTAATTTCTCTTACATTTAAAAACCTCATCGCTGATTTTATATCTGATTAAGATCCCATTCTGTAAATCCAATGATACACTGACATCGCGTTCAGTTTCATTCAACGAATAATAAGACTCTTCCAAAGATGAGTAAACCTCTGGATCTTCGCTCGAATTCTTTTGAACAAAGATTACTGATCTGTCATCTATCCTATGCTTTAAGTCTCGTAATATCATAATTCTCACTTCTCAGTAATATGCTATCACACTCATATAGTAAACTCATTTTACATACTGTTTTAGCCATTCAGAAACAATGTGCTCATCTTGTTCGTCTGCTTTTAATGCTTTGCTACGCGAAATCAGGAAATAGTCCCATGCCTGAAACTCTCCCATATCAAGAGCATTACACGTACAATCGACATATTTCCATGACTTATTATAATAAACACGATTCCAAGCATGACAATCACTCATAAGAATGTTGTTCTTTATATTATTATAGTTACACAGCATTGAAAATGTTGCTGCGTATCAATAACAAATTGCACTCTTATCCAGAAACACACTGCAAATACTCTGCGACATATCAACATCATCATTATTTAGATCTGTTATTGAATAGTCATAGCTTGTTTTCTTTATAATAATGTCATGCATCTTACACATTTTGCTTTTGACTGACTTAGCTTTTACTATCTGCTTCTGCCAAGATCGTAGTGTCTTAAACATTTTGTTTTTGGTTGCTATTCGTAGCTTGCCATCAGCAAATTTTGGGTATGTACATATCCCAGCTTCTTCTGATCCGTCAGGATATGTTATATGTAATAGATAATTTGGCAAGAAGAAGTATTGTGGATTATCCAAGCGTAGCAGCAAATAAGTCTCTTCTGCTTTTGCATATGATACGGATGTTAATTTCTGTGAATCTATGCAATATACATCAATATTCTGAAACTCTACAATATCGTTGTCTGTTACAAGTGCGTCATTATATGCATCGACCCATGCTTGATATAGTTCCTGCTGTTCATTGTCTAAATGATCGTAATACCATCTAGATGAATAGTCATTGTATTGACTAGTATATTTTAAATCACCAGTCGCTGCCCATGCAGTACTTGTGTCTATTAAAATAATTGTGGAAAATAATATTGCAGCTAAAAATAATGAAAATAACTTATAAAAATATTTTTTTTCAAATTGCACCTCCAAAAAACAAAAACCACTGATATGATTCTGCCAGTGGTTTTTGTTATCTTATTTTTTCTTATTCTTCACAAGACTCATAAAACCCATGAAAAAGAATAAAGGCTAAGAGTCTTTGTAACCATACACTCATTGTAACACCTCCTAAATTTCCAATTTCTTAGGTGAGCTACTCTTTTCCAGTTCTTTACGCATCTTTCTCATCTGATCACTATTGAATTCTGGTTTTGCATACACTGAAACGTCTAGATTTCTCTCTAAACCCTGGCGAATCTCTGCCATCTGATCCCGTGTATACTTTGGTTTCGCATACGCTGAAACATCAAGGTTTTCCTCTAAACCACGACGAATCTCTTTCATTTGATACTCATCATACTCTGACTTTACGTAAATTGTAACATCAATGTTTCTCTCCAAACCTCTACGAATCTCTGCCATTTGATACCGTGTATACTTTGGTTTTGCATAAATGGAGACATTTAGGTTTTCCTCTAAACCACGACGAATCTCTGCCATTTGATCAAAGATGTATTCTGGCTTTGCGTAAATGGAGACATCTAGGTTTCTCTCCAAACCCCGGCGAATCTCTTTCATTTGATAATCATCATACTCTGACTTTGCATATGCTGAAACGTCTAGGTTTCTCTCCAAACCCAAATAAATCTCTCTCATTTGATCATGATCAAAAACGGAAAGATCCATATCGCTTTTTACTTCATTGTTTTCTAACCAAAATTTTGCCATTTTATTACCTCCTAAAATTTCATCTTTTGTGGCTGCCTGTCATCCTTAACCACATCGGAAAACTGTTTAATTGAATACACTGCTTCATACTCACGTTTCGTACTACCGCACAAACCTTCCGCACCAGATCTTTCCATAACGCGAAAACCTGTAACTTCTGGGCATTCAATAGATCCACCATTGATGCACTCAATCCTAGGCGTAGAAACTTCACCATAACTGCCAAGTGCAAAGTTGTCTACTCTTGATACACAAACAACTTTCACGCCATCAACAATTATTTTATTCAAAGAAGGCCCTCTACCAGGCTCCCAACGACCATAGCTCATACCTGTATGTGTTTCAATACCAATGCAAGCCTGCATTCCTTCAGAGCACTCAAGTGTTAGCGTTCCAGATCCTTTAATAGTTAACGTGCCACTTGCTTGCAATGGACAACCTGTAGCAACTATGCTGTTGTCACCAGTCACTTCAACGACGGCATCTTTTCCAGCTTTATATGAATGCTTTAGATGAGTGTTATTAAACTTGATGCCTAATGCATTCACCAATTTTTCATCGTCAGTGTCTAAAATAAAATCATCTGAAAGATGATAAATAATGCAATCGAATCTTAATGGATATGCTGGGAAATAATCGCTGCAAATAGCTATGCGATCATAAATTGAGCATACAGGACATTTCATATCACTAGCCTTACCCGCTTCTTTCAAGGTTAGCGTGCTGCCAGAAGAAAACTTTCGAACAGTAAAGTGTGGAAATGCAACTTTAAAGCAATTCAAGGATTTTAATAATTTACTGGAACGCATAAAACCATTTACCTCAAAAGCACTGTGGAAACTAGAGCTATTGAACCTATCAAAATCTTCCCCGTAAGCCTCTGTTAAAACTTTATGTACATCAGAAGGATCAAGACATAACAATTTTGCAACTAATTCACTTGGTTTGTCACCAAGTTTGTTATGATCAATAATATTTGGAGATCCTGTATCATTCAAGAAATTAGTTGTATACGGAGTACAAAACTCTCCTAGCGTTAATTTCTGTAGTGCATCGGACGAAGGATTAAAATTGCTGCAACCAGCAACAATATCATAATTGAGTCCCTTTCGTAAACCTAATGGTAATTCGATTAAATCTTTTAAATCTGCAAAAGTTCTGTACAGCAATGGCACCTTTGGTACTTCTTCTACAGTTGTTCCATTCTCAATTGGTCCGACATACTTAATCGAATAATCCTGTTCAAGTCCTCTTTTTTCAATAACTTCAGCCGGTATCTCAAAAATCTCCCAATTAGGAGAATCACCAACTGCTTCTTTCCATTGTTTCAATGTCCACCTTTTGTCTCCCATGATTTAATTCTCCTATGAATTTATTCAAAATGCAAAATTAATACATTTATTAAAACTTTAATTTAGTTGGTATATTGAGATTTACATCATGATTAGTAGTAGCATGTAAGTCCCTGTGGCAAGGAGTTTCGTAATTAAGAGCTGCACAAATCTCATCAGGAATTGACGACATTGCTAAAGCAATGTCACGCTTCACTGCTTGGATCTGTGTCTTAAGTCTAGTTTTCTCGTCTACAAGCGCATCAACTTTATGGATAGCGCATGCTATTTCATAAATATTGTGGTCTTTATATACTTCTATGACCTTGTCATATTCACGTCGATCTGGACAACCACAGCAAACCATACGTTCACTAGGGCTGCACTTTTCACATGGATTGTCTGGCAGTGTTTTTTTTTTAAAGCTTTAAATCTTCATTATCAAAAGAATATTCTCTCTTCTCTATTACTTTCATAATATACCTTCTTTCTGTCTATAATTTCATTTCTCTTGTGCCTAATTAAGCTTACTAGTTGCAATATTCGTCACATTCATATTAGAATTCCATTTTACTTGGAGTTTCTTCGTTTTTCTTTGAATGCAACTTCTTAAATGTTTCGACTACACTACGATGAGTCAAACCATATGTATACCTCTCATTTTCCGGAATTGAATCATATATCTTTTGATCATTATCAGACCAATCATCACGCTCTTCTGGATCAAAAACCTTTCCTGTTTAACGTTGAACAGCTGAAAGTTGTAGATTACTTATAGGAATACAACGTCCACAGTTACAGCAAGTAAGCATATCATTACAGTCTGTAGTTCTCTTATAATATGCAAACTCTAAACTGCCACATGTGCAAGCATCCTGCTGCTCAAATTCAAGGAAGTGTGGTTTCCCGTCAGCACCAACGTACGAATCCCACAAGAAAGCTTTATCCATAAAAGTTTCATAATCTGCCCACACTCCAGTCTTTAAAGCAGCATCAGCTTCATCCTTGAAACATATATCCGATCTGTGGCAATTAATACAGCTCAGTCCAACAAATTCTGTTCCACTATCGGAAACAACTAATACATGCATAAAGAAGTGGCAACCGCAGTTACATTTACTAGAATAATGTGGTTTCAGCATTAAAATAGGACGTAAGTGTCCTGGCTTATAATATGTACACTGCACACTAGTAATCTTTAAATGTTGATTCTCATCTTTCATAACTTAATCCTCCTAAACTAATTTAATATTCTGTGGTTTATTTTGTGATCGCTGAGTCAGTTCAAAATAACCCTTGCCAGCAATAATTTTACCTTGTTTAATACACTCATCAGCTATACGTCTACCATCTTCTCTTGAAACATCAGAGTCCCCATTGTGCTTAAAAATACTGATTGTGTTGTCAAGATACTTGATAGGGATAAGTGATTCATACTCAGCATCGCTCACCCCACCAATATCATAAATGATTCCAGCATAAACATATGTTATGTGGCCAAAAGGATACATTAAACACACGTCACCACCTGGGAAAGCATCTTCAAGCATGCGTGCAAAATAATAGCAGTAGCATGCCTCAAACAAATAACGTATAGTTTCTACACTTGTATCTGTGGAGCAAGCCGGGGAACATTGAAAACGTACCCCAGCAATGAACTCTAAAATTTGTTTATTGCCACCAATAGCGACATCCCTATTTACGAACTTAGTCTTTAATTTCTGAGTTTCTGCGGTTTCATGCATTACGCAAACCTCCTCAATTGTAATCTGGAGCTGATCTTGCTGCTGATCATGACAAGTTATAATACCATTCTTACATGTGCTTTATTAATCTTGGCTCTTGCACGATTCACAGCTTCCTCAATTGTCATAGTATTAAAATCATCTTTAGCAATTTGAGCTACAGCAATAATATTCCTAATCTGCTTCGCCGTTTCTTTGCAACAGCATGACAAGCACTCTGAGATTGTCCAGTAATCCTGTACAGATTTAGCGCCATTTTTCTGAATAGCCAAAAGAGACTCGCATGGGTAACGACCTTTAGCTTTAAGCTCAGCAATCTCCTTCAAAATATCAGCATCTTCAACTGGATTGAACCTTGGATAGCCATCACCACTTGAATATACAGTCCCGTTCCACAATGGTGTGAGAGATGCATTGCTGTAAATCGTTTTGCATTTAATTATCTCATCATCGTTCTCTGCATATTCATAAGTAAATGATCTTATGGCTGCAATATGTTCTTTTTTAATGCATGGAATCAATGCCTCAAGTTCATGCTCAAGACCTTCCTTTCTAGCATGCTGAAGGAAATCACATGTAAACACTTCACCTTTGCTCAAATCGCGCTTAACCCAATAATGCTCATGCTTATAATTTGTACGCGTAGTCTCACGATCTGGATCATCATCTGAACAACGCTGTTCAAAAAAGCAGGAATGCTGTTTCATACTTAATATAAAATCTTCAGATACCTCTAATTCAAGCATCACACGTTGCTCTAAATCAAACTGCATAAACCTTGCCAAATGGCAAGCACTGGCATAAAACCAAGATAAACCAAAAGTAAGCGTGTGCTTAAGCTGTGTTGAAGCAAATGTATATATTGGATAATGCCCTTCTTCGTCCATATAATCATAATCAATGCACTTCATACGATTATCACGAGTTGAATACCAAATACCATCTTCTAATGCATTTAAAACAGACTTGTCTTGAAATGTAACTAATCTCATATAATCCTCCTAGTCTACTTCTACAACTCGCAGTTTCTCTGCATCATAGCGATAATAATTGCCATGCTCTGAAATAGCCGGAGAAACAAATTCGCTATCACTTTTAACAGTTTCAGGTGCTATTAAACCAGCGTAAACAATTCCAGTATCACGTAAATAATAGTAATGGTGATAATTATTGCTATTCACTGTTAAAGTATTGGATTTATCTTCAGTAATAAGTACAAACAAATCATTATCGCTCACTGAGGCACAAGACTCAGATGAATTAGCTTCATTATCATCATCACAACCAATTACTGTCAAACCAAGTAATGCAATACTACATAATAAAATTAATTGCTTCTTCATAATTACCTCTAATCAAAAGTTCCGTTATCTTTAACTCTCTGCATATTTCTAGCTAGCTTAACATTTTTAGCTTTTTGTAGATCTTCATCTGATATTCCAAATATATCCTGCAAAGAATCCAAACATATCAGAACATCTCCCATCTCTTGAAGTAAATTAAAATAGTCTACTTTGTCCCTGTAAGCTTTTGCAACCTCTTTTGACAACTCTGCAAGTTCTTCCATAATAATAACAAGTGTTTTTCTACCTCTAACATTTGGAGCGGCACTTGTATTATCAATCATATAATGAATGTCATGCTTTTCAGTCATACGATTGCAATCTGAAGATATTTTGCCAAAACCTTCAATAAATTCATTTCTTTCCATCTTTTAATGCCTCCTTATAATAATATATTGGTAAAGCTATCTGTTTGGAGTTCTGGTTATCCCAAACTAAAAATTGTAGTAAATACCCAGAAAACAAAAAAGTGTTGAAGATTTTCTCTTCAACACTTTTAATTAACCTCACGCTATAAAAATACAATACAAACCGTTATCGTTAACTCAAAAACTGAGAATTTAAGACTATACAAAAATTAGTAATCATCAGCACTTAAGTTTTCATCGCTGGCATCATAATACTCTCCATCATACCCCTTAGCCATTAATTTCTTATAGCAGTTATAGCATACTAAACGATAAGCTATACCATGGCAGTCTTTCGTAAACAGCATATCACTACGCGCTATTTTCTTATTACAACATTGGCAGGTTCTTATATCATTTTCAAACATCTTTATTGCTCCATTTACACTAAAGTTAAAGTACACTGTGCTGTTTCTTAAATCTTAAGTTTTCGTGGTTCACTTACCTCTTTTAAATCGTCACATCTGAACCAGTGTAAGCCATCTGTCAGACTTCTACAGAAAACCTGTTCCTTATAATCATAAAGTAAGAACTGATTTGACATAATACCTGTTGCCTGCGCAGCATTCATTACTGAGTTAGAAAAAGCAATATGAGGCTTTTTATCAATTGCAACAAATCCGAATCTTACACCATTGTAATTCACTGTATCTAAACGATTAAGGACTTTCAACTGTGCCCATGGCAGCTCAGAGACCATATCATATAACTCATCTTCTAAAGAGTAGAATCCATTCCTGTCAAGCCATTGACAAAAAGTTCTGTAAATAGCATTTGCATCTTTCTCAGAAACAAAAACATTCAGATCAACATCCAGAAAATTAGTATCTACTATACTCTGTACAATTTTAACAACATCCTGCATTTTAATTACAGTCCAGGCAAACGAAAATTCATAATCCTGATATGTAATAATGCGATGTTCGCCAATTAGACTAACTTCTTTAAGATACCAGTATTCCTGATTCTCTAAAGCATCCGGGACCTTGCCAGAAGAATACAAATCATTTGGTAACATTAAATTGTCATCATTTGGTTCGACTTCTAATTTATAAACAGTGATTGGTTCTCCAACTGCTGGTAAGCATTCAGTAGCCTGAATACACCTTGCTATACTTGAAGAAAAGCAGATACGTGGTGTTTTTGCATCTTCTCCCAGAATTGCAGCGCACGATTCAGGCACTTTAGGTATAAAAAGCTTTTCAATCTCTTGTAAACCAAATGAAACATGATATAATGTCATAGTAATTACCTCTTCAATTTAAATCACATTTAGTAGTAATACAGGTACTTGCATCACACAGTTCTTTGCCTATGCCTTACCTTCTCTAATCTCGTTAATGCTAAAGCCTGCAATCTCACATGCCCCGGAATGAGTTGGTGTATATTTTGCACCTGCAATACTTGGATACATAAACTCAATCATCAGAAAGTTTGCAGCGTCTGCAAGAAATTCAGTATTACCAGTTTCTTTATATTTTTGAATACGAAGCTGCACATCTTCAAGTGCTTTCATACACTTGAAGTTCTGATAATTGTCTTTTAATGCGCCATACTTGTAAAAAGACGTTATCATTTGTTTTTTTCGTATCTCATCAAACCGATTTGAGTATTCAGTCTTTAAAATTTCATCAAAATCTTTTTCCATAAAATCCTCCTAAAAGAAATGGATGACCTAGGTCATCCATTAAACATCTAAAGGTATTGTGTTCAGCCCAAATTATCTCACAAAATGATGATAATTCATCATACAATCAATATTAAGGTTACACTTCTAATTCTTCCTCAAAAACAAATTTCATTGTTTTATAATTGGTTTTTTAATTTAGCTGCACACTCCTTACATAAGCATATAGAACTATTGGTATCCCATATTATTTTGATCATTTCAGGATCTTTCTTAGATCCTTTTCCACATTCAGCACAAGTCCCAAATCTTTCCGCTCCAACACAATTTACTAATTTTTTAATCTTCATAATATTATCACCTACTCATTGTTTTATAGAGATCATTAAATTAGAATAAAATTCTCACTACTATAATAGTATGATAAACCAAAAGTGTCAATTAATTAAAAATAATTCGTAAATAAATAATCTTATTATAATAAAGCACAATCATGGACACATCATAAGAAAGCAAAAAGGGAACTAGAAGAAAATTCCAGTTCCCTCCAGTTCCCTTTTCTAAGCAGGCATAGGCCTCTCACCAATGCACACTTGTCACCAAGTCAACCTTACGCACGCCCAAGGTGTAGATTAGCTCACCCTACTCCGTGTTAACTGCACGGCGCATGATCACTCTCGCTATTGAACGTGGATTGCCTGTCTATCTTTCAGCACTGCTTAATAATCTAAACAAATGAAGCGAGCAGACTCAAACTGCTTTTGTATCTTATGTGTACCTTACTTCTAGGAGGAATCGAACCCCTCAGTCATGCCTGACAGCGTCATGCACTTCATTTATTGTTTACGTAAGTCGCATGGTCGAAAACACGAGACCGCGTGTTTAATATTACTCTGCTCATCACAGAAACCTTTTTAAGGGAATTTAGCATTGATTACCATCAATAACCTTACGCAAATAAGCATCTAAAGATGCAATGGACCATCAAGGACTTGAACCTCAGACAATCCGGTTATGAGCCGGACGCTCTAACCATCTGAGCTAATGGTCCAAAATGTGTTTCTCTGCGATCCAGGCGGTGCGTTACTACTCGCGGTCTCCTAACATAATTGTGAGGCAAGATACTCTTCTCTACTGAATCTCTCGACTGCCTTGTACTGAAACACACAAAATGATCTTAGCAGTCATACACCTTATCTTATTTGGTTGTGAAGCCATATTTAATTGTAACTCATTAAACTATAACATTCTTTGTTTCAGCGCACATTCCATACGTGCCATTTTTAATTATAGTTAACAAGGATAATTTAACCTAATGTGTAAGGTTGTAACAAACCTATAACCGGTTACTGCGGTACCTCAACCGTACTGCACCTTACACTATCCAATTATCAAGTTAATGGAGCTGAGGGGAGTCGAACCCCTGTCCAAAAATAATACTTATTTACAAACTTTACGCTGTTAGACGCGTAGGTTTAAGCGTCTCATCTTTTCCGTCTATTCCACCACTTGGTTTCACATTTAGCCTACCAAGAAACGCACAAAGCTTGTCCTTTCGACTCACAAGATACCAGCATTATCTACTTGCTGAGTCAGCTGCAATTAGGCAGCCATCTGTAAACGTGTATTTGCGTTTAATTTTAATTTTCTTCCATTACGTAGGTTGCCAACGAGCGATTTGTAAATGTTCCTATCCCTGTCGAAACCAAAATACAGCCCCAAAAAAAGATTAACTGTGCCAATTACACATCATGAATCAAATCTAGCAATACTGATAAACGTTAAATATCACTGCTGTTCATACCTCAATTTGATTCAATACTATAAAATCATTCATTCTACACAAATGCATAAACATTCCCTTGTGCTACAGTGCCAATGCAAACTAAATGCTTCTCCTGGCCTGCAGTCATCTCCACCACCTTGAATGATGATTTCATAGTCGCATGTATCCAATGCGCGCTATCGGATACACACTTCATTCCTTCCCGTTCCCATCTTAAATGCTTGTAATCACCAGCATAATTGCAGCTTCGATTACCCCTCCCGCCTCTTTACGCTGCGGGCTGCGCCAAGCAATTAAATGTGAAAGTATGGCTACTGAAAATTCCTTATAATTATCAGCATCTCCCTTGGTCACCATACAGTTCTCAGTTGATCACTCTGATTCCATCGCACGCTATACGTTGCAATGATTATAAAATCATACGATTTGTTGATCAAACAAACCATGCACTCTCAACCCCATTAGTGCACTTGGTGATTCAACCTGATTAACAGGGCACAACTTATCATAGTAATATTAATGTTAAAAGCTTGCATTACTAGACTAAACCACTTCCGAAAACAATATGATCACAGCACACCCGGTTGCATGTGCGATCACCACAATTAACCGCAGTTCTCTAACTGCCAAGCCTATGTGGTATAAATTCATAAAGCGGAACTCTTTCCGCTGCCGGAATCCGCATTACCACAATTTGTGGTAGCAGACTCCGAACTGGGCTAGTCGGATTCGAACCAACGAATGCGGGAATCAAAATCCCGTGCCTTACCGCTTGGCGATAGCCCAATGCTATTAAGATATTTTTGAAAATTTAGCGTACTTATTTCTGTGTGGCTCCTGAGGCTCACGAATAACATGCTTTTTTACTGAAGTGAATGGATTCTTCTTTCCAGTAAAGTGCTTACAATTTGCTGAAATTTTTCCTTTCATACTTAAACCTCCAACACAATGCAACTATTCCATTGAAAGCACTTATCCAAGTGAGTGTTTTCCTCATATGTGCGATTTTTTAATCGCATTAGTGCCATTTTTTCTGGACTTCTTCACATACCAGTCAAAGACTGAGTCAGTTCACACAACCGTCTATTGCAACCCTATAAGATATTATACTTGGATAAATGGACCATGTAGGACTTGAACCTACGACCATCCGGATATGAGCCGGACGCTCTAACCAACTGAGCTAAAGGTCCATAAGTTAGCATTTCTCTGTGGACCTGGTGGCGCGTTACTGCTTACATTCTCTCAGAATAAACCGAGCGAGATACTTTTCTCTACGGATCCCTCACCTATACAAACCGAAATGCAAATGTCTAAGTATAGGCATACGCCTTATCTTAATGGTTGTAAAGCCATTACTTTAAATACTTGCACAAGCGCTCCCATAGCTGAAAGAGATTCGAACTCTAACTTGTGAGTGTCATCTGGTCGTTCCCATAACTTTTCAGCAGATTTGAACTGCATCACACCAGTGAACACTTGTGTAAATATTTAAAATACATGATTGTTTCATTGTGCTAATTGCAGAAGCAGGATTTGAACCTGCGACCTCTAGGTTATGAGCCTAGTGAGTTTCCACTTCTCCACCCCGCAATAAAATTCTCCCCCCAGGGAAGAATGTCGTTAGTGGGATTTGAACCCACACATCTGCATGATACCAGAACCTAAATCTGGCGCGTCTACCATTTCCGCCATAACGACAAAAAACGAAAGGACCAAGCCATTGCTAAAGTTTTACTCATAGTTGTGTCCTAGCCTGGAGGTAGTTATTTCTCAGAACACACGCAACTTTCAATAATAACTACCTGTCATAAAAATGACTGAACAAGGATAGTAGCTGCCCACGGCATGCCCTTGCCTGGCTTAATGTGAGTGCCCATTAGTCACCTGGCACTGTGCTAAATACTCCTTCACTGCTACCAACTCCTCCAGCAGGGCTCGAACCTGCAACAACCTGATTAACAGTCAGGTGCTCTACCTTTGAGCTATAGAAGAAGAATGGCTAGTGCAAAACTTGGGGTAGGTCTACACTAACCAATTGCTGGCAAGTTTAACTTACCATATTTGAACTTACAATGGAGGACTGAATGATAAGAAAACATTCAATCATTTACACACCTATCACTTATGCTACATGTAGTTTATACCTCACTCACAGGTGCAAGATGTACTTTTCTTGCCAATTTTTATGTACACTAAGTTATAAGTATGTAATACTTGAGATGGGATTCGAACCCATGCATACGATTTGCACTAAGCCTCAGCCTCACTGCTCTCCCACTGAGCTACTCAAGCAAAAACGCTAAATCATCAGATTTAACAATCTTTGATTTACAAAATTATATAGAAAACACAATAAGCAATTTCAGGTTCTGAATTTCCCAAAATCGCTTATTTATTATCTTCTATGTAATTACAAAATTATATAAATTTTGCTGCGTATTTATACCGGTACTGAATTTCCTGTGAACTACTCGGCAATTGAATAACCGAGCATCTGATGTGCGGTCCTTGTGGATCGTAGATTCAGGGTGCGTCCATGGCACCAATACTGCTATTAAACAGCTACTTTTATTACATATGGATCTGCTATCTTAAGTGGGTCCATTTGTTTTTCTATTCCATTCGACTGAAAGTACAGTCGCAGGATATTGAAAGCTCCGACACAGTCGGCATTCCATCTTTTGTCACCATCCGTATAAAGGCCCCGCTTGACACGGTTGGACTTTTCAGCGTTCTCTTTACAGACCTCCGACATAAGTGGACTGGTCTGGCTGGAATAAGCTTCATTCTGTTTTACAAACCGTATACCATACATCGCAAGCTTGTATTCCAGAAGGATATACAGTTTCCGGTATGGCAGTGAATGTAATTTCTGGTTTGTCACAGAACCTTTGTTATTATCTTTACGGATGTTTGTGATATCACCGATCACTACAGTATTGATACCGTTGTCATGACAATATTCAGCGATAAACCGTGTTACTTTATGCAGGTAATCGCTGATACAGTCATTTTTCTTTTTATACAGTTTCTGCACATGCTTTGACATCTTTGGATATTTCACACCGGCTTTTGTCTGCGTTTTGTACCACTGGGACTGCACACGGGCAATCTCTTTGTCAAAGTAATGGCAGACGGAAAGATATTTCCTGCCAGCAATAAAAGACTCTCCTGTGGATGGGGCATAGCAGGTCATAAGGTTATGGAGTCCGATATCAACAGACAGGTATCTTCCGTTATCAGAAAGCATAACGGCATCATTTACTTCATACACAACAACCACCGTGCAGATTCCGTTTCCCGGAGGATAGATCCGGATCTGTTTGATAACATCAGTATCCTTAAAAATCTTATTTTTAAGGTAAAGAAAGTTGTTTGTGATGTCATACTGCCCGGACATGAACTGTTTCAGCTGTTTCGACAGCGTAAGTCGTACGGTACTGTCACCTTCGGAATGAACGATGCCGTTCTGCATGTAAGTGATTGCAATATTCTCCTGTTTGAATCTTGGAGGGTTTGGATTTGCAACACCATGTGTTCTCTGCAGCTGATAAAAAGATTTCCACGCCTTATCAAGAAGTTTGCATACTTCCTGTGCAGTCTGTGATGGCAGCTGCTTATACCACAAGTCGTCCTTATGTGCTTTTTTCTGGTAGTACCAGTCAGGATATTCATCAGGTTCCGTCTTTTTGTAATGAAGTCTTTCATAATTGCAGACGTTCCAGAGCTTGGATGCTGCATAACACATATGCCCTATGATATTTGCCTGGTCTTCTGTTAATTTTACAGATGTCTTATGTGACAGCAGCATAAACATTTCTCCTTTCAGTAAGATTTGCTCTGGTGTTCAATATACCGGCGGATGTTTTCTTCCGATACAGAACCGATCGTCTCGCAATAATAGGAATGGTTCCAGAGTTCCCCTTTCCACAGTTTAGAACGCAGGTCAGGAAACTGCTCAAAAAGTTTCCGCCCTGTGATACCCTTCAAGTATTTCACAATGGTTGTCACAGACAGTTTCGGTGGTGCAGTAACAAAACAATGTACATGATCACATTCACCGCATTCAAAAAGCTGGACGGTAAATCCTTTTTCTTTTGCGATCTGCTGGATGAGTTCTTTCATATAAGATTCCACTTCGGATGTCAGGACCTTCCTGCGGTATTTGACAGACCATACCACATGGTAGTTGATGTTGCATACCGAAGTACGGTAATGTATAAGGTTTTCTTTCATACACATAGTATAGCATAAAGTGCTGATAAAAGAAACCTGATGTTCGGTTGCTTTTATCATAACGCTTTCATCTCGGCAATTAAATAACCAAGGATTCCCGCTTGGTTCCCTAAAATGACATTTTCTCAGGAGAATTTAAGTGACAATCTCCAATTTTTAGAAATGCCTTTTGAAACTCATACCAGATATCAATTTCCCAATTAAAGCACTGTTCTGACAAAAAATCACAATTTTCCTTGCCAAAATCAGTAATCCCATCCTTGATAAATGCTATTACATTATCAACATCATATAGTTCATGAATTAATTTATTTCGAAGCATGACAAGCATGGAAATATTATTTGTGCAAGGTAAACATTTTGAAACTTCTCTATAAGAAGCTATTTTTCCTGGAGAATGCTTAAATGTCATTGTTACAATAGATACTTCATACAAATAAGTGATAAAAGAAATGAGTGCACTAATGCAAGTGCACTCATTTAAATCCTGTTGTATTTGTTTAAAAATAATATTCCATTTTGTAACCATCTCAAAAGTTACTGGTTGCCTAGTTGGCATCCTGCCAAGCCCCCTCTCTGAACATGCATGTATATGGTGTTTTAAACAGTCCATCCATTTCATGAATATCATGTTTCACCCGAATTGAAAGGTACGTTGTAAAATCTTCATCCTCATAGCATGCTCGTAATCGCTCTGTATCAAATGGCTTATCTGTTACAACTACGACATCTGGGCAAACTTCTCTGGTCTCAAAATTAGTAGGGTTTAGAGTCCAAAGTTCTTTAGCACCTTGCTTTGTCAACTCTTCAGCATAAATATCTCTGATATCCTGCTTTGTTACTTCTCTCTTACCATTCCAGAACATAAAATCACCTCCATCAAATTACATTATATCACACTATTATATACACCAATCTTGTTGTAATTACAATTCTGAATTTCTAGAAAATTGCAAATACTAACCTAATTAAGTGTATCTCTAAAATTATTCTCTTGCATACTGTAATAAGAATCTTTGCCAATAATTAAAAAATCAAGCAGTGGAATTTCTAAAACATTGCCAAGAATTTTTAATCTTATTGCAGTTTTAAAGTCAGCTCTCGAAGGTGATGTATCACCACTGGTATGATTATGCAATAATATTATTGAAGATGCACCTGTAAGTAGAGCACGAATAAAAATACCTCTCATTGAAACCAAGCAGAAATTAACAGAACCTCTTGATAATTCAAAAATACCAAGTGGATGCATAGCATTATCAAAAGTAAGTAAATAAGTAAACTCGTCAGCCAATGTATCTGTATGAAAAAGATCACGCACTATTGTTGTAACCATGGATGGTGTATTAAAATTCGCATCCGGAATGTTAAAATTCTTAACTTTAAAAAGAGTTGGAATATCATCTTTAAGTTTAATGTCATAAAGTTGTAAAATCATTTAAGCCTCCATTTCTGCAAATAATGCAAAAATGAAGCTCGATTACTATGCATGCTCCTGTTCATATTTTAAATCTTGTCTTTGCTTTGCATATAACATTCTAGTCAAATCTTTATTCTGTGATTTCATATGGCAACCAATTAAATACTTGCTACTATTAATTGGTGTCCAGCGCACAATTGAAGCGTCGATAGTATACAGTTTAGGATCTGATTGCTTAGTTAAAGAATACCTAAACTGCAAATGAATTGGAGTATACCTTGCCAAAGATAAATCATTTGGTCCCATAAGACCTACACCAGATGGTGACAAATCTCTGACAAACACATCTTGTGGAACTTGAGAATCTCCAAATGTCGCTATACCAGCGCACCCAAGCCATACTCTAAATTCAGATCTTCTATTAAAAGTAGAAACATCATCGAAACTAAAAGCAACATGGCATGTTCCGAGATTAGGTAAATTCATTTTTACAATAGTAACATTAACCCATATGTATGGCTTGAAATCATATAGGATAGTTAAATTACAAGTTGCCGTACTATTTGCAAATATAATCACGTTTTCATCATCTTTAATTAAATGCATGGCACAAAAAGATGGTGCACGTTTACCCTTAAAAGAGGACTGTAAAAAATCAATATCTTCTTGACACATTGGTACAATTTCAGACTGCAAGGTAACACTCGCAGTCTCATTTGAAGCTGTAATGGTTGCAATTGTGCTTTTCACAATATCATTTAATAACATTCACTAAATTCTCCAAAATTACAAAAATAAAGTCAATAAACCGAAAATAAAAAGAGAACTGGTTTTCCAGCTCTCTTCAAAATTCGTGTAATGGTCTGCAGTAATGTGCACTACTGCAGACCGCTTAAGGAGTCTAGCTCCAGCTAATGGCCCAAATGGGCGAAATGCAGTAAAAGCTGTAACACATTTACTGCATAAGGAATTGTTATACTAGGACACGACAATGCCCTGAATGGTATGCATAGATTTGACCCCATGCATACCATACAAAAATTAGGTGTTATGCAAACAGCAATCAATCACAAGTGCTTGATTGTAAGAAGAATAACTACAAGGAATACAACCTTGTTTATCATGACAATTTTATATAACACCGTCATTTAGATATTTTGGTTTTGCATTTTTGCTTGTACGCTATACTGACACTGTATTAAAGATTTTTGAGGACTCCAATAACCCCAGCCGGTGTAAAACCTGTAAAATGTACAAACACAAGTATTAACAGTATTATGATCACAATTTTCAATATGGTATGTGTCACCTTCTTGAAAACAAAAATACCAGCCAAAATTAAAATGACATACTTAATATTGGCCATAATGAAGCCAATTATTGAATTTAGCATACTTTTCCTCCAAACAACATTTTTAAATTTTCATCGTATAATTTTATCAATTTGGTAAATTTATCAGATTTACCTGAAAGACAATTTTTAGTCATCTTTGCCCATTCTCTAAGCTGTGACATTTGATAGCCACTTTTAGCATCATAAACGCTAAAATATCCGTGAGTGCTATATAAGTCGAGTGCTGCGAAAAAATTTCTACACCACTGAATTTCATTAGTAGTCCACAACATACCAATTCTGTTGAGCTTTATGCTATGCTGCAAAATCATCTTTCTTGTTATTTCTGGTTTTTCATTTGCATATCTAAAGTTATTACGCTGTCTTTTAATCCAGGCACCAAGACGGTACCCATCTTCGCAAACAAACTTAGCTGGTACATTAAGATGCTGATGTAAATGCCAAAAAACCTCTGCATGCTCAAAACCTGTAAGCCATGAATCTTCATGCTTATTAAGTGGAATACCAAGACTTAAAAACGTTATACGTTGTGAATCTGACAGCTCTCTTTGACCTGGATTACGAAGACAATTTCTTGCATAAGAGACCCAAACACCGAGCCGAAATCCGTCTGCACAACAGTATTCAAATGGCACATCATAATTACCTGTAGACATTATGTACTCAGCAGCATGCTTGCAGCCAGTCTCCCATGAACGTTCAGATTTACGATGTAAGACACCTAATCTGGTCAGTTGGGCTATCTCTGAATCTGTTAATTGTCCTAATTTGTAAGCATGCCGTTTTCTCGAAATCCATTGTCCAAGATTATAACCATCATCTGCGACATACTTACAATTGCAAAGCAAATCACCATGAGCAGCAATATAATCTTCGCAATGCTTAACCCCTCTATCCCAATCGTCAATGCGTTTCATTAAATGCCTCCAATTATTTCTGTAAATGGTGTAATATATTTGTAGAACCCTTATCCCATATCATATTCAATTGATCTAGCAGTTGAATCTTACGAGCAGATAGTATATCATTGCAATATTCTTCACGACGACGTTTCAGCCATTCTCCAAGTGGAAACCCACTCTTTGTCTGATAAGAATCAGAAACGCAAAGGTTGTGACATAATGCAAAATACTTTTTCGCTATGTTATAGCCCTGAGTCCAACGTAAAACACGTAAATCACATGTTATTTCCTGAATACCAAGATTTTGATCTACAAGATTCTGTATTTCCTGTTTTACGCTAGAAGCAGTAACTTCATTGTTTTCCATTGTCCTGTTGTCATGACTTGATACACTAAGTGCCTTTGATTGTTTATCCAACTTGCCAGTGGAAACTTTTCTACCCCAATCTGGATCAATTTCATAAAAGACCTTACGTTTCTGAGGATCCGTACATGCAAGCCAATTATGATAAAACCAATTGCCAGTATGAAAACCGTCATCTGGATCATCGTAATTAGAAGTGATTCGTGTGTTGCCAAAACGCTCATAATATTTTTGAACATGAGCAAAGCCAATATCCCACTGATACTTTCTTATGTCCCAAACAAAACCAATTGAGTTAAGCTGATCAATATCATTCTGTGTTAGAAATGATGTTCTCTTTCCTTTAAGGGTAGCTCTTGCTCGATGAACATAATCTCCAAGTTTATAACCATCAGAGCAAACATAACGTTGTGAAACACACAAATTACCATGCTCAGCTTTATAATCCTTTAAATGTTGAAAGGCTTTTTGAAAAACCTTATCATGTCTTGCCAGAATATGAACAGGTTTTTTGACATTCTCATCTTCAATATTCTGTCTTAACAAATCTGAAGATTTATTCTCTTCCATTTGATCAGATCCAGTCAGCTGGCATGCATTTGAATTCATTGATTCGATTTCGTTCTGCTTTTTTATCAAATTACTTAAGTGAGACAAGCAGCTGTTCCAACCATTGACGTAATTCATCTGTGCAATATTGTCAGGATTTAAGTCACCATTATTATCTGCCTGTTCTATGGTGCTTTTTAAATCAGACAATGAAACGCATGGACATTCATCAAAGATGAAAGATGAATCTGAGGAAACTAATGTTTTTCCTACTAAACTGCAATGCACAAACTTCTTAGCGTCACTAATAACAACAGAAGCACAAGGGCAATTCATACAAGTGTTCGGCCTCTCAGAACACAATAAAATAAATGTATTATTCATAAAATCCTCCAATTAAATAAGTTGTATTACAATTTTATATCTATCTCAACTACGTAAATTGGTTCTGACAAATGTCGAAACCTGTAGAGAAGATTCAAAATTCCAACTGACTGACAGTTTTTACATTTACATTTATTTTTAAATGTGCTACTGTTATAAATAAGAAAAATTTAAGGAGGAGTTCATGGAGACCAATTTACAGACAAAAACCATCCAGGCATGGATTTATGCTATTAAAAACAATGAAGTGCTTTTCAATCATCCATTACAAAGAAGAGAGGGTCAATGGAATGCACAACAACAGGCAAAATTCATTAGACTATTGTTAAAGAGAATTCCGCTGACGTTTACCTATGCGGAAAGAATTAAAGGTAATGATTCTTTACTTGATGGAATTCAAAGATTCTCAACGCTCAGAGATTTTATAGCTGATGAATTTGCACTTGCATCAGACACAAAACCAGTTATAGTCAAAGGGCAAAAGAAAGAACTTGCTGGAAAGAAGTTCTCCGAATTAGATGAACCAACTCAGCAAACTCTACTGAATGAAGAAATTCATGTAATGGAGTTAGTAGATGCATCTGAAGAGGATATACTGGATCTGTTTGAAGGATTAAACTCTGGAAAATCATTAAATGCGAAGCAAATGCGAACAGTTTATGAAAATAAAGAATTACGTGAAACTGTCAGACAATTAGCTGAACATGAATTTATTAAGATTAATACAACATTGGCACAAAAGAAAAATGCAACCGATCGTGATATCATAAGACAGAGTTTAATGCTGATCTGTACTGATGATAAGCATGATTATACTTCATTTCGGAAACAGGATATTGATGCATTCCTGCTTAACATCACTACAGAACAACAAAATAAACTAAAAGAGGTTGACAAGATTTTAAGCCTTCTTGACAAAAAATTTAACGAAACTAAATTGCGCATACCGGCAACGTCATTACCTGTTATAATTATGATGGCTAAACCTTTCATGAATAATACTGAGAAATTTGAAAAATATTGCGTTGTACTTTCTAGCTTCTCTGATACATACAAAAATAATAAGAAGTATAGAGCATTCGGAGGATCCGGAACTACTGATGCAAAAATAATAAAGAAAAGAATTGCATACTGGAAAGATCTTGTAAAAGATATTTAATAAAAAGCCTGCACTGACTGCAGGCTTTTACACACCCAAGACTATAAATTCATCTTATCTGGCAAGTCTCGGAATCGTGGATCAACATATGCTGAGACATCACTATAGCACACCATAGTCACAAGTGTTATGAGCTCATTTTCGTATTGGTTATAAAAACCAGAAATTGAACTTTGTTCAATAGTCCAAAATTTATGCACTAATGTAGATCTAAGTGAAAATAACTTAGCGATTATCTCTGTGTCGCTGTATACAGAAATAGCAGATTTTCGATTAGCTGTCTTACCTGTATTATTAACTGAAATAACTTCAAGAAACTCATACAACCAAATAAGGAAAAGTACCAAAGAAGTGATACTTTTCCTTATCTGCCAATTATGCAATTGCTCTATTATCATTGCTTGAGCATTCTTAATTTCCTTACATGATAAACTATACTTTTCACCCAATCAAACCACCATCCTTTGTATAAACTAAATGACATTTAGATTTATAATCTTCAAAAACCTGCTGATCTGATGGCTCTTTACCATAGATAGCATATATCATTATGTAAACACTAGCAGCAACCGCGTCATCATCATCGTCATAAGCTGGCGCAAAAAATTGCATTAATGGTGCCCAAATTCTCTTAAAATCCTGATCTGCATAAGTAGCACTTTTCTTCACAGCAAGCACACAATCATTAGAGTCTGTATGATCTGCAGAATATAAATCATCAAAAGAAACCCATAACTCGTCAACATCAAATTTTTGTAAGATCTGAATCAGTTTATCCTTATCAGCCATAGCCTCACCTCCAAATAAATAATAACACAATGAGTTAACAAAATGCAACAAAGTCTCTAAACACAAAGAGAACGTGATGTATTCCCAAATAGCTGCTGTAACCTGCAAAGAAATAACCATGTCATACTAAAAAGTATGAAAAGTATACCAAGCATGATTGTAGGTTTGCTAAAATACTCATAAAGAACAGAGCTACCATTTACAATGAAATGAAACAAAATTGGCAGTGCCAGATTAAAATCACTGTGTACATAAATATACCCAAGAATCAATCCAAGAATAAAAGCATAAGTACTCTGAATTACATTAAAGTGAGCCAGTGCAAACAATAGACTTGAAACTATAATTCCGAATAGTCTTCTATTGGCATACAATACCTTACAGATGCAAAATCTAAACACCAGCTCTTCAGTAACAGGTGCTACAACTGCAGAAACCAGAAAAACTAAAAAATGATTATCGCATATTAAAGCATTCATTAATGAGTTGTAAAAAGAAGATGATGCCGAATTAGGCAATTGATTAACAATTACAGAAATTATGGCATTAAGTACTAAAGCTAGTGTTGAAACTACAAGAAAGCTTTTAATTGACGGCTTTTGAACTACTGCCAAATGCTGCCTTAATTGAAACACGATTATTGGAATGCATGCTATGCAATCAGCAATAAGCATTGCTGGCAAGCAGGCTTGTGCAATCAGCTTAAGATAAGCAAGTGATACAGCACCTGAATTGTAAAATGTGTCTGATACTGCATTTAACCAAGTAGTATCAAACCATAATCGTAAAAGCAGGTAAGATCCAGTAACAATACACTGAACAACCAAGAAATAAATTGCAAAACCAAAACTTTTTAATAGCCTCATAAATTCACCGCTCACTCTTTAACAAGATCTTTAATATTTCCAGTATAAACTTTTGCCGTACCATCCTGATTGAACTCTTGAGTAAGAGAAAGCCCACAGTTTGTTATGTGATCCTGAATCCATAAAGTTTTATCATCTACCTTAACAAACTCAGTGAAATAGCAAAAACTACTTCCTTCATCGATTGTACCAGATTTTAATGGTAAAAAGATTGTATCACCACCATAACGATATGAACTTTTATCATTGAAAAAAGCAGCGCCAGCATTAACGGTGTCAGGTATTTCACAGCCACCAAGTAAAACACCAAAGATAAAACTACAGCTAAAAATGATTAATAGTGTTATTGTCTTTTTCATATATCTATCCTTTCTTATAATGTTTAAGCATCTGAAGCTTGTCATGCATGACAAAATACAATGTAGTCGCCGTCACAATCACGTTTCCAATCCTGATAAGGACAATCTCCAGACTTGGTACAATAAGTATCCCAATCGCCATCACAATCTCGTCTTGCATCTGCAAAAGAACATTCAGTAGATTTGTAATCATTTACTTCTAAATCGCTATCTCCCATTATCTGTCTCCTTTTTCGTTAATGCATCAAGCAATGCCTGAAAATCTTCCTTTGAAAATTTTGGATTTCCATTGAATCCCTGCCCATATTTGACATCTTTCACAAGTATTGCCTTTATCAAAAGTGCATTGAAACGATTATTTATAACTGTAAGAAGCTTATCATTTTCATAAATACCATAATCGCACACAACTGGTCTAACTGAAATCTTAAGAGCATCAGTAGCCTTGGTTTCACTGGAGGATAAATCATCTTCTGTAAGCATGCATTTATTAGACATATAAATCATCTCCTTTATAATAGTTTACTTTAAAAACTGAAGTACTAATGTGTGTTTGTAGGTCTAATGTTCTAGACTTACAAACACAGCGCCTGCTACAGTAGGACCATAACTCGGCCTGAATCTGAATGTGCAACTTTCTGTAAAATAGAATTCTCCAATGTTTCAGAAAGGTCACTAAAATCTTCAGATCCTGGCTCAACAGCCGCAAAGATGACACTATTAAAAATAGTGTCACCTGATGACAATTTCACTGTAGGAATTAAACAGCCACTTTTGCAAAGAGCCTCATCATCACAAATAATTGCAAGCTGTTGGCCATCAAGTTGTGTATACACAACAGTAATACAATCGCAATGCATTGCTTTATAATAATCACGAAGCTCATTTACTTCAACTTTTCTAATCTGGTTCTCCTCTGTATCAAGTAACAAACCTTTCATTAATCTTTCTCCTTTAAATAAATCTTATCTTTATCAATAAGGACAATATAATCTTTAAAGTCAAGCTCATTCATGTCCATATTATTTTTCAAAATTACCATTGGCATAGAGCCTACTTTCATCTCCAGACTTTTCAATAGCCTCAGACTCAAGACGTTTATGCCCATTATTCTGTTTAGGAACAAAAAGAGCTAAAATCAACAAAATCAAACCAATAATTAATAAGAATGCGCTAATGGCACGAGCAACTGCACCAACTTCACTATAATCGTCACTGGAAGCAAGCCCAACCAGTATCCCGAAAATAATAAATACAAGACCTAGAATTACCAAAATTGCTGTTTGCATGATAAAACTCCTTAATGATGGTAATGACTTTTGTATCATTACCATCCAAACAAATTATCAATGTTTAACTGTGTGTGCTGCTGTCTGCTTACCCTTGGCATCCTGCTTAGATGTAGTCAACTTTGATGATCTGGTAAGCTTAACTGATGCAGTAGTTCGAATACATTCAATCATATAAAATCTCCTTTCCTGACCTTTACAAATTCAAAATTTGTGTTAAACGGACTGCAAGAGGTCATAGTTATAAAAATAATTCAATTTATCCTTGAGCGCAAAGTAATCCCTGGTTTCATTAGAGTAATAATCTTATCACTTATTGCACACGTTAAAGATGAAAATATGCGTATCGAAAACAAAAGAGATCTATAAAATTTACATGATTCTAATCTTGACTTGACCCATTAGTGAATAGCACAGCAATTAGAGCAGCTAAAAACAGCCAAGGTAAAATCAAGACTGTCAAAATTATGCTGATAATATCGATAACTTTATTCAAGACTTTAGCTTTTGCATAGCAGCTCCTTAAACATTAATTGTCTTTGGTGTATCTGCTTCCGATTTTCTGTAATTGGATAACCACTGCTCAACCATAGCAATAATCACAGCACTGTTATACCTAGCAGGATCTTTAGAAAAAGCATTCCAATCATGCATCATTGCTATCCATTCATCTCTTGTCAATTCTGTTTTCAGGTAACTTTCAACAATTCCTTTTTGAACAGGTAAAATTTCTGCTTTCTCCTCTACAAACTTTCTACTTTCTCTCACTAAAGCATTTAAGAAAGAGACTGCTTTTTCTATACTGGTATTCAGCACCATATCATTGACTTGACCTGAAATAAATGGATAAGCAGACTTTTCATCCTTGTAGCACTCGTGTAACAGATCATGCAGTATCACACAAAGTGTATCCTCAATTTTCGGTGTACTGCCATACTGTAAATGCCCTAATGTATAAAGCAAGTCTGTATCAATTGTTAAGCCTGCAAACCCAGCCCTGCCATCCTTATCAAGAACGATTGGGTAAATATCCCCTGCCTGAAACTTCATATAAGGATCCGTAAAAATAAAATAATTAACAGCATCAGGTGAATTCTCGTTAAAATATCCATGCTGTAGCAAATTGCCTTTTGGGATAAGAGCAACAGAATCAACTAAAAGTTCATCATCATATTCTGGTAATTTGGTAACTTCCACTTCCTGACCAGCTCTCCAGTTGCCTGCATAATCTGATAAAAATATAAATTCCATATTAAATCTCCTCCACTTCAAAACCATTCTTGCGTAACCAAGCAGCCACTAAAGATCTATGACAAGTAGCTTGATCCTTCTCATAGCACACCATTACTGGCGATCTTCCTGCATCTGCCATAAGAAGTAGCTGATGACCAACAAAAGAAGGATCTAGCTTTGCAAGAACTTCAGCATTATAATGCTCACTAAATGCTGGGAACTTTCCATCGTTCTTGAACTGCACAAAGAAATCATAATGTGGTGCAAGACTACTAAAACATTTGCCTGCCCATCCCTCTGGTGGTTTTGCACAAATTGCAATCGGAGTAAACTTTGCTTTGTCAAAATCTCTACTATTCAATTTTCCAAAATATGTTGTATAGATCATAATATCCTCCATCTAATGCATAAACAATACAATATCATTTGTTGCCAGCAGGTAGACAATAAACATCAATTATTTTCTGAAGTTTATTATTGAGATCCTGACAACTACTGTATAAAGTCATCATTTGCAAAGCTTTCGTACTGCCATATTTTCTTTTCAGATCAGAATACATTCCAAGAACAAATGATGTACTAACATCTTCAACATTCTCAGGAAACTCAGCAACAACTCTTTGATCGTCATTTGTTAATTTGTCTAGCACCTGTGCCCTAAAAACTTTTTCGCCGAATAAAGTACCAGTCAAAAACTTTACAGAAACAGGAATTTCTAAAGTTATTTTTAAATCCGTCATGCAACCTCCTACATTTTCCCTGGAGCATCTGTTTTATGAATAGACTTTGTATTCACATGCTTTAGAACAGTAGACGCTGGAATGCTCCCAGTATGCATTTCGGCAGCGTCTGTACCTGAAGTACCTACTGCTTTAATTGTCATAACACGCGTCCATAAAAACCCAAGAACTGTTACAATGGCATCATCTATTGGACCTGGAAATAGATCAACAGGTGACAAATCATAAACAATGATAGCAATGATCACTAAAACTTTTTTCACATAATCACCTTCCATCCTTTTGCAGCATTCGTTCTCTAACTGTTAAATAAGAAACATGTTGTTTTGCCAAAATAGAGCTTTCTTTCACACTGAGATCTGAAAACTGATTCGGTATCACAAAACTTTTACCTGAACTTGCATCGTTAAAGCTATATTTTCTATGCTTAATAGTAGGTGCATTAATACTAACTTTATTAGCAATTGGAACTTTTTTACTGACTTTTAAAGATGCTTCTTTCTTTAATGCTGCTGCATAGCAGCGGAACCAATCATCTGATGGAATATCAGTCGTTTCAAGTTTACAGATACATTGAGACCTTGAAAGTTTCTTTGTTGTAATTAACTTATTTTGCTCAAGTTTTTGAATTAAAGGAGCTACATAAGCATGATAACTATGTAGCTGTGAATTCAAAAACTTGAAACTATAATAATGCCAATAATCATTGTATGGTTTACCTTTGGACAGAAGATAAATCATTGCATCTAAATCATCTTGTAAATTTCGTTTCATAAAATCTCCATAACTGAGTATTGTTTAAAATCTTTTTATAGTAAAAAAATGCAAAAAGTGATTGCCAACAGGCAAAAACAAACACAATGAAAGCAACAAAGCGATAATTATATCAAGTACAATCTCAGATCCTTTAAATAGGAAATGAATTGTCACAAATAAAAGCATCGTGCTTATCAAAACGAAAAATACAGCAAGCATTTCATAACCTCATATTACACAGATAAAATCACAACAGTATTCTCATCCGGAATTGTAAAAACTAAAATATGATGCTTATGCTGAATATAATATGATTTAAAATCAAAGTCAGAAGAAGCCTGCACGTGATCTATTACATAGATAGTATCTGGATTCTCAGACATTGCCAAGGCGGCAGACAAATCATGTCTCCTATCAATCCTTCGTTTTACAAAACCAACAATTGCGCATATAATGCATACAAGTGCAATGCACAAGAACACAAATGAAACAATATTATCAACTAATACTAAAGTCATAGTATTATCCTTTCTAGTAATCAATAACAAGCTAAAATAAAAACTGCGTGCCATGAGTAAATATTTCTTGACACGCAGTTTATTTTAGAAGCCCTGCCGCTGAAAAGCAGGAATTCGTCTTTCTAATTCAGTGCTTTTAGCAAAAGCAATCTCTTTTAGTTTTTCCTTATTATCACACGCTAATTCATAATTAGCAATTGAGCACACTGAATCAAGATCCTTAAAATCCTGCTCATTGTAATGTACAATCATTAAAGAGTGTGCATGTTCGCGTTGTCCGCTGCTAATATACCGTTTAAAAGCATCAGAAAACACTTGCTGCAGATTATCATTATTATAATCACCGCATGCAAGCAATTCTCCTGTGGTAGTATCAAGTACAGATGCTAGATCATGAACTTGTGTGCCATTAATAAACAAAATCCCATTATCCACAAAGAATGGACCTTTTTCGTGCATATCAGCTACCTCCTAACAGTGGGGTGCGCTGCAAGCATCAATGATCCTGAGACTTGCACCAGTCTCTGTAACCCAGTTATGTTTTAAACAGTATTCATAGCACTTTGAAGCTGCCGCACTTTTTACAAGTGTTGGGACACCATCAATATCAGCTAATACTGATGCAGTAGAAAATCTAATTCTATTATTTGACATTTTGAATATCTCCTTATTTGTTTTTATTAAGTGCCAGATTAGCTAAAGTGATCTCGCAAATCTCTTCCCAGCGTGATTTGAATCGAGAAGTATTAGAAATAGCCGGCTGTAATTTCAGCTGTTGAATAAGTTCCCTGAATACTTTAAGATTCATTTCTCCATCAAAATTCATCTCAGGAACATTTGGAAATTGCAAATTCTTTCCAAGATACTGCAAATCATCAGTTAATCTGATCTGTACTATAACTCCAAGTTTATTTTTCATAGAAACTGAATTATCAGCATCCATATAAAGAAATTGCTGAAGAATTTTAATCTCATCAAAACTCTCCAGCAGAATTGTTCTGTCTCTCATTTTTTTACTCCAATCTTTAAGACTCTTCTTTGACAATTACCATTTTTAATAACCTCAAGTGTATTGCCATATTTTGCAACTACTCTCCACTTATCAGCATTAAGATGTGACTTGCTGAGTATTGCACGTTCATAAGCATTTGGTTCATGTATCACTTCCATAATAACACCACCTTAAATACTGCTTAATGCAACTGACTATCTGAAATATTATTCGCAGAAATAAGTTGTATATCATCAAGCAAAGTTAGACTGTGAAAAGCAGAATCAGGATTATTCACATGAAGTCAATTAAAATCTAAAGGTCGTGACCTTTGATCAAATTGCCTTGTGCAGAAATACCTTCTATACACATGTAAGAAATTGTATCCTGCGATTCATGCAATTTGTACCATAAATGTGTGCCAATGGTCACAACATTCACTGTACAATCTTGTCGTAGTCCATTATTTAGCATAAATTCCTCCTATTGCGTAATTATTACTAAGTTACACTATTTTATAAATCTGCTTTAAGAGACTGCACTGTTCTGGTCTTCTTAGGAATCATCTGAATAAATTCTCAAAATTTCGCTAAATAAGAAATAAATGCAAACAGAAGCTATAATAAAGCCGGCAAGCAATTTACTCTGTGGCAATGCCAAGCATTCTGCTAAAATAAATAAAATTGCAGCAACAAAAGCAGAAATTTGAATTAATGATAAAACGGCAACTGCAACAACTAGAAAATGTTTATGAATCTTCAAGAGTAAAACCTCCTCATATGTTCATTTTCATAGGAAGTTCTGTATCCTCAGGCGGTGGATCAATAAAGCAATCATCTAGTGGATCTTTTGTAGGCTGCTGTATGCATAATGGCTTGACAAGCTGAAAACTGCCAAATTTCACAGTAAGTGGCCCAACATGCTTTCTAATAAATGACAACATCACATCAATTTTAGCTCTTAAGAAATTTTCATCTTCAAAATAAGCTTTTCTTTCCAGGATAATTAACACAGTTGTTATACCTGTGTCAGGAGTATACCTATCAAGAGTTACAAATTTCAAAAATCGAGGCGGTGTTGAAGTGTAAGCATTAAATACCAGCTTGTCATATACTTTTGATAACTCTTCTTGCATTGGTGCTGGATTCTGCAGGTCACCAAATCTTAAAGACACCTGCTGGCACAAAATTGTTGTTTTACTATACGGAAGAAAATTGCCATTTCGACATATTGCGTTAAGCAAATACTTTAAAGACTCTGCGTTATTATTAAATTTGTCATAAGATAAATTTGTTCGCAAAACCGGAAGCACAAGAACTGGAAGTTCTTTAGTTTCATTTCCATCCAAACAGAATAAATTTAATAATTTTCCATTCTCAGATCTCGTTGCTGAGGTTACACAATTTTTATCAAAAAACATTGATAACTTTAAGGCACTTGATAATTTATTTAATGCTGTCTTTGATGGAAGACGTAATTTATCAATCCCCATAATTGTATAGACATCATGCATTGATGAACAGTCATCTTCTGGGTGCAAACATCTAAAGTCTGACATTTCCGATGCTGAATCAATACGATCGAGCAAAGCATGATTAAAAGTTAAGCATAGCCAGTTAGTATTTTCGCCTTTCTGTGAGAGTTTATACCATAAGTGATTACAAGCAAAGGCAAAATCATCTAGTTTCATAAATACCTCCAAAAAAAATAAGAGGGCAACATTAAGGTACTCTCTTAGCACATACTATCGGATTAAGGAATTTTAATCAATAACTCAAGCCCATGTACACAGTGGATTCTACCATTGATCGATAAATCAACAGCTGTAATCCCAACTCCATACAACTCATAATGATCATATGATTCAGGAATCTCACTAAATTGACTAAAAGTCTCATAGGTCAGCTCAGGCGTAGCCTTATTACAGATTGAAACTGCGCAAGTCTGATCGCACAAACTACGAAGCTGACCTAGTGTTAATACAGCTTTTTCTGTGTCTGCAGAATGCCTACTTGCAAACTCAGCAAAACGTTGATGACACTCAGAAATTCCACTATCATCAGAATCCCCTTTAAGATGGCATTCACCAAGAATCTTACGGCAATTAGCGCAGGATAATAAATGAGTGTCATTAAACAAAAGCTTATTTTTATCAGCGTTATCATTTAACCCAATGATGGTATCCATCACTCTCTCAAAATCGGGTGCAGATAAATTGTTTATCTGCGCTGTTAATGCTTGTTTCATAACATCTAGATTTGTCATAAGTACCTCCAATCAGCTGTTATAATATGAGATAACAAAATATTATAACATAATAAAAGCTAAAGCAGATAATACCTTTTGCGATATCATCTGCTAGTTAAAATTTATTTATTCTCATCCAGAACAAAGCAAGTTGTTGCTCTAAAATCCGTGGATCCTCGTCAGGAAAAGTATTTAATAATGCTTTACGTACAAAAGCGCGATCTTTATGCAAATGCTTTTGTTCACTAAAGAATTCTCGTTTATCAGCTGATATTTGCACACACTTTTTATAAACCTTTGGATTCCTCTGTAGCAAATCTTTAGCACAAGGTTCACAAAAATAATAAACACCAGCTGTGTCTTCATTTGAGTAGGCAATATCAGCAGCGGCATCTGGTGGATACCCAGACTCTTTCAGCAAATCGCATAAATTAACTGGATCAAATATAAGTTTCGGTGGCTCTGTTATTAACACACATTCTAAACAATCACTTGAGATGCAACCCCAACACGATGAACATTGTGCCTTAGTCAAACACGATAGCATAGAGTGCTTACTTCGGTATTGGCATTCTGTGACCCACTTCCAATCAGTTTGCAGTGTATAAGGTACAACATCAAAACTAATCATGATTTACTTTTATTGTAAAATTTGTAGAAGGGATCCTATCATGTGTCACAAGCACAACCACATTATCAAAACACTGAATTGTCATCTCGGGACATTCATCACTATTAACCATAATATTTGAGTTGGCAGTAACCCCAGGAATAGCAATAGCCTGCATATAATCTGAGCCTGAAGATCTCCAATAATTCTTTGAGATAATGTATGTATTCAAACAATCGTTCATGGAATCGAGCTGTTCTGCATTAACCATGTTTGAAGAAAATGACTGCTTAAACAAAAAAGCACACCGAAATACAATTACAATTAATAAAGCAGTAATCAAAATAATTATTCCCAATTTTTTATTTACTCTCAATTTCTTAACTTTACTCATACCAGTTCCACTCCAATCATTTTGCAAGCCATACTAAACTCAGGCGAAGAAGCAAATCTTATTGTTGGCTTCTTCTGTGTTCTCACCTTGGTGACAGTTGAATAATCAAATAATCGTAACTTAATTAAAGCTTGATATTTTTCGCCAATTCCCTTTACTTTTTGCGTAAGAATTGGATAGACACGTTCAACATCACCTAATGTTCGTAAACCGTTAGATAGCAATGCTTTGCATACTATTGGTTCAGGAAATGCCTGCTGCGTTGGAATACACTTGTAATTCATTTCCTTACGTAAAAAATCGGTTTTAAGTAACTGTAGTCCCCTTGCATGGCCATACTGAATCAATACTCTAGCATTCTGTGATCTTAATACTTTCTTGCAGCGTGCTAAAGCCCTTGACACAGTTGCTTTGCAAACACCAACTTTTCTGGCAATCTCATCGACTGTGTAACCACATGTAAAATAAAGAAGCAGGATTTTTTCATCCTGCTTCTCCAAATTTGACATTGCTAAAACAATGCCAGCTAATAAATCATCTTTCTTGGCCTGAGTTTCCACTTCAAGAAAATCAAGCAAATTAAAAGGCCATATTTTCATAATAACAATCTCCATTTCTCACAATTTAACTGTACTGAACTTCAAGATGATGAGGTTCAGTAACAGCAGTATCAATGTTTCCATATACCTCATGGATACTGACTCCTGCTTCTTTCGGAGTTGTTCCATCATTTTCATAAACAGAAACGTCTTCTGTAGTATCGAAAAGTCCTGCAGTCACCATGAGCAAATGCAACCTAGCAGCCTACTTTTTAGACATCGTACATACATCTACATACGATTCAGGCTTTCCCTCAATTATGCCATTTCCTGGATATGCATACATACATGACGTACAAAATCCTCCCATGGGACAAGTCTTGCTTGCCTCTCTGCAAGTTTTATATTTGTTATAATCTTTAAATTTTGCCATTTTAATTTTCCTCTCTTTCTTTTCTTTTTGTTTTTTACTTACCCGTGAATTTGTTTGTATATAGCATGAAATAAGTACACCAACCAACATAAGCCACCCTAATAGAGCACAAGTTACAATTATACAATTTGTTCTTACTGAGGTATTAAAAAATACAATTATTAGTGGTAAGCATTCAGTTAAAATAATAAGAAATATTAACGCATAATACCGTTTCTTCATTTTTTCAATATCCTTTCACATAGTTATCTCTGTGAATTTCAAAATGTTTCTGCCTTTTGGTTACATATTTATTTTCCGTTCTACTCTGCAATAATCTCAAGAATTTCATCCTTTGTTTTGCTGCATGTATATTTTACTATTGCGCTTCACGTCTTCCTAAAGAATGCTTAGTTTCAAGACCATTCACGATTTAATTCTTTAGACAATTTATCAATCATTTGCATATCAATTTTATATGCATTATTGTTATTTTTCTTCGATAACATGTCTCTTAACTCACTTGCTATTTCTCTTCTTCCTTTTAAGTATGCCTTTTGAATTTCATCGTTTACTATCTTATTTAAATCCAACATATTTGCCTTCCTATCTTCTAAATGAGATGCGAATTTCTTTACAGTTGAATTAATTTATTTTCAACCATATCAGTTCATTATAAAAATCTAATTATCTTGGCAACAGCGGTCAATATAGTGACCCTGTTTTCAATATTATGTTCTCTTTCAAAATTCATACATTTTTCAATAGCAGAATCAAATTCTTTTCTAGTTTCTTCATTATTAGTTCTGATTACAGTAGCACCAGCATAACGGCATTCTTCTTTTAAAGAATCCCATTCCTGTTTTTCAGCAATGGTCAATCCATAATGTGACGCCTCACATTGTAAAATTTCTTCCCTATCCTCAGATAGCTTGTCACAAGTCTCACGTTTAAAATATATAATCTCTTTCATCTTTTCTCCTATATTCTAAAGAAATGCAAATTTCATATACACCAATATTCTTCTCCATCCATTGCTCGTTTCACTTCATCAGTGGATAAATCGTACAAGTCGGCAACAAAATCTATTGCACTATCAATACATTGCAATGATGCAAACTTCCGTCTATCCCTTAGACAACTGATTGCCTGTTGCAAATTTCTTTCCGCAACAATTCTTGTTGTTTTCTCTCTGCATATTTTTCATAATTGCTTTTCATTTCGCTTTACCTCCGATCACAAAGAGACACGCATTTACTTACTAAATTCTGCCAATGCACACCCTGTACAGAGCATTCTGTCTGCCTTATCATTCATTTGTCTACAAGCTCTACCGTAGTAGCCGCATATACAAGGTACTTTGCATTCACTTTCATTGCTCCCTACTCGATTTTTAATGCAATTTTCTTCAAATGCTTTCTGTTTTTCGTTTGTTATAATCGGGAACATAGAATCACCTTGCCTTTCCAAAAGAAATATCCAATTACTCTGTTTCCACTAAATGATTGGCCGCTATGATTTTAGGAGAAGCCATGTTCATATAAATGACTTCTCGTACACCATGCAGATCTATAGCCATTTCTTACAATCTAACTGCACTGCAATTCAAGATGATAAAGTTCAGTAATAGCATCATAATCAATTTCTTTAAAGCCTAAACTCGTATATTTTGACAGATATTTAGATTCACAAGACAATTTGATGCTGGAAACATTAAAAAGCTTCAACAAATCAAATACATGCCTTAGAATACCTTTACTCCTGAAAGGCGTCATGATTTCAATCCAATTAACAAACAGAGATGATTGTTCTACAAAAGAGATGTAGATAATCCCGACAGTAATCCCATTAAAGTGAATACTGTAAACTGAATCATAAGGAACACCTGTGTAAAATAAATTTGAGAGATTTCCGCCTTTGCAAGTATAATCAGTATCTGCCTCTAACTCTAATGAGCATTTATTTTCAAAAGAAATATTTTTCATTGCGCTCACCTATAACCCGAAAATTAATATAAGAATACCGCCAAGAAATGCAGCAGCAGCAACTAAGCGTCCCCAGGATGCTGGTGAATCATTCAGGTCATTCAAATTCGTTGCTGACACTAATCCTAAAGCGATTAACGCAATACCAAGCAAAGTATCTGTTTTTGAAGTGTTCAAAAGCATACTTAATAACATCATTTAAATCTCCTTAATATTTAATAGGATGAATTTACAACTCTACCATGGTAAACTTGTTATACCATAAATAAGTATGATTGCTCCTGCTATGATCAAAGCAATAAGCACAACATATACAATACCAGAATATGAAATACCTATTTTTCTATCTTCAAACATTTTAGTCAGATACGCAAAACTTACACCTGCTAAAACAAGACCAAAAAAGAAACAGAATGTAGTCACAGTAGCATTGTAAGCCGCCTCCTCAATAGTCATAATCAAATCTCCTTTATCGCTGACAATTCTGACAAAAGTAAGAATTTCGTCCAGAAATCTTTTTTGTATGTAACGGACTCTTGCATACAGGACAAATCTTATGTGCATGCACTAAACACTTGTGTCTAACTGCTTCTTCAAAAGAAGAAAAACGAAATTCATGCATACTGGAGCTTAAACAAAATTCAATGAACTCACTCAAAACAGTTTTTATGTTGTTAAACAACAGCAGATACTCGTTATCATTTAAGCTATCAGCCTTTCTATCCGGAAGAATAGCACTACTGTATAAAATCTCATCTGCGTAACAATTACCAATACCAGCAATTGCATACTGATTCATCAACAAACCTTTTATTGTATCAGTTGAAAGTTTACACTTCTTTATTAAATACTCTAAGGTGAAACCATCAGATAATGGTTCTGGACCAAGTTTATCTAAAACACCTGTGATGCCAAATGCAATTGGCTTAATAAACCAGACATTAGCAAATGTCCTATAATCTATTAAATGGATGATAGCACCATCACACAATTTAATTGTTAACATTGAAGAAGTTACATTATCGGTATTGCATACACAAAGTTCACCAGTTAATGCAAAATGCATAATAAGCCGTGAACCATCCTGCAACAGAAAAATTAGGTATTTCCCTCTGCGACTTAATTGAACGATTGTCTTTCCACTTAATGAAGATTCTAATGTAGAGCTGTCAATGTTTTGTAAACAATTTAAGTTGTTTACATGCGCCGAAGAAATAGTTTTAAATTCTATGCATGGTGCCAAACTTTTACAAACTGCTTCAATCTCAGGTAATTCTGGCATAATCAATTCCTCCTTTATTTTGCCTAATTACTGTTTTATATTTTTAAACAATAAAATTGCGAGGTTCTGAAAATACCAAAATTAGGTGAAAAATGAAGCAAAATATAATAAGACAGCTATACAAGATCTATAGTTACAGAAATGACTTGTAATCACGAGCTTTTCTTATAAATACACAAAAATAAAGAAGCACAGAGATTTTTCATCTCAATGCTTCTAAAAATAATTATTGCCTAAAACTTTCATAGAAGCAGTTTGAAATATAAAAAGTTACTACACTTAAACTGCTTACTTAACAAGAACTCTACATTTAAATACTTGCTTACAATTAGCTGAGTCTAATGTCATAGTAATTGCTGCTGTACCCTTCTTTCTTGCAATTATTCTACCATCAGAAACAGTTACTATTTTTTGGTTAGAGGACCTCCACACTATTTTTGGAGTAGACGGTGTAATTAGCTGCACGCTGAAACCATTAGTATCAGCAATAAGTTTATTGCGATTGTAACTTTGTAAACCAACTAACAGTAAAGATTTACTGCTACCGACATTAATTACCAGATTAGAGTTTGACAAATGAAGATAACCAGTTTTGCTTGGAATAATCGCATGTGTATCAACAATTGGCGCACACCAGGAATCAAACTTTGCATGGTTCCGAATTTTACTCAAATAGAAATAATGCGAAAAAGTAGTGGCGTCAGAAGTCACATCAATACTATACCATTTACTATCTAATTTGATCATGTTCCATGCGTGATCTACGCTTGTCACAATATGTACATCTAAACCTGAAGACTTTGCAAGCATATAAAATAATAAAGAATAACCCATACATTTGGTTTCATGAGTAATCAAAGCTTGATATACAGAATTACCTAATGAATCATTTTTTGAATATTTTATATTATCGCAAATCCAATCATGAATTAATTGGATCTTTTCAAGCGTAGGTGTTTTCGAATTAATGCCTAATTTCTTTAAAATTTTGTCAAGTTTCTCAGTAACAAAATCCATCTGTTCAGCATTGTCTGCATAATGAATATTTACATAAGAAATTTCTTTCCTATCCTCATACGATTTATAATACCAGCTCTTGATGGAGAATAATAAACTATCATTATCAAACAAATTAGTAGAATAATCTCTAACGGCAGCTGCCTTACTCAAGGCTATTACGTGCGTTGAGTCACGAATTGCATTAACAAACTCTGAAAATGGCATATCACCAGTATACTGAATTGTAATTGACTTTGACCTATCCAGAATTGCTTTACCAAAATCTTTATAAATCTCATCAACATCAGAAGATCTGATTACAGCAGTACCATTTTCAGTTTCATGAAAATAAGAAAGAGGCTCCTGTGCCATTACGGAAACAGGAGCCTCTAAAATCATTGATAAAGCCAAGAGTAAGCCAACTATACGTAATCTTAACAAATACATAAATATCCCTCCAAAAAATTACTGATTATTGTTTTATGGAAATGTTCATATAGTGATACAACTAACCAACTAATTGTCGCAAGAAATAGACAAACACACTGGTACAGAAAAATCTTGCTAGAGACAAAACTGTGGAATTCGAATTAAAAGTTCCTATCAATTGTAGAAGCACAGACAAAGTCATACAAGACACAACAATTTTAATAGCTATACCAGTATAAAATCTTCCATAATAACATCACACTAAAGAGTTAATGATTAACTCTTCTGAATTTGTGTAGTAACTCAATTATAATTAAAACAATCAATGTGCTAACTACAAATGCAATGTAAGCAAATCCTGGAATACTTAATAAAACACTGATCGAGAAAAGCAATCGCAGATGCGTAAAAGCGCTCAGAACTCCAGTAATAATTGAGCAAACTGTTAACTGTAAAACTAAATGTAAAAATCGCATATTAACCTCTGTAATATGAATAAGCCATATGCTCATCAAAATATTTAATAAATTCCGAGATCTCGTGCAGTGCATTTGCATCCGGCAAACACTCTTGTGGCAAATCTGTAATTGCCCCTTCAGAGTTGGCGAAAAATACAATGTGTTCAGCAGCTTTAAACAAACTCTCAAGTGAACTGTGATACTTTGATAAACAAATATAAAAATTGTAATCATCTTTCAGCTGCAGCAATTCAGTAACTATTGGTGCCAAAAGTTTATATCTATCATTTATGTCGAGAACAGTTAACGACAGAACTTCTGGTAACCGTTTAACCAAAGTTAACTGACGTACTGAGAATACAGACTTGTCTCTCCACTCTCGTTCAGAAGGTAAAACAGAACAGTACACTAAAGGGTGATCAATTTTCTCTAATAGATGATTTTGTAAATACCATGTTTTACCAGACCCAGTGCATCCATATAAAATACAAATCATTTACAGCCCTCCTTATAAGCATCAAATAACTTCAAAGCTGCAGGTGTGAAGCCATCTGATATTCCACCGTTTGCAATAAAATGATTTATAGTCTCATATGAAATGAACTCAAGAGATCCAATACCTTCATATCCAAACTTTTCAATTACATTCTGAGCCTTACAAAAGTACACATCTGCTGAACCAGCCAGGCACCCGCTGTCTGCTACAACTGTTCCCAAAAACTTAATGCTATTTCTATCAATAGTTGCTGATAATTCTTCTCTGCACTCTTTAATTACATTATCTGGGCCAGAAATATTTGGTTCTCCGAATCCTCGTGGCAGCTCAAGTTGCTCTTTACGTATAGCATGCCGGAAAACACTTTCAAGTACAATTTTATTGTTATACTCTACGAGGCACACGACGGCTCCTTTTTCAGCAGTTGGGAGTAATCTTTCATAAGCGAAGTCCTGTCCATTCACACCAGCAATAAGATCAACAACCATTAAATGAAATGGGCTTTTATAAACAACACCAAGCTGTTTATTAGTACTTTCCATGAATGTGAGCATTCGTTGCTTGTCAGTGACAATAGATAAAATTGGACTCTGTGTAAATGCATTTGGTCTTTCGTGCATCAAATCAAAATAGTCATCTAAACATTTATCATTCCATTTTCCCATAATTTAATTACCTGCTTTCCAGTATTAAGCTAAACATTTTTCTGATAGTACTAAACTGTTAATTTCGCGCTTGTTTGCTTTGATTTTAGTTATTGTTGGTATAAAAGACTCACCGAAAAACAAAGCCTGCAAGCAGTCAATGGAACGACTTAAACGTTCCTCCGAGACAAAAAGTTGAATTTCTGCAGTATGCCTCATTTGCAACCCATGAATAACTGAATTATATCTTGGGTGCGTAATCTTTTTGAAATTATAATCTTCAAGTATCACCAATGCTTTTCCAGTTGATGACACTGGGACTGTAACTTTAAAGACCTGTGGCAAATCAGCATTTTTATGCAAATCAAACAAAATAACCTCCTAACGTGAAAAATTAATAATACATGAATTTTAGGTAAACAACCTAAAATAAAAGAAGATGCTAGCTATTAAGCTAACATCTTCTGAAATAATTATTCTGATCAAAAATTAAGTTTCTGTGGTGTATCAGGCAATTCTAAATAAGAAGTGAAAGATTTCAAAGACTCAAGTGTTTCTTTTGAAAATTCAAACTGAGCAAGGAGCTCATAAAACTTTACCATATTAAGTAATGACCGTAATTTGTCATGATAAAAATACTCTGGGCTCAAATGAGCAAGACTATGCCTAGCATTCATAAAAGGAATACAAGCATCATGATAATCATAGCGCGGTTTCCTAGAATTAAGGAAACCGTAAATATGCCCCTGTGTTACTTTCTGACCATTTAATACTGAAACATTTGCATTCAGATAAAAGTATGAATAACACAAACAATACTCATACATTGCAATAATAATTTCAAATAATGCTGCAAAAGAAAAATGGTGCTTGCAGTTAAGCACCATTTCTTCTATCACACTTAAGTATTTTGGCATATCGTTTTTATCAACATCTTTATATTCAGGCATTTAGTACTTCCTTACAGCTGTGCAGCTCAAAACCTCTAAAGCTTGATGAATCTTCTGGTGCCATCCAGACACAAAACCTGTTATCTTCATCCTCGACATCTGAAAAGTCATAAAGATCCCATATAGGTTTAGTAAATTCAGAATTCTGCTCACCAGCAAAAACAATATCGCCGCATGGATGCTTTGCCTCAAAATCCAATCCGGGTGTGTAAACAGCCTTCTTAATACCGTACTTTCGCATCTGTTCAATAATTTTTTCTTTATTTGTCATGATAAACACCTCCAACTAATTAAAGTCTAGCACAATAAAAACACTAATGCAATTGCTTGGTAGTCTGCTTACTAAAATTGGAAACAATAATGTTAAAAGAACACTACCTCCAAACTCAATCAATAAACTCAGCACCAATCAGTACACGTCCATAATCAGCCTCCTGAATACGACGAACAACAGCTCTCCTATTACTTATGCAACCTGCAATCCCTAGAATCTCTTCCGGAATAGCCTGAGTCAAATTCAAACTAAAGTGGATTCCTGGCAATAATTCCGATCCTTCAGCAACATACAAAGAAACACCTGTGGAACTAATATCTTTTGTATTTACAGGAAATGGCATATGTTTGTCAACAAATGCAAGACCACCAATGCTACATGAAATCCTTTGAGTCTTTCTTCTGCTAACTAAAACATTATTCGTCTCGCAGGTTAAAAGAATCTCACAAGGGTAATCAGTCTTTGTGACAAAAACATTCTCAAATACGCATGCATTGCCATCATTAGGTGCATAAACATTCACAGCTACTGAAAAGAAATCTAGCTGCGAAAAGTCATTTTCCTGTAGCGTGACATACAGTAAAGCTTTTCCACACTCATCTTTGCAACCTTTTTGTATAACACCAAGAATAACCTTTAATTTTCTATCTGCAGTGAAATCTAAGATAATCTCAGATCCTGGTTTCATTTCACAAATTTTCACGCAATAAACTCCTTTTTAAATGACAGTGAACACTATCGTTCATTGCCGTGCAATTGTCCAAATGCACGAAACCGCTGTATTTCTTTTACAAAACACAGCGGTATTTCAAAACACTCAAAAGAAGAAGATTCGTTTGCGTAGTTCTACAAACTGCGCAAACAGAAGTACAAAAGATTATATTCAGCATTTTAGTCGACAGACTAATGTGCTGAATTAGCATACTGCGGAAAAACAGTATACTAAAACAGTGTAGTAGCTGTTACACTACTGCACCGTGAATTTTACTTGTAGACAGTTAATTTACAATCGTCAAAAGACAAATTCCATGTTACATTGCATGCACGCTCCTCATCAGTTAAGTATGAATTCATCATATCACTCTTGACATTCATAAACTCAGTAAGGGCGCGTGCCTGAAGATCATTAAACCCACTAAAGGTCGGATTATTGATAATGGTGTCTTTGGCATCCATGGAATGCTTTTCAATAATTGTTGAAACAATATCTGTAATTGCATTGTAGGCAATTTGTGTCTTTTTAATTTTACCGCACAGTTCCTTGTCAATCACTTCTGTGCGCTCAACCTGCTTAACATCTTTAGCAAATGTAATGTCTAAAATTCCAGTGGTGTAATCAAGCTTCCAATCTGTAACCACAGAACCATCAGGAACCCTGCCGGCATCTTCAACATAGGTTTTAAGCATATTCTGTTTTAAAGAATCCCACTCCTGCATTGCTTCTGCAGCACGCTTAAGTAATGATACAAAAAGAACTGTCTGTGTTAAAGTGTCCTTAAGATTCATTGCATGTGTTTCAAGCAGATTGATAATAACACTTTTCTGTGACTGAAAATTGATATCTGCCACGCGGATATCATCACAAGTATCCTTATCAATTGTTATCTGCTGCTTTGTATTCTCGAACTTCAGTATCTGATTCATTTACGTACCCTCCTAATGATTTAACTAAATTAACTAAGTAGTTGTATTCTTCTTCGCCTATAATTGGTACAGCCCACTGCTTTGGAACCCAAAGGTCAAAGACTTTCGGAATTTTATACTTTTTATAGTACTGATTCCAGTAATAAACATTTGCTAAAACTCTGCCTCTGTGAGTCTTACAAATATTTGTATCACGATGATCAGCGGTACCATACTTCTGATAATTCCAAGCTGAGCACCAAGAGCATCCCTCCGCAATTGGACAATAGAAGCACTCGTCTGTAGACTGCGTTCGTCTGTCAATAGCATTTAAACAAGCAACACAATCTTTGTCTTTCTGGCATGTAGCAAGACCAGTATGCACATTACCAATTCTCATAGGTGCTCTACTAGCACCAAGACTACTCTCCATGTAACGAATGCATGGGAAAAGCCAGCCATCTGGATCCATACTAAGCATGGAACCTGTACCGCCACACCAATTCTGCAGATCAGTTTCTTCTTTTGGATGCCCTAATGTAGACTGATATAATGAACAATCTAAAAGCTTGTACTTATTATCAGAAAGCATAAAGTCAGCAAACTTCTTCATTAAATGATATAGCTGTCCTGCCTGCTCATCAGTCCACTCTGCTTCATACACACAATTGGCATGGACCTCTGTATAACCAAGCCCAACGATATGCATCAAAGCATCATAAATGTATGGAAGATTGTCTGGTGAAATAGTGATCTTGCTTCCCATGTAATACCCTCGATTCATCCAGTCCTGGGTAGCGTACTCTGCAAGATCATAACTTCCTCTGCCATCTGGGAAAACGCGGCAAGCATCATGCAGTTCCTTATTACCATCAAGGGTAACTGAAAAACTAATACAGTCCTTATTCTTCTGTAGAAATTTCTGAACTTTTGGATCAGTATACAGTACACCATTACTACAGATACTAATGCAAAACTTATCTGCCCACGGATGATTTAACTCGATTGTACGTAATCTGAAATAATCGACAATCTGATCAATTAAATCAACCTCAAGGAAAGGCTCGCCGCCAATAAATTCAATAACAATACCAGGAGAGTTCTTTACGCTGACATACTCGCTAAAGCCGTCCTCACCTGAAAGAAGTTTATCAATAAATAATTTTGCGTCTTCAAACTTCATTCTCCTAACGCTCTTGTTGATCTGATAACAGTAGGTGCAAGCCAAGTTACACTTATCAGTAACCTGGAAAGTAACAGTTCTAGTAAGTATACGATCCGGCCCCATAGTAGCTGAACCTTCTGATGCATCCGGATAACACTTAGCAATAAAATCTGTGAAACTCGTAAACTTTCTTTGAACAGTATTTGGATCTATCAAATACTGTTCATCTGGAACAATGGCTTCTTTACTGGTAAGCACTAAATGTCTGTAATTATCAGAAAACTGAAAAGATAACTCTTTAACATGTTTTCCTGCAACCAAATCAATAACACTTTCCATAACAGCGCTAGACTTAAAGTAAGCAACAGAAAAGTCTGACAACAAATTCTGATAATGATCTGAGTTAAGCCAATCATCAGTAGAGTCATTTAAATGTTGATCCAGCATAAAAACGACCTTGTTTTGCGCCATTCTAGCTTCAAACTCCATCTTCTGAATAGCTAATGCGAGATCTTCTCGCAAGTATACATCTAATGTAAACATTCAATTTTTCCTTTCTTTATTTTATGAAATAAATCATTATTCTTATATAAATAGTGCGCAGCACTATTCAAGGTAATAAATTTTCTAATATCATGAATAAATTAAAATGAGTGATAGCTTTTACACTATCGCTCACTAAATCAAGTTGTTGAAACTGTTAAACCTCCAGCGCACCCTGTACCGCAAGAAGCAGTGCACGTCTGTAGGCAACCATTACACATTCCAATACAACTTCCAATACACAAACCAGTGCAAGCTGCTCTGCATGATGAAGATTCTGGTGAGATACCAACAGACTCGCCAGCAGCACGTCTTGCATTAATTGTTGTTTGCGTTTCTCCATTAAATTGTTCCCGTGAAAGCCTATCAGTTTCCTGAATAAGACTGGAATTCCAAGTTTTAGGAATAGGATTTCCTGTGACTGTTGACTCCAACCCTGCAATATCATGTATCTGTAATAAAAGGTCAACAGTTTTCCTTCCATACTCAGAATAAATCTTACCATCTTTTGTTGGTGTGTGAATAAAATCATATTCGCTACCAGCAAACTGAGAAACTGAACCATAAGCACGAGATGGAGTCCATAAACGGTTTGATGGTCCTGAACCATTACGACGCTGCATCTCTGCTTTTATCTTGGCTTTCAGGGTAACTAATTCACTTCGACTTAGACCCATTGAAACCTCCATTCTTTAAGCGTAAGCTGATGTATTACAAGAAGTATAACAGCCATTACTGCAACTTCCATTGCAACCTCCGCAATTACTACAACCATTACAATTTGAGCAGCCTGTACTACAGCTGCCTTGGCAGTGCCCTGTACAAGTATTCTCACAATCATTTGCGCATGTCCTTGTGCAAGTTCCGTTGCAACCGCCATAACATGTACCAGTACAACCATATCCACATGAGCTACCACAGCCAGATGAGCATTCACCGCCACACCCTTCACAATCCCCAACGCAGCCACTGCAATTCCCACCACATGATCGATGACATGTTTCAGTACAGCCATCTCCGCACCCAGTTGAGCAGGCTCCATCACAACTGCAACCATTAAGACTCATTGTATTTCCAGAACAACTAGCGCAATCAAAAGCTTCAACTTCAGCAGTCTTATCAATCGTTATAGCAACTGCTAAGGCTAATGTAGATACAGTTACAGTCTTTACAGCCTTTTTTAAGATATCATTATTATTTTTAGTCATTTTAATCTCCTCTTAATGAGGAAACTAAATTATGCATAAGCACTTGAATTACATGATGTATAGCACCCAACACTGCAGCTACCATTGCAGCCACCACAATTAGAGCAGCCATTGCAATTTGAACAACCTGTAGAACATCCACCTTGGCAATGCCCAGTGCATGAATTCTCGCAGTTATCTGCACATGATCTAGTGCAAGTTCCTTTACAACCACTATAACAGCCATCATAGCAATTATTTGCACAATCTACAACGCAGCCAGTTTGACAACCCGTATCACAACCGTAAGAGCAAGACCCGCCACATCTACCGCATCCGTCACTACATGCACCAGCACAAAAATTACCGCAAGCACATCCACTATCTGAGCCTTTAGATGAGCCACCACAATTTCCAGAGCAATCAGCACCATCAGCCTTTGCAATTTCAGGGGCTATAGTAGATATTACAGCTAATGCTGTAGATATGGTTACAGTCTTTACCACATTTCGCAATTTATCATCTTTAGTCATTAAAACTCCTTTCAGAGAAACTAAAGATGCTGAAAATTAAGCGTAGGCTGACGAACTGCAGGAAGTATAGCATCCAGCTGAGCATGAACCATTGCATCCGCCGCAATTAGAACAACCGTTGCAGGAAGTACACCCAGTTGAGCAACCGCCTTTGCAATGACCAGTACATGAATTTTCGCAATTATCGGCACATGTCCTAACACAAGATCCAATGCATGAAGTTTCACAGTTGTCAGCGCATGTTCTTACACAAGATCCGGTACAACCATCACAAGAGTGGTCACAACCATTACATCCGCCAATACAGCCACTTTTACAATCCCCAATGCAACCTCCAGAGCAACTACTGTCGCAGTCATTAGAACATACACTGTCACAACCATGACTGCAACCGCCCATACATACAGTACATTGGCCTGAGCATCCATCAACGCAAGAGCTATTTCCTGAAGATTGACTGGACGTACTCACACAAGATCCAATACAGCCGCCAATGCAAGTGCCAATGCAGTCTGCATTGACAACTTCTTTATTTTCATCAACAGTAGCAATCACTGCCAGTGCTAAACCTGCTACTGTACAAGTGCTTACTACTTTCTTTAGCTTCTCTCTATTTTTATTCTTATTGTTTTGATCCAAAGTGAACGAGCTACTCTCTCTCTCTCTCTCATAATATTTACCTCAGAAGAAAAGCTAAAGATGACTTAAAATTTATGCATACGCACTTGCATTACAGGAAGTGTAACAGCCAACTTTGCATGAACCGTTACAACCACTGCAAGACTGACACCCATTACACGATGTGCATCCAGTTGAGCAACTACCTTTGCAATGTCCTGTGCAAGAACTTTCGCAATTGTCAGCGCATGTTCTAATGCATGATCCGGTGCAAGTTCCTGTACAACTGCCAATACAACCACCAGAGCAGCCTCCTGAACAGTCATTAGAACAACTGCCACCACAACTATTACAATCATGTAAACAACCACCACTGCAGCCTCCTGAACAGTCATTAGAACAACTGCCACCACAACCACTTGAACAACTATCACCGCAACTAGTGCACTCTCCACGACATGTAGTAGTGCAACTAGTACATTCCATACAATAACCCGTACAACCGACAGTGCAAGCACTGCCACAACTAGCACAATTCAAAGCGCAAGTAGTGCAACTTGTACAACCCTGACACCCTGAACAAGTACACCCTGCAAATGCAACTTCGGCTTCTTGATTAACAGTTTCAGCTACGGCTAAAACTGAACATGTTGCAGTGCCAACATTTATTACTTTCTTTAGCTTTTCTTTATTTTTGTTAGTTAAATTGTTATCATTATCTGGAGAGCTGTTGATCTCTCTCTCTCTCTCTCTCTCTCTCTCTCTCTCTCTCTCTCTCTCTCATTTGATCCCTCAATAAGAAAAACTAAAGATGACTAATGCTGACTAACTATAAGAAGATGCATTGCATGATGTGTAGCATCCTGTACTGCAACTTCCGTTGCAACCGCCGCAATTACTGCAACCATTACATGAAGTACATCCAGTTGAACAACTACCTTTGCAATGTCCTGTACATGAATTTTCGCAATTATCAGCGCACGTCCTGACACAAGATCCTGTACAGGTGCCGGTGCAGTCATCTTGACAATCTGCTTTACACGTTCCTGTGCAGTTGTATGAACAGCTATAACCGCAACCAGAGCAACCACCAGTGCAACCCCCAGAACAGCCGCCAGTACAGTCGAGTGAACAACTATCACCGCAACCAGAACAGCTGCCAATGCAACCAACACAATTACTGTCACAATTAGAACTACAAGCATATCCGCACCCATCAACACACGTTGAGCAATTAAATGTGCAATAACTATCGCAGCCATCACAGCTTGCATAAACAACTTCAGCCTGCACATTAATACTGGCGACCACTGCAGTAATTGCTATTCCTGTAGCAACTGCTTTCTTTAGTTTTTCTTTAGTTTTTTCTTTCCTTTTACTATTTACCGAGTACCCCCCCGATTATACCAGTAATCGGAGAAGTATTTTTGTTATCGCTCATAGAAATTACCTCTAATCATCCCAAACAGAAGCTGTGGCAGACCAAGCTGATCCATTCCAGTACTTCATCACACCACGCCCACCATGAGACGTATCAATCCAAAGTTTACTTTTGTTAGCAGGTGCCGAGTTACCAATACAAACACCACCGCCGCCACCAGCTAAGTTATCTTTAACCGTAGTAGCAGCATTAGTTGGCGTTACAGTAGACTTGGCGAGCAAAAGCAAACCAAGAGCACCTAAAGATGTTTTCTTCAAAAAGTCCAAGCGACTGATTTTTTCAGTTTCTGCACTAATTGCATTCTCCTCTTTCATCTAAGAATCCTCCTTTCAATTAAGTGTGCTGTACGTATCTTTTGAGTCTTCATTTTCCTTATGTCCTGTTAAATCCTGAGCCTGGCTCTCTGGCTCTTTAGCTGTATCATTCTTAGGTTCATCAACTACCGATTTTTCTGAATCATCGGAATGCATCGCAGCTGCATCTTTTCCCTTGTCATCATCAATTAGGTGATAGCACATAATATCAGCAATCGAAATATTTTGTGCCTGCGACGCAGGAATTGTAATGGTAATTGTACCAGCAGATGCATTTGTTGAATAAGTTGGTGAAATATCATACTGACTTGCATAATCAACATCAACAACAGTACAATTTTTCAGATACTTATGTGTAAATGTATAAGTAACATTACTTCCACTTGCCTTCCACTGAGCTGCTGTAATAGTAAAACCTGGCACCATATCAACTTTGTAATGACCATTAGCAGATGCAATAAAAGCATTTAACCGTGATTGTAAAGCCTTAATATCAGCAGAATTAGTATTAACCTGATCCCACAATTTCTGAATCGCGGTATCATACTTAGAAGTCAAGTCAGTAATCTGCTGATTGATATTTGTAATACTTGCCTCTGCATTTGTTACCCTTGTAGTTACTGCTGTCAGATCTGCTTTAGTTTGTGCTAATGAAGCATTTGTATCGTCAATACTTGCTGAAAGCTTCTGATCTAAAGCTGTGATAGTCTGATTCAACTCAGTAACTTTAGTATCTATTGTTGTGTTAAGCTCATTCTTAGTATCCTCGATACTCTTAGTCATCTCTTCTTTTGTCTTGTCAATCTTGTTAGATAACTCAGTTTTATTACCAGCTATTGTTTTATTCAAATCGTCAACATTATTGCTAATTGTCTTGTTAAGATCATCAAGATTTTTAGAGATTTGCTGCTGCAGATCCTTCTGCACATCAGTAATAGTAGAATTCAATTCAGCCTTATCAGCATCCTGCTTATCAGAAAGTTCTTTCTTATCTGCATCCTGCTTATTTGTTATATCAGTATAGTTCTTATCAATCTTTTGCTGTAACTCTGATTTAGTTGAAGACATATTCTCAGTCAATTGTGTAACATTCTGCTGAATAATCTTCGTTAATGACTCCTTAGAACTTGTAATTTCATTTCTAATTGTTGTCTCTGTCTGATTCAAAGCAGTATTTGCTTTTTGGTCATTACTATCCGTATCTTTACGTAAAGTATCAATACTACCAGTCAACTTTGTGGTAAGCTCTGTAACGCGATTATCAACTAATGTCTGCAAAGAAGTTTGTGTCTTGCTAATATTTGTTGTAATCTCCTGCTTTAGGGCTTCCTGAGAATCAGTAAGATTCTTCACCTTTGTATTCAACAGATTAGTAAATTGTTGCTGCGTCTTATCAATCTGAGTTGTAACACTTGTAATATTATTTGTTATTTCCTTAAGCTGCTTCTTTGTCTCTTCATCAGCTTTTGCAAGATCAGAAACATTGGTTGTTAGAGTCTTGATATTGGCTAAAGCGGTCTTGACTTGAGACAAGCACTCATTCTGCGTACTGGTAATGCTATCAAGAATATCCTGAATATCAGAAACATCTTTTGTTAAACGATCACCAGTCTTTTTATTGTAATGAATTTGTGCAAGTAATTCAGTCTCGAGTGCATCAAGCTTCTCTGTCAAGGAGGTATCAACTGCATGAATCTGAGAACTCGTATCAGTAGATGAATTCTGGTACGTATTATTGATTGCACTTACAGTCTTCTTTAAAGTCTGATTTGAATTATCAAGAGCATTTAAAGCCTTCTGGATATCCAAAATCTGCTTATACTGTGTAGTTGAACCATCAACAGTAGACTTTAAATCTTCCTCCGGTAAAGCATATGCAATGGCATTAGCAACTGCATTAGCAACATAACTCTTTGATAAATCAGTTAAAGTGCCATCTGCCTGAATATCTATATTACCGGCATCCACTGTGTCATTAAGTGTTTTTACAACTGCGTTTAGCACTTTCTGATACTCTTCATCATTAAGTGTACGCTTTTCTGCTTTTAATGTACCTTCAACAATTGGCATCGCCCACTTCTTGATACTTTCTGTATCACGCAGATCTGACTCCTTCATAGGTTCATTTTGGTTTAAAGTGTCATATGTTCGCAGCTTTACTTCAGTTGCAAGTGTTACTTCAGGCTTTTGCACTGTGTAAAAAATAACACCACACACTAAAGTAATCATTAGTACCACAGAAAGAAGGATCTTTCTACTTCTGTCAAGTTTTTTGATTTTCATAATCATTCCCCTTTCATAAAATTTGATTAGCATAGATAAGAATTATACTAAAACCGGCACTGAGCTTTTACACTCAATACCAGTAACAAAAGGAATGATTTTACTCTGATGAAGTTTTTGTATGCTTCTTTCTTTCACACACAAAACTAATACCAATACTGAAAACATAAATAGCCATCATAGGTATTCCAACAATCATCATTGACACAACATCTGGTGGCGTAATAATAGCGGCAATAATTGCAATTATTATAACAGCAGGCTTCAGTCCTTTCTGCATTACAGTATGATTCAAAATCCCCGCAATTGTTAGTAATGCACTAAATAAAGGAACTTCAAATAGGAATCCCATTATCCAAGTTGTTGTCAAAAACAAACTGAGAAAAGAACTTACAGTTGCGTACCCAGTGACCTCAAATCCTTTCGAGTATGAATACAAATACTGAAATACAAAAGGAAACAGAATTTTTATGCAGAAAATAATCCCAAGTGCAAATAAACTGATAAAAACTATTAAGCCTATAAGTATCAATTTATGTACACGTTGTGACGGAATTGCTGGCATGACAAATGCAAGCACATTCCAGATTATTAATGGAAGACTTGCAACTAGAGCAATAGTGCTGCACAACCTTAACGATTGAAGCAGCATTTCCTGTGGCGTAACATAACCAACTGTAAAACCGGCATCCTTACCAACTTGAATGAACCACTTAGTAATAGAAGTTGCATTATAATAACAAAAACAAAAAACAGCTATGAAAAAAGTAAGGCATACAACTACACGCTTTTTTAGTTCATGAAAATGTTGAGTCAATGTCAATTGGTTTTTATTGTTCATCTACGGCATGATCCTTTTCATCTTTTTCTTCAATGCCTTCTTGTGAATCTTCACCAGACTTAAACTCATCCTGCAAAATCTTTTTGGATTTTCCAAGTGACTGCGCAAGCTTCGGCAATTGTTTACCACCAAATAAAATCAAAATAATTGCAAAAATAACAATTAGTTCTAAAAATCCTATTCTCATTGTTTAATCTCCTTTTCATTTTTAAATTCATTTTTTACTTCTGTTATTTGTGTATCAATATCCTTCTTTAAATCGGTAACTGGTTGGATGGCATCCCTAACTGGATCGGTAGCTTCAGTTATGCTTTTAGCGGCCTGCTTGGCACCCCTCAGGAACTCGCCAGCCATCTTAGCATAATCAGACAGTTTTTCCGGTTTAAAGAGGGCTATGACTATAATAATAATTACAAGTAACTCGCTTAATCCTATTGACATGAATACACCTCTCCAAAATACTACAATCTAAATAATGAAGGGATTTGAAACATTATGCTCCAAATCCCTTTACAATTATTTTTTATTTAAAATATACTTTACTGCCTGCTCCGCTTTAGATGTGGCTCTGACAATTAAATGCTTGTCTGCCCTTAAAGCTGCAGCCCAGTTTGCAAGATACGAAATTGAATTAGTTTTTACTTTTTTATCATAAATACCAAGTGTCGCTAATAAGACTGAGCTGCCAATTTCGGCAATTAATTCCTCTTTGCTGTAAGCATCAACATCATCAACAAAAGAAACAAGATTTCTATTTAATCGGTCCGCTGACCCTGTTGAATGAACTGCTTCATGAAAAGCTGTCGAAAAGAAATCACCTGCAGACCGAAAATCTGTGCGCTTTGGCAATCTTATTGAATCTGTTTCAACTGAGTAGCATGCCTTATTACCACCGAACTCTACCGGAATTTTTTCTGCAGATATGTACCGATCAAACACTGTCTGTGCATCAGGATACTCTTCATCAACTATTTTACTTTTTCTATCACAATAATACTCAAGCTGACTTGAATGAAATACTATGTAATACTTAAGCATTGGAATATCCTTCAATAAATCCGGGTTCTTTTTGTCCTGTACAACAAGATGCTTCCAGAAAACAATTCGTTCTCCGACTTCACCATGCTTAATATGACAGCCCAGATCAGTCCATTGGCTAAAAGTCGCATACTCACCGGAATGCTTTAAAAGCATTTGATTAAGTAAACTTTAATTTCTTTTACTTATTGTATTATAAGCAAGAGAAGAGCAGACCCAAGGTTTCTTCCACGGTTTTGTACCGTTTTCCAGAGCTTCTACAACCCTGTTCGTTATGCTTTCATAAATATTCATTAATTATGCCTCCTTCAATAAGACTTTGTACAAGTTTTGCATAGAAGTTCCGTTATAATAATGAATATTCTTTTTATTTGTGCATGCAGCAATCTTATACATTAAAGCATGGTTCATGCGTGCTGTGGCAACAACTACTGGAGTATCACTTGGTATTTCACGATTAACATCAAAGATAAATTCTGCCCTTGGTATCCTTTGTAAAACTTTCTGCTTATCTGTGCCAATCAAATGACCAAAAATAATAACTCTATCAGCAATAATTACATCAGCATTGGCTTGATTCATTGACTCTTGAGAATCTGTAATATCAGTCAGCATCTTTTGTAATGAATCAATATAAGCATTCTGTGCTTCACGCTCCTCCTTTACTGTTGCAAGTTCTATATGCAAAGCTTCGACTTCTGAATTTTTCTGCTGGATAATATACTCTTTCATATCCAAGCCCATTTTTACTGGAATCTGCATTTTCTCATCATAATTGGCAGCTTTTAGATCAGACAATTCTTCCTGCAATGCTGTTATCTTTTCTGTCAAATGCTGATTTGTTACACTTAACTCCTTTAACGATGTTGTGTCTATGTATGCTTGCTTGTAAAACTGATCCAGTATCATTTTTGTGCAGGCGGAATCAGCACGTTTTGAAAGTAATTGGACTGTAAGCTCCTTTAAAGGTAAAATAGTTGCATAGTGTTCCTCAGAAATATTACGCATAAACTGTCTGATCTCTGTATAATCATGATCTTCGATTACATAAGTAATTAAATTAACATCAATTGTATTCAGAACCCATTGCTTTACAAGGTCAGGATCTATTTCAAGCAGCTCAGGAGATAATGTCACTAGACCACTTGTCCAGTTCATTGGGCTATAGTAACTAACAGCAATCTTCTTAATACTTGTACAAATATCATCCCAAGATTTGGCATTATTACATTGTAAATACATATCTAATGAAAACTGCTCATATTCGGACAGATGTTTATCAGAAAGTTTATATATTTCAGATGTATTTTTATCACCAAACTTAAATCTATAAGCTTTATACATAAAGGCGATTGTCTCCCTATGCATATCAGCATAGCAATTTCGAACTACTGGCCGCAATACCTTTAACATACTGCCTGGAGTTTTTGATGTAAATTTTCCGTTATCAAGATAATCGGACAAAAATAACCATGCTAACTTAAAAGCTCGATCACTTGTAGAAAAAATATCCAAAAATAGCTGCATAAGTGGTAATGTTTCTTGCGTACTTTCTGAGATATCAGTTGTATTTAAACCCTTAATAAATTTCTTTATGTCACGAATAGATGTAAATGAGTAATCAAGATTCTGATAAACACGCTTAAAGGTTTCAAAGATACGATCAAAAATAATATCAGGAATTTGGTTATACCTTTCATACAGTTCAGAAATTTCGGAATCCTTTAAATACCAAAGTAATTCGTGCAGGGCATTATTATCTTTCATGCAATAATTTAAGATAACCGCACTTGCAATACATTCAAACTCTGATGTAACTGGAATCCATGTGCCGTATGTGTATGAGATCAATTCATAACAAGGTTCATATTGAGAAAAAACATCAAGATACAGATTTTTGATCTTATTATTACCTTGCTTGTACAAGTGATGCAAAATTACTGTCAGTAGCGTAGATTTGCTATCTTCCTCAGAATTATAGGCGTGATATAGCCTACTGTTATGCGATAATGCTTCTAAGAACTCATTCAGTGAAGGCTCCTTATCAATCTGTTGCATACGTAATCCTCCAAAAATAATAAGAGCGTCTTTGTCAAAACGCTCTTAAATATTCATTATTATGAAACGAAATCCTGTATCCAGCTTTCATTGAAACGCCCGGCATACATAATGTATCTACCATCACTATCCCAAAGCTGCATACCTTCTTTCTTTGCCACAATGCTCAAAATGTTTTTAGATAAACGAGAGACTATTGAAATATGATCATCAACCGATTGTACAATTCGATAATCATTCATCACTCTTGGTGCATCCTGTGCATCTGAAACATTGTTCAAGTGCCAAGTGCTAAGCTTTTCAAAGTCAGAAATAATCTCATTCCAATTAGGATACTGTTGTAATAACTTTAGAATAGTTACAGCTCGTGCTCCACTGTAAATAACACCATACTGTGATTTTACGTCTGTAAAATGAGTGAAATCTGATAAATTGATATTGTTATTAAACTTTTGCAAAACGGCCTGAATGTAAACCCAATCAAAAATAATAGCTGTTGAGCTTGCAAACTCTTTACTACCATCATTTTCCTTATCTTTCATCAGTGATTTACACACATCAAATACTGCCTTATCATCTAAACGCTGCTTAGCAACCGATAACTCAGAACCAACAGCTTTAGGCGAATTTAAAGAAATGTCAAGCGGAAATCCGCCAAACACATAAGCAATCTCACGATGCAAATTACTAATATCTTCCTGCACATCTGGGCTTGACGTATATTGCAAACGATAACTAATGACTTTTTTATTGGGTGTTATAGTCCATACATTTCTAATTGCCATTTTCAATCTCCAATCTTTGACCAACAAATTCTCTAATCAGCTCACTCAAATTGTCTTGATAATCCCCAGACTTTAGCTTATCTGGTGTAATATAAATAAAAGCTATATTAAGTGTATCTGCATACAGTAACAAACAACCAATAATCTCATCTGAATTGCAAATAGTAAACACATTTTTACGAACATCTCGATTATCAATCAAAAAATGTTTCTGTCTATCATCCTTATATTCGAAATCCAGGCAATTAGTTAGGTCGCAGTAATACTGTGTAACGCCATTAGATTTTTGTGTTTCACACTGCATAATGTCTCCTTCAACTATGTCCTAAAATAATTCTGTAAATACTAGTGAAAGATCAAAAATGTAATAACTACACCCAAGTACAGTCGATGCTTCATCAAGACTCTGCAATGGTAGATCGGTGATAAGTACACCATCTAGGTTCATACATTTTCCACCTTCAAATTCAAAATTTGTTAAATAGGCTGAATTGATAGAAAAATATAATGCAGGACTTTGTTCTTGAACGACAGCAATCTCATCATGCATAAAAGATGTAGTATTACAAATAAAACTAACAACCTGCTCAGAGGTCTTGGCACTAAAGAAACCGAGTAATGGATATACAAGTTGCGTTTCCTTCCAATTCATTGAATCTTTCATTTGAATATCTTCTTGATCACAATTCCCAGTAAATACAGAAACATGATTTTTTAATTTTTGCTTAACATAAGCAATAAAATACATAAAAGTCTCCTCTCAGAGGGCTGCTCGCTTGCAGCCCTAACATAACTAAACTTCTGTTGAAAATATTGATTCAGCAGAAAAAGACAAGCTGCCTATAAGCAACTTGCCCTTAGTTAATAACTGATATAAATTTATGTATTACATCCAGCAACTATGTTTTCTTCCAGTTTTTTCTATTACAGCCTCTGCTTCATCCAGTGACAAATAAAAATCACTTGCCGTTGCACTATCCACCATTACTTCAACGCCAGTAACTGAACCAGCTAGTGCACAATCTGGCAAAATCTGTGTAACTGTACAGGGTATAGTTGAAACCCCTGATACGTCCTCTGTTAACATAAAAATAGTCTGATTAATTTGCAATTTATCTGTAGTTACCATAAAACCTCCAATACAAAAACAGCCGGAGCATTACTCCGGCTGTTTTTCTTCTATAAAATTTGTATCTGTTACAGGAACCTGCGACGTGTCAATAATACAAGGTGATATAACATTACCGACTATCATTGTCGAGATTTTCTCAGGATCCTGATTGTAAAATACATACTCTATGTCCGAAATTTCCATATCAGACAATTTAAAGAATTCAAGAGTGTATTCATCATTTACGCGCGAATATGAAAAATCTTTAATAAATATTTTCTTATTCACATACTCTGTCAAGGCGCCTTCAATTAAATCGCGTTCCATTCTTACAGAACACTTATAAAAATTCAAAAACTTTGAAAAATCTAATCGACGAAGTACCATTTTATAGTCACCATCTGAAATTGTACCACAACGGATCATTCTGTAAATCCTGTAACGTTGCTGCATTAAAGGCATATACAATAATTTTGCAGCTTCATTATTAAGCTGATCACGCACATAAGTAGGTAATCTTGTTATCAAACCTTCTTCTACCTGTTTCGTAATATATAAACTTGGAAAGTACTCAATATACTTAATGCCGTTCAACTTTACTGGTGAAGTATCTCCAACAAGACCATATGCCTGTTGATGAACTCCATGTTTATAAACATCAATCTTAATATGTTGCAATTTGGCAATTCGTGTATTAACACGCTCCCGATCAGTCTTTGTAATGATACGATTTACACCATTTTTTAGCAAAACAGCTTTAACAAGCTCATTTTCTGCAATCAAGAAAGAACGCTGTTCAGCATCTGCCTGAATGGTTCTGTTAATAAAATAAGAAATAATATTAATGTCTAGCATATCAAGCAAAGTAACAAAAGAGCCATCCACTGTTCCATCATATGTGATGATTGTTTTTACATTTGAATCATTCGGATCCTGTATTGCTATTTGTGTAACACCATTTTTATTGATTGGGTATTGTGCGCGTGTAGCACTGAAGATTGACTTATCACCCAAATAATCTAAATAAGTAACAGTCTGACTGCTCAGATCAGAATGATACTGATCCTTAATTATTTGCAGAATATTGATTATAAGATCACTCTCAAAATTACAATACTGATTTCTAGCTGTTATTTTATCAGCACCTGGGTAGTCAATCATCTTTGACTGGCTATCCTTTGCCCACAGTTCAACAATCTTGTATTCATCATTAATAATATCAAGCAGTGACTTTCCGGCATACACCGTTTCACGCTGCTCTGAATTTAGAGCATTGTAGGCATATACTTTGTTTTTAGCAAAAAACTTATCCAGATCATCTGGTGTTTCCCAGAGCCTAGTATCAATGTCATTCTTGCAACGCTTCAGATATCGATTCTTTTTTGTCGTCCTTGATCTCATTTTCAATGTCATTAATTTTGAGAGTCCTCCTGGATCCTTATCAAGAATCTCTGACATTACTAAATACATTATTAAGTCGAACAGAGAATTATCATAATTTTTACTTTTTGTGTGATGTGTATCATAAAAAGATACAAGATCTGAATCCAAATATTTTTTTATATCTGATATTATCGCTGCAGAAATATTCTTCATAATAAACCCTCCATCAGCTTTATTATATTCACATTTCTGTTTTGTTTCAACCTCAAAAGTGTGTATCATTTCTTAGTGCATCTCCCATTGATTGTCCATGATCTAGTAGTGCTACACAAAAAGTGTAGATGATTTCATAGTGCTATGCTTTAAAATGTCTTCAATTTCTTAGTGTATTTCTAACGTGCTTAAAAAATGTAGCCAATTTCTTAGTGCAAAAATAGTAATTGTAACCAGTTACATAGTGCATTACTAATATGTCTACAATTTCTTAGTGCAACACTATAATTGTCAACCTAATTCATGCGCTAGTTTACAATAGAATTTTTGTATACAAATCCTTAGTGCAGTTCTCGAAAATGTCAATAATTTTATAGTGCTTCTAGCTCTATTGTCTATAAAAACATAGTCTTTTTATTGCAATTGTAGCTAAATTCTTAGTGCAATTCTTGTATTGAATTAAAGTGTCATTAAATTCTTAGTGCAATTCCTGAAAGTGTAGCTGAATAGCTAGTCGCTGCAAACTCTCTGTATCAAATTTTTTAGTGCAAAAATAAAAGTATGATCTAATTTATAGTGCAAAAACCAATTTGAAAAAATCAAGTAAAACAGGCATAATTCAAACTTGAAAGGAGGTGCAGGACACGCAGATGGAACTTAATCTGATCAAGCCAAGACTGGCAACAAGTGTAAATGTTAACATTCGAGCGTTAGTTAAAGCCGTTGGTATACGACCTAACTATACAGAATACAATTACGATACGAAATCCATCAAGTATATCAATGAAAAGAATGCTTTCGGTGATGGCATTGCTTTAAACAAAAATGCTATATTATTATACGTGTACCTGCATTTCCTTAATGTTAATGCTAATGCTCATGCGGTATTAGATACTTATGAAGCGAGCAAGTATCTTTCTATACCAGAAAGAACAGTGATTCACAACATGAAGATCTTAAACCGTAAAGGATATTTACGATTCTGTGAAGGAGACCTCTCCGGAACTTATCATATCTTCATTGACTACTATGCAGACAATAATCTACCTGCATCAAGAGGTGGATCAGGCTTCATTACACTTACAAGAAATATATTTGATAAACTGCGAACCTTAAGGACAATAAATGCCTTAAGGTTCGCTATTCGTGGTTTAATGGATCAGTTTCCGGGAAAACAGAATGTCGGTACAAGTACTGGATGTGATCTGAGTAAACTGAAGACAGTGTTCCCATCCTATACACAAGTTAAGGATATTTATAAGATTCTAAGCAATTCAACTATAAAAGAAATGTTTGATATTGCAATTGCAGCATCCGGCAAATACATTAAAATTAATGCAACTAAATCATTTGATCCACGAAAAGAACGTCAGGAACTTATTGCTAAGTCTGAAAAGAAGATTCGTGAATTCTTTGATAGCATGAACTTAAAGTATCCAGATGACCAGATTCATCCAAGTAAAAAGGAATTCCATGACATTGGTAAGATTGCACTGCGTATCCCATTAGATAATATCACAATGGCAATAAAACAAGTGTATGTCAACAATAATGGAACTCCGATCAGGAATCTCCCAGCATACATACGAACGCTAGCAAACAGAATTATATCCTAGTAAGCTGCCCAATACTTACAAAAGCCTACCCGAAAGGATGGGCTTTTTGTAGTGCAATAAATTAGAAACTTGCATGTAAATACACTGCTGTAGCAAAGAAAGTTATCAACATCGAACAAAAAATATAGTGCATAAGTATCCTACTATGTTTATCTAACTTTAAATAATGTGGATCTTGAAAAAACAATTGTGAATAATACAGCATGTGCTGGCATAATGCATTCTACTTATTTGATAAAATAAAGAAATCCCAGTAAATTGCGGCTTCCCGGAAAACAGATTTACTTATCATGTCTATTCTGATCATACTGATATTATGAGTATGGTTATTCATGTGACAAAAATACTGGTGAAACGAAAGTAAATAAAGTAAACAGGTCACCAAACAGCGTAAAAGGCTCATAGAGCCAATGCTGCTGTTTAGGTATATAAGTCTTGCATCACTTAAATTAAAGACGTTTATGACCCTTTTAAAACGTTCAAATTATCACAGCTTTTAAATCATGCAAACAATCAGTGCACTCAATAAATTATGTGCGTTAAAAACAATATAAACGCTATGAACATAAGTAACATAAAAAACATTAAATAAATCAGTAGCATAAAAGATACATCAAACACCTAGAATACTAAAGACGATTATAAGCTACAAAACGTTGAAAACACTGTAAACATTATGAACATAAGTAATATTGAAAACATCATAAACATAGAAGGTGATTTAATTTATCCAGTTACCTGAGGAGATTCCATTGCTTGTAACATTACAAAGGCATAACACATTCTAAATGTTATAATGTTATAAAATATTACTAAGATAGTATAAATATTTAACATATTAAATGTAAGCAATGTTGCATAACATTAAAACAATAATAACATTATGTGTATACAAAACAATATATACATTATGAACATAATAAACATTGAGTATAACATGAACACAAAATACAATGTAATCGGTAAGAAACTGCAGCTGATGTCACTGAAAACTCTATGAACATTGAAAACATAATAAACATAGATAACATAGAAAAGATTATAAACATTGTAATGATACCTAACACAATACACACTGAAAATAAATAAAACATTGACAAAATATTGAAAAACTAATGTTTATTCAATACACTTGACATTTAAGGTATCTATAATCTGATAAAAGTTTATGATATGCAAAAGATTCACCATACATTCAGTTTATAATACTTGACATATTTACAAAACTTATGGTATACTCTTAATACACTATAGATTGAATAAACTATAAGGAGGTAATACATTACATGGCTACTGTAATTGCAATAGCAAACCAAAAAGGCGGTATTGGAAAAACAACAACTGCATGCACACTGGCGTCTATGCTTGACTACGCCGGGAAAAAAGCATTATTGATTGATGCTGATATGCAATGTAATTCAACAGATACCTACAATGCCAAAACAGAAAACATAGCAACGCTGTATGACTTGTTAAAGGGTACAGAGGGTGTTACCCCAATGGACGCTGTACAAAAAACAAGTTATGGTGAAATAATACCAGCAGACAGATTACTTGGATCAGTTGACATTGAACTCCAAAAGGATCCGATCATGGGAATTTACCGTATGAAACAATTTATGGATCCGCTCAAAGAGCATTATGACTATATTATCATAGACACAAACCCTACAATAAATCATCTTCTTCTAAACTGTATGGTAGCAGCTGATCAGATTGTTATACCAATGTTAGCAGACAGATTTAGTCTTATTGGTTTGCAACAAGTTTTAGACACTGTACACAGCGTGCAAAGCTTGCCAAATAAAGATCTGAAGATAGCAGGCATTTTACTTATTAAGTATAAAGCTAATATGGTACTTGAACGTAATGTACGTAAGTCACTTGAAAATTTAGTAGAACAACTTAACATTAAATTGTTCTCAACAACAATCAGAGAAAGTGTGGCTGTAAGGATGGCACAAGCTGCGCAAACACCTTTAATTGAAGCTGACTTTAAAAGCAATGCAGCAAAAGATTACAGAGCATTTGTAAAAGAATTGTGCGGCATTACAATTGAAAGAAAGGATGCAAAACATGGCACTAAATAAAAACTTCGACCCAATAGCCGGATTATTTAATAATATAGAGCACATAAAACCAGAATCATCTACAGATAAAAAATCAAAATCTACTGAAGCTTCTGACAGTACTAAAGAGGAGAAGCAAGCTGCTGTAACAGAATCTTCAAAAGATGAGAAAGCTGGGCCTGTTAAAGATGAAAAGCAGGAGACTGCTGAATCTTCAAAAGATGAAAAGCAGGAGACCACTAAATCTTCAAAAGATGAAAAGCAGGAGACCACTTCAGAGTTAACTAAAAATGAATCTGATGTTACTGATAAAACATCTGAAGATAAAACAAAACATGAAGCAAATGAAAAAGATTCTGCAGATACTACTCTGAAAAATCCTGATGAAAATAACAATAAAGAAACATCAAGCAAACCGGATGAACCTAAACTTGAACAGGAAAATAAATCGGAGAAAGAAACAAATCTATTTAATTCTGTAAAAAAAGCAGATTTGATTCCAGGTGATGCATTATCTGATCTGGACTTTACACTTGTAACAAATGGCACAACAATACCTAAAGAGCAAAAACGCTGGTTAGAAAGAACTGCAATCAAAAAAGGAATCAGTCGTGAACAATACATCGCCCAAATTCTTGCAAATGAATATCAGGTAAAAACTAAGGTTAATGAATACTTTGCTGACATATTTGTTGAAAACTTCAATAAAGCAAATAAATCAAATGTTAGATTTAATTACCGTATTCCAGCTTACCTTAATGAGTACCTTGCGGAAGCAGCCAGCGAAAATGGAATGAAGAAAAATGTGATGCTCAGTTACTTCATAAATGAAGAACAAAAACATGAACATCAAATAAATCGACCAATCAAAGCTATTGATGAGAATCAATCTGATGATGACGATGAATAGCGTAATCCAACTATTCGCTAAATTCCGGTTTAACGAATAGTTGGTAATTTTTAAATCAAGAATTAACTTTTTTAAACAATTTGGCTGATTCTCTAACTAGCATAACAATGGAAAATAACAATTGAACAATCAAGAGGCATGCAAGTGTTCCAGTTTTAGCTTGTAGTGCATATGCCATTAATGGAATACTCTGCATATACTGAATACGTTGATAAGAATGTTCACCCTTACTGAAATAATTTGTGTTAAATAAGCTCTTCTTTATTTCAGTAAGCTTAGCACTGATTGTACCGCTGTCTGCATTCTTAGCAGCTGATGCACCAAAGATGGCTGCGTATGTAGCCTGAATGCAATCATTTCTTGTAGCAACAGGAAAACCATGTTTGTACTCTGGTAATGTGTTTGGGCGACCATCAAAAATAGTAACAACAAAGTTATTGGTATACCCAAATTTTGCAACAAGTTCATCTTTACTCATACCGGTGATAGCACGTAAAAATGTTGAAGGAGAGATCTCAATTGCATCTGAGACTCTTCCGCGAAGCTTAAGCTCTGTCAAAAATTTCGCTTTATCACGGCAGAAACCAATAGCCTTAAAATTGGAAGATTGAATAATAGCCTTATCAATATCATTACTTTGGTTCACTTTTCGCATTGTATGTAATCCGGATGCCTTATCATAAGAATCAAGCATCTGCATGTAATTACCACGGATCATAAACCCAAGTTCCTGATAGACTGGTAATTTCAGCAAATTTAAACTAAATGTTACTGACTCAGTCGTCTCAATATTCTGCAGTAAGCATCTTGCATACACTGGAACAAAGACAGTTCCATTGTCATCTGACAGCTTATCCTGCAGATCAATGTCCATTAACTGAAAACTGAGCTTAAGATCATCTGCAATCATTGTGGACTTGTTTTTAATTAAGTCTGGTAATTCTTTCTGTACCAAATTCGTAAAAACTTCACGTTGTTTGTCTTTCATGAAAGTGTTCCCTCCATTGATTTTAATACATCACACGAATAAATCTGTGCAAGAAACTGATTGAAAATATGTGCATCATCAGTAAGTTGATGAGTTATTGCGTATTTCCACTGGCATAATACTGTGTCCAAATCTATGTCATAATTTCCTTCTTTGCACAAATAAAGTATCTGCTGATCTACTTTCTGTTCAGCTAAATTATTGAAATGTTTAACAATTTCAGTGTTCCTTACAAATCCCAAAATATACCCCCACATTTGTATTATCTTCAGAAGCTAAAGGCACCTTTCGATCTTCACTTAGATCGTAATTTGAATCTGTTGATTCAACGCATCCAAATATCGCTGGAGAAAATTGAGCTTCAAAAGATAACAAATTAGCTTTAAATTTCTCATAATCATCAGCACTGAATATATAATCTGGTGCACCATCAGCCTTAACGATTTTTCCATTATTAATTGTAAATGTAAACATAAACAAACCTCTCTAAAACATCATTTTCTGTGGAACTGCGCTATCAGTAGCATCAGAGTTGACAACAGCTTTGTCTGGTATAACAGATTGCAAACAAGTATTTACATTTTCTGAGACACTATCTTTTACATCCTGTGAATGCCATGTAGCCGTTACTGGCTTAATTTTTGAATAATCAACCGGTGTGAATAATGTAACACCAGCACAATGCACAGCAAATTTATAATCTTTTAATTTTTCAATTTCATTAATCTTAAGTGTCATAAAATCACCTCCTCTAGGTCAACTAAACTTTTGCTTGCCTTATCTAAATAAGGGTCCACATCAAATAGCTCATAAGATAAGATTTTTTCAAAACATTCAATGTAAACATTCAATGTTTCATTCACATTGTGATCATGTACAAATGATGACAATGCTTTCTTTTTACAAGTGTCAAAAATAATATCAACCAGCTCAGTCACAGTAATTAGATCAAGCTCAATACTAATTGACTCACTCCATTTCTGTGCAGTAGAAGAATCAATAAACTGAAACCAATTTGGCACTTTAGCATACAATGAAATAAAATCATTCCAGTTCAAGCTTGATCTCAAAATCTGAACTGCAATAGCCGATTGCAACGTTAGCTCAACTTGATCACTTAACAGAATTGTGCAGTCTTGCTTAATTTTCGTTGTATCATAAAATTTGCTATGAATTAATTTCATAGCAAATCCTTTCAAAGCTGTAATATTTTTATCCTCTGATAAATTAAGTGCAGCTAACGCCACGATCCCACTATTTGCCACATCCAGATTATTCAGATCATTCTCAAGAACGGAAGCAAGTTCCTTATCTTTATTAGTATCTAAAGCTTTTTTGAAATCATGTAATAACTTTCGATGCTCTAAAATGATGAAAGCCTGTTTTTCACGTAGTGCATCATCTTTAGAATCTTTAACCTTTTTCAGTAAGGTAGGCATATTAATCTGTTGCCCGCCTAACTCTAAAGCAACGTCGGTAAATGAAGTTAATGACATTGAATCAATCAATTATGATTCCCTCTCTTCTCAATTCTTCTAGTCGCTCTCCATGTATCAGAATATTAACAGCCCCGGCATTTTTTTCAAAATAAACCTCTTTTCCTTCATATAACTCATTATCAATTAAAATGCGTGGATTGAAGGAATTAATATACTCAGCCTTGCAATCGTCATCAGTTGTAATTGGATCAATGCGGATTCGTACGGATTTAAACACACGCTTTTGCTCTGTTTTAATATCAGTTATTATTCCTTTGTATACCTTAAAAGCCCAGTAACCAAATTTTAAAGCAAGTTGTCTGTTTGAGTACTGATCATGTTGAACGCCAACCCAGGTTAAATCATTTACTTCAATAGCACACCCATCTGATGGCATATCCTTTCCAGCACGCGCAATAGGTGCCATAACATGCAAAGGAAGCCAATCCTTGAATTCTTCAAAGGTATCCGGAATCTCTGTCCATGAATGCAATTCATGCGGTACAGTTTCAAATCCTTCCATGGCTAAATGATTAAACATCTTTTGCAATGTATCCTCTAAACCTTCAGCAGCAAAAACAGCGGTATGAAGATACTTATAGTCTTCTTTAGCATGCTCAGTTCTAAGCATGCTAATGGCTGACGATTTACTAGTTTTGTACCTGTTAACATCATATTTATCACGCAAATACTGAAGCTTGTCCTTATCAACATAACTCTCTCCAGTAATGCGTAACTTTTCAATATCATTATAATTAGAAATTGATCTTGGCATAATTTTTGATGAACCAGTCATATAATCCAAACTGTTAGCAGCACCCCTGCCACGACTAAGTGAAATTAAAAGATCTCCTTTGTAGTAAAGCATCTTTGTATTCACACCATCTGTTTTCAATGAGGCCATAAAATCAAGTTTATTGCTTCTAAGCATCTGAAAATAAGGCCACGCATCTTCTATTTTTGTAACAGAGCTCATACTTAAGCTCTTATCGTCGTTTAGTGCTGTAACCATATCATCGTAATCATCTGAAGAATTAAAAGTCACAGGCGTAATATCAAAAGAATGCAATAAATTGTATGGCACTGGATCATCGTCATAAGTTTGTGTTGCATACATTGAACCTGGAAAATTCTCGCGAAAAGCAGATTCAAATGCATCATAATCTTTGTCAGTCACAACCGGATCACCAATACGATATGCATACCGTATCAAAGCGAATGCATCTTCAAAGTGATGCGCATCTAATAAACTTTTTACTGCACTGGATAAATCTGCCATCGTGTTTCCTCCGATAAATTAATGTAATTGTTTAAATGTAAGCGTGTAACTATATTCAAAATAAACTCTGCATGCTCTGCAGAGTTTGGTATAATCTGTGTTATGTTAAGTGGTTGTAATACTAAATTTAGTATTGTATCATCATGCCTGTAAGTAATCACATACTGAAGCATCGGGCGTAAACAAGCAATACAATTAAGAACATGATAAGTTTCGGTATCACAACCAGTTAAATCTATTTGAGATAATTGATCGGCTAAAAAAGCTTCGATCTTTTTTGCATAATTTAAATCCCATTTGTTAATAACCCAATCTTCTTTGGTAGGGAATTGCTTTAAATTTGAAGTGAGTGGACTTAAGGATTCATCAGAGCTACCAATAGCAATTACATCCTTAGAAAGAATCTGTGATTCATTACAAATTACAAGTAGTGAATAAAATTGAGAATCAGTTCCCATCCAATCAATGAAATAATAATCAAGTGCCCCTGATATTAGTTTCTTACGAAGAATTATTAAAACTCCGAATGATCTAACAAATTCAAAAATAATATCTTTCATATTTCTCGACCCAAAAGGTACATGATGTTTTACCATCATGTACCTTACTTAATTAATTTTCAGTAACATTTTCAACAGAATTAGACTCATATTGATTATCCTGTTGATTATCCTGCTGAGTATCCTGCTGAGTATCTTGTGAATCTTGATCGCTCTGATCTTCTGAATCATCCTGAGATTGTGATGAATTAGTGTCAGATGATGTATCTTCCGGTTTATGTGTAGGCTTCGTAGTAGGTTTATGTGTAGGTTTCACAGGCTTTGTTGAAGGTTTTTGTGTAGGTGTACTTGGAGTTTGTGAAGGTTTCGGCACAGGTTTACTGTAGGAATTTTGCCTAGAACTGGAATTATCAACACTAGTACCTGAAGAATTATCTGTATTTTGTGATTGCACTGAATCATTCGTAACTTGTGCATCACTTTTAACCTTCTTTTGTTGCACTTTTACTTTCTTATAAAGTTTTTTAACTTCCTTACCGTTACACAAATTATTCTGAATATCCCGCCACACATACTTTGGATAAGATGCACCCCATAAACCATCTGTTGGCTTATTGTCATCTCGACCAACATAGACAGCAACTGTATAATAAGGTGTAACACCACAAAACCAAGCGAAATGCTGATTATTAGTTGTTCCTGTTTTACAAGCAATTGGCATCTTCTTATTATCCGGTAACTTTAAACCGGCTGCTGTACCGGTGTTTGCAACACCAGTTAAAATATCGAGCATCTGATTTACGGCATCACTGGAATAAACTCTTGACGGTGCTTCCTTTTCATAAATACTCTCACCAGAACTATCTTGAATATCATTTATACAATCAGGTTCCCTAAAGAAACCATCATTTGCCAATGTTGTATAACCGGAAGCCATCTGCACAGTAGTCACACCATAATACAAACCACCTAATGCAGCCGGCTTATAATAATCATTTGGCGTAATTTTATTAAAATGCATTGATTGTACAAAACTTAAACCGACTCTTGGTGTAATCTCGCTAAAGAGTCTCCATGCTACAACATTCTTTGATTTCTCAACAGCTTTGCGTAAAGTTATCTTACCAGCGTAAGAATTATCTGCATTCTTTGGACCATCTTTTATTGGTGAGTCATCAACAATGCTACCTGGAGTGTAACCTTTCTGTAAAGCTGGTGTGTACACTATTAAAGGTTTTATAGTACTTCCCGGCTGTTGGTATGCCTGGAAAGCTCTATTCAAAGAGTAATAAGAGCTATTCTGCGATCTTCCTCCAATACAAGCAATCACTTTACCTGTAGAATTATCAATTACAGTTGCAGCTCCCTGCATATTGTAAATGCCATTTTTGTCCTTTGATTTAAAATCTTTTAACTCTTTATCAAGTGCTTTCTGTGCACTATTCTGAACTGACAAGTCTAAAGTTGTATAAACACTAAATCCGCCAGTATACAACAAATGCTCAGCATCCTTATAGGCATCAGCATATTCTTCCTGATAATTATCATAATCCGGTTGGGAATCAAAATTATACCTAAAATGGAATCCAGCACTTTTCATAAGACTCTCAGTGGCACACTTAACCGCAAAAGAACTTTCATAGTTATAAAAATCATTTGCTTCAGGAACTAAAGTGACTTTTACATTTACAGCCTTCAAATACTCAGCTCGTTTCAAATACCCCTGATCATACATTTCTTTTAAAATAATGTTTCTTCGTTTGATAGTATGATCCATATTAGTTCTTGGATTATAATACGTTGGGTTATTAGGAATTGCGCATAAAAAAGCAATCTCAGTTTCAGACAATTCATCAACTGATTTTCCAAAGTATCCATAGGAGGCAGCACCAATACCATAATAATTATTTGCGAAATTGATGTTATTAATATAATACTCAAGAATCTGTTTCTTTGAGTACTTCCGCTCCAAAAACAGCGCAGTCAAAATCTCTTTGAACTTACGTGTATATGATTTGTCAAAACCAATTTTTTCAGAAAAAACATTTCGTACCAATTGTTGCGTAATTGTACTACCACCACGTGTGATACTTCCACCCTTCACTCGCAACGCTGCAGCTTTAACGGTAGACCCCCAATCAACACCGTGGTGCTTATAAAATCGCTTATCCTCAATCGCAATAAAAGCACGCATAACATCTTTGGGTAATTGATCATAAGTCACATAGGTACTGTCGGCACTTAAGCGTAATTTTGTAATTTCAGTACCATCAGATGCATAAATATGGCTTGTGTTATCTGGATAAAAAGTAGAAGCCGATGAACTTCGAACTAATTCATCGGCTTCTGAAACATACTGTTTAAACACTGGTGTAAACTTGTATGCAAGAACTCCAATAGCACAAATGACAGCAATCAAGGCAATAATCAGAATAACTCGAAATACCTTGAAAACTGCTCGAAAAAATTTTGCTAAATACATTCTTAGCATAATCACCCCTAGATTCTAAAAATCTTCAAACGAATTAATGGCTGGTTCTTTGCAATGTAAGAAGAAAGTCCAACACTTCTTATTACAAATTTTAATGAGTACTGTGCTTCCAGTCTGCTAACATCTAAAGAAGAAATTACCTTCAGACCGAATTTACTTTCAATGTTCTCAACAGGAATGATCTTGATACCAAAACCATTTGGAAGTTTAATACCAACACCTGTGTCAACAGTCAGCTCTTCATCTTCTTTAAGCTGTACCTCAAACCGAATATCCCATGGAAGTGGTTTTCCGTCTTTGTAGATATGACTGTTATACAACTCAATCATGCCATTATTATTAATAGGAGCCTTTACATTTGGACTCTCAACAGTTAATTCAATACCATCTTTACTTTCCTCTGGTGTGAGTTCCTCAGGCAGTAAATGCGTTGATTTCTCTAAATGTGGTCTACTTGCAAACTGTAAGCCTGAATTGTCAAAATGCTCTGAACCCGGGACAAAAGTGTCCTTAGGTTCCACTGATTCCTCGATTGACTCCTCAGCTGGCTTATTAGCTGGCTCTTCCGTATACTCCTCAGCTGACTCTTCCGTAGATAATTTCATTGACTCATCTGCTGATTCTTCAACTGAATCTTCCGTATACTCCTCAACTGACTCTTCAGTTGATTTTTCAGCTGGATCTTCAGTAGACTCATCTGCTGGTTCTTCAACTGAATCTTCCGTAGACTCCTTAGCTGGTTCTTCAACTAGCTCTTCCATTGATTTTTCAACTGTATCTTTTAAAGGCTCATTTGCAATATTTTCTTTTCCAATTGGTTCCAAATCTTCAGAAACCTGCTCTGGCTCTTCCTTTGGTATATCAGTCTTTTCCTCTTTAATTGTCGGCATACCAATTGCAATTGCATCTGCATCTGGCGTTATCTCTTTAGTTGCTTTAAAAAGCATATCCTGATAGTTATTTTCGTTGACAGATGGATCAGCAAAGAGATCATCAATACTAGGTGTTTCTATGCCTTGAACATCGGCACCAATAAACTGCATACCACTAGTTGTATCATCCTTCTTAACCTCAGCCGCGGATTCCTGCACAAGTTTCTTTCGCATACGTGTACTCTTAACTGGTTCTTCTGAATCCATCTTAATTTCCGGTTTCTTTTCATTAGAAGTAATCTTGCTACTTTTACGAACTTCTTCAGCTGCAGCTTCTTCCTTGGTGAAATCGTCACCAGTGTCTGATAGAGCTTTATCAAATGATTTCAAAAACTCTTTATCAGCTAGTGTATCATCCATAGACTGCAATAATTCATCATCTGTTAATTCTGCAGAATCATTCTTTTTTTGCTTTAAGTCTTCCTTACTTGGTTTATTTGCTTTTTGTGCCGGTTTCTTGATAGATTTCTTTTTTGAGCCTTTAATTCCATGCTGTTTTGTGCTATTCTGCTTCTTCTTAGTATCAAGATCATCTTCATGATCCTGTGTGCCTTTTTTCTTTTTAGGCCAAAATAAAATGGCAAGAACTGCAACAACTACAATTGCGATAAAAATAATATAATCCATTTTTAAATATAGGAATAATCCTATCTCCTTTCACTTATTTAGATTGAACAAGATAAAGAACAGCTAAAAGCCGACCAGTTATCTCTGCAGCCACTTCCGCTGTAGTGCAAACGGCCGATAATGATGTTACTAATTTATCCTTCGTGACAAAAGCAATAATGCCAGATGAGTGACTATTGTACTCATTACACTTTGTAATGAAATCCATTGCATTATTGCAAAATTTAATAACCCTAAATGTTAACAAATCAGCTGCATCAGCCTTAGACACAGACACTGTAATAGTTTCTGCGTCAATTGTTTCATTGAAAATAACTGTTTTAAAGCCATCTGCATCTTTCACAATTGCATCTGGTTTAGCAAGTAACTGTGAAAAATAATCATTCTTCATTATTTGAATCCTCCTGATCTTTAAAGAAATCATCTAACTCTTGCACAACCTTATTATCAGGATCATCCGGAAGATCACGTTTATCGCAATCCAATACTCTGTCAGCGTTTGGATCACCACCCATAAGATAGGTGACTTTTCTGCCAAGTGTACTTTTCTTGACATCATTAAGTTTAGTTGTTGCTGAATCCTGTATGTTATCTAATGTTTCTGTTAGACTATCGGCAGTTTCGGTTACTTTTTCTTTAAATGTATTAAGCGCTCGTTTAATTTTCATCTGATTACTCTCCCTGTATTTCGCTAAATCCTTCATACAGGATAAGGGCATCAAAATAATCAGTTGTACAGACACTTTTACAAATATGAACTATGCCATTCACGCTCTCACCATCTTCATTAAGAAAAGATGTAACTTTTGAATTGAGCCACACATCTAAGTTCTGATCATACTTGTATGACTGTATTAAATACATGTGATCATCAATAATTGAAAGTACAGTCTTTCGAAAAGGTTTAATATCTGCATCAACTTTTTTGTACTGTATCTGTGAAATTTTTCTCATAAAATCCTCCTAACATAACCCTAAATAAGCTGCATACCCTATGCAAACGAGATAAGATGCCATTCGAGTATACAATGCAGCTAATCCATTAGCCTTACATAAATTAAAGCACCAGCGATTAGGCATAGGGTAAAGAAGCTGCTCACCTTTCTTATTAACTGTATCAATAAGAAGATGTGAAGCATAACCAATGCAGAAAGCTAGAGCTAGGTTTTTGAAAATTAAGTAAGCACTAAAGGATGCTATAAGTAACGCCAGCACAGAATGTGTAAAACCTCTGTGCGGCTGTGTACCTCCAAAAATACTAAACCCGATTAAAATAGCTAAGCCAAGCAAATTAACAGCTATTCCGGAACCATCGATACTCTCAATGACTGTACTTCCAGTTAGAGCTGCTTGACCTACAAAGAAGCATACGATACAAATAAAAGCTGCAGTTATTTTATGTATAATTGGTGCAACTTTTCCTCCAGTATCAATATCTGGAAGAATACCGGCAAATGCCCCAACTGCAGCTGTTGCAATCAAAGCTGTTGGCTCTGTTGGCCGAATCACAACTAAAGCTGTGGCAGCTCCTAGAGCTGCATGAGTCTGTCCATCCATTTAAACCTCCTGTGTAATACAATTTATTTTTGCAAGAGCAAGTAAAGTGTCATGTATGTTCTGAGTATTAAACTCAAGTCCTGACTCAAACAAATGTGCAATTGTAGCATTTGTTAAGTCTAATGCAAAATGCTTATTGTAAGATTCAGCAACCCAGTACACTTTACAGAAGTAAGAAAAAGGAATTGTCTTGTTGTTAAAAGCCTTATAATAATCAAAAAGTTTTGAAATCTCAGATTCTTTAGCTGTATGTGCTACAGAAACATCCTTGATGACAGGTACTTCCTTGACCACTTCTTTAACAACCGGAACTTCTTTAGTTACCTCTCTAACAACCGGAACTTTTACATACACAAATACAGGTTCAACACTTTTATGTGTTTCAGAAGCATTGGCTTCATCTGCACTGTAAGTAATTGCATTTGTTTTTGACACTGCTAAATCACAGGATTTAGCCGACACCAAATTATGAGTTGCTTCCGGCTCATTATCCTGTAATGGTCCTTCGCTCTCTAACTTTCTTGCCAGCTTGAAACAAGCAATAGCTGTCTTTAAACTGCACTTGAGTAGTTTAGCTAATTTACCAATAATTGTGTGTGAATCCGTATCATGAGATTTCTGCACTGGAATATTTTCCCGAGCAAGTAATCTCTCCTGATCATACCAATCCGGAGTAGTCTCTTCTGGCTCTGTAACTTTCGGTTTTTCAAGATGCACATAAACATTACTAAGTGGCTCAGATTTACTAGACTGATTAGTGATTTTTGCATCTCTTGTTACCTTAAGATCCTTAGATGCAATTGGTTTACTTCCATCAGCGCTAAGAGTAATACTTGCTGGCAGAACATCAGCAGCGCTCTTATACCCGATAGGTGTTACATTATCTGAAGTTGCACGTTCTAATGTTCTTGCTACCTTTGCTGACTTAATGCAGGCATTAGCTGTTTTCAAATCACATCCAAGAATACTTGCTATTTTTGGCATACTGACGCCACTACAGAAAAGCTCTAAAGCATCTCTCTGTCGCCCTGAAAAGAAATCTCTGTTAGGATCAAACCCTGTAGCAGCGACTCGCTCCTGAAATCGTTTAATCTCATCCGTATCAGGTTTTGCATTTGACATTTTAGTAAAGCATCCCTTACACAGCTCTCCAGCCATATCTTTCTCGACTAACTTTCCACAGCATTTACATTTTCTCTCAGCATGCTCTTTCCAATATTCACGCCATTCATCATTTGTAGCCCACATAATATTTGCGGGATCTAAACCATGTGAAGCATCTTTTATAAAAGCAAGAGGCTTTTGCTCGCCATTTGGAACAAAAGCCTCTGCATATGCCTGAGTTAAACTGTAATACTTCTTTTCAGCACTGTTGTAAAATTTCCCAGGCCCCTTTTTATCAGCTTTCACTGTTACCTCTCTAAAACCGCTCTTTCCGGCTTTAAAAACTTTTGCATCAGGCGTAATAAAAACACCTGATAAACTACACTGTCGTGCATCCTTTGGCAATTCCGTAATCATAATAATCCTCCTTAAACTCAAAAAGAGGACAGAGCTATTACACTCTGTCCTCTTGACTTAATTTCATATAAATTTAATATATTCATGCTTTTGGTTCTGAATTTACTGTAATTGTAGTAAAATTAGCGATCCGTAGGCTATAACTGCTTAGAGACCAGGCATATTATCATTTCTAAATTCGACATAATCATTTTCTAAATCTAAACAATTCAGATTTCTGTCATACCATTTACTCCCTTTAAGAGAGGAGCATTCACTATAGGCTGCTTTTACCTGACCCTCTGTAACCACCGGAGATTCATTGCTTCGATAAAGCCGCAATGCCGTTACTGCAAATAGAAAACTGATTGTAATCATAAGAATCCCAAATGGTGCTAATATTACCGTAGGCATAAGAGCCAGTCCAACAATTAGCGTGATAACTGCGCACACTATCAGTAAAATAACTTCAATACTCATATGTATTACCTTTCTGTAATAAAAAGAAGACGAAGCTTTTACACTACGTCTTCTTTACAAGTTGTATTCGTTTTGTAGATAAACTGGATGCTGGTAAGTATATATTATCGATCTTTCCAGCATCTGCATAATCTATGATTGCTGTAAATTGATCATCTATAACTGCAATGGCTTTGGATCGCGATTCAAACTTTCCTGCATTTGCATAAAAGCATCATCGATGCTCTTATAAATATCATGTGCATTGTGTATAGCCTTAACCGTAGTTCTTACACCACTTCCATAGCGACTTCCAGTTTCCCAATTCGTAATAGTATCAGCCATGTTATTTAATTCAGCAGACTTATCAAATTTAAAAGTTGTAGTGTCGAGTAATTCTGCCAAATATCTAATATCATGTGTCTTTTTGTAGCTGACGCCATGCTCTGATAGAATAAATTTTAAAATAAATTCAATAGCCTGCTGTGTATCAAAACAGGCTGAGTCTAAAAATGCATCATCATCAGCAACATGCTGCAAAGAAAGAGATGCTTTCCAAATTGAAACCTTAGATCTATCATACAATGTGCTCATAAACAATTATCCCCCTATTTAAAACATCATCTTTAACAACAGTATCATCTAAATCCTGATAATTTATAACGTCAGCGTTACCTTCTGTAATTGAAGAAATAAGACTGCGTAATTTACATGTAAAAGGCTTAAGAATACCATCCTCTGTGTAACAATCTTCTGTCCAATCAATGCAAAGATCAAGGTCACTGAAAGGATGGCAATCGTATCTAACGCTACTACCAAAGACAATTATTGATTTAACATGTGAGTCTGCTTTAGCGTTATCTACTATACTTTTTACAATTTTTTGTTTTAATGGATGTATTTTTTGAACATTCATAAAAGAATCTAATGGAACAACTGGGTTGAAATTCCAATCTTTAGATTTTCGCTTTTCTAAATATTCATCTGTTGTCATTGTAATTCCTCCAAAATATTACCTTTAACTATCTAAACTGCAATGGATTTGGATTACTAGATTTACCATTATTCTCAGTCAAATATATTACAAGACGCTTCTCCAGCTCCTTGTAAATTTCTAATGCATCAGCTAATTGTGAAATTGTTGCTGCAAAAGAATCTTTGTACCCAGCACTTGACTCCCAATCAGTCAGAGTACCAGCCATCATGCGAAGATCTTTATATTCAGGCCACCCAGCATTAATGTACTCACCATACAGCTTTGAAATAGAGTGTTCATAAGAATAACGAAATCCCTTCAGCTCGATAGAGCATTTAAGCATTTTCTCAATAGCTTGTTGAATATGATAGCAACAAATATCCAGATATAACTCATCATTCACTTTTTGCATACAAATGACAGTATCATAGTCTTTTCTAGCTTTCTCTAATAAAAGGCACATTAAGAAACCTCCTTGATTAGTGAATACCTACGCCGGCAATAATAAATCTGAATATCCGAAAGCGCTAAATCTGAATATGTGAAACATCACGTGTATCAGAAACATAGGTACGCTTTACAGCCTCTAAAATTGAATCGAGAAATTTAGGTACTTCGCACAATGCTTTGGTTATTTTACGTGATTCCAAACGATAATTCTTGATATATCTTGTCTTAGCTTCCCATTGCGTAAACATTTCACTATGATCGTCTATGTAATCAGTAACTCCTATATCAACATCATCATCTTTACATTTGAGAATTAACTGTTCAATATCATGTGTTCGTGGGTACTCTACACCAAAGCACTCCATACCATATTTAATCCCAAGCTCTACTGCCTGTTGTAGATGATAACCGATATAATTTAGATAAATTTCGTCACCTTTAGAGCTGTTAAAAATCATCTTAGCGACTTCTACATTTTGGTACGCTTTATCAAGTAGCGTTTCATCTTCCATCTTGATTCCTTTCTGCAACAACTACGCAATGTTTCTTTATTTCATTATACAATCTAGTATCAACGGTATAATTAGTCCACATATCAAACTCATATGGCAAATATTTTGTAATAAGATGACCAACACACTGATCCAAAGTAATATAGACATCCACATCACTCCCGGTATGACAACTAGTTGTTATGGAAGACCCAAAAATTTCAACTTTTAATACATGAGTCATATCTAAATTGTCAAGCAAAGCTTTCACTTTCTTCTGTTGTATTGGATGTATCTTATCACAATTCAAAAATGGATCTGAAATAAAAACTTTCCACATAATCTCTCCAATTATAGCCTAATAGTGCAGTAACTATTAGGAAACTGTTTTCTTCTATTTTAGCATACCGCAAATGAAAAGAAAACAATTTCATTAAAGACAATGAATTAAATTAGTTGCCAGCTGTTAAGCTGAACAACCCAAAACCTACATGCATTGCACCCTAATGATGCCTTGCTAAATTTGGCATCGCAATGCCAAGATTTTTTGACAATTCGTAAGCACACAGTACTGGAATTCGCTTACTGCCAGTTTCCCAGTCGTTAACGGTATCTAAAGACACCTGACAAATGCCGCTAATTTGTTCTGATGTTCTTCCATACAATTTACAAATTGCCAATAAATCTTTACTAAGATGTGAGTAATCCGGTGCGTACTCAATCCGTGTCGAAGTCATAGCATTTAAACCTCCTAGTTTTCTGGACAATGCGCTATGACTTAATTTCGCACTCATGATGCAAGCTGGAGGACAGCTCCAGCATCTGTTAAAATTAACAGTGGCTCATCACCGTAAACATGTTCTGCTAATGGAACAGTTAACTGTGTTTTATTCTCATTAGACATAGTTAACTGCAGTGTGGTTTTATTACTTCTAACATGTATAATACTGCAATCTGAAAAATTATCTGAAACAATACCCTGCTCACAGTAACCCTTAAGATTACGTAACCATGCACTATCTGCTTTATGTAACGTCATAAAAATATTACTATCGTATTTTGAAAAAGCATCTAAAATCTCAAAATAATCACGAGATGATATCATCTCAAAAAGCAGATGTTCAAAAGCTAATCGTTGTATAAAGTATGGTCTATACCCGGAAGCAAGAATGCAACCAACTGTCAATAAAAGTGAGCCAATTGACAAAAGGTAAAATGCTAAATAAGCATAAACTAATGTCATACTTTCGAACTGATTAAGCAATGGGCGCAATACACGCATTGTGCAGAACGAGATACATGTCAATACTAGCAGGATGCCAGAATCGCCACGCAGAAAATTCTTATAATACTGAAAACATGTTTCTGATTTGAGCCGCTTAATATGCTCAATGTCCTTTGTAAAATCTCTTTTGTTTCTCTGATCAATAAATTTCATAACAATACCACCCTTTCTGTAATAAACAAATATAATGTTTTATAACAGGAAGGGTGGCCAACCAATGGTTTCAAGTTTCTTAGAATCTGAGTAACTTAGCAGCAATTGCATCGTACTCTTTCTTTGTTTTTGGATGTAAAACAAATGGTATCACAGAATCATAAGTATAAATAATTAATGCTGACTTCAACATCTTATACTCTTGTAGTTTCTGTAGATCTATAATGTTCACTTGATCTTTTGTCCTAAAATAAATTGTGCTGAAAGAAATTCTTAGATTACACGAAATAATGTCAGAATTTTTAAAATCAGTATCTACTTTATTCAATGGCAAAGAACTGGAGATTAAGTAGCGAACTAAACCTGTACTTGAACGAAAAATCTTTGGAAATAATTTATAAATACAAAAACAAAATACAAGAATGCAAACAAGCGAAACAGTTAAAATAGTAAATTGATCTGACAATGTATTTAAAAAAGTAGCATAAATCGCATAAGTACAAAATGCTGTTAAGCCAAGTAATACAATTAGAGTGCCTATGCACCAAATATTAATACCAAATACAAAATGTCTCCAAACATACATACTACGTATACTAAATGATCTTGTGTGCTTAGCGTAAGGATCCTGCTTTGATTTCAGCGCACACATAAATTTATGTGTGCGCTTATATGAAGAGTCATCAATCGTAATAATACTAATAACAAAATTAAAAATGACGAACAGAATTCCAGTACTTACAAATACAATAGTTGCAACATGAAGCCACTGTACACTTGCTGAATAGGCATAACAATATTGATAAATAGCATAAAAATAAATGCCTGCTAATACAAATAAAACTTCTGAAATATCAGCAAGTTTTGTAAGATAAAATTCTTTCTTCATATAACTCCTTTATGCAAGTTCCAAACCATCGGAAGTGTATTTCATTAACGAATAGCTTAATACTTCCTGGAACATCACCTGTGTATCATTTACTTCTTTTATCATATTAAGAAGGCTATTGCGTGCCTCCTCATATGCTTTTCCATTTAATTTCTCATAAGCTTGCATTGGTAAAACTAGGATTTCGTGTATACTACTTGGCAAAATCCAATAATCACCGAAGCGTTTGTGTATATCATTCAAATAATCGTTGTCAAGCAACACGGCTGCGCCATCCATATTAGAATTATTTGTAACAACATATAGCTGAGCATCATCTGGTGTAATAGGACAATCTTTAGCATACTTAGACAGAACATCCTTCATTGAAATAAGCTGCCACTCTTGCTTTACTGAAACATGAGATTTTAAAGCTTCCCAATCAGGTAAGTCCCAGCTTTCTAGTAAAGAAGAGGTTACAGCCACTGAAAGTGTTGCAGCTTTCTCAGCAAGTTTATAGACGACTTGCACATTCATGTCAAATAAATTCTCTGAAACTGGTACGCTAAACTCTGGTCTTCTGAGTCTGAACTGCAGGTTATCCGGTATACCGTTTGAAAGATTCTTAATAATCTTATTAGCAGCAAGATCATCATTATTACCGCTTTCCAATATTTGCTTTATCTGGACGGCTGAAAGATTATCATGGTACCCTACTTGTAACTTAAGTGTCGGTACTGGTTTCCTAGATTCCTTAGCATACTCTAAAGTTGCAACATCAAGAAAAATCATACCATGTTCGACTATTAAGCCTGCATCTGCTAACTCCTTTGAATACATTTCAATTGTTTTGTGCATTTTAATTTATCCTCCATTCTGCCTTTATCGGCAAAAAAGAAAATAGAAATAAAAAGAAATGCTTAGCTGTTGCACTAAGCATTCCTGAAAATTAATGAGATCCGCTAGAATCATAATCATCCTTTGCAGAATGTGCTTTTCCAGTTGATGGAGCATCTGAACCACCTGCAAAGTCATAAACAAGTACATCACCAGTATCAAGAGGAATTACTTCTCCTGTAGTGGTCATCTTTGAAGTAACACAGTTTTCATTGGAAAACTGATTACAACCTCCTTTTACATACTTTGTTTCCTTATCAGTCTTTATTGGATATCTCTGTTCGACACTGTATCTTAGCGTCTGATGTGTATCGGATGAAATTTCCGGATTAAAGTTGATAACCAGATGTCCACCTTTCAACCAACAATCCTCAGACCCATCAAAACCATTTTTTATCTGGCTCTTTACAGTAGCCCATGATTTTTGTGTAACATAAACATCGGAAGGCAAATAGTACTCACCATACCATGTCTGCACACTCTTTGCTACTTGATCCTTTGACAGTTCGCTAGTCAATGTCTCATAATCTGTACCAACATAAGCCTGCGGATCATCGGAAACTGCTTGCAGAATATTATACATCTTTGAGTTGAACTCAAACTTCTTGTCTGACTCTAATGAAAGAGGCTGCCCAAGATGTGCTGACTGATGCGTATTACCATTGATTATACGCATTGCTGAAGTAAGATTTGTTTCCTCAAAAGTGTACTGTTTCTGCTTTTTTCCAACATTAGACGTATGCAATGTATCATTCGTAAAGTCACGAAGACTCTTGCTTACATCCCACTCATCATCAGCAAGACACAGCGATTTTGTATTTAACTTATCCTGTTTACTGCCAACTTTAATAAGTGTTTGTCTGGTATTATTAACAGTCTCGCTGTAGTACACATTAACCTGAGCACGAGTATTGATATTTGAGCTAAATGAACCATCCTGTTGCAAATACTCACCCTTATCATTTACAAAGTAAAAAGTAGGTTTAAACGAAACTTTATCTGTCAGATTGTAATAAGGTCCGACAGTCGTCATCTTGTAACGAATTTTATAACCCAAACCAAGAGTACCAACACTCTTTCCTGCAGGATTACTTGATCCAAACACAGGTGCAGTATACAAGGAACCCCAAGGTCCTAAAAATCCAAACTCATTAGAGACACCAGAATGATAAGCGTTTCCAGTTAATGTAGATAAGTATTTCTTTGAATCTTTATCATACTTTCTAAATACGGGCTGCCAAGCTGGATAATCCGTAACATCAGTAATCTGGAAACTAGAAATTCGTCCAGTTACTGTGTCTGTCTCTTCCATCCAAGCAACATAGTCACGCTCATTCTGAGCATTGTAACGTCCCTTATCACTGTCTGTGAGTTTGTTATCAACAAGTGCATCATTTGTGTACTCGTTCTCGAAAATACGTCCTGTATCATTTCCATTAAAACCAGGCTGGTTATTAGGTCGATCAGCTTCAGTTCTAGTGGAATCAGGATTTTTATCCGCATTCAGTGCAATAGATCTAAAGCGAATTGTTGCGCTCTCCATCTCAGTTGCCCAAGATGGTACGAAAAATGTTTGATTAATAGTGCCCTTAATATTACCATTATCATCAATCATCTCAAGACGAATCCATGTATTAGCATAGTAATATCTGTCATCAGTATGCATATTTCCATCCTGTACTGTCTTTACAACCATTTGTACTGGAAACGGGAATTTCACCTGTGTGTATGGCATGCCATACTTATCAAGAGCTAAATAGCGCACATAGTTCTGATAACCATAACCATCCATATCAGAAGCATCATCTTCTACACTAATTGTCATCGTGTACTCTCGATCTAGCTGAATATTATGCAGACTCTGCTCTTGTGAATGATTAACTGCCTGATCCCAATCATAAATAGGATACAGTGGATCACCTGTACTATTAGTACCCTTATTATTGTAATCCAGATTTATTTGACTTCGATTGACTGTAGGTGTGTAAACCTCAACGTCATCATCGCCATCATCTGCAATCTTAGTCTTGATCATCTCCTGCGTGTAATACTTATTCGTAGGAATTACCTGTATCTGCTTATAATAAGCAATTGTACAGGTCTCATGATGACCATTATTTGTGTATGGTTCAACTGTAATACCATTTGGTGTTGTGTTCGCTGAATCAAATAATCCTGCGACAGTCTGCTCAGCTTCCGGCGGAAATGTCGGAATATCAACCATCTCTTGTAGATCCATTGAACCATCCGATAAAACAAATGTTTCCCCACACCCATTGTAAAATGACACAGTATCATTTTTTACTTTAAACTTACCAATGATTGACTCTGCGTCCGTTTGAAAATTATCTAAATCTTGATCTGGAGATCCGCTATCTTCCCAGTCGTTGTAAGTTCCGTAGTTGACATACTGCCGCTTAACAGCTAAGTCTGGCATACGATAAGCACCATCTCCTGTTTTAAAGAATCTAGCATTACTTTGGAAAGAACCATCTACTCCATTTGGAAATAGAGTAATCAAATGGTTTTTACAAATATCATTTGAACCTTCTGCAGTAAATACATCGTTCTTCAAGGTTACTTTAACAGGATCCCAAACTTCAGCATCACCAAGCGTGTAATAAACACTATGCCGTGCAACAATTAAATTGTGTGACTGCTGTACAACTTTAGATGTGTAATAATCAAAATCACACTCAACAGTCGTTGATGTACCATAAGAGTATGTACCTAAATCAGTGAAATCATGGTAACCTTTTCCAGGTGGCCAACAAGATGGGTCATTACTCTCTACAATCTTCTGGCTTGACTTATGCTGACTTACATACACAGCATAAACACGATAAGCATAATCAAGCATTTCTTTATTCCAGTAGCCCTTTGTCAAATACCTAGGTATTTGTGAAACTGTCCTGACTTTATCAGTCGTAGGTATTCCAGATTGTGCATCGAAAGCTGCGCTTCCTTTTGTACCAAAAACGCTGGCTATATAAGGATTTGTATATTTATCCTCATACTGTGTCTCATCAACACTGTCTTTCGATTCAATATCCTGATGCTCCCAGACAAAACCATTTGGCAATAACCAATTCCAATAAATAGAAACTTCTGTTTCTGTTAATGGATCATCAGAACCTTTATCTTTTGTAGGGTTATACTGTTCATTATGCCAATTGTTAAAAATATCATCGTACATACAGTAAACAACTAAAGAGTTATTTCCTCCAGGAGTTCTATCTGCATTATCAGCCTGAGCTTCGCTTCCAGTCTGCTTATAAACCATATCGCCTGTTTTCGTTAAATAGATCTCTGAGTTATTAGATCCACTTGAAGATCCAGGCACTGTAGTACGCGTCTTTGCAATCTTAGGATTCTTATTATACTCATACGTAACTAAATAGTCTTTGTACAAGCTACCATACAAACCAGTAGCATAGTTCGGTCCTTCATCCCAACTCACATAATGTGGAAAACTTACAAACGCTCGCGTAGTTGAACTGTAATGCGTGTAGTTATGCCCAGTGTGATAACAACCATACTTTGTAGGATGACAGGTATCATTTAAGTACTCATTGACAGGCTCACTTGTCAAAGTACGGATAGGCTGCCGCCAGCTCTTCACTAAATGGTACTTGCCATCCTGCGTGTGCACATACTGAACCTGTGTGAAATACTTCCCATCCGAATTATCAACAAAGATACAGATAATCACAGGTTGCGCCTTTATCTTGACCTCAAAGGTACCCCCTTCCGCGGAAAGGTTTGTCCTGTCAGAATAAAACTTTTCAGCTGATGATACTGACTTAAATGTTGTCTTCTTAATATCCTCAGTTGTGTAAGGCAAACAATTTGCCTTACGTCCTGTACAAGCCATAATAGCAGCAACATACTTTGAACTATCATAAGTACCGTGATAAGTAACACCTGGGCTAATCCAATGCTTTTCAATAGTAGACTCATCCAGCTGCCAGTCACCATTATCCTTTACATACGTGTAGATACGAACAGGAACAGTCGTTGTATAATACGCCTTGATAACCACATCACTACGCACTTCCGGAATAATAAAATGCGTCATGTCATAAGCATCTTTTTGCCAATCAGACGTTTTTGCCTTAATCTGTCCTGGGGTTCCGTACTTGGTGTAAACATAATTACGCATGTATGGAGCATACGTAACATAACTACGATTGGTACTCTTACTTTTGTGAATTACACCATTTGCTGGTGTATGAGATCCCCAAATATCGGCGGCTGTAAACTGTGTCCACTCACTGTCATTATTTGTCGTGATAACAATACGATACAAGTAATTCTCACATGATTCCTTTAATGACTGCTTACTAGAAGTCTTAATCACGTATGGAATTGAAGCCGTTGACATGCCCGTATTTTTGTCTTTGATCTCTGTTAAATCTGACTTAGAAATCTGCTTTACAGGTTTTCGATCTTCAAACCGGGACTTGGCATGACTGTCTATTTCTGCAGTGGACTCCTCTTTATCAGACGATTCTGGCACGACTGTACCATCTTTCCTGACATAAGCACCATTAGTATCTGTCTTAACAGAATAGCTAACCCAAGGTGCACCATCCTGAACGTCTCCTGCTAAAACTTCAGTACCTTTGTATACTGATTTATCCGTTTTTTCAGAATGTTTATATTCCAGATCCTTACTATCATCAACAGACGGATACTCTTTTGTTTCTTTGTTAAAGGATTCTGTCGTGTAGTAAGTTTCAAGTTTTACCGTATGGAATGATGAATCACCAATAGCAGCATAAAACCAGTCAACGTTAATCTTAGATGTTGTATCACTGTCTTCATTACGAATACCCCAGTTCGTGCTATTACACCAGTTAATAGCTTGATTTATTTCTCGATTCCATTTGGCAACTGTAATAACTTCACCTGTCTTAAAAGTTGTTACTGGAGTGCATGCTCCATTCTTTGTAGATTTATACTTATTAAATCGTTTAACAGTAACTTTCTGATCATAGATTTTTGATGGCGGCGCTGAAATATCTTCACCATCTACTTTATCAGTTTGCGTAGTTTCTTTGTCCTTATCGGAAACAAAATAAGGAACATAATCACCGGAAGCACCTTTAGTTAATTCAATCATTGAAGAAGCTAAAACGATAGTATCGCCGCCACTAGCTTTATCAAGGACTTTAGTAACTCGGAAACCTACACACATAAATTTTTGTTTCTTTCCAGTCTTCTTGTTAGTCTTTATTAAAAACTTTCCATTCTTCTGACTGGCAGGATTCTTTATTGTGTACGACTTCTCACTAAATGGACGATGCTCAGTTGTTTGATACTTTTTGCCTTTGCTATTGGTAAGTATCTCGCTTTGTGGTCCCCAAATATAATCTGCAGTTTTAACAGTTCTAACATACTCCTTGTCATTGCTTTTAACATTCTTCCGAACTTGGTATTTTATGTCACTCTTCCCGGTTTTCTGTTTTCCGATATTGTAGCATGTTGAATTAACTTTTACCTGAGGTAGCTTAAAGCGGACTAACTGGTTGTAATGAACATAATAATTATTGTAGTTTCTGTCAGACCAGCCATAACTAAACCAGGATTTGCAGTCATAATAATAACGACCGTCACTACGCTGGATGACCGGGCTAATATAAAACTCAACATAATCACGCTCTGGATGCTCGGACATTACATCGGCAAACCTTTGTCCAGTTACAGTATCCTCATCAATACAAAAGTAATGAAGTGTTCCAATCATTCCGGAACCAACAGAAGTTTTAGCTTTTTCATAAACCTTTGTGTAATGATAAAAGGTCTTTTTGCCCGCGTTAGGTACAGCCTTGGTGGTTTTTGATGTATTTACCTGATAACCAAAAATATAATCGGATCTTTGCTTTGCAGCCGCAATTGAAGTTGGTACATTTGGAATCAGTTTACCATTATAATATTGGTTTGAATTCCAAGGCTTGGTATGCCAATACTCATACTCCGTGTGCCACCCCGTCGTACCGGTTTTCTTAGTATCAATCTTGTAATAAGCAATATACTGACGATCAGCGTTCAACTCAGATGTAAGATCGAACATATCATTAAGAATATCACCGGTAGTCTCAATAATATCATAATCACCAATTTTAGCAAACTTATGCATATCTTCCTTAAGGGTTACCTTACTCTCCGCGGCATTTGTCTGTGTGGGAATACTGGTCAGGCACGCTAAAGCCAGTACTGTAATAATTGGTGCCCTTACCAAAAACTTTTTCAATTTTTGTTTAAATATCATGTATAGAAACCTCCTCTTTTTGAAATCCTATTGAAAGTTAAAACTGATAGAAAGAATTCCATCAGCAAAAGAACCAGGAAGCTTTTACACTTCAAAGTCCTGAGATCTGTATCAGTAATAAAAATTAAGAATCAAAAGTGAAATTTTAAGCACTACACCTGGACGCAAAAAAGAGCCATCGTTCTCAAACGATAGCCCTTTCCTAGACTTTAAAACGCTCAACAGCTGTTATACCATGGAGTGTTGAAAATTATTTTGTTATCTCTGGATTAAGATGACTTCCATTCAATTTTTGAAAGATACTCAAAAGACTGAAGTTAAAATGTCATTGGAGACGGAGTGTTTTCAGTCAAATCGCACTGAGCTGTAGCACCTAGGTTCTTTAAAATGACAATGTCTGCAATGGAAAACCCAAACACTGTAAGGAAGTCATAAAAGCTGTCCATAGCAAAAAGTGCACGAACTTTAGCTTTTGTAAAATACTCAGAACTCAAATGTGCTATACTATGTCTTGTTAAAATTAAAGCATTACAAGCAGTATGATAATCAGCATCTGGTCTTATACCACGCAAGTATGTGTATACGTGCCCAATTGACACTTTATCACTATTTAACTCTGCTAATTCTTCATTTAATTGGAAATAGGAATAACACAAGCAGTATTCACAAATAGAAACAACAATCTGAAATAGAAACCAGAATGAGAAGAATTTGCTACAGTCAGCCATCATATCTTCAATTGCATGAAGATACTTTGGCATATCACTTCTTGTAACATCTTTATATATCGGCATTCAGTTCCTCCTTACACTCCAATCGGAAAGCTTTGAAATTAACTGAGTCTTCTGGAACCATCCAAACGCCAAAACGAATATTATCTTCAGTAACTTCTTCTGCATCATAAAGTTCTCGTACCTGCGATAATAATTTACTATCAAGCTCTCCTGCAAAAACAAGATCACCAGATGGGCATTTATCTTCAAAATCTAATGACGAAGAATATATGGCGTGTCTTACCTTATGTTTTTGCATTAATTGTAAAATCTTATCTTTGTTTGTCATATGCATCACCCCCACACGTTATTAACATCTTCTTACTATAGTTTAGCAGAAACCCAGCAAAACAGCAACCCACTGCTTGGACGCAAAAAAGGACCATCGTTCTTAACGATGGTCCTTTTATTGATAATAATCAATATTAAAGATACAACGATTGACTTTTCGAAGCATTGGTGATACACTACCAGTGTAAAATATTTTACATAAAGTCTTGAGAAAGGAGTGATTCTATGATCACAACAATGCTCGAGGCAGTTTTTTATCAGTGCCTGGGTTTAGCACTCACAATAGCTAACAAGCATTTTGGCTAAAATGGCTTTGAGCGTCATTCAGTAAACTCTGATCTCTAAACCCTCTGCAAAGAAGCATGGACGTCAGTGTACCTTTACAGGTAAGCAGTCACCATTTCTTATCACAGCTCCAATACGCTTTCATGAGCTAAAAGTCGCTCCTCTGTTCCGATTGTTTGCGTCGATGGAATGTACTGGGGCGCTGATAAAGTAAGGGAGCCTGAACGCTCCCTTTTGTTGTATCTTTAATACTGATTACTAAAGTAAAACGTGGCAGAAACGCGTAAGCAATTAGATAATCTTTAATTTTCTGCCCCGAAAAACACCCATGGCTGTGACACCGTGAACGCTTGAAATTTATTTTGTCTTTTACTTTTCTAAATTATCTATTAATTTGTATTAACAAATAATTAAATAACACAAATGGTATTTACAACTACCTCCTCTCCTGTTATACTCCAAGTACAAATAGGAAAGGAGGTAAGCTCATGGATAGAGATTCATTCGTAATCAGTCTAGAAGAAGATGGTTTCTCGGAAGAAGAAGCCGAACTCATAGCTGATGATTGGATACATCAATCCGAAAATGATGATTAATCCAAACTAATTACAGGTACTACAGCGCACCTTTAAGTCGCGGTTAATAAATTATAATGAGAAAATGAAATGAAAATAATACAATGTCAAAAGACCTGTATCTGAATTACCGCTGAGGCGATGTTAATTCTGACACAGGCTTTTTATTTTCCGCTAAAATCTCATTCATGAAAACACCCAGTAGCTGTTACACTACTGGGCATTGAAATTTATTTTGTCTTTGTAATTGAGACATCAAAGCCGGTGAAGTTGTATGCTGCATCATCCCTTTCGTCATAACCAGCACCACTATCTCTGGCCACATACTTTACAAACTGACCCTTCTTTAACTTAATGGAACCAGAAACTTTAGTCATACTTGAAGTTTTGTCATCAATATAGTGTGATAACACATTTCCACCTTTTGTAGCATATGCAGTCCACTTTGGATCATCAGTTACAAGTACTGACGTATCCTCTGTAAGCTTCTCTGATCCAGCTTTGTAATTTACCTTAAAGAAGCATAACTCTCTTGCATTACCACTCTGCTTAATGAAAATCTGACCGCCAGCAACATTATTCTTTGTGCTAAATGTAAACTTGTAAGTGCCTGTTTTAGGTGCTACAAACTTGAAAGAACCCTGGTCTTTCTTTGCTGTCTTACCACCAACGATTACAGCGTAATTACCAGTCTTCTTGAATGTGATTGTCTTATTGTCTAAAGCTGTATAGATCTTGTAACCGTTTGGCTGATAGCAACCATTGAGGGAAGCTACATAATCATAAAGTCTGTTGCCGTCAAACACTTCTGTCTCTTCATCATAGCAATCAACTCGAACGCTATGATACTCCTTAGAAGTCACAACTGTCTTCTCAGCTGCTGAAGCTGTCACTGGTGTTAAAGCCATTGTTGCAGCTAAAGCTAATGTCATTACTTTTGTTAATAAATTCTTTTTCATAATAAAATCCTCCTTGTGTTTGATTTTACACCTTAATTTTTATTACACATTTATATAGTGTTGTCGAGTCTCAGCTCTGGTTCTGTGTGTCTTGAAATGACACAAAAATTTGCTGATTTTTTGTGTTTTTACTGTATTGCACTAAAATCACAAATTTATCTGTTTTGGCGAATTTAAATACCTAAAATAGTTTTCAATCAGATATTCATTTTGTCTGGCAAATCCGAAGTATGAAATTTATTTGATGCTTCATACAAATCAAATAATTTCTTGATTTTCCAATATATTAAATCTTCGAATTTATAATATGACCCGGATCCATCAATTTTACGATAACATTCTTGTCTTCCAATAGACAGGCATGCTGGTAATTTATCCTTACCGTAGTGAATTAAATCGCTAAGTAACTTAGTTGCAAGCTTTTCTTTACTTTCATAATTGCATTCAGGCTCTGGAACAGTTTGCCTAAAAGCAGGAGATTCTAAGATATATGTTTCGAAACTATCCCAATCAATAAAGCAAGCGTGTAACCTTTGCCTTTCTATTTGCATAAGTATACCTTCCAGATCATAACCAATGCCAGCTCTATCAAAGACTATGCAGACATTGCAATTCGTATAATTTTTCAAAAATGATACAAATTTGGCTTTACCACCCTCCCTATCATTATTTGAACTTTGAGCGTAAGATATTTTTAATCTATCAAAAATACTTTGCATAAACTGCATACCACTCTTTGAATCTTCACAAATAATATTATGACATAAGAAAACGTCAGCTGAAAGTTTATAATGTGGTTTGAAAGTATGAAATTTTCCAGAGGATGATAATTCAAATACACAGTCTGCTGAAACTGACTTAAAACCTAAAGCGACTTTTCTACAAATAACTAAAAAATAACAATTAAATCGTTCTAATAAACTTGGTGCTGATCTTCTTTTAAGAAGACTACTATTCTCGTCCAATACTATTAAAAAGCCATCAAGTCTGTGAATTAAGTCTTCCTTTACCTTATCATCATCTTCCATTGCGATATCAGCCAGTGTTCTTAGTAGTGTTAGATCAGTACCAAGCTTTTTGTACCCAAGACATTGTATATTTTGTTTATTCTCATCATAAGAAGCTATCATTTTATACAAAGTGGTTTTACCTTCGCCGCTGTCACCAGTTAATAGATTATATTTTTGCCAAAGATTAAATTTATAATCTACAAATTTGTTTCGAATGTGAACATTTATCATAATTCATGCACCCCAAATTCCATGTAAGACATTCTTTTTATAATCATCCAATGTGTGGATTTCTTCATTAGTGTCAAGACATATTGCATCAAAATCATTAGGGAATTTCATGGCATGCTCCAAACAGATTGTGATATCTCTTAACTTACTTATTTCAATAATCCACTTTGCACAATTATCGCCGCACGCAGTTGCCCAAATTACTTTATTTTCCTTCAGCATCAATATTAAAGCCTTAGTACCACCTGACAGCATACGAGGCGGGATACTTCCAAAAACAGGACTACTTATTACATTTTCGGATAAAACATCTGATTTATCAATATCACGTATGATTTTCTTTACAAATGGATCTAGCAGCCATTCAGGTTCATAATTATTGTCGAAAAACATATCAACATTCGTAATAACTGATTCGCTTTCTTTAAATGTTATATACAACATACGCTATCTCCTTCAAATAATTTCTTGATTTTCCAATATATTAAATCTTCGAATTTATAATATGACCCGGATCCATTAAGTTATCTTCTATTACTTGAACCTAGAAATCTCATAAAATCAAAAAATTTAGGCAAATACTTTACTGAAATAGTGTAAGCCTTATTTGCACCCCAAATAACAAGAGGTAACTTAGCAACAGTACACAATGCATTAAGATCATTCAAGCAAACTGATAAATTGTCTTTAGTTGTAAATAAAGCTATTGGCTCCGTATCAGCTCTTAAAATGACCTCATTATAATCATATGTCATTCTCTGAAAATCATTAAAATCATACATTTTACAAAAATCAGAGAAGTTACCCTGTAAATGCACACCGCTGTTCAATTTTATATCACCGGTTAGTGCTGAGATTAAATTAAACAATGGATCAATCTTTATTTCACTGCAAGAAAATGATGGCCCAGCGTATGCTATTGTAGATAGATCAGACGGTGCCATACCAATAATCTGTTCTTTTCTTGGACAGTATAAATAACCATATTTACGTTCCTGAAATAGTATTGGACGCAGTGTGCTTACAACGCTGGCACTAATTACATGATAATAATTAAGTGCATCCGTTGTATTACGAAAAAGATTCACCATAAAATTTAAACCAAAATCTGTAATACCAGGCTTTGCTTTAAAAAGATTTGCCTCCCACATTGGAAAACATACATCAAGAACAGCATCTTCCAAATACGATAGTAAAGTTAAAAAATCTTTAAACACATCAATAAGTAAATCTGATTCTTTTATCACAATATCTTTTAATAAATCTTTATTGGATAATGAATCGTATGCCTTTCCATTGAACATACCATTACAAGTATGTAAAACATTTGAGAGTAATTTCTTAAGACCATCTATATCTTTTGTTTTTCGTAAACAACCAATTTGCTCAGTTAACTCAGCAAACAACAATCGCCCAAGCGTAGAATTTGCGAGTAGCTGCAATGAGTGAAAAATATCAGAATCTTTAACACATTGAAATACAGCAAAATTCTTTTTCTCTAAGACTGTTATGGAATTAACTAAACGGAATTCAAGCATCTGTGTATTAAAATCATAATTTTTGTATTCAGATATCTCCTCTCCCAGAACTGCTTGACCAAACCGTTCATGCATTGATTTATCCCACTTGTACTCTAAAATATTTATCATTTTAATATTACTGCATACTGTACTATCAATCATAAATTTATTATAGCATCATGATGATAGCCATGCAATCTCCTTCCTATAATTTCAAGCCCCAAATCATTGATTTTTGGACTTTTTCTTTAAACAGTTACCTCATAACAAGTGCTAAAGTGCATGAACATTCATTGTATCAAGTACTGAATAGCTGAAAACAGGTACACCAAATAAAGCATCCATTGCTTTATAAAGGCTATAATTCCTCTGTTCTACTATGATGATGAACCTTCCGTGTCTAATGGCATCGTGTGCCAACTTCCTTCGTCCCATCTGCTCATACACTGAGTGCCAGCTAAGCTTTCAAACAGGGTCATGCCATACGGAGAGAACTACTGCCAGCTACAGCTCTTGTTTGTTTTTGATTGTTACTGACCTTCCTTTGCTGCCGAGACTTTTTTCAGTGGATGCCTCCCCTGCTTTATCAGTTGGTCTTGGTGCTGATGTAGTGCACTCCACACTCCATCTGGTTTACGGGTTTCTTTTCCAGAACCCTGCCCGAATCCAGATAAACTCTGAATCCCGGCAAGGGTCTGGATTTGTAATGCTATCTTAAGTAGTACTTATGCTGCCTGTGGTATTGACTGATCTGGTCTTACAATGTCTCCCAACAGTTTCTTCGGATCATATGCTGTCCCTTTTGTCAGGATTGTAAAAATCACCCTCAGTATCTTGCAGGCAATCACTATGAGCGACTGCATCTTCTTTAGCGGATTTTGCTTCCTTGTCGTATAGTAAACATGAAGTTCCTTAAATTCTTCCGAATGTGCCACTGCCGACTTTGCCGCCTGGAATAACCAATATCTGAGTCGTTTGCGTCCTCTGTGACTGATTTTGGTCTCTCCGGTATGCTTGCCCGAACTGCAGGCTACCAATCCTAATCCGCTTAACTTCTGGATTTCCTTTACATTGTCAAAT
>ERZ1108170.24-NODE-24-length-116575-cov-6.217482_pt1 | contig 116575 bp, 92 predicted proteins | sample MGYA00403705_ERZ1108170 | MGnify/ENA primary metagenome ERZ1108170 (study PRJEB35170, sample SAMEA104062422) | human gut metagenome | biome: human gut; feature: human-associated habitat; material: faeces | place: Denmark | collected 2012-06-15 ...
AAACACATATTATTTTATGAAGCATATCATAGTCCTTATATTACTTGCTATTCTGCCGTTGCATGAGATACGGGCGCAATACAACACCAATCGTCTTATTATCTCGGGACAGAGCGCATTGTACTATGAGGACTATGTGCTTTCTATTCAGTACTTCAACCAAGCTCTTGCTGCAAAGCCTTATCTCTACGAGCCTTGGTTTTATCGCGGACTTGCAAAGTTCTATCTCGACGACTATACGGGCTCTGAGGCTGACGTGACTAAGGCGATAGAACTTAATCCGTATGTCTTTAATATGTTCGAGTTGCGCGGACTCTGCCGCATTCGTCAGAAGCACTATGCACAAGCCATTGACGATTACACACGCTCTATAAATCTGAACCCACAGAACCAAACAGCGTGGTACAACCGTGCGCTCTGTCGTATTGAGGACAAGGACTACGTTCAGGCGCAGCTCGACCTTGATACTGTTATCACACGTTGGAAGTCCTATGCCAGTGCCTATTCGTTAAAGGCGCAGGTCTACCTCTTGCAAGCCGACACACTCACTGCCGATAAATGGCTCGACAAGTCTCTGCAGGTGGCTCCATACGATGTGGATGCATGGAATATGCGTGGCATGATTGCTCTCTCGCGTGCCGAGTGGAAGAATGCCGACACATATCTTAGTAAGGTGATACACCTGAAGCCGAAAAACGCTGCCAACTATGTCAACCGTGCTTTGGCGCGCTATAACACCAACAACCTACGTGGCGCGATGTCCGACTATGACACCGCCATAGATTTCGATCCCGATAACTTCCTCGCTCATTACAATCGTGGACTGCTCCGCATGAACCTTGGTGACGACAATCGTGCCATTGAGGACTTCGATTACGTGATACGCATGGAGCCAAAGAATGTGCTCGCAATCTTCAACCGCGCCATATTGCTTGATAAGACAGGCAATCTGCGTGCTGCCATACGCGACTATTCAACGGTTATCAATCAGTTTCCAAACTTCTGGACTGGTCTTTCGCGACGTGCCAACTGCTATCGCCGTCTTGGTATGACGGCTAAGGCTGAACTCGACGAGTTCCGCATCTTGAAGGCGCAGATGGACAAGCGCGTGGGCAAACAGACGCGTTGGAGCGCAGCTAAGGCGAAGCAGATGCGCCGTCGCAGCGAAATAGACATGGAGAAATATAACCAAATTGTAGTGTCCGACGACAACTCCGCTGAGCATGAATACAAGAGCGATTATAGAGGACGTGTACAGAATCGTGTGGCTGGCAACGAGCCGCTGCCGATGTTCTGCCTCTCGTTGGTGCGCTACGCTAATGATGTGCGCTCTTATCAGCCTTTTGTGCCGAGTGTTGACGCATTCAACCGACGCAACCCATCGCTTGTTATCTATGTTAATAACAAGCAGCAGCGCCTTGACGAGACGCTCTCGCAACATTATCTTGCTGTTGTCGACTCGCTGTCGACTCGTATCAATGCCGAGCATAGCGAGAAGCGTATCATGCCGTTGCTCATCCAAAGGGCTGTGGCAGAGAGTGTGACGCAGAATTATGACGCTGCGCTCAGCGACCTTAATACAGTACTCGGATCGGACAGCACATCCGTACTGGCTCTTTGGCATAAAGCCTACTGCCAGTCGATGGCTAACGAGTTTAGCAATGCGACTGTATTGTCGAATAGCACTGTCGAAAAAGACAGGCTTAATCATGATATGACGTTTGCGTTAAATCGTTCAAAGGTTGTCGACTGCCTCAATCAGGCTATCATGCTCGACCATGAGAACCAGTTCCTGTATTACAACCGCGGTTGTGCGCTGCTCGTCAATAAGGACTATGCACACGCCATCGATGACTTTACACGTGCCATAAATATCGACAACGGACTCGCTGAGGCTTACTATAACCGAGGATTGGCGCGCATAAAGAACGGCTCGCAGCAGGAAGGCATTGCCGACTTGAGCAAGGCTGGCGAGCTCGGATTATATAATGCATATAGCGTTATAAAGCGATTGACCTCTAAAAACTAATTCTGTGATTGTTATTCAACACGATGAAAATGAAATATAAATAATCAGTACAATCATAATGACAAACAATCTAAACATTAGAAAAATCTTTTTCTTGGCACTGCTGATTTTCTGTGCCAATCTGTTTGCTGCCAGCAATGGCTACACGCCTAAAAAGCGTGAGTTTCGCGGAGCGTGGATTCAGTGCGTGAACGGGCAGTTCATCGGTATGTCTACCGAGAAGATGCAGCAGACACTGACCTATCAACTCGACGAGTTGCAGAAGGATGGCGTGAACGCTATCTTCTTCCAAGTGCGTGCCGAGTGCGATGCTCTCTATCAGAGTGGTATTGAGCCGTGGAGCCGCTTCCTTACAGGCGTACAGGGTAAGGCACCGCAACCGTACTGGGACCCACTGCAGTGGATGATCGACCAGTGCCACAAGCGTGGCATGGAGTTGCACGCTTGGCTTAACCCATACCGTGCAAAGACTAAATTCACTTCGAGTCTCGACCCGAAACACATAGCAATGACCAATCCGGGACGTGTGTTCCCTTACGACGGACTCTTCATTCTTAATCCTGGTATGCGCGAGAACCGCGAGTATATTATAAAGGTGGTGAACGACATCGTCGAGCGTTACGACATTGACGGCATACACATGGATGACTATTTCTATCCGTACCCAGTAGCTGGGCTGCAGATACCAGACGACCGCGAATATGCTGCGAACAGCAATGGCATCAGCAATCGTGAGGACTGGCGCCGTGACAATGTGAACGTGTTCATTAAGGAGTGTGGCGAAGCTATCCACCGTCTGAAGCCGTGGGTGAAGTTCGGCATATCGCCTTTTGGCATCTATCGCAACAAACGCGATGGAGTAGAGGTGGGCAGCCTTACCAAAGGTACACAGAACTATGACGACCTTTATGCCGACGTACTGTTGTGGGTGAACAACGGATGGATTGACTATAGTGTGCCACAGTTGTATTGGCAGATTGGTCATACCGCAGCCGACTATAAGACACTGATAGAGTGGTGGAACCGCTACGCATCGGCACGTCCGTTGTATATCGGTGAAGACGTTGAGCGCACAGCGAAGTTTGCTGATGTGGACAACCCGAAGATAAATCAGATGCCGGCTAAGTTTACGTTGCACTCCAAGTTGCCTAACGTAGACGGCACCGTGCTTTGGTATGCTAAGGCTGCAGTGGACAATGTAGGCAACTACGGCACAATGCTCCGTAATAAGTATTGGCGTTATCCAGCCCTGCAACCGTTGATGCCTTTCATCGATTCGAAGGCTCCGAAGAAGCCGAAGAAGGTGAAGCCGGTGTGGACAAGCGACGGATACGTGTTGTTCTGGACAAAGCCTAAGGCTAAGCATTGGGATGATGAGGTGCACAAGTATGTCGTTTATCGCTTTGAGAAGGGTGAGAAAATCAATTTGGATAATCCTGCAAAGATAGTTACTATCACCGACAAAGAGCACTATAAGTTGCCTTACGTTGACGGCACTGCACGCTATACATACGTTGTGACGGCACTCGACCGCATGAGCAATGAGAGTAAGCCAGTGAAGAAGAAGCTGAAGCTATAGGATTAAATGCAATATAACAACAAAGGCTGGGAAGCAATAGCATCCCAGCCTTTGTCGTAGTATGTAAATTATAAAAGTTCTTATCTAATTCTGTCTGCTGCACGCACGAGTTTCTCATCGTGTATCACTCCAGCGCGAGCCATAAACACCAAGATGGCAGCTATGGCAGGCAGACATGCTGCGAAAGCTAAGTTGAAAGAGAAGTCAACAGGCGATGTGTTGCGTGCTGTCACTCCCAGTACGATGTACCATGCTATGAGTAAGAATAGGTTGCATACGCAAAACTTGCTCTGTAGCTTTCGGTTGTTGTAGAGGAATATTGTTCCCAAGCTGAGTGCTGCACTCATTGCGAGGATGCCGAACAATCCGCATACGGAGTAGTTGGCACCTGCGCTTGTGATGATGCAGAGGTTGTAGAGCTTAATGCTTCCGCCCATTCCCATCGGTGTTATCTCTGCTATAGGTAAGCAAAGGCAAACCACCGTGGCAATGAAAGCGAGCAAGAGGAACAACGATTGCTTACGTTGTATCATTACGCCTGCTCTTGATTGTTGTCCTGTGACGGGTCGCGGAAGTAAACGTTGCCCTCAATGAACTCCTGGGTTGCCAAAAGTGTTGGCTTCGGCAGTTTCTCGTAGTAGCGTGAGATTTCAATCTGCTCACGGTTTTCGAACACTTCCTCGAGCGAATCGTTGTACGAAGCGAATTCAGCCAACTTCTTGTTGAGATCCTGCTTGATTTCTACAGCAATCTGGTTTGCACGCTTAGAAATGATAGCTACGCTCTCGTAGATGTTTCCAGTCTGATCACAGAGGTCCATGATGTTGCGTGTCACTGTGTTTACTGGTGCTTTTGACTTTTTATAATCCATATATTTTTATAATTGAATTTTGTATGTTCAAATATTATTATTAATCCTTGATGTAGTTCTTACACTTGCTTATGTACTTCTCTGCGGTAGCCTTGTTTTTTGAGTCGGGGTACTCGTTGATAAATCCGTAGCACTCGTCCTCTGCATCCTGGTAGCGCTCAAGCTTCTTCTCCTCAACACTCTGCTGTGCCAGTTCGAACTTGCTCTTCATCACGAGCAGCGAGAACTTCTCGCGCAAGTTGGTGTAAGGATAGTCTTTCAGAGCGTTCTGAGCAGTGATGATGCAAGCCTCGTAGTTGTTACCTCCGTATGTGCAGTTGCCGAAGTACTGACCGAGGTCGTAGTAGAGCTGAGCCGAGTAGAGTTCTTTCTGCACCAGTTTGTCCTGCAACTCGAAGAGCTTCTGCTGCGCAGTAGCACGGTCTTCTCCGTCGGGATAGAGATCCATATACTCCTGGAAGGCAGCGATGGCGTTTACTGTCTGCGATTGGTCGAGACGCGGCTCCGGTGTGCAGTTGTAGAGGCTCATACCGATGTAGAACTCTGCCTTCTCAGCGTATACACCTTTGGGATAACTTTGGAAGTATTTCTTGAATGTAGCGGCTGCTCCCTCGTAGTCCTTACTATTGTATTCAGCCATAGCCAACATGTAAAGACTCTCTTGAGCGTTGTCGGTGCCTTTCTGCATTGTCACCAAACCTTGCAACAATGATGATGCGCGCACATACTTGCCGTTGGCATAACTCTCTTTGGCATATTCGTATTTGTATGTGTTGTCAGAGGTCTTGTAGACCCGGTTGAACTCATTGGCGCAACTCGAGAAGAGAACCGTTGCAAGAATTGCAGCATATAGTGATTTCTTCATAATTCGATACTTTTTGAACTGCAAAAATACATATTATTTATTTAACTACAAAGAATACTTTCTCTTTTTATAAAATCTTCACGCTATAACTTGCTGATTTTGCATGTTATTACGGCTTAATGGCATCTTTTTAGAATAAAAACGATAAAATGTTTGAGCGTTTTCTTTCTTTTGTATATATTTGTAGTTCCGCTTTTTGCGTGTATTTTAATTTAATGACGACACATGGACTTCAAGATATCCTCAAAGTTTCAGCCTACGGGCGATCAGCCCGAGGCGATACGCCAGCTCACCGACGGAGTGATGAATGGCGAACATGCCCAAGTATTGCTTGGCGTGACGGGTTCAGGCAAGACTTTCACTATGGCTAATGTCATAGCCAACGTGGGGCGACCTACGCTCATATTGAGCCATAACAAGACGCTTGCTGCACAGTTGTATGAGGAGATGAAGAGCTTCTTTCCCGACAACGCCGTGGAGTATTACGTTTCTTACTACGATTATTATCAGCCGGAGGCTTATCTGCCGTCGTCGGATACGTACATAGAGAAAGACCTTGCCATCAACGAGGACATCGACAAACTGCGTCTGTCGGCTGTAAGTGCGCTGCTCTCGGGCAGAAAGGACGTTGTTGTCGTATCGTCGGTGTCGTGCATCTACGGTATGGGTGGTCCTACGGCTATGGCGAATAGCGTCATCTCGGTGAAGAGGGGCGAAACGGTAGAGCGCAACGCTTTCTTGCGTAAGCTCGTTGATGCGCTCTATCTGCGCAACGATATAGACTTAACGCGTGGTACATTCCGCGTGAAAGGCGATACGGTGGACGTATTCATGGCTTACAGCGACAATGTGCTACGCATAACATGGTGGGACGATGAGATAGACAGCATTGAGGAGGTGGACAGCGTTACGTTCCAGCGCATTGCGGAGTTTGCCGACTATAAGATTTATCCTGCCAATCTGTTCGTAACGTCGAAAGAGCAGACCGAATCGGCAATACGCCTTATACAGGACGACTTGCTTAAACAGATCGACTTCTTCGAGTCGGTGGGCGACCATATTCGTGCGCAGCGCATCAAAGAGCGTGTGGAGTACGACATGGAGATGATTAAGGAACTTGGACATTGCTCCGGCATCGAGAACTACTCGCGCTACTTTGACGGACGCGAACCAGGGCAGCGCCCTTACTGTCTGCTCGATTTCTTCCCGAAGGACTTTCTTATGTTTATAGACGAGAGCCATGTGTCGGTGCCACAGATCAGTGCTATGTATGGTGGCGACCGCGCCCGCAAGCAGAACCTTGTGGAGTATGGTTTCCGTCTGCCTGCCGCGTTCGACAACCGCCCGTTGAAGTTCGACGAGTTCATGGACATGATCAATCAAGTTGTGTACGTGTCTGCAACGCCTGCTGACTTCGAGTTAGAAGAAGCAGGAGGCGTTGTGGTTGAGCAGATTATACGTCCTACCGGACTGCTCGACCCAATCATCGAAGTGCGACCGAGCGAGAACCAGATTGACGACTTGTTTGATGAGATTGTGCAGTGTCGCGAGCACGACTCGCGTGTACTTGTCACTACGCTCACGAAGCGTATGGCGGAGGAGCTTACCGAGTATCTTCTTGCCCACGACGTACGCGCCAACTACATACACAGCGACGTGGCAACGCTCGACCGCGTGAAGATTATGAACGACCTGCGTGCCGGTATGTACGATGTGCTTGTAGGCGTAAACCTTCTGCGCGAGGGATTGGATCTGCCCGAAGTGTCGCTTGTGGCTATCCTCGATGCCGACAAGGAGGGCTTCCTGCGCAGTCATCGCTCGCTTACGCAGACCGCTGGTAGAGCGGCGCGCAACGTGAACGGAAAGGTTATAATGTACGCCGACAAGATAACCGACAGCATGCAGCGAACCATCGATGAGACGGCACGCCGCCGCCAGTTGCAGTTGAAGTATAACGCCGACCACGGTATCGTTCCGCAGCAGATACGCAAGGATATCAAGGGGGCACTCTCAGGCTTCATGGACAGCGTGAAGTCGACTGAGAACTCAGCACCAGTATCAACGTCTCAACCTCGCCCCACATCTACTTCTTACCGCCCTTATATCGAACCAGAACCAACGGCTTTCGCTGCCGACCCCGTAGTGAAGCGCATGACGCGCAAGCAGCTTGAGAAGAGCATTGCCGACACCACCGAACTGATGAAGGCTGCGGCGAAAAATCTCGACTTCCTGCAGGCTGCGCAGTACCGCGACGAGATTGTGCGCTTGCAGGAGAGTTTGGAGCAGAAGAAGTAAAAAGTAAGCGGTGTGGGCTGCTTGCCCGTACCGCGCAGCCTAAAAGGTGGATATCTCATTTGTTAAATAATGGTTAATCTGGCGGCTGATAGGCTTTAATTTCGTAATTTTGCATTTTACTAATTATGCAATTCTTTAAACAAAACAGAATGGACAACGAATTTTTGACAGACGATAAGCAGAACTTCGACTTGGAAGAGTCGGCTGTAAAGCGCCCTAAGCGACATCATAGCAGAGGAGAACGTTCTGACCGCTTCTTTATGATAAGGAATATTCTCAACATTATCTTTATGATTGGTGCCGTTGTGGGTGTTCTTGTGCTCTATTTCCACGATAAAACGATAGGCACGGTTATTATTCTCGTATCTATGGTGTTCAAGATGGCGGAGTGTTGTTTCAGATTAATACGCCTATAATAACTGCAATGATAAGAACAACAAGAAAATTATTAGGACTTCTTGCGTTTCTGTTGTCTGTTCCGATGTGTCTGTCGGCACAGATAGGTATGGACGACAACGATCGCTTCAACCAAATGAACCCTGATGGCTCTGTGAACAAGCGCAACCGAAACGCTGCCGACTCACTGGGTACGGACAAAGTTATACCGCGCGGCATAAGGGTATGGACGGTCGATTCGCGTTTTGGCGACCAAAGGAAAGCTGCTGTTGACACCGTGTCGCACATGTTTATGAACTCTATCTTTACAACGGGTTTGCGTGGTGAGTATAACACGACGGGCAATCTCGGTGCGCCGCGCATACATCGCATATTTATCGATCGTCCGGAAACAGAGCAGTTTATCTTTACGCAGCCATACGATTATGTTGTATCGCCCGTAGATAAGTTTCATTTCACGAACACGTTGTCGCCTATCACGAACCTTACATACAACACCGCAGGTGACAGAATAACGGGTGAAGACCGACTTTCGGCTAAGTTTGGAGTGAATGCAGGCAAGCGCCTTGGCGTTGGTTTCAACGTCGATTATCTCTACGGACGTGGCTATTACTCTGAGCAAAGCACGTCGCATTTCAAGTTCTTGCTCTATGGCTCCTATCTCGGTGAACGCTATCAGGCACATCTCTTGTTCTCCACTCTTGATCAGAAAGTAACGGAGAATGGTGGTATCACCAACGACGAGTACATAAAGCACCCGGAGAGTTTTGACGACAACTTCGCAACGAACGAAATTCCTACCGTCTTGGAGCGCAACTGGAACCGCAACTCTAATCAGCATATCTTCTTCACGCATCGTTTTAGCTTTGGCTTCCGCAAGAAGGTGAAGATGAGCGAGGAGGAGATTGCAGCCCGCAAGTTTGCAATGGAGTCGGAGAAGGAGAACGCAGCCTTGCACGAAAAGGAGGCTGCCAAGCGCAAAGCAGAGCGCGAGGGCACTGACTTCGACGAGGAGGAATACGAGGAGCAATCGTTTGGCGGACGTCCTGACGATGCGAAGGTGGCAGGTAAAGAGCCTGCGACTACTGAAATTGCAGACAACTCGGGGCGTATTCGCGTGGACGGCAAGGCTGCAGCCGACAGTCTGAATAGCCTTGCAGTTCAGGCGCAGCTCGACACGATGTGGATGAAGACAGAGTATGTGCCCGTTACGAGCATCATACACACCGCCAAGTTCGACACCTATCGTCGCATTTATCAAGCCTACAACTCACCGAAGGACTTCTATGCTAACACTTACGACAATGTAGGTGCGTACAGCGGCGACTCTATATATGACAAGACGAGCCATTATCGTTTGCAGAACACGCTCGCCTTGTCGCTATTAGAAGGCTTCAACAAGTGGGCAAAGGCAGGCGTAAAGGTGTTTGCTACGTCCGACTTGCGCCACTTTACATTGCCTAATACCGAGCGTACATTCACTACGTACAACGAGCACAACCTCAGTGTAGGCGGTCAGCTCTCTAAGACACAAGGTAGAACGCTGCACTACAGCGTGTTGGGCGAGGTATGGGCGATAGGTAAGGATGCAGGTCAGGTGAAGGTGGATGCTAATGTTGACCTCAACTTCAAGTTCCTTGGTGACACGGTGCGCCTCGCAGCGTCAGGCTTCTTCCATAGTCTTAACCCAACGTTCTATCAGCGCCACTACCACTCGCGCCACTTCTGGTGGGACAAGGACGATATGGCGAAGATTGTTCACTCGCGCTTGGAGGGCACCTTTGCTTACGACAAGACACGCACAAAACTGCGTGTGGCGTTCGATGAGCTGAAGAACTACACCTACTTCGCAATGGGATACAACATAACCGATGAGCATCTGCGCACGCAGAACACGCTCAGCGTGAAACAAGCTGGTGGGGCGATAAGTCTCTTCACCGTAGGTTTGCAGCAGGACGTGACCCTCGGTCCGGTGAATTGGGAGAGCGTTGTTACGTTCCAGAAATCGTCTAATGAGGCAGTGCTGCCTGTGCCCACTTTGAACGTCTACACCAATCTGTACTTGCGCTTTATGATAGCGCGCGTGTTGAAGTGTGACCTTGGTGCCGATGCGCGTTACTTCACCAGCTACTACGCCCCCGACTATAGTCCGGCTCTCGGACAATACGCCGTGCAGGATGGTCCAAGCAAGACGAAGGTAGGCAACTATCCGCTTGTGAATGTCTACGCCAATTTCCATTTGAAGCAGGCACGCTTCTTTGTGATGATGAGCCATGTGAACGCCGGCAGCGGCAACCGTTCATATTTCTTCACGCCTCATTATCCGCTCAACCAGCGTGTGTTGCGTTTTGGCGTCAGCTGGAATTTCTTTAATTAAACTTTATTATTGCAGAGCCTTTATGCACTCCATACAAAAACACCCAAGTAGGTTTGGTTCTTTCGCCTAAAACCTACTTGGGTGTTGTCTTTTACACTAACAAAAGTCATCGTTCTCCGTACGCAGTCTGATTGGGTTGCGTTCGCGATCTGATTGGTTTGCGTACGGAATCTGATCGGGTTGCGTACGGAATCTAATCAGACTGCGTACGGAGAACGATGACTTTTGGCTACATCTTTAAGGCGTACATTAGAATAACAATGATAGTCATAATAAACAAAAGCAGCAAGTTTGTTCTCGTTGATTTAAAACCATCCTGCTTCCATGTGATTATTGTGTCATAGATTTTATTAGCGAATGCGATTACTATAATAATAATCCCAAACAAGTTGTGGATAAAGAATTCTTTCATAAAGCACGTTTTTTAGCCTACAAAAGTAATACTATCCAATGAAACAACAAACTTATTTGCAACATAAAACATTGTTGCATGGTTTCATTAGAATCGGAACAATACAAAAAAAGTGCCAAGACCCTCAGATTATTGCTAACCCAACATGTCTTGGCACATTGTCAAATCATTACATAATGCTTATTTCGTCAACGAAGAGGAACGCCGGTTTGCCCTTTCCGCTATGCCATTCAGGCATGTTGCGCTCCGATGTAGCCTTGATCTTCACGTAGCGTGCCTTTGTTGGCTGGAAGTCGAGCTTGTGGGTGTAGACTTTATCGGCTGCATCCTCGCCAAGTGCTGGCAACTGCTTCGTAGCCACCTGCTTGAATGTTTTGCCGTCTTGCGAGACGCTCACTTCGATGTCGCGTGCGTCGAATATCCATGAGCCTTTATCCACGCAGGTGTTTAACTCTACGTGCGAGATTACAGAAGGCTTCTGCATGTCTATAACTGCCTCAAGGTCGTTCTCGCAGAAACCGAGCCAACGGCCGGTGCCGAAGCCCGTGTCGCCAAGCTGTCCGTCGGTAAGCGTAGCTGCACCATTGTAGGTGTAGTTCTTGTGTGTGGGCTGCAGTAGTGTGACGGGGCAAGCCGTTGCCTTGTTGAAGTTTATCTCCTGACGGCTAACGCTGCTTCTCTTGCCGTCGCGGAAGGCAGCTGCACATATGTTTGCAGATTTCTGTAGGGTGATGGCTCCGGTGTATAGCGAACTATTGGATGTCGGTTCGGTACCGTCAAGCGTGTAGCGTATTTCTGCGTTGCCGGTTGTGGTGAGATGTACTACAATCTCTTGCCACTTCGTGTCGGCATCAACGTGTATGTTCACGTTGAAGAGATGCTTGGCGTAGTTGTAACCCAGGTGATCGTAGAGATGCGTGAATTCAACGAGACGACTTGTGAAGTCGGCGTAGTTTTTCAGCTCGGGCTGGCTCCACTGCACCTCGCTCAGCGCCGCCATACGCGGCAGAGCCATGTACTGCATCTGCTTGAATGTAGGCATATATTCGGTCCAGATGTTAGCCTGCACACCGATGATGTGGCGTGCCTCGTCGGCAGTCAGTTCTTTAGGCATCGGCTCGTAAGAGTAGACGCGCTCCAACGGCAGGTAGCCGCCGATAGCCTCTGGCTCGTTAGCCTTGTCGAGCGACTGGTAGTAGTCGAAGTAGAGGTAGCTGTTCGGTGTCATCACCACGTCGTGATGCTGTTTAGCAGCCGCGATGCCGCCAGTCTCTCCGCGCCACGACATAACAGTGGCACCCTCAGCGAGTCCGCCCTCAAGAATTTCGTCCCAACCGATGGTGTTGCGGCCTAACGACTTGAGGTAGTTGGAAGCGTGAGTGATGACGTAGCTCTGCAGACGCTCCTCGGCTGTGTGTCCGTCCTTAGCCTCAAGATGCAGTGCCTTGATGCGTGCTTGGCACTTCGGACACTTCTGCCACTGTGTCTTCGGACACTCGTCGCCACCAACATGTATGTACTTAGACGGGAAGAGAGCCACAACCTCCTTTAGTACGTCGTCTACAAACTTCATTGTCTTGTCGTTGCCAGCGCAGAGCACGTTGTCCGACACGCCCCACATCTCCCATACCTTATACGGACCGCCCGTGCAGCCCAGTTCGGGATAAGCAGCAAGAGCTGCCTGCATGTGTCCTGGAAGGTCTATCTCTGGAACGATAGTAATGTAGCGGTCGGCAGCGTACTTCACGATGTCGCGTATCTCCTTCTGTGTGTAGAAGCCTCCGTATGGTTTGCCGTCGTACTTGCCCGTGTTGTGGCCGATGACGGTTTGTGTGCGCTTAGAACCAACCTCGGTGAGCAGTGGATATTTCTTTATCTCGATGCGCCAACCCTGGTCATCAGTGAGATGCCAGTGGAAGCGATTGATGTTGTGCAGGGCGAGCATGTCAATGAATTGGCGTATCTCGTCGGTGCTTACGAAGTGGCGCGACACGTCGAGGTGTGTTCCGCGGTAGGAGAAGCGCGGAGCGTCGACGATGTGAGCACAGGGAATGGTCACTTGTGATACCTTGCCACTCACTACGGGCAGCGACTTACGCAAGGTTTGTATGCCGTAGAACACACCGGCTGCTGATGCTCCAGCAATGCTGATGCGTTTAGCGTCGACATCGAGCTTGTAGCCTTCAGCGTTGCTGATTGTCTTGTCGATAGAAAGGACAATAGCTGTAGCATCCTTGCCCTGCTTTCCGACAGTGGGGCGCACACCGGTAGTCTGTTCGATATACGATGCGAGTAGGGTGGCATTGCGCTTCATGTCGTTGTTTGAGGTCGCAACTACAATTGATGTTTTGCCGTTGAGGATAAAAGGTGCATCGTTAGTTACGTCAGCCTGCAGCGGTTGAGGCACGATGTTGAAGTCCGCAGTCTGTCCCGATGCGGAGCCGGGCAGGAGAAATGCCGTTGAGACAATGACTCCTGTGAGCAATTTCAAATTCATTGTATTGTTTATCTTGTTTGTTTTAGTAGGCTTGTTTATTTAGAATTGATTTCCTTTGTCTTCTTTTTTAATGATAGTGTATTGAATGATAGACCGAAGATTTCACTTGGTTGCTTACTCAACGCACACCTGTATTGCAAAGTTAGCGGAAATCGGGGACACTACAAAAAAACGACAGCAATAATGTCTAAACATCATTGCTGTCGTTTTATAATATTTCTATCTTAGGAGGATAGGGTAGGCGTGCTATCCGTTTCCTCCTTCAATTTCGGTCTGATTAGATCTGCTCGCTCCAATCCTCCTGGCTCTTGCGAACGTAGGTCTGGTAGCGGAGCTTAGCCATCTTCTCAGCCTGGCTGAACAGCTCATCAGCCTCCTTCGGGAATGCTTTCTGAACAGAGAGGTAGCGAACCTCACCAAGGAGGAAGTCGCGGAAGTCCTCCCACTTCGGAGCCTTAGAGTCGAGTGTAAACGGGTTCTTGCCCTCGTCAGCCAACAGCGGGTTGAAGCGCCAGAGGTGCCAGTAACCGCAATCAACAGCGAGCTTCTCCTCGTTCTGTGAGCGACCCATACCGCCCTTACGCTTCAGACCGTGGTTGATACACGGAGCGTAAGCAATGATGAGTGACGGGCCTGGATAAGCCTCTGCCTCGCGGATAGCCTTCAATGTCTGAGCGTTGTCAGCACCCATAGCGATCTGAGCTACGTAGATGTAGCCGTATGTTGTCTGCATAAGACCGAGGTCCTTCTTGCGGATACGCTTGCCCTGAGCTGCGAACTGAGCGATAGCGCCGAGCGGCGTAGACTTAGACGACTGACCACCAGTGTTAGAGTAAACCTCAGTATCGAGTACGAGGATGTTAACGTCCTCACCAGAAGCCAATACGTGGTCGAGACCACCGTAACCGATATCGTAAGAAGCACCGTCGCCACCGATAATCCACTGGCTGCGCTTTACGAGGTAGTGGTCGAGAGTCTTGAGCTCTGTGCAAACCGGGCAACCCTTCTCTGCACCAGCAGCGATGAGCGGCTTCAGCTCTGCAGCAGCAGCCTTAGAACCCTCAGAGTCGTTCATGTTAGCCATCCACTTGTCAGCAGCAGCTACGAACTCTGCCGGAACGTGCTCGTCTGCCTTTGCCTCTTCGAGGAGGTGGCAGATGCGCTCCTTCATCTTCTTGTTGCCGAGAACCATACCGAGACCAAACTCGCAGAAGTCCTCGAACAGTGAGTTGTCGAATGCTGGACCCTGACCCTTAGCGTTGGTTGTGTAAGGTGTAGACGGGATAGAAGCTGAGTAGATAGAAGAACAACCAGTAGCGTTAGCAATCATCTGACGGTCGCCGAAGAGCTGAGAGATGAGCTTAACGTAAGGAGTCTCACCGCAACCAGAGCAAGCGCCTGAGAACTCGAACAGAGGCTGAGCGAACTGAGAGTTCTTCGGGCTCTGCTTGATGTCTACGAGGTCCTGCTTAGAAGCTACGTTGTGAACGAGGTACTCCCAGTTCTGTACTTCCTTCTGCATATCCTCTGCGTCAACGTTGAACGGAACCATCTTGAGAGCCTTCTCAAGCTCGCCGGTCTCCTTGTTCTTCTTGCCCGGACAAACGTCGGCACAGTTGCCGCAGCCAAGACAGTCGAGTACAGAAATCTCAATGCGGAAGTGCATACCCTTGAGAGTAGCCGGAGCCTTGATTTCCTGTGTCTCAAGACCTTCGATGCCTGCAAGCTCTGCGTCGGTAAGAACGAACGGACGGATAGCTGCGTGAGGACATACGAACGAACACTTGTTACACTGGATACAGTTCTCTACGTTCCATACCGGAACGAATGCCTCAACACCACGCTTCTCGAATGCTGAAGTGCCGTTCTGCCATGTACCGTCAACGGTGTCGTGCTTAACGAAGTCAGAAACCTTCAAGAGGTCGCCTGCCTGACCGTTGATAGGACGAACGAGCTCTTTAACGAATGCCGGAGCGTTGTCTGCCTTAGCCTCCTCGTCAGCGAGGTTTGCCCATGCTGGGTCAACAGTGAGCTGTTTGTATTCGCCACCGCGGTCAACAGCTGCGAAGTTCTTGTCAACAACGTCCTGACCCTTCTTAGAGTAAGACTTAACGATGAATGCCTTCATCTGCTCTACAGCGAGATCCAAAGGAATAACCTCTGTGATACGGAAGAATGCAGACTGGAGGATGGTGTTGGTACGGTTACCGAGACCAATCTCCTGAGCAATCTTTGTAGCGTTGATATAGTAAACAGTGATGTTGTTCTGAGCGAAAATGCGCTTCACCTTGTTCGGGATGAAGTTAACGAGTTCCTCGCCGTCGAATATAGTGTTCAACAGGAAGTAACCGTTCTTGCGCAAACCGCGTGTAACATCGTACATATTCAGGTAAGCCTGTACGTGGCAAGCTACGAAGTTAGGAGTATTTACCTGGTATGCACTGTGGATCGGGCTGTCGCCGAAACGGAGGTGTGAGCAAGTGAAACCACCTGACTTCTTTGAGTCGTAAGAGAAGTAAGCCTGGCAGTACTTGTTGGTGTTGTTACCGATAATCTGTACAGAGTTCTTGTTAGCACCTACAGTACCATCAGCACCGAGTCCGTAGAACTTAGCTTCGAACAAGTCGTCGCCGCCCATTGGAATCTCCTCTTCCTCAGGAAGTGAAGTGAATGTAACATCGTCAACGATGCCCACTGTGAAGTGGTTCTTAGGCTGCGGGAGCTCGAGGTTCTTGAACACAGCAACGATCTTAGCCGGTGTTGTATCTGAAGAACCAAGGCCGTAACGACCACCAACGATAAGCGGCTTGCGCTCGTCGTCGTAGAGAGCCGACTTAACGTCGAGGTACAGCGGTTCGCCCTCTGCGCCTGGCTCCTTTGTACGGTCGAGTACAGCGATGCGCTTAACTGTAGCAGGAAGAGCCTTCTTCAGGTAATCTACTGCGAACGGACGATAAAGGTGAACAGCAACCATACCTACCTTCTTACCCTGCTTGTTCAGGTAGTCGATAGCCTCGCGTGCAGGCTCTGTAGCAGAACCCATGAGGATGATTACGTTCTCTGCGTCCTCTGCTCCGTAGTAGTTGAAGAGGTGGTACTCGCGACCAGTAATCTTTGTCATCTCCTGGCAGTACTTCTCTACTACCTCTGGGATGCGGTCGTAGTACTCGTTGCAAGCCTCACGGTGTGTGAAGAATGTCTCCGGGTTCTCAGCTGTACCACGTGTAACTGGGCGCTCTGGTGTGAGGGCACGGTCGCGGAAACGCTTGATGTAGTCCGGATTTACCAACGGACGGATGTCTTCCATATCCATCTCCTCGATCTTGTGGTACTCGTGTGATGTACGGAAACCGTCGAAGAAGTTGATGAACGGTACTGATGTCTCAAGTGTAGCAAGGTGAGGAACTGCAGAGAGGTCCATAACTTCCTGTACTGAACCAGAGCAGAACATTGCGAAGCCTGTCTGACGGCAAGCCATAACGTCCTGGTGGTCGCCGAAGATACAGAGAGAGTGTGAAGCCAATGTACGTGCAGAAACGTTGAACACGCACGGCAGCAACTCGCCTGCAACCTTATACATGTTAGGAATCATCAGCAACAGACCCTGCGAAGCAGTGTATGTTGAGGTGAGGGCACCAGCCTGAAGTGAGCCGTGGAGAGCACCTGCTGCACCAGCCTCTGACTCCATTTCCTGGATAGAAACTCGCTGACCGAAGAGGTTCTTACGACCCTTGGCAGCCCATTCATCTACATGCTCTGCCATCGGAGATGACGGAGTGATAGGATAGATAGCAGCAACCTCTGTGAACATGTAGCTCACGTGAGCGGCAGCTGTGTTACCATCACAAGTGATAAATTTTTTTTCTTTAGCCATTTTACTAATTCTTTTTAATTAGTGAATACTTATAGTTGTTTTAAACTTTTTCTGTCTAAGTTTTATTTAAGGTGGCGTTTAAGCCGGACTAAGCCAAACTAAGCCTTCCTAAGCCGAGTTAAGCCTTTCTAAGCCTTCTTAAGCCTTCCTACTTTTTACTCTTTTACTCTTTTACTTTTAATAGAGTAAGCCGAACATCCAAAGCGGAACTTTGTTCGCTTGACCAATATTGAGGTCGTAGGTGGCGTATAGTTGCTCTGAGGAGTTGCGAGTGCGTCGTATGTGGTTGGCACTCGTGACATGGAAGTGAAGTTTGTTGTCAATGATGTATGCAGCGTCGCGGTTGCCCTGATTGACGCTGTGGTCCTTCCAAAGCATATTGACGAAGAATGTCTCCATAATATCCTGACGGTCTGCCACGATTGGGTAGATGCAGTACATGAGGTTGGGGTTGTACATCATCACCTTTGACGGTTTCTTCGGGAACTCGTCGCCAGGGTGGTAAATGATGTTTATCAAACGTGCATCAGAGAGATACTTGATATAATTCATCACTGTAGCACGGCTTGTCTTAATCTCTCCTGCCAGGTTGCTGATGTTCGGTGCTTTCAGTCCTTCTACAGCAAGTAGGTAGAGGAGCTTCTTTATCTTTGTGAGATATTTAAGCTCGATTTGTTTTATCAGAAGAATGTCTACTTCGGTCATCATGTTCATAGTCTTGAGCAAGTTCTCCTCGAAGTTGCGGTGCTCAAGAAAGAATGGATAGAAGCCATGATGAAGGTAGGAGTTGAAGTGTTCGGCAATGTCTACATTCTTTGCAATCTCGTTGGCTATTTCTACATGATTGGCGAGAATGTTATCAAGCGTATAGACTGGGATGTTATTGCCTGTTTGTAGATTTAAGTATTCGCGGAACGAGAAGCCACGGAGGTTGTAACTCTTGACGATACCACAGAGTTCGGGATTTTCCTCTTTCAGTCGCATCACACTTGAGCCTGTGAATATAATCTTCAGGTTGGGACATTGGTCGTAGCATTTGCGAAGCTCGCTGCTCCAGTTCTGCTGCTTGAACACTTGATCAATGAGTAGAACCTCGCCACCGTGGTTATAGAAATCCATCGCAAAGTCAGCGATGCCACGTCCCTGAAAGTAGAAGTTGTTCATATTCACGTAGAGACAACGACGATCGTTAGTGTCGAAATTCTCCTTGGCATACTGCAACAGGAATGTTGTCTTTCCAATGCCTCGTGTACCCTTAATGCCAATGAGACGATCGCTCCAGTCAATCTCGTCCATAAGATTGCGTCTGACTGGTGCGTCCGTATGCTCTACGAGGTATTTATGAGTTTTAAAGAAAGCTTCCATTACTCTATCGGTTGTTTCTGTTGCTTCTGTTACTTGAATATTTTGCTATTTATTATATAGTCTTCTACAACTATGCAAAGGTAATATTAATTTCTTTATTTGCAAACTCTGTATTGCAAAAACTGCATTTTTTTTTATTTTTTGCGTCTGCATCGTTTGCGGTGTGCTATTATGCAGATGTGTAGTCGCTCGATTGTGAAATAAAAGTGGTATTTTTGCACTTGCTTACGAAGTAATTAAAGATAAGAACAGATGAAGTTACATATATTCAATCCTGAGCACGACATAGCTCTTGCTGCCAATCAAGAATGTTTCACCGCCCCTCATGCAGGTAGACGTTTGCGTACTGACTTGGGATTTATCCCTGCTTTCTGGGCTTCAGAAGGCGATATGGTACTCGTAGACGATGTTGAGGCAGCAATAGAGGCACGTCGCCATCTACGTAAGTTCGGCAATGACGTGGTCTTTGTCACCGTTGCCGACTTGAAAGATTTTACTTTGGACGATGTTAAGAGTTTTCAGGTAGAGCCGTGGGGGTGGGATCGCACCATAAAGGAACAACTGTTGCGTGCTAATAAAGGGCTTGAACCATTCATGCCAAGTGACGATGTGCTTGCTACTATCAGAGAGATGAGCAACAGACGCTTTGCTGCAGAACATCTTTTGCCTGTGTTGCGTGAAATAGCTGAGTCCCAAACTGTTGGCGAAAGCCACTACTGCACAACAATGGAGGAGGTATTTCAAGTGCTAAAACGCAACGGAAGAAGCGTGCTCAAGTCGCCATGGAGCAGTAGCGGCAGGGGAGTGCGCTATGTAGAGACCACAGTACTTGATGCACATCTTGAAGGGTGGGCAGCGAATGTCGTAAAACGTCAGGGTGGCATAATGGTAGAGCCATTATATAGTAAGGTGTACGACTTCGGACTTGAGTTTGTGAGCAATTCCGACGGGTCGATTGATTTCAAAGGACTCTCGCTCTTCGCTACACGTGGTGGTGCATATGTAGGCAATATACTTGCCACAGAGGCTGATAAGCGTGAAATATTATCACGGTATGCCGACATTGCTCTTGTTGATAATATCTGCGAGCGTATTCGTGCTGTGCTTTCTCTGCATTTTAAGGGTGTATATGTTGGAGCTTTCGGCATTGACATGATGGCTGTAGCACGTGAGAGTGCTGACGGCTTCCTGCTTCATCCGTGTGTAGAACTTAATCTGCGTCGCACTATGGGGCATCTTGCTTTGTCACTCACGCCTACAATTGCCGAACCACAACGCATAATGAGCATCAGCTATGCAGATAAGTATCGTATGAGAATACACGATACGACGAATAATTTACTGAATACATCGCTGATAGCTCACTAATTATTACACATATTTAAGATTTTATGTGTAGTGCATTAACGTGGTTTTTCTGAGAAAATCAGTAACTTTGCATACGAGAAACATATAAATATATATACGATGAAACAAACAAAGATTGTTGCTTCTATTAGCGATCGCCGTTGTGATGTCGAGTTCCTCCGCAAATTGTTCTTTGCCGGAATGAACGTCGTAAGAATGAATACTGCACATGCGACGCCTGACGGGATACGTAATATTATAAAGAATGTGAGAACTGTTTCGCCCCACTTGGCTCTTATGATTGACACAAAGGGACCAGAGGTGAGAACCACTGGTTGTGCTGAGCCAATAGAGTACAAGACGGGCGATGTGGTTAAGATATTTGGACGTCCGGGTATGGACTCATCGCATGATATCGTCAATGTGTCATACATCGACTTTGCTAAGGATGTGAAGGTTGGTGATCATGTGCTTTTTGACGATGGTGAACTTGATATGCTTGTCATAGACAACAATGGTCCGATGCTTGTTGCTCAGGTGCAGAACGATGGTGTGCTTGGTGCACACAAGAGCGTGAACGTACCTGGCGAGCATATCGCTCTGCCTGCTATTACGCAGAAGGATCACGATAACATACTCCTTGCTATTGAAGAAGACATCGACTTTATTGCTCATTCGTTTGTGCGTTCTGCCGATGACGTTCTTGCGATACAGAAGATACTCGACGAGCACAATAGCGACATAAAAATTATCTCAAAGATTGAAAATCAAGAAGGAGTAGATAATATTGATGAGATTATTGATGCCTCTTATGGCATTATGATTGCGCGTGGCGACCTTGGTATAGAGGTGCCAATAGAGCAGATACCGGGCATTCAACGCCAGATTATACGCAAGTGTGTGATGAAGAAGAAGCCGGTTATCGTCGCAACACAGATGCTCCATACGATGATTAAGAATCCGCGCCCTACACGTGCTGAGGTTACTGATATAGCCAATGCTATCTATTCATATACAGATGCACTCATGCTTAGTGGTGAGACGGCAAGTGGCAAGTATCCGCTTGAGGCTGTGCAGACGATGGCTGCCATTGCTGAGCAGGCAGAGAAGGACCGCTCTGCGCTTGGCGACTATGAGGTACCGATGAACGAGAACTGCTCGCAGCGTGAGTTCCTTGCACATGCAGCTATTGAAGCAACAAAGACACTTGGCGTTGCTGGTATCATCACCGACAGTCTTACTGGCGAGACCGTACGCCATTTGGCTGCTTTCCGCGGTCCGAACCCTATCCTTGCAATATGTTATAAGGAAAAGACACAGCGCTGGTTAAATCTCAGCTTTGGTGTCATCCCCGTTCATCAGAAGGAACATGCGCCTGCTGCATACATGTTCACAGCTGCATTGCGTATGCTCCGACAGAAAGGCTACATCGGCTCCGACGATAAGATTGCGTACCTTAGTGGTAGCTTCGGATTGGGCAACCCGACGGGCACAACATTCCTCGAAATCAATAAGGTTAGTCAAGTGTTCGATAAGTCGTACGAATTCCATTTGCCTAACAAGGAATAACCGTTATATAGAAGTCAATTTAATATGACAATACGAAATAGGAGGTCGTAAGATCTCCTATTTTTTTGTCTTGTATTGAAACAAAAAAGGACGGGGTGCAATCACTGCAGCCCGCCCTCAAATAATTAGAGAGTTATAAAAAAATAAGTTTTCCGATTTTAAACCTTCTCGATAATCTGTCCGCCAGCCTCTACTGCCTCCATGTTCAGAGGAATAAGACCGTGGTGACGCTCGGGAAGTGTCTTGTAAAGAGCCTTGTTGAGGCCGTCGGTGCTCACAATCGGGCAAACCTTTAGCAGGCCGCCGAGTACAATCATGTTGAACACCTTTGAGTTCTTCAATTCGGCAGCCTTATCCATAGCGTCGATACGATAGACATTGATGTCCTTACGTGTCGGTGGATTGATAATACCGAAACCGTCATATATAAGTATTCCGCCTGGCTTCACCTTCGACTCGAACTTGTCGAGCGATGGCTGGTTAAGCACAATAGCCACATCATAATGGCTAAGGATAGGCGATGAGATGCGCTCTTCGCTCACGATTACTGTCACGTTGGCTGTACCGCCACGCTGCTCAGGACCGTAAGCCGGCATCCATGTTACTTCTTTGTTCTCCATCAGACCGGAGTAGGCGAGAATCTTACCCATTGAGAGCACGCCCTGTCCTCCGAAACCTGCTATAATTATTTCTGCTTTCATAGGTTTGTCGTGTCTTTTAAGTCACCCTTCGGGTATTGTTTGAACATATTCTCTTCCATCCACTTGTTGGCCTTCACCGGTGGCAACTTCCATCCGCTGTTGCATGTAGCAACAATCTCAACGAGTGATGAACCCTTGCCCTCCATAGATGCTGTGAATGCCTTCTTGATAGCAGCCTTTGCCTTACGGATTGATGCTACGTTCTCTACGCTCTGGCGTGTTACGAAGCATGTGCCCGGCAGAGTGACAGCCATTTCAGAGAGGTTGAGTGGATAACCATGCAGCGCCGGTTCGCGACCATAAGGACATGTAGATGTCTTCTGACCGATAAGCGTTGTCGGAGCCATCTGTCCACCAGTCATACCGTAGATGGCATTGTTGATGAATATGAGAGTGATGTTTTCACCGCGGTTCAGTGCGTGGATACTCTCGGCTGTTCCGATACAAGCCATGTCGCCGTCGCCCTGATAGGTGAAGACAAGGCGCTCTGGCCACAGACGCTTGATGGCAGAAGCAAGAGCTGGAGCGCGTCCGTGTGCTGCTTCCTGCCAGTCGATGTCGATATAGTTGTAGGCAAATACAGAGCAGCCTACCGGGCTTACGCCGATGGCGTTCTCCTGCATGCCCATTTCTTCGATAACTTCAGCCACAAGTTTGTGAACTACGCCATGCGAACAACCTGCGCAGTAGTGCATGTGGGTATCGTTGAGAAGCTCAGGCTTTTTGTAAACCAGGTTCTCCGGTGATATTATATCGTTCATAGAAATTTCTCCTTTAAAGCTTTAACCATTTCCTCTGGCTCGGGAACGATGCCGCCGAGTCGTCCGTAGTGCTCACAACGTACAGTGCCGTTTACTGCGAGGCGTACGTCCTCGATCATCATGCCGGCGTTAATCTCTGCAACGAGAATACCTTTGAGTTTCTTAGCTGCCTCTGCAATCTCCTTTTCGGGGAAAGGCCACAATGTGATAGGACGGAACAAACCGACCTTGATGCCCTCTGCACGTGCAAGCTCGATAGTCTTTTCTGCAATACGCGCTGCCGAACCGAACGCAACAATCATGTATTCTGCGTCGTCCATGAACTTGGTCTCGTAGCGAACCTCGTTCTCGCGAATCTTGCGGTATTTTTCCTGAAGCTGCAGGTTGCGCTGCTCCATAATCTCAGGCTTAAGTTCGAGAGATGTGATAACGACGGGCTTACGACCCTTGCAACCAGTAGCTGCCCACGGACATTCCTTTATGATTTCTTCGTTTGTGCGGCGTGGCTTGAATGGAGGAAGAACTACCTTCTCCATCATCTGACCGATAACACCGTCAGAGAGAATCATTGCAGGGATGCGATACTTGAAAGCGAGTTCAAAAGAGAGGTCGACAAAGTCTGCCATCTCCTGAACAGAGTTCGGGGCGAGCACGAGGATATAGTAATCACCATTGCCACCGCCACGGGTAGCCTGGAAATAGTCGCTCTGTGAAGGTTGGATGGTGCCAAGACCAGGACCGCCGCGCTGAACGTCGACGATAAGACCCGGTACTTCTGCGCCTGCCATATAAGAGATACCCTCCTGCATGAGCGATACGCCCGGACTTGACGACGATGTCATAACGCGTTTGCCGGTGCCACCGCCACCGTAAAGCATGTTGATTGATGCAACTTCACTCTCTGCCTGAAGCACTACCATGCCTGTTGTCTCCCAAGGCTTAAGTTCTGAGAGTGTTTCGATAACTTCGGTCTGTGGAGTAATAGGATAGCCGAAATAACCATCACAACCACAACGGATGGCAGCGTGGGCGAGAGCCTCGTTGCCTTTCATAAGTTTAACTTCCTGTTCTGCCATTGTGTTAATCCTCCATTTTTTTACGGTAAACACTAATACATCCGTCTGGACATACAATTCCGCACGATGCACAACCAATACAATCGTCAGGTCTTACAGCCTCGGCGTATTGATAACCATGCACGTTCACTGCCTTTGCTGTGAGAGCAATGACATCTTTCGGGCAAGCTACAACACAAAGAGAGCATCCTTTGCATCGGTCGGTGTTAACCACGATAGCACCTTTGATTTTTCCCATAGTAATATATCGTTTAGAGTTAGGGGTTATACATATCTTTACAGTAGAAGGCGAACATATCGTCGAGCATTTGCTTTGCTTCCACTGCAGGCGACTCGGGGTCGAGAGCTATTGCTTCGAGATAGTTGTCGATAGCATGCTTCCAATCGCCTTTACGTCTGTACTCGTTGCCGAGCTTGTAATAGTCTTCTGCTGTCATACTTATTAAGGTTGGGGTGTGTTATGTTGTTGTGTTGACAGTTGTCAGCACCTGTGATGCCAGCTGCTGACGCTTGTCTTCATTTTACCATCCTTTCGCTGCTTGCAGCGTATTCTTCATCAGCGAGCAGATTGTCATCGGTCCGACGCCGCCTGGTACTGGTGTTATGAACGAACACTTCGGAGCTACTTCGTCAAACTTCACGTCGCCGTTGAGGCGAAATCCGCTCTTGCGTGTTGCATCAGGAACGCGAGTCGTACCCACGTCGATTACCACAGCACCTTCCTTCACCATATCGGCTGTTACGAAGTCGGGTTTGCCGATTGCTGCTATGATGATGTCGGCTTCGCGACATTCTTTCTTGATGTCGGCGGTGTGCGAGTGGCATACCGTAACTGTTGCATCGCCATATTGCTTCTGCATCATCAGCTGTGCCATTGGTTTTCCAACGATGTTGCTTCTGCCGAGCACAACGCATTTCTTTCCCGAGGTCTCTATGTTGTAGCGTTTGAGCAGGGTTACTATACCGAGTGGGGTAGCGGATATGAAGCATGGCAAACCGATAGACATGCGTCCGACGTTTATAGGATGGAAACCGTCAACGTCTTTGCGGTAGTCGATAGCCTCTATTATCTTCTGCTCGTCGATATGACGTGGGAGCGGCAACTGCACGATAAATCCGTCTACATCGTTGTCGTTGTTCAGACGTTCTACACATGCGAGCAGTTCGTCCTCGGTGACATCGTCTTCGTAGCGGATAAGTGTCGACTTGAAGCCACACTTCTCGCAGGCAATGACCTTATTCTTCACGTAAGTCTCTGAGCCACCATCGTGACCTACAAGCACTGCCGCAAGATGCGGTTGCTTGCCACCTGCAGCCATGATGCTCTTCACCTCTTCTGCTATTTCTGCTTTAATAGCTTCAGCAGTTGCTTTTCCGTCAATCAGTTGCATATCTCTTCTTTTTTAGAACTTTGGCATACCTGGCATGCCTTTCATCTTGCTCATCATGCCAGCCATTTTTGCCATATTTGTACCAGTAACCATCTTCATCATCTTGCGAGTCTGGTCGAACTGCTTGATGAGTCGGTTCACCTCCTGGATGTTTGTACCGCTACCTTTCGCGATACGCATACGGCGACTCTGGTTTAAGATTTCCGGGTTCGTACGCTCCTTCGGAGTCATACTCTTTATGATTGCTTCAATGCCCTTGAATGCATTGTCGTCAATGTCAACGTCCTTGATAGCCTTGCCTACGCCTGGAATCATTGCTGCAAGATCCTTCAGATTACCCATCTTCTTTATCTGCTCAATCTGTCCGAGGAAGTCGTTGAAGTCGAACTTGTTCTTCTGAATCTTCTTCTGCAGGCGGCGTGCCTCTTCTTCGTCGAACTGTTCCTGGGCGCGTTCTACAAGGCTCACGATGTCACCCATGCCGAGGATACGGTCTGCCATACGCGACGGGTGGAACACGTCGATCGCTTCCATCTTCTCGCCGGTACCTACGAACTTGATTGGCTTAGTGACAACGGTGCGGATAGAGAGTGCTGCACCACCGCGTGTGTCGCCGTCGAGCTTGGTGAGAACCACACCGTCGAAGTCAAGACGGTCGTTAAACTCCTTGGCTGTGTTGACAGCGTCTTGACCGGTCATCGAGTCAACAACGAAGAGGGTCTCGTTCGGGTTGATGGCGTTCTTCAAGGTCTCAATCTCGTTCATCATCTCCTCGTCTACTGCCAGACGACCTGCGGTATCGACGATTACTACGTCGTAGCTCTTGGCCTTTGCCTCGCGAATAGCGTTGTTTGCGATGCTTACAACGTCCTTGCTCTCAGGTTCAGAATATACGGGTACGCCTACCTGCTCGCCAACAACCTTGAGCTGTTCGATAGCTGCCGGACGATATACGTCGCAGGCTACGAGCAATGGGTTCTTGTGTTGCTTGTTCTTGAGCATATTAGCAAGCTTGCCCGAGAAAGTGGTTTTACCAGAGCCCTGCAGACCGCTCATGAGGATGATTGACGGTCGTCCGTTCAGGTTAAGCTCGGCAGCTTCGCCACCCATGAGTTCGGCGAGCTCGTCGTGTACAATCTTTACCATCAACTGACTTGGCTTCACCGCTGTGAGTACGTTCATGCCGAGAGCTTTTTTCTTCACCGTGTCGGTGAAGGTCTTAGCCACTTTATAGTTTACGTCGGCATCCAACAGAGCGCGTCTTACGTCTTTGAGGGTTTCGGCAACGTTGATTTCGGTAATCTTGCCTTCACCTTTGAGAATTTTGAAACTGCGTTCAAGTCTGTCACTAAGATTTTCAAACATATCTATTTTCTTTTCTTTTTATTAAAATTAATGTGTGCGCTTTGTGGGGCGTTTCTATACACGTCGCTTGTTTTGCAAAAGTAAGCAAAAAATAACGAGTTTCGGAATAAAAACTTATCTATTTAATTAATTTTAAGTTACTTTTTTAAGAAGATGTTGTTTAGTTCTACTTTTATCACTTCTTCGTTCACGAGATACTCCATAGCTTCGTCTTTTGCTTCCTGGTTTAGCACTATTTTGTTAAGCTCTGTAATTGAGTGCTTTTCGCCGTCTGCGAGCAGAGCTTTTATCGCTTTCAGTGCTTGATTATACGCATCTTTGTATGATTGTGATGTGTCTTGATGTGTCAAACACACGTCGCATTGGTGACAGTCGTTGGTTTCTGTCTCGCCGAAGTAGCGCAGCAGCTGCCTGCTACGGCATACAGTATCGTTCTGTGCATAGTCTATGATGCTTTTTATGCGTTTCTCAAACTGTGTTTTACGTTCTTCGTACACAGATTCTGAAATAACTATCTCCTCAGGCAATACGCGGTCTTGTGTGTATGTGAGCAATGGCACAGAGCGTTCGGGGATGAAATGCAGTATTCGGCGTTGGCTCAGACTCGTCAAAATCAAGTACACTTGTTGTTGGGTGAGTCCCGTTGCATGTGCTATGAATGCGAGCTCTATGAAGTGGTAGTCGACGAACAATCCGCTGTATTCGCGCAGTAGTGTTGTTATCACGAGTTCCTCGTTCGGCGTTGTTTCGTGCAACATGTATAGCTGATCGCGTTCGAGTGTGAACTTTACGCGTGTTCGCGAGTCGGGATCGATGTCATATTCTATGTAGCCCGCTCTTGAGAGTATCTTTAGAGCTGAGTTTACGATTACGGGGTAGTGATGGAAGAGTAGGCTGAACTTCTCTACTTCGAAGTGGAATGTGCGTCCATAACCCGAACCTGCAGCAATCTGCAGATAGTAGGCAATGTGCTCATACACGCGACAAATTTCTTCCTTGTTAGGGAATTCTTGTGCGATGCGTTTCAAAAGCTTTGCCTTGTCGCTCTTGTCGTAGAGCAATACGGCGTAAGCCTTCTTTCCATCGCGTCCGGCTCTGCCTGCTTCCTGAAAGTAAGCCTCTATCGAATCGGGGCAAGTAATGTGTATCACCACGCGTACGTCGGGCTTGTCGATACCCATGCCGAAGGCGTTTGTCGCAACCATTACTCGCACCTCGTCGTTGTGCCATTTTTTCTGACGTTCATCTTTTGTAGTGTGCTCAAGACCAGCGTGATAAAAGGTTGCGCTAATGTTGTTGTTCAACAAGAGCTCGCATATCTCTTTCGTTAGTTTGCGACTTCGTACATAGACTATAGCACTGCCGTTTATTGAGTTCAGTATGTGCACTAACTGTTGCTGTTTGTTGTCAGATGTGCGCACTACGTATGCAAGGTTCTTGCGCTCGAAACTCATGCGGAACACGTTCCGCTCCTTGAATTCTAATTGCTCTTGTATGTCGTCAATAACGTCCTTTGTAGCGGTTGCGGTGAGCGCAAGTATTGGAGCGTCTGGCTTTAAGCGGCGTATGTCGGCTATGTGCAGATACGATGGGCGAAAGTCGTAGCCCCATTGCGATATGCAGTGGGCTTCGTCAATGGTTATGAAGCTCACTTTTATATGCGCCAGCTTGGTTTGGAATAGTTCCGAACCGATGCGCTCCGGCGACACATAGAGTATCTTCGTGTTGCCGAGCACGCAGTTCTCGAGTGTCTTGACGATTTCCTGACGGCTCATGCCCGAGTATATGGCAGCAGCGAGCACTTGGCGGCGGCGCAGGTTCTCCACCTGGTCTTTCATCAGTGCGATGAGCGGCGTGATAACAATGCACACACCTTCCATGGCGAGAGCCGGCACTTGGAATGTGAGCGATTTGCCGCCGCCCGTAGGCATCAGTCCTAACGTGTCCTTGCCCTCGGCAATGCTGCGTATGATGTCGCGCTGTATGCCGCGGAAGTCGGAGTAGCCCAAAGTGTCTCTGAGTATTTTGAGATATAATGTTTCGTCGTAACCCATTTTGTTGTTTAATTGAAGCTTCTCGGTTTGTTCTTGTTGTTAGTCTTCCTCCGCCACACGTATGTCTTCAATCTGTAGCTGTACCATGTTGCGTTTGAACACGTTGTCCTCAATGGTGTAGGCTATGTCGAAGCTACGTTTCGATTTAATGTAACGCGCTGAAGCGCTCTGTCCGAATGCGATACCGTTCACGATGTTGCTCGACTTGGAGTCTACAAGCTCCAGTTTGATGTGTTCCTGCTCGCGTCCCACGACCTTGCTTGTGCCGTAGTCGTAAACGTCGGTTGTGCAGAAGAGCGGCTTGGTGTTGCCTGGTCCGAATGGTGAGAAACGCTTCAAGTCGTTGTGCAGTTTCTTCGTGATGTCGCGGAAGTCGATTTCGGCATCTATGTTGAGTATTGCCTCTGTCTGTTCGGGCTGTATGTGCTCGTCTACATAGCGTTGGAAGCGGTTGCGGAACTCCTGTATGTCGTCCCATCGTAGCGTTAGTCCGGCAGCATAGGTGTGTCCGCCGAAGTTCACGAGCAGGTCACGACAGCTCTTTATAGCCGAGTACACGTCAAAGCCCGTCACGCTTCGCGCCGAACCAGTAGCGAAGTCGCCGTCGCGTGTCAGTACGACGGTCGGTCGGAAGTAGATTTCGGTGAGTCGTGATGCCACGATACCGATAACGCCCTTCTTCCAGTTCTCGTCGTAGAGCACTATCGACGAGCGGTGGCGCTGGCTCTCCAACTTCGAGACGATGCCGTTAGCCTCCTCTGTCATCTGCTTGTCGATGTCCTTGCGCTGCTCGTTGTATTCGTCGATGTGCTTCGCCTTGGCAAGCGCGTGCGAGAAGTCTTTCTCTACGAGCAGATCGACACTCTCGCGTCCGTTCTCCATACGTCCCGACGCATTGATGCGCGGACCTATCTTGAACACGATGTCGCTCATGGATATGTCTCTGCCTCCGAGTCCGCAGATGTCTATAATCGCCTTCAGTCCGATGCTCGGGTTCTGGTTGAGCGTTTTCAGTCCGTGGTAGGCGAGTATGCGGTTCTCCTCGGTGACGGGCACGATGTCGGCAGCTATGCTCACGGCACAGAAGTCGAGCAGCGGGATGAGTCGGGCGAAGGGGATGCCGTTGTTCTTGGCGAACGCCTGCATCAGCTTGAAACCTACGCCACAACCGCAGAGATGCTTAAATGGGTAGGTGTCATCTGGTCGCTTCGGGTTGAGGATAGCCACTGCGGGCGGCAGCTCCTCGTCGGGCATGTGGTGGTCGCAGATGATGAAGTCGATGCCGAGCGACTTGGCGTAGGCTATCTCTTCAACGGCTTTGATGCCACAGTCGAGGATGATGATGAGTTTCACGCCTGCCTCCTTGGCGTAGTCGATGCCTTTCTTGCTCACGCCGTAGCCTTCGTCGTAGCGGTCGGGGATGTAATACTCTATGTTCGAGTAGAACTGCTGTATGAACTTGTACACCAGTGCTACCGCCGTGCAACCGTCCACGTCGTAGTCGCCGTAAACAAGGATGCGCTCCTTGCGACCCATAGCGTCGTTGAGGCGGTCGACGGCGAGGTCCATGTCCTTCATGAGGAAGGGGTTGATGAGGTCTGCCAGCTGCGGGTGGAAGAATCGCTTGGCAGCTGACTCTGTTGTTATGCCGCGTCGCATGAGCAGCAGGGCGAGTATCGGGCTGATATTCAGCTTCGCCCCCAGTTCGTCAGCCGCCTGTTTCTCCTCTGTCGCAGGTGACTTGTAATTCCATTTGAATAACATTATATATAGTTTTTATTTTTTCTCGGTTTAGGAGTGGGGTGCAGAGTGTCTGCGCGTTTAAGGTAAAACGCGTGTAAAGTTACAAAAAAACTATGGAATAAGAGGGGTGTTTTTTGTGTTTTTAAGTGGCTTATTAAAATCTTTATACCTAATTATTATATTTTTGTAGTATATTATCGTTGTGTGTGTTGGTTATTTGTTGTGTGTGTAGCATCCGCATCGACCGGCGCAGACATCCGCATCGACCGGCGCAGACATCCGCATCGACCGACGCAGACATCCGCATCGACCGGCGCAGACGTCCGCATCGACCGACGCGGATTGCATAAGTACGAAAAAAAGACCGAGCAAGGTGGTTGTACACCTGCTCGGTCTTTATGTATTGTATATCAAAAATGAGGTTTTGCCTCTTAACTACCAAAGAGTTAATCGCCAATACCCTGATTTTTCTTAGCCTCAACCATCTTCTGGAGGATGTCAGCCGGGATAGCGTTCTTGTTAACCATGTAGTCCATTGTGTTGGCTACGATGTAGTTCTTTGTCATATACCAGATACCCTTGTAATCGCCTGTCTCGCCCCAAGAGTTCTTCACCATGTAGTATTCCTTGCCGTGCTGGTCCTTAGCAATACCGAAGATAAGCATGCCGTGGTCGTCGGTGAGCTCCCAGTTGTCGAAGCGTTGCTGGCGCTGCTCTGCTGTCGGCTCGAGCTCAGGCACCTTGCAGCCGAGTGAGTCGATGAGGTTTGTGCGCTTTGCCGGAGAAAGCTTCAACCAGCGAGCCATGTCGCTGCCAGAGAGACCCTCTGCCTTCTTTGTATCTACGAAGTAAGCAAGACCCTTGCGTGTGAAGCCCGGCTCGCTAACGTCGCCACCCCAAGCTACTGTGTAGCCGTTCATGACAGCGTTCTCGAGGATGCGTGCCATGTCCTCCATCGGAAGGTTCCATGACAGCGGGTTGCGCCAGTTGTCCTGCACCTCAACAGCGTACTGTGTGTAGTACGGGTGGTGTGAGTAGCTTGTGATTGTTACGTAGTCGTCGAAGTTCAAACCGAGGCTTGCTGCGAATGACTTCGGAGTGTACTCCTTGCCTTCGTATGTGAATTTCTCCGGACACTGACCGAGGTAAGCGTCGAGGATGCCCTGGAGACCCACCTTCCACTGCGAAGAAATCTTGTTAGCTGTGCTCTTAGCGATGCCTGCTACGTACGGCTCAAGCTGACCGAAGAACTCGTTGAAGTTGTTGAGCGAGTCGCCGTAGAGTGAACCTGGGAACGGCATTGCATCCTCCGGGCAGATACCCTGGTTCTTCAGTACGTGCAATACGTCGTAAGCCGAACCGCCCTGAGCGAACTGGCAGTCGCCGTGGAGGCGTACAACCTGAACGGCGCGGTCCATATATGTCTTGTTAGCTACGAAAGCCTCGCAGAGGTCGTAAGTCTTGCCTGTAGCCTTGAGAATCTCGCTCTCGAAGTATGAGAGAGTAGAGTAGTCCCAGCATGTGCCGCTACGATTCTGGTCCTTGATACTTGTGATCGGGTTCTCCTTGATTGTCGTGAAGACAGGCTTGTTGCTCGATGCAGCCTTCTTTGGCTTAGCTGCGTTTGCGCTCATCGCAAAAACAGCGAGAAGTGCGAGTGTTAAGATTTTCTTCATGTGATTTTGTTGTAATTTATTAAATTAATTGTTGTTTATTAAGCAATGTCTATTTGTTCTCTGCCATGTATGCTTCGATATCCTTCGGGTGGTAGGGTATTCTGTCCTTGCCGAGGAAGCGACATCCGTCTTTTGTGATGAGTATGTCGTCTTCGATGCGTATGCCTCCGAAGTCCTTGTAGGTCTCAATTTTATCGAAGTTGAGGAACTCGGCGCAGTGGCCTGAAGCCTTCCAGTCGTCGATGAGTGCAGGGATGAAGTATATGCCAGGTTCGTCGGTCACGACGAAGCCCTCCTCTAAGCGGCGGCCCATGCGCAGGCAGTTGGTGCCGAACTGGTCGAGGCGCGGACGTGTCTCCTCGTCGAAGCCTACGTTTATCTGGTCGAGACCTTCCATGTCGTGCACGTCCATGCCCATCATGTGACCCAATCCGTGTGGCAGGAACATGGCGTGAGCGCCTGCAGCTACGGCTTCGTCTACGTCGCCCTTCATCAGTCCTAATTCCTTCAGGCGTTCTGTCATCAGTCGGCATATTGAGAAGTGTACGTCCATATACTTCACGCCAGGCTTTGCTACATCGAGTGCGTGGTCGTGACATGCCTCAACGATAGAATAAATCTCGAGTTGGCGCTCTGTGAACTTGCCGTTGACGGGGAATGTGCGTGTGTTGTCTGAGCAATAATTATTGATTGTCTCCGCTCCGCAATCGCACAATACGAGGCGTCCGCTCTCAAGTTTTGCCATCGAAGGGTTGCCGTGCATTATCTCGCCATGCTGGCTGAAGATGGTGGCAAAGCTTGTCATTGCTCCGTAAGATAGGGCTATGCTGTCTACTTGTCCGGCTACGAACTTCTCTGTAAGGCCTGGTTTTGTAAGGCGCATGGCAGTGGTGTGCATCTTGTAGCCGATTACTGCTGCACGCTCAAGTTCTTCTATCTCCTGCTGTTCTTTGGTAGAGCGCATCTTCACTACGGCACGAATAAGTTCGATGCTTGCCGCTTCCTTCTGCTGAACGGGGTGTATGCCGAGCAAGTCGAATATCTGTATCTTAGTGTCGTGGCGATAAGGTGGAAGGAAGTGTATGCGGCGTTTCTGTCGCATTGCTTCGTTGCAAATGCTCTTGAGCGATTTCATGGGGGCTGTGTTAGCCACGCCGACACGTTCTGCCATATCTTTCACGCTGTCAACACTGCCATACCACACGATATCTTCAATGTCGATATCGTTGCCGACGAGTGTCTCTGTGCCGTTATCGAGGTCGATAACACCGACAAGACCGTCTCGGTTGAGTCCGAAATAATAAAGAAATGAGGAGTCTTGACGGAATGGATAGTAACCATTTGAAGGGTAGTTACATGGCGACTCGTTGTTGCCGAAGAGTATTATTATACCGTCTTTCATAAGCTCTCGGAGCTTGGCGCGACGGCCAACGTAGGTTGCTTTGTCAAACATATAACCTTGTTTTTTGTTATTATTTGCACAAAGTTACGTTAATTTGAAGACATAACAAAACGATAACGCCATTTTATGTTTTATTATGATATTGTTTCGTTTTGATTTCTATTAGAAGAAATAAATATGCGAATAATATTAAATTGGTTATATTTATTCTTCGAGAGTGGAAATGCTGTTCTCAAATCGGTGCACACAACAGCTCACGACTTCAACTGGTGCATAGAAGAAGTACTTCTTGTAGTTGCGGAATGTCTTCTTCATGGCTTTTGAGTTGTTCGACACGAAAACGCCTGAGGAATGATGAAACTGCCATTCGTCTTGCTTTATGACGATGGGTGCGTCGAGAGCTTCGAGTGCCAGCTCGTAAGCTTTCGGCGTGATGTCTTTTATGAATGGTATCTCGTCCTTCTCAAAGCCCAATGTCTTAATGAGAATGCTTGCCTCCAACTGTGCAATCTTTGTCAGCTGTAGACGATTGAGCCAGTTTTCAAGCTTTATAAAGTCGATTTTATCACCATCGTGACGCAGAAACGCACCGATACGCACGATGTTTGCGAAGTGCAAACCGTTGGTGAGTATGGTTTGTGTTGTCTGTACGATGATGTCAAGGAAGTTGAGGGTTTCTATCGACGAGTCGTCGCTCAGCGGCTCCGACTTACGTATCTTCTTCAAGCGACTATTTAGTAGCAGGTTCTGCATTCGTGAGAAGCCCGCATCAGGCAGGTTCTGCAGTCCGCCCACGGCTGGTATGTCAGCGCGGTCTGCAAAGTACTCTCCCAAGCCGTGTGTTTCTGCCAGTTTGGCAAGTATGTTCCATTTGTATTTGGACATGGGCTCAATGTCTTCGCTCATCCCAAATACCTTATTTTGAATAATACGAAAAAAGTTACGCTTTATTATGTCCATAATAGAATGTTGAATGTGGAGTGTTGAGTGTTGAGTGTTGAATGTTGAATGCCGGATGTTATGAATATCTGCGTGGCAGTCGGAATACTATTGCCACAGCCACACATAGTGTCAGAGCCATGGGGTAGAACAGATACGGCATTATTCTGACGGGGTTCAGCTGCGTCAGTCCGGCTGCCATAAGCATCTGTGCGCCATAGGGTATGAAGCCCTGGGCGCAGCACGAGCAAGTGTCGAGCAGACTTGCCACCTTGCGCTTGTCGAGCTCGAAGCGCTCGCTGATGCGTCGTGCAATGTTGCCGGTAGATATGATGGCCACGGTGTTGTTGGCTGTGCAAAGGTCTACGATGGCCACCATGAGGGCGATAACAGCTTCTGCACCGCGCTTGCCCTTGATGTGCGATGTTGTCTTGGCGATGATGAAGTCGATGCCGCCCTTCTTGTGCACTATCTCGAATACGCCGCCGGCAAGCATTGTTATTATGATCAGTTCGCCCATCGATAGTATGCCGTCGCCCATTGAGTGGAACCACTCGTACACGTCGAAGCTTCCGTCGAGTATGCCGATTGCTCCGGTTATTGTTAGTCCGATGGTGAGCACCGCCATTACGTTCATGCCGGCGATGGCTGTAGAGAGAACGGCGAGGTAGGGTAGTATCTTCACGTAATTGATGCCATGCACATTGGCAAGTGGCGACATCTCTTGTCCTAAGAAGACGTATATGGCAAGCGAGAGGATTGCTGCAGGGAGAGTGATGAAGAAGTTCACGCGAAACTTGTCGTTCATCTTGCAGCCTTGCGTACTCGTAGCAGCAATGGTGGTGTCGGATATGAACGATAGGTTATCGCCGAAGAACGCACCGCCTACTACTACAGCTGTCACTAACGCCACGTCCAGTTGCATTGTGGTGGCGAGTCCGGAGGCTATCGGCACGAGTGCTACTATGGTTCCTACGCTTGTGCCTATCGACAGGCTTATGAAGCATGTCGCAATGAACAGCCCGGGCAGCACCATGTTGCTCGGCAGTAGCGAGAGCATTGTGTTTACGGTGGCATCAACTGCTCCGATGGCTTTTGCTGAGTTGGCAAAGGCACCAGCCAATACGAATATCCAAAGCATCGTCATGATGTTTGGCGCACTGGCTCCGCGACTGAAGGCTGCTACGTTCTTTTGCAGACTCTTGCCGCCTGCTATTGTCACAGCGTAGATGCCCGAAATCATGAACGCTACGCTTATCGGCACCTTATAGAAGTCGCCTGCTATAATCGATGTTACAAGATATAGAGTGATAAATACCAAAAGAGGGCTTATCGCAAGAACTCCTTTTAAATTGTTCATAGTTGTATCTTTTTTTTAGTCTGCGTGGTATGGGCAAGATGCCCATACCACCTATCTTTTGCTTGGTTGGTGCAGTAGGGACTGCTGCACCCCCTACTTTTTTTACTTTTATCTGTCCTTTTTACTTTTTTACCTTTATCAAAGCTGTGTGCGACGGTAGAAATCAACATTCTCTTTCGTTAGAAGCTCGATTGGCATATAGTTTACGGGTTGCACTTTCTTCTTCAGCACAATAGCTTTGAACAGAGTGTCTACGCAACTATAGCCTTGTTGGTAGCCGTGCTGCGCGATGATAAACGACATACTGCCCTGGCGCAGACATTCTGCGTTCTTTGCCACCATATCGTAGCCCATAATCTGTATGTCGCGCATGTTGTTGCGAAGCAGGAACTCGCCCACAATGTGTGCTTTTGAATTAAGTGTTATGCAATGATGTGTGTCGGGATGCTGCTCAAAGAATTCTTTAAGTATAGCATCGTATTCGCTGCGTGTACCCTTGAAAGGTACGCATAGTTCTGTGATTTTAATCTGCGGGAAATGGTCGTGCATATAATGGCGGAAACCCACTTCGCGGTTCACCTGCTGCTTACTGGTCACCTTGCCGTCCTTCATCTGCTTGAAAAGCATGATTTCCTTTTCGTTTGAAGCGATGAGCATAAGCATTTTGGCAGCAAAGTAACCGCTGCAGAATGAGTCCTGACCGAAGAAAGAGAGCGGTTTGAGGTCGGGCATATAGGAGTCGAGCATCACAAATGGTATCTGTTGCTCGTGGAGAATATCAGTGAATTGTTTGGTTGTTTCGATATCCTGCGGCACTATGATTATGCCGTTAGGGTTCGATGCGAGGCATTGTGTATAACAATCGATGAACGAATTGTTGTTGAAACGCTCATAATACATAATCTTTACGTTAATGTTGAAGTCGCGCCTTACCTCTATAGCCTTCTGCACGCCCTGCTCTATCTCTTCCCAATAGGCTTCAGACTCATGCTGTGGTATGAGCGCATAGAACACGTATGTCTTGTTGTAAGCCAACGCGCTTGCATAGACATTGGGCTGATACTCCATCTCCTTGAGAGCCTTCTCTACTTTCTCGCGTGCCGGTGCCGATACATTCGGACGATTGTGTAGTACGCGGTCTACTGTTCCGACCGACACGCCTGCTCTTTCTGCAACATCCTTAATTCTGATTTTCTCCATTCCTAATGGTTGTGCATTTCTTTTTGGGTTTGTTATTATATGATTGGTACAATGATGCACCAACCCGCATATTACGTGCAAATTTAAATAAAAATATTGAAATATCCACTCCTCGGATGCAACTTTATTGCTTCGATTGAAGATTTTCTGTTTTACATGCGCTTGTCTGATAAAATTTTTGTTATTTTGCATTGAAATTCGAAACGTATCGAATGTATTTTAGGTTTTAAACACTATAAAGATGAAACTATTCAGAAGTATAGTTGAACTTCAGAATGAGTTGTTTGAAGTTCGGAAGTCAGGAAAAAAGGTAGGTATTGTGCCAACAATGGGTGCCCTCCATGAGGGTCATGCGTCGCTCGTAAAACGCAGTGTTGCGGAGAATGGAGCGACCGTAGTTTCTGTTTTTCTTAATCCGACTCAGTTCAACGACAAGAGCGACCTTGAGCGCTATCCGCGCACACTTGATGCAGACTGCGCTTTGTTGGAGGCTTGTGGTGCCGATTATGTTTTCGCTCCGTCAGTAGAGGAGATGTATCCCGTAGAGGACAAACGTCAGTTTGAGTTTCCACCAGTCACAACGGTGATGGAGGGTGCGCATCGTCCGGGCCATTTCAACGGTGTGTGTCAGGTTGTATCGCGCCTATTTTATATTGTACGTCCAGATCGTGCCTATTTCGGAGAGAAGGACTGGCAGCAGATTGCTGTCGTGAAGGCAATGGTGCGCTTCCTCAAGCTTGATGTGCAGATTGTCGAATGTACTACAATACGCGAAGCCGACGGCTTGGCAAAGAGTTCACGCAACACGCTACTCTCTGCCGACGAGCGTGCCATAGCTCCACGCATCTACGAGGCTTTTCAATCGAGCCGCGAGTATGCCAAGACACACACATTGGCAGAGACTCACGAGTATGTAGTCTCTACCATCAACGCAGTAGACGGACTTGAGGTGGAGTATTTCTCAATCGTTGACGGCGATACATTGCTCGACGTTGCTAATTGGGACGACAGCGCGTATGTAGTAGGCTGCATCACAGTTTATTGCGGCAAGACACCGATACGTTTGATTGACCACATTACTTATAAGAAATAGTTTCTCAGAAATATGATGATAGAAGTATTAAAGTCGAAGATTCATTGTGCGCAGGTAACACAGGCGAATCTTAACTATATCGGCAGCATCACCATCGACGAAGACCTCATGGATGCTGCCAATATGATTGAAGGCGAGAAGGTGCAGATTGTGAACAACAACAACGGCGAGCGCTTCGAGACCTACATTATCAAGGGTGAACGCGGATCGGGCTGCATCTGTCTCAACGGTGCTGCTGCACGCAAGGTCGTAGTGGGCGACACCGTGATAATCATCTCCTACGCCCTCATGGACTTTGAGGAGGCAAAGACTTTCCGTCCCTCAGTTATATTCCCCGAGAATAATAAAGTGTAGCAAATGTTGAATGTTGAGTGTTGAATGTTGAATGGTCGCGGCAGAGCCGCAATGTTGAGTGTTGAATGAATTCTTTATTGATGAATTCTTCATCGGCGAAGCCGACAATTCTACATTCCACATTCCACATTTTACATTGCCATAGGCAATCATTCCACATTCAACATTCCACACTCAACATTAATTTCATTTATGCCAGATAATCCTACTGCAAAACGCTCTTCGAAAGCTGCGCCAAAGGCTTTCGATAAGAACTATGGTCATCTGCAGCCGCAAGCTGTGGATATAGAGAAAGTGGTGCTTGGTGCGCTTATGATTGACAAGGATGCGTTTTCTATCGTGTCCGAGACACTGCGCCCCGAGACATTCTACGAGCCACGTCACCAGAAGATATACAACGCCATACAGACACTCTCGATGAATGAGAACCCCGTCGATATTATGACCGTCGTTGACGAGCTAAAGCGCGAAGGCACTATCGACGACGTGGGCGGTGCGCCCTACATTGTCGATCTTAGTTCGCACGTGGCTTCTTCGGCTCACATCGAGTATCATGCCAAGATTCTTGCGCAGAAGTTCCTCGCACGCCAGCTTATCTCTTATGCCAGCGTCGTAGAGACAAAGGCTTTCGACGAGACGCAGGACGTGGATGAACTGATGCAGGAGGCGGAGGGTTCGCTCTTCGAACTCTCGCAGCGCAACATGAAGAAGGACTACACGCAGGTTGACCCCGTCATCACCCGTGCTATTGACATTCTGCAGAAGGCATCTGCCAACGCCGGTGGCTTGACTGGTGTGCCTACTGGCTTCGAGAAACTCGACGAGAAGACGAGTGGTTGGCAGAGCTCCGACCTTGTCATCATCGCCGGACGACCTGCCATGGGTAAGACTTCGTTCGCCCTTTCGCTCGCGAAGAACATCGCCGTCGACTATCATACTCCTATCGCCTTCTTCTCTCTTGAGATGAACAACGTGCAGCTCGTCAACCGTCTTATCTCCAACGTCTGTGAGATACCTGGCAACAAGATGCTCAACGGACAGCTCTCCGACGACGAGTGGGAGCGCCTTGACAAGAACGTGCGTAATCTACAAGGCTCGCCACTCTATATCGACGATACGCCGGGTCTCTCCATCTTCGAGCTGCGCACCAAGGCACGCCGCCTCGTGCGCGAGAAGGGTGTGAAGATAATCATGATCGACTACCTCCAGCTTATGAACGCCAACGGTATGCGCTTCGGCAGCCGTCAGGAGGAGGTTTCGAAGATTTCGCAGTCGCTGAAGGGTCTCGCCAAGGAGCTTGACATACCTATCCTCGCTCTTTCGCAGCTCAACCGTACTGTCGAGAACCGTGAGGGTTTGGAAGGCAAACGTCCGCAGCTGTCCGACCTTCGTGAGTCGGGAGCCATTGAGCAAGATGCCGACATGGTGCTCTTCGTACACCGCCCCGAGTATTACCATATCCTCACCGACGAAAAGGGTAACGACCTTCGTGGCATGGCGCAGATTATCATTGCCAAGCACCGTAAGGGTGCCACGGGCGATGTGCTCCTCACGTTCCGTGGCGAGTTCACACGCTTCCAGGATCCGCAGAAGCAGTCGGCACCCATTGGCGATGCACCGTTTGGCTCGGAGATAGTTGGTAGCAAGATGAATACAGGCGATATGCCGTTGCCACCAGATATGATGGAAAGCGCACCATTCGGCTCGCCTGCCGACCCTGCACCGTTCTGATAAAAGTAAAAAAGTAAAAAGGTAAAAAAGTAGGAGGTATGGGCATCTTGCCCATATCACGCAGCCTAATAAAAGCCCCTCCTACCTTTTTACTTTTTTACCTTTTTACTCTTTTACTTTTTTACTATGCGTTTTTCTCTCTGTGTATCACGCTGCCGCTTCCCTGATGTGTGGCAAGCACTAATACTTCGGCTATCTGCACGTGTTTCGGGGCGGAAGCTGCGTAGAAAGCTACGTCGGCAATGTCGGCACCAGTGAGCGGAACGATACCTTTGTACACGTTCTCGGCGCGGGCGTTGTCGCCGTGGAAGCGGACGTTGCTGAAGTTGGTCTCAACGAGCCCGGGTTTCACGTTCGTTACGCGAACTGCCGATTCGGCTACGTCGATACGCAAGCCATCGGTTATGGTCTTCACGGCTGCCTTCGTGGCGCAATAGACATTGCCACCGGCATATGCTGCGTCGCCTGCAACGCTGCCAATGTTGATTACGTGGCCCTCGTTGCGCTCTATCATAGCCGGCACGATGAGGCGTGTCATGGTGAGCAGCCCCTTTATGTTGGTGTCTATCATCGTGTTCCAGTCTTCGGGGTCGCCATCGTATTCCTTTTCGAGACCGAGTGCGAGTCCGGCGTTGTTGATCAGAACATCAATTGTCAGCCATTCTGATTCGAGCGAACCGATTGCCTGTTTTGCCGCTTCGGCATCGCGCACGTCGAATACCAAGGTGCGCACCTTCGTGCCTTTAGCTTCGAGCTGTGTCTTTATCTCTGCTAACTTCTCTGCACGGCGAGCCGTGAGAATAAGATTGTAACCGCCTTCGGCAAACTTTCTTGCGCAGGCTTCGCCGATGCCGCTTGTGGCACCGGTTATGAGTGCTGTCTTCTTCATAATAGTCTGGTGTTAAATGGTTTGATATGTTCAGGTGTAGCTCTACTTCACTACTTTGTGACCTTCGTCTACCCATGCGTTGTAGCCCTTGTCGAGCTCTACAACTACATAACCGTCGCGCACGAGTATGCCGGCTGCCTTCTTGCTGCGCTTGCCGCTGCGACAGTTCACGGCTATCACTTTGTCTTTAGGGAGCACTTCACACGCCCTCTGCTCGAAGTCGGGTTTCAGCACGTCTATATTAACGGCGTTCTCGATATGACCCGCAGCGAATTCTTCTGCTGTGCGCACGTCAAGTCGCACTACTGTTGTGTCGGCTATTATCTTCTCGTATGCGTCTGCCGATACGCTCTCGAAGCCCTTGTTCTGCGCCTTGCAAGAGAAGATGGCGCAGAGCATAGTAAGTATGCTCATGATTTTTATTGTTTTCATTATTATAATATGTGGTTAATCCTTAATAAGATAATGTCTTCTCGACTCGTAGATGTCGTCCATGTTGTCTGTAGCCCATGAGAGAAGGGCGTTGATGTGTGGCAGCAAGGTCTTTCCCTTGTCTGAGAGCGAGTATTCGACACGTGGCGGTACTTCGGCAAAAGCCTCGCGTTTCACCAGTCCGTCGGCTTCAAGCATCTTTAGAGTTGCTGTAAGCATCTTCTGCGATATATCGGGTATGTTGCGCTGAAGTTCCTTGAATCTCTTTGCTTCGTCTGTTTCGAGTGTGTATAGTACGAGCATAGACCATTTGTCGCCTATGCGCGAGAGTATATTGCGTATTGGGCAATTGGGGAAAAGTGCGTCTTTTACTTCGTTTGTATTCATGCAATTATGTGATTAGAGTCGTATTACTATACAAAAGTAACTATTAGAATTGATATGGTTGTCAACGATATTGTTAAACAACTTTAAACTACCGCGATGCAAGCGTCTTGTTTTCAGCATTAGTCACCTTAAAGTAACAGACTTACGTTTGCGTACCTACTTGTGTAGCGTTCTGGAACTTAGTAATTTTGCAGCAGTAAAAGCAAAATATGGTGGGTGTGGGTATCTTGCTCATACCGCAAGCCACAAACGAAATTATTAAGTAAAACAAAGAAAGCAATGAAATCAGTAAAGACAACAAAGACGGGTAAGAATTTCACAGCAGTCAGTGTAGGCAAGCTTAGCGAGGTGAAGGATTATCTCCTCCAGCTGGGTGAAATGCAGATTTTGGGCAAGGTGTTCGTAGGTCAGCCTCTCGGCACAACAGGTAGCGAACTGTCTTTCCAGACATTCGCCCCAGGTCAGGACGGCGGTTTTCTGCATACGCACAAGAATCACGAGGAACTCTACTTCATCCTTCGAGGTGAAGGTCTGTATCAGGTAGACGGCGAGAACATTCCGGTAGGCGAGGGCAGCATCATCCGTGTGGCTCCCGAGGGCAAGCGCGCCATCAAGAATACCGGTTCGGAAGAGATGCTTATGCTCTGCGTGCAGTATAAGAGCAACACGTTCACGGCAGATGATGCCACAGACGGTGTGATACTGAACGAGGAACTCAAGTGGTAGTTCTATAATGGTGTAGCAGTACTTGTAGGGGAGAGTACTGCAGTACTGGTGGATATATTACTGCAGTACAGTTGTGAGATTACTCGAGTATAGTAGTGAGATTACTCGAGTACTACATAGAGAGTACTCATTTTCTTACCTCAAGCACTGCTATTGTTGTTATCTTTCTGTTATCCCATCACCACATCGAGCACCATCATTAGCACAAAGCCGATGGCGAAACCTATAGTGCTGAGATTACTGTGCTGACCGCTTGAGGCTTCGGGTATGAGCTCTTCCACTACTACGTAGAACATGGCGCCTGCCGCAAAGGCGAGCATGTAGGGGAGTGCCGGCGTAAGAAATGAGGCGAGCAGGAGAACGGCGATGGCTCCGATTGGCTCGACGACTCCACTGAGAGAACCTAACACGAAGGATTTCCATCGGCTGTTGCCTGCCGCACGCATTGGCATGGAGATGATGGCACCTTCGGGGATGTTCTGTATGGCTATACCTAACGATACGGAAATTGCTGCGGCTAAGGAGATGTTTGAAACTTGGTTTTCGGCTCCGGCAAACACTACGCCTACAGCCATACCTTCGGGCAGGTTGTGGATGGTTACGGCAAGGGTAAGCATGGCAGTTTTTGAAAGGTGTGACTTTACGCCTTCGGGCTTGTCTGTACCGATATGGAGGTGGGGTGTCAGTTCGTCGATAAGCAGCAGAAAACCTATACCCATGAGGAAACCCACGGCTGCAGGCACTACCGACCATGCGCCGCTGTCAGCCTTCATCTCCATCGCCGGAATAAGCAAAGACCACACGGATGCTGCCACCATCACTCCGGAGGCAAAGCCCAACAATGATTTCTGTAGTCGTGCGGACATTTCGTCTTTCATAAAGAACACGAAAGCCGATCCCAGCATCGTACCTAATAGCGGAATGAGAAGTCCTACGATTATTGTTGCTGTCATTTCTGTCATATTCTTTTTTTTATTTGTTTGTTACGATGCAAAGATACAACTTTGTTGTGAGCCGGGCAATACCTAAAAGTTATGCTTCCTTACTTTTCGTACAGTTCTATCGGCAGTCCGTCGGGGTCGCTGAAGAACACAAACTGTTTGCCGGTGTATTCGTCCGTGCGGATTGGTTCGTGCGCGATGTCTTTGCCGTCGAGTTCGCTGACAGCTGCCGCGAGGTCGTCCACCTCGAAAGCAAGGTGGCGCAGACCTGCTGCTTCGGGGTATGACGGACGTGCAGGCGGATTGGGGAAGGAGAACAGTTCTACGACGTATGTGTCGCCAAGAAAGCAGTCTGCCTTCCATGAGTGGCGTTGCTCGCGATAATGTTCGCTCTTTATTTTCATGCCGAGCACATCGGTATAGAACTGTTTAGAGCGTTCGTAGTCGGAGCAGATTACGGCTACGTGGTGTACTTTGTTTAGTTTCATAATATTCTTTCTAATTTTCTGTTTATGTTATGCGCTGCAAAAATAATTGCTTTATATGTAAACTCAAAATTTTTATTGAGTAAATGGTGTGTTGTAAAAAAACGAGAGTAGAGAGTGGAATGTTGAAAGTTATGATTACCTTTGTTGGGAATTATTGTTGTTTTAAGAAACAACACATCATTCAACCTCTAACTCTTAATATTAAATATGGCATTATCCAATATAGAGAAGCATTACAACAAGCACCACGAAGACCTTCGCTTGCAGCGCAGGCACGGCATCGTAGAGTTTGAAACCACCATGCATCACTTGCGCCGTTTCATCAAGCCAGACTCGTTCTTGCTTGACATTGGTGCAGGAACGGGACGCTACACCTCTGCCCTTATGGCAGCAGGCTATCGGATGAAGGCGGTGGAGCTGGTGCGTCGCAATATAGATGTTTTCTTGAAGCGTGAGCCTACGGCAGATGTTGTGCAGGGCGACGCGCGCAATATGCCGTTTCTGCCTACGGGGGCTGCTGACGTTACGCTGTTGCTCGGTCCGCTCTATCATCTCATCGGCGATGAGGAGAAGCTGAAGGCCCTGAACGAGGCAAAGCGCGTGACCAAACCAGGCGGACTGATTTTCGTGGCTTACTTGATGAACGAATACAGCATCCTGTCGTATTGCTTCGACGAGGACAGGATAGAAGGACTGATGGAGCGTGGGGCGGTTGACGGGGATTTCCATATTCAGGCTCAGGCAGACGAGCTGTACGACTATGTGCGTATAGACGACATCAATCGTTTGAACGAACGGGCTGGCTTGAAACGTGTAACCATCTTCTCGCCCGACGGGGCTTCCGACTATATGCGCACGCGTCTCAACCGCATGAGTGACGAGACGTTTGCGCGTTTCATAGAATATCAGAAGTGCATCTCCGAGCGTGCCGACCTTATTGGAGCCGGCAGCCATGTGGTGGATGTTGTAAGAGTTTGAATTGTTGAATAAGTGATAGAATTATGAAGACCCTTCCATACATAGTGTTTAGTTTTCTTATGCTCTGCGCATTGTGCACAAGCATAAGCAGCTATCGCAGAACAGAACACATGATAGCGCAGGATGTAAATAGAGCATTGGAGCAGGTTCTTGCGACGATGCCCGACAATGTGGTCACTACAGATACCATACGCTGCTATCGCAACAACCTCACCATAGCCGAGTTGAAGGACACGGCAGGAATAGCCATGCGTACCGTGCGTATGGATGGACGTTGGGAGACCCGGCTTGTGGCAGAGGCTAACTGTGGCTTTGCCACCACCTTTGGGATGTCCGATCAGAGGGCATCTGGTTCTATATTGTTTGTCGGTATGCTATGGCTGTTATGTAGTTTGTGGTACGTAAGGAGGAAAGGACCGGAGCTGGTGTCGCAAGGCATATCATACGGCGGTATTGTCTTTCATAACGATACGTTTATGACGCAAAGGGGTGAGCGGATTCGTCTTACGCCTATGCAGCATTCGCTGCTCGAAATGTTTATGACGAACGACACGCATACGCTATCGAAACAGGATATTTGCGAGCGGCTATGGCCGAAGAAACCTGATGCAAGCGATACGCTCTACACGCTGATAAGACGCATAAAACCTATTGTAGAGACTAATAGCAGGTTGAAGATAGAGTCGGATAGGGGCAGGAACTACAGTCTGAGACTCAAGTAGATAGCCATTTGTCAGCCACTTGTCAGGGAAATGTCAGACTAATCGATAGGATTTCTTTTAAGAGGAGTGTACTTTTGCACCAGAACAAAATTTGGTGCAAGATGAAACGATTGATTACACTTTCTATTATTATGTCTTCTGCATTCGGTGCTTATGCCCAGGATGTGGAGGGGCGCGTTACGCTCGATGAAGTTACTGTTAAAGCAGCTAAGGTTGTGAACAAAGCAGATGGTATGATAATATATCCTACCGATGTTCAAAAGCGGTATTCCAACAATGGTTACAGCATTCTTGAGAAACTGTCACTTGCCAATCTGCGTATCGACAACATCAACCACACGATTACGGCTATCGACAATAGGGGAGAAGTTCAGCTCCGAGTCGATGGTGTCGTAGTGGGCAAGGTGGAGATGTTGGCTCTCGATCCGAAGGACATCGCAAAGATCGACTACATAAACAATCCAGGTGTGCGTTATGGTGACGACATAGCATACGTCATAAATATCATTACACGCAGAAGCGAGAGCGGCTATACCATTGGTACCGACCTTACGTCGGCACTTACCACTCTGCAGGGCGATGGAATGGTGTACGGCAAGTGGAGCCGTGGCAAGAGCGAATGGGCGCTCTCGTATGGTATGAGCGGTTATAAGACCAAAGGCGTAAAGAGCAGACAGACAGCAGAATACACGTTGGCTGACGGCAGCGTACACATAATAGACCGTAACGACGTAGAGTCGCTTCGCAAATCGATAGCGCACGAAGCAAAACTTACCTACAATTGGGCGGATTCTACTGCCACCGTCTTCCAGACTTCATTGAGCGGAGCGTTCAACAACGCCCCTGACAACTGCGATGTTAAGGATATTACGGACGGCACTCGCCAATACATGGCAACAAGTCGCAACGCAGACAAGAGCTGTTCGCCGGTATTGGATATCTACTTCTTCCGCCAGTTCACCCCTCGCCAGTCCATTGCCGCCAATGCTGTAGGCACATATATCTACACGCAGACCAACTCCTTCTATGACGAGGGCTCTCCATATAAATATAATGTGGACGGCAGGACGGCTTCGCTGCTCACAGAGGTGATCTACGAGAATCGATTGAAGCCTTTCACGCTCTCTATGGGCGTAAAATATAATTATAAATACATTAAGAACTCCTATCAGGGCGATGCTTCTTCTTTGACAAATACGGATAACAACCGCTTGTATAGCTTTGCCGAAATTAAAGGTACGCTCCGACAACTGCGCTATTCTTTAGGTGTGGGCGCAAGTTACATTCATTACACGCAGAACGGCCATAGATACAACTTCGGGACATTCCACCCGAAGGCATCGCTCACATATAACATCAGCAACAACGTACAGTTGAGCTATACGTGTCAGATGCAGGATAAAGTGTCTCGCATTGCGATGACGAGTGATGCTATGATTCGCACCAACAGTATGGAATGGACAGTGGGCAATCCCGACTTGAAGCCGTCGCATGATATGGAACACCGTCTGCAAGTCTCATACAACAACAACCGCTTGCAGACCTTCTTCGATGGCTACTTCAAGCAATGCTTCAAACCGAATATGGCTCACTATGAGCGGACTGGCGACAATCATTTCGTCTATACACAGACAAACCAAAAAGAGATTGATGCATTGAACGTTATGGCATACGCTGGCTACTGGCTCCTGCCCGAAAAGCTTCAGATTGCTGCTAACGGAGGATTGTTCAGATGCTTCAACTTCGGCAACGACTATACTCATTGCTATACCTCGTGGTTCTATGCTTGCAGCATCACGGCTTATCTCGGCAACTTCACATTGCAGGGATATGTTGACAACGGCAGCCGTTTCTTGGAGGGCGAATCGAAAGGATACAACGGAGCCTATTCTGTCGTGAAAGCATCTTATACGTGGCGCTACTGCCAGTTGTCGTTGTCGTGGGCAAATCCACTTGACAATAACTACAAGGCATACGAGAACGAACTGCTGAACCGTAATCTTTATAAGCATACCATCGGCTATTCGAGGGGCAACGGCAACCAGGTGGCTCTAAGCATTTCGTGGCGGCTTAGCCGAGGTGGCAGGCATAAGGCTGCAGAGAGGAGGATAAGGATGAGCGATACGGATAATGGTATTATGAAATAAAAAAGTCTATTATTCTTTGCAAAAATGGTTGTATGTAAAAATAAAAGTATAACTTTGTGGACAGTTTGATTAAATAAAACTAATTTGTCATGGTTAAAATCACATTTCCGGATGGTTCTGTTCGTGAGTACGAGCAGGGCGTAACGGGGTTACAAATCGCCGAGAGCATTTCGCCGGCTCTCGCTCGCAACGTTGTATCTTGCGGTGTCAATGGCGAAACAGTTGAACTCAACCGTCCTATCAACGAGGATGCAACTATCGCTCTTTACAAGTTTGAGGACGAGGAAGGCAAACACACTTTCTGGCACACTTCTGCCCACCTCTTGGCTGAGGCGCTGAAGGAACTCTATCCTGGCATTCAGTTCGGCTTTGGTCCGGCTGTGGAGAACGGCTTCTTCTACGACGTTATGCCGAAGGAGGGTGATGTCATCAGTGAGAATGACTTCCCTAAGATTGAGGCTAAGATGAAGGAACTGGCTAAGAAGAACGAAGCTGTCGTTCGTCGCGATGTGTCAAAAGCAGAGGCTCTTGCAGAGTTCAAGGCTGACGGTCAGGAGTACAAGTGCGAGCATATCGAGGAAGACCTCGAGGATGGCACAATTTCTACATACACACAGGGCAACTTCACCGACCTCTGCCGTGGTCCGCACTTGATGAACACTGGTGCTATCAAGGCTGTGAAGATTACGAGCGTAGCCGGTGCGTTCTGGCGTGGCGATGCAAAGCGCGACCAGATGACTCGTATCTATGGTATCTCGTTCCCGAAGAAGTCGATGCTCGACGAGTATCTCCTCATGCTTGAGGAGGCTAAGAAGCGCGACCACCGCAAGATTGGTAAGGAGATGGAACTCTTCATGTTCTCTGACCGTGTAGGAAAGGGTCTGCCTATCTGGCTTGCTAAGGGTACACAGTTGCGTCTGCGCTTGCAGGAGTTGCTCCGCAAGATGCTTAAGCCGTACAACTACGAGGAGGTTATCACTCCGGGTATCGGCGGCAAGAGCCTTTACGTAACATCGGGCCACTACGCTCACTACGGCAAGGACGCTTTCCAGCCTATCCACACACCTGAGGAGGACGAGGAGTATATGCTCAAGCCGATGAACTGTCCGCACCACTGCGAGGTGTTCGCACGCAAGCCGCGTTCGTACAAGGATCTGCCGTTGCGCATCGCAGAGTTCGGTACTGTGTTCCGCTACGAGAAGAGTGGCGAGCTTCACGGCTTGACACGTGTTCGTACCTTCACTCAGGACGACGCTCACATCTTCGTGCGCCCAGAGCAGGTAAAGAAGGAGTTCGAGAACATCATCGACATCATCCTTAAGGTGTTCCGCATCTTTGGTTTCGAGAACTACGAGGCACAGATTTCACTTCACGACCCGAAGGATACTGAGAAGTACATCGGTAGCGAGGAGATTTGGGCAGAGAGCGAGAACGCTATCCGCGAGGCTTGCCGCGAGAAGGGTCTTGAGACTCACGAGGAGGTAGGCGAGGCTGCGTTCTATGGTCCGAAGCTCGACTTCATGGTGAAGGACGCTATCGGCAGACGTTGGCAGCTTGGTACAATCCAGGTTGACTACAACTTGCCGCAGCGCTTCAAGCTCGAGTATACTGCAGAGGACAACTCTAAGCAGACACCGGTTATGATTCACCGCGCTCCGTTCGGTTCGCTCGAACGCTTCACAGCCGTACTCATCGAGCATACAGCAGGTCACTTCCCATTGTGGCTCATCCCTGATCAGGTAGCTATCCTCCCGATCTCGGAGAAATATAACGACTACGCTCGCGAGGTGAAGGCGTTCTTCGACAAGGCTGGCGTACGCGCTCTCATCGACGACCGCAACGAAAAGATTGGCCGCAAGATTCGCGACAACGAGCTCAAGCGTGTTCCGTACATGGTTGTAGTTGGCGAGAAGGAGGCTGCAGAGGGTCTCGTTTCTATGCGTAAGCAGGGTGGTGGCGAGCAGGCTACCATGACTAAGGAAGAGTTTGCAAAGCGCATCTGCGACGAGGTTGCAGAGCAGCTGAAGCTTGCTGAGGATTAAATTACGTAGGAGTCTACGGCATCCTTGCCGTGGACATGTGGTATGAGAAAGATTGCTCACACCTCCTATGCTATAATTTATCAATGCCCATTAATCAGATTTCAATGTCTGACTAATGGGCATTTCTTTTGTCGCTTTTTCAAGCGAAGTTGAGGAGTTGAGGTGAATAAAAATGGGGCAAATTTTTGCTATTTCGCATATAATAACTAATTTTGTACTTATGAGTGAACCATTAGCTGAAAGAATGCGCCCGCGCTCGTTTGACGATTATGTCGGACAGCAGCATTTAGTGGGCAAGGATGCCGTCCTGCGCAAGATGATTGAGAGCGGACGCGTGTCCTCCTTTATATTGTGGGGACCGCCAGGCGTGGGTAAGACCACACTTGCGCAGATTATCTCGCATCGTCTTGAAACACCGTTCTACACGCTTAGTGCCGTGACGAGTGGTGTTAAGGATGTGCGCGACGTGATAGAACGAGCCAAGAGCGGACGCTTCTTCAATTCGGCTTCGCCCATTCTCTTCATCGACGAGATTCACCGCTTCAGCAAGTCGCAGCAGGATTCGCTGCTCGGCGCTGTGGAGCGAGGCATCGTCACGCTCATAGGTGCCACCACAGAGAACCCGTCGTTCGAGGTGATACGTCCGTTGCTCTCTCGCTGCCAACTGTATGTGCTGAAACCTTTGGAGAAGGAAGACCTGCTGCAACTGCTCAACCGTGCAGTTACAACCGACGTTGAACTCTCGAAGCTTAATATCCAGCTGAAGCAGACCGACGCCTTGCTGCGCTATAGCGGTGGCGACGCACGCAAGTTGCTCAACATCCTGCAGCTTGTCGTTGAGTCGTGTCCCGGCGATCAGATTGTGATAGACGACGAGATGGTTGTGGCGTGCCTGCAGCAGAACCCGCTTGCATATGATAAGGAAGGCGAGATGCACTACGACATTATATCGGCGTTCATAAAGAGTATACGCGGAAGCGACCCTGACGGCGCACTCTATTGGATGGCACGGATGATAGAGGGTGGGGAAGACCCGCAGTTTATAGCCCGTCGCCTCGTAATTAGTGCGGCTGAGGACATCGGACTCGCCAATCCCAATGCACTTCTGCTTGCCAACGCCGCCTTCGACGCGGTGATGAAGATTGGTTGGCCCGAAGGACGCATACCGCTGGCTGAGGCTGTGGTATATCTTGCTACAAGTCCGAAGAGCAACTCGGCGTATCTCGGCATCAATCACGCCTTGGAGATTGTGCGTCAGACTGGCAACCAGCCAGTTCCGCTCCATCTGCGCAATGCTCCGACGAAGTTGATGAAGGACCTCGGCTACAGCGACGGCTATAAATATTCGCACGATTACCCCAACCACTTTACGCCGCAACAATATATGCCCGACGCGCTCAAGGACACACGCATTTGGCAGCCGCAACACACGTCCATTGAGGAGCGCCAATACCAGCACATGCTCCAGTGTTGGGGCGATAAGTATAAGAACTAAGGATGAAATCGAAGGAAAGATATAATCCAACCAATAATTTTACAGGAATATGAAGATTGTAGTATTAGACGGTCAGGGTGTAAACCCTGGCGATATCTCTTGGAATAGAATTGAAGAACTCGGCGAACTTACCGTTTATCCGCGCACAGCGCCCGAAGAAGTGCTGAAGCATGTGGGCGACGCAGAGATTGCGCTTACTAACAAGACGGTGTTCGACGCCAACATCATAGCCCAGCTCAAGAACACGAAGTATATCGGTGTGCTTGCTACTGGCTACAACGTGGTAGACACAAAGGCGGCACGCGAGCGTGGCATCGTTGTGACGAACATTCCGGCGTACAGCACGGACAGCGTGGCACAGATGGTGTTCGCTCACTTGCTCAATGTCTCTAACCATGTAGAACACTATGCCGAAGAGACTCGCAACGGAGTGTGGAGTCGTTGTCCAGACTTCTGCTACTGGAATAAGCCGCTCTTTGAGCTTGCAAGCAAGACTCTTGGCATTGTAGGACTTGGAAACATTGGCATGAAGGTGGCGCAGATAGCGCAGGCGTTCGGCATGAACGTGCTTGCGTACACAAGTAAGACTCCTGATCAGCTCCCAGAGGGTATTCGTAAGACAACGCTCGACGGACTCTTCGGCGCTTCCGATGTCGTATCGCTGCATTGCCCGCTTACAGACACAACGCGCGAACTGATGAACAATACTTCTATCGAGAAGATGCGTGACGGCGCGATACTCATCAACACTGGTCGTGGACCTCTTGTGAACGAAGCAGATGTAGCCGACGCACTTGCTTCGGGCAAACTCGGTGCTTATTGTGCCGATGTGCTTTCATGCGAACCACCATCGCCGTCAAATCCTCTTGTCGGTGCACCACATGCATTCATCACGCCACACGTAGCATGGGCTACGCTTGAGGCTCGCCTGCGCTTGATGGATATCGCCGTGAACAACATCAAATCGTTTCTTGAAGGCTCACCTACTAATGTTGTTAACTAAATATGATGCCTACAGAAGATATCTACCAGCCCCTACTTAACGTTATTGAGTTTCTGGGTACTTTCGCCTTTGCTATCTCTGGCATCCGTCATGCCGCAGCCAAGCGCTTCGACTGGTTCGGAGGCTTCGTATGTGGCGTTGCCGTAGCTATCGGTGGAGGTACGCTGCGCGATATAATGCTCGGCGTAACGCCGTTCTGGATGACTTCCTCTATTTATCTCATCTGTACGTTCATGGCGCAGATGTTCGTCATCGTCTTTGCGCGATCGTTGAAGAGTCTTGACAATACGTGGTTCTTCTTCGACACGCTCGGCTTGGCGCTCTTCACCGTAGCCGGCTTGCAGAAGACACTCGACTGTGGTCACGCCTTCTGGGTGGCTATAATCATGGGTACCATAACGGGTTCGGCAGGCGGTGTCATCCGCGACGTGCTGTTGAACAACGTGCCCGTCATCTTCCAAAAGGAGATATACGCTATGGCGAGCATCATCGGCGGATTGTCTTATTGGGCACTCGTAGAGCTTGGTTGCGATATGACCATTTCTGTTATCATCGCCTTCCTCCTCATCGTAGCAATACGCATCCTCGCCGTGAAGTACCACATCTCACTGCCAGTGTTGCGAGGGGAGGAATAGTTATATTGTGTAGCACGATGTGTAATACAAATTCAAATGAAAAGTGTTACACATCGTGTTACGTCTATCTTATTATATCTTCGTTTTGATAGTCAGCCTCACCTAAGAAGGCGGTATGTGACATTATTAATAACACCGTACCGACGGCACCGATGCCTTCGACACGCTCTATATCGGATGCGAGAAATTCCCACAGCACGATTTATATCCAATTGCTATTGGTGGAGTGAGATAATTATATTAAATATTGTTAATCGGGGGGGGTAGTGATAAAAAGTTGTACCTTTGCGTAAAATAACATTTAACGCATAAAAATATTCTAATTATTAACAATAAATATTTATTATGAAGAAAATTTTCTCATTTCTCACGATTGCTTTGGTAGCAATTTGTGCATTCTCATTCGCTTCATGTAGTAGCGATGACGACGATGAAAAGTTCTCAACCTCTGATGTCGTTGGAACTTGGGTAACCACATCTGTTCAAACCTCAGATGGCATCTGGGTGGATTTGACCAATCCTCTTTATGCAAGCCAGCGTGCTTATGCTAATTTCAAAAGTGATGGTACTTATATTGGTTGGGGATCTCTTGGCAATGGAACAGGAACGTGGAAACTCAAAGGCAATACTCTTACAACTTATGTTGATGGTGAAGTATATATAATATACAAGAATATTACGCTCAATGGAAACGATATGTGTGGTACCATGAGTCAAGGTAGCACTTCAATGAATTTCAAAGCTAAAAGGCAGTAAAAATAATGAAGCGGAACACTGCCTAATCCCCCTTTACTATACGCCTTTGTCTTACGCCCAAAGCAGGATGAAGGCTTTTCTTTTTTCAGCGGTATGCTCCGTCTTCAACACCTCCTTCGCTTCGCTCTTCGCACCTTTTAATAAGACAGTGCAAGTCGAGTGCAGAACACAAGCTCGCTTGAATGTTCTGCCGAGGCGCAGCCTGTCTTATCAAAGGGAGCTACAGCTCCCACGGCGCAGGAGGTGCTGAAGCAGGAGCCGGTCACGGCGCCGGTAGAGGAAAAGCCGAAGAAAAGAAGAGGGCGCAAGCCAAAGGCTGAAAAGGCAGCTTAGGCAGCCTTCCACTTCCACCCGGCTCGAAGGAGTCGGGTTTTCTTATGTCACTGCGGCAAGATCGTAGCAAGTCCGAACTTGCCTACGTTCCATAGGAAAACCCTTTATCCTTCGAGCTGGGTGGGGAGCGCAGCGGTCTTTTATGTGTACATAAAAGGGTTTTATCTTTGAAGAAAAATCTTCAAATGTATGCTTACAATCAGATATTCACCTCAGGACTTCTGCTTCACGTCGTCCATCCCGGACCGCATTGATATCTCCACCGATGCAGCTTCCGTAATCGTTGCTGTACAGACGGGTACTTCAATAATCTTTGAGACAGAGCTGTTCCCTTACAACAAGATAGCATCGCTCTATGATCTGCGAAGCATCATAGAGGATTTCCTTGCAGAGCGGAGGCTTACTCACGCCAACTTTGTAATCACGGCAGACTCCGATACCGAGGAAGCGATGACACCGGAGCGAACGTTCATCTATTCAAGGCTGAACATACCGTACTGGAGTGGTGCAGTGTACATACAGCACCACTTCCTCACTACACTTTCATCGTTCGTGCTGCCACGCAATGCGGTGCAATGCATTTCATTCTTAGCTCTACCTAACAAGACTCTCACCTGCTACACGGAATGTCTCATTCACGCTGTCGGCGAACCGACGCCGCATGTCGTCCGGCTTGAAGAGAATCATATAACTTACACTGCGCTGCGCTTGTGTACTGTCAACATGATGCCGGAGCTATAGCTCCACGGCTACATGCCTCGGACTCACCACGTTCTATGACGACAAATCGGCGTATGAATACGAAGTGGAGACTTTAATACTTTCCTTCGAGCAAGCCAACCACATCTCCCAGTTGCTCCTCTCAAAGGAGGTGTACATCAACGATGAGAACTGATAGCAGCAGCTTATCTCCATCACGGATCTCACCAGTGAGGTCTCTGATGCCGACAACGCCACGAATTCTATCAAGTTCAAGTGGAGATACGCCAAGAACATTTTCCCGATTAGTGCCAAAGTTCCGCTCAACATCCTCGACACTCCATTCCACCATCCCCACGCCAATGCAATCAATACACATCAGCACACTCAGAAAAATCCTCGACTCTCCCGAACCCATCGACATCCGTCTATGGATGCGCAACGGCGAAATCCAACACTGGCGCCGCTGCATCTCTCTCAGGTACGACTTCTACAAAAGCACAAGACGAATGAAGCTGCTGGACTCCAACGAAATCTGGCAGCTTCGTGATGTCTGCATCTTTGAGGTGAATGGTTTGCCTGTGTTCATGTAGAAATTTAGGCACCATAATTGGAGCCTTGCTAATTTTTGATAGGAACTATCCAGCGTTTTTCACTGTCGAATCCCCATTGTACATGCCACATACTTCCAAGGTTCTTATCCAACAATAAGAACTGATACATGTTTTGTGTTGGATAAAGTTCAAATCTGCCATTATGGTTTCCGATGCTGATGCCATAGGTCAAATCAACATCGTTCAGTACAGTTATAAACTCTTTATCTCGGTCTAAATTCCATTGTACCAGGTTTATCTTTCCGTTACTTGTGTTTAGACGCAAGAATATGTATATATTTTCAGTTTTGTAAAGTTTGTATGTGTTGCTAAACACACCATCAACATATTGTTTAGCCAATTGCTGTGCAATATCCTTTACTTCTATGTGAATGGAGTCCAATAGATTTTGACCACCTTTGATTTGTGCATGTCCTAATATAGGCAGACACATAAACAATGTACACAATAAAACCTGTCTCATGTCAATATTATTGAATTTTTGTAATTAACAAATTTTACCTGCAAAGGTACATTAATTTGTTCTATTTATACTATATATAGTGCGTAAAAACAAAATAATAGCAAAAACATTTGGAACTTCGAAGAATGATGCCTAAATTTGCATCAACAGTTCCCACCACGCTTCCCGTAGAATAGCGAACCAGGGTGGGACTTTTACTTTTATACGTTTGTGAAATATTCCAAACAGCCCTTAGACTATTCTGAAATCCTTGATTTGTGTCTTATTATTGCGGATAGAAACAAAGCCATAGAATGCTTGAAAGTTGTAAGTTATTTCCGCTTAAATAATTATTCCATACCCTATGGAAAATGATAAGGTTTGTCACATTTTCAAACCTGGTAGCACTTTTGAAATTATATCGATTCGATTGTGGTTTGCGCGAATTGATTTTTACAGCTATTCAAGCGGTAGAAATAGCTCTGCGTTCAAAGATGATTCACCATATTCCCTTGCAGTAAGGTGCATTTTGGTTTACTGATGAAAGTCTTTTCAGATACCTCAATATCCAACACAAATGCATAGAGCAAATTAAGCAAAAACAGAAAAGAACAAGAGAGGAGTTTATTATCGAGCATTCTGCAAAGTACACTGAACCTGATGTCCCTCCTGTTTGGAAAACGTTGGAGGTGGCTTCTTTCGGCACATTATCCAAATTGTTCTGTAATTTTGCCGATAACAAAATCAAAAAGCGTATTGCTCGCGAATTTAATCTTCCTCAACACTTGGTTCTGGAAAGTTGGATAAAAAGTGCTGTAGGGTTAAGAAACTACCTCGCACACCACTCACGAGTTTGGAACAGGAAGTTTCCTATCAAACCTTAAATGACTACTCCTTTGCATGGCAAATGGGTCACACCTCCTATTGCCAACTACGATAAACTTTATTCGCAGTTATGCTATCTTCAGTATTTACTGGATGTGATACGCCCTTATAATGATTTTACGCTAAGGTTGAAGAAACTTCTTTGTGAGCACAGTAATGTAGATGTTTCTGCTATGGGATTTCCAACTAATTGGGAGGGCGAACCTTTGTGGAAGTAAAATAACAGGGATACTCACACTGATGAGCATCTCACTCCGCTACGACTTCTTCTGCGGCACAAGACGAATGAAGCTGCTGGACTCTAACGAGATTCGGCAGCTTCGGGATGTGTGTATTTTTGAGCTAAACGGTTTAGAGGTATATATGTAAAAAGGGATGCCCTTGCGAGCATCCCCACTTTACTAAATTGCATCTATGTGCTTTTCGTAAACTTCGCTTTTTTTAAACTTTTATTTTACAATATCCATAAGTGTCTCAAAACTATCTACTTTACCATACTTTACATTGGATGTAGATATTTGGTCAAAGAGTTTTTCGGCGCAAGAAATCTTGCTCTTTTCTATTTCGCGCAGGTCCATGCTCGACATAGAGCCTTTTGTCTCTGCTACAAAATATATGTGCTTTACCTCGCCTTCTTGGAACGCAATTGCCCAGTCGGGTGAATAGTTGCCTACTGGTGTCGGGATATGGAATCCTTTGGGCAACTTGGCATATACTGCCACTTCCTTTGCCGTGTCAATTTGGCCAACAAACTTGCGTTCTCCCTCGCTATCGGTAAACACATAGTCGACGATGCTCTTCTTGCCCTCGAAGGCACGGTCTATTGTTCCGTGTTTCTCTTGCGTGAAGATGTCGCTGTCAAACTTTCCTTCTACTCTGTTGTAGCTGATATGCTCAACGATGATTGTGGCTTTCTGTTCCATAATCAAACGTGTTACCTTACGTATGAATTCTTCAGGGTTTGCCTTATACATGCAGAACTTCTGCGGACGTATCTTTGAAAGAATTGTTGCCACTGTCTTTCGGGTCAAACGTGTCGCGCTGCTTATCTTGCCCAACAAGTCGTAACGCACATTGCTTACTATATCCGTTTTCAGCTTCTCTGTTGCACTTTCTTTCTGGCGCATCATATCGCCATGCTTCATGTCGTCCAGTGTAGCATTGTCCTTTTGCTCACCTCGTGTCACTACATAGCTCAGCTGGGTCACTTCCAGCTCTTTGTCTATTGCTGCCACAGCTTTTTCGATAAGTTCCTCGCTGTCAAAGCTGACGGTATAGGCATACTTATGATTGATACGGCGCCAAAGCTCCTGAAACTCCTTCTTCATGAAGTTGTCGTTGAGCTTGTTGTCGGGCGTTGTGGTCTTGCTGCCATCGTCAATCATGCCCTTCAATACGCTCGGGTCGTAGATGCTCTGAACCAACTTCATCACCGAATTGCTCATTGGCTGAAACTCGTCGGCTAAAGGCAACAAGGCTTCTTCTGCACATGCCTTACGGAATGTTTCTGTCACCTCTCCGTCTTTGGTGATATAGTTCTTCATCCGCAACTGGAAATATATTTCCTGTGCGTCATTCTTCGTGATTGTGTACTTCGCTCCGTCATCGCAGGTAACAATCTTGCCGGTGAAGAAGTCAACATCTGCCTTTGTCGGACGGTCGTAGAGGTCTTGCCTGATGTCATGCTGCAAATCTGCCACAAAAGTTGCATAACCTTCGCTGGCAATTACGGTAAGTCGGTTTACCTTATGCACTTCTTCCGGAAGTGCGTCGTTGTCCTGGCGCACACCATATCTGTCTACGCAAAGGCGCAAGCCACGACCCACCTCCTGACGCTTCTGTGAAACGCTGTTCGACTGGCGCAGCGAACATATTTGGAACACGTTGGGATTGTCCCAACCCTCGCGGAGTGCTGAATGGGAGAAGATGAAGCGCACAGGCTCGTCGAGACTGAGCAGTCGCTCCTTGTTCTTCAAGATAAGGTCGTAGGCTGAAATGTCGTCGCTCTGATCGCTGCCACGCTTCAATGCGCTGTTTATTGCATGGCCTTTCTTGTCTATAGAGAAATATCCTGCATGGGTGGCGTGGGCTGATATGCTTCCAAGATAAGACATATAATCAGGGTCGAACATGTTCTGATTATTGTTCAGCTCCGCCATATACTCCTGCTCGAATATCTCGCCATAGCGTCCCAACTGCTGGTTCCCGTCTTCATCATATTGGCGGTAGTTTGCCACTTCATCCACGAAGAACAGCGAGAGGCACTTTATGCCACGTTTGAACAAGGCAGACTCCTTACGGAAGTGTGCCTTGATGGTTTCGCGTATCTGTATGCGTGCCTTATGGTCGGCTGTGATATTTCCTTGAATATCCTTCACGTTTAGCGTTATGCCATTGCCAAAGATAGCCTTGCCGTGCAAAGGGTCAATCTCTGTCAACATATAGCCACGATACTGCTCCATTTCACCTGAGAGATAAAAGAGGTCGTCGCCTTCGCTTACATTCTTGTAGGCTCGCTTGATGTTGCCGCTCTTGCTCTGCACGTCTATCTCTAAATGCACCATCGGAGGTTCGTTCTTTGATAGTAAGACACTATCGAAGTAGATGTAGCTTTCCGTGCCTTTGAGGTTGCGAAGCTCGAAGCCTACCACTTCTATCTTCTTCACCAGCTTCTGGTTGTAGGCATCCAACGCATCGAGGACATACACGGGGTTGTGGGTCTCTCGGTGTGTGGCTGAATAATTGAGCGTGAACAATGGGTTGAAGCGTGCCAACGCTGTCTGCGTGGCTGCACCGCCCATCTTCTGAGGTTCGTCCAATATGATGATCGGGCGGTTGGCTGCTATCACGTCGATTGGTCGTCGTGAACCGAACTCATCGCGCTTATCGTATATGATACGGGCATACTTGTTTTTAGCTCCCTCCTTCATTGATGTGTTGAACGCCTGAGTGTTGATGATCATCACGGAGATGTCGGCACTCTGCGAAAAGGTGTCTATCTGATTGAGGTTGTCCGAATTATAAACGAAGTATCGTGCTTTCTTGCCATAAAGCTCCATGAAGTGATCCTGGGTTATGTCGAAACTCTTCTTCACTCCTTCACGTATAGCAATGCTGGGCACAACGACGATGAACTTTGTCCAACCGTAGCGCTTGTTCAGCTCGAACATTGTCTTGATATAGACGTATGTCTTACCGGTACCGGTCTCCATTTCTATATCAAGCTGGCAGGCTCCAAGGCGCTTTATCACTTCACTACTAAGGTGAATGTTGTTCTGTGTCTGTATCTGATGAATATTCTTCAGCAGCTCATCCTCAGAAAGCACGATATCACCGTTCTTGTAGCCAGTGTCATACTCGCTGAACCCCATGCCTTTTTGTTCTATGCGCTTGCCGTTGTCAATAACGTACACCTTTCCCTGGTCCATCTTGTACTCCAAGAGTCCCTGGTTGGGCTGTCCGTTAAAGATATCAACGGTGCTTTCTACGGCATCGGTTTGATATTGTTGTATCTTGAATTGCAGTTTCATCCTTACAAGATTTTTGTTGTAGTGTTTGGTGCGTATGTCTTGAAGATCTGCTCAAAGTTGGTTGCTGTGGCATCATCCGCCAAGCTGGTATCGCGCAGCACCGCATACGTTGGCTGCATCTTCGCAATGGATGTCACCACCTCGTCGGTCACTTTCTGGTCGAAGCAAGCAACAAGATAGCCGTCGCCTACATTAAATATTGTCTTGCCATCCACTTCGCTCTCTTCTATCTTGCTGTCAAGCGTTGCACCGAGCTCCAACATCACTTGGAACAGAAGATCTTCGCTTGTGCGGTCGTCCTTTACGTTGTCTACATATTTAAACAATTCCAGTTGTGATGTCTCCTTCGGTGAATAGAATACATCTTTCATGTTGCTGCTGTCGAGCTTCAACACACGGAAACCTGTGTCGAGGTGCTGTGCCTTTTCAGGATTCTCTGCCTTAATCTTGGCACCTGCACGACGGATGCGCTCTTTTGCAATTTCTGTCAACAAATGAGGCTTTCCTATTTTATCTAACAAATCTATTGCATTTCGAATGTTCTTTTTAGCATCAGTACTTGCAGATAACAATGATTTGTCCAGATCTTCTGGTAATTGTACTAAAATGAATTTTGCAGAAATCTCTTTAATTATTTCGTATTTCCAAAAAGCATGTGCTGTAGTTCCTGATCCTGAAAAGAAATCTAAAACTATATCATTATTGTTAACATATCCATACTGCATAAGTCTTGTTAACAATGATGTGGGCTTAGGATAATCAAAGACCTTTTGATTATCGAACAGCGCCATAATTTCTGTAGTACCAGTTTTGGTCGTTCCTGCATCTAACAGAATCGAACTTGGCGTTTTAAAATCTCCTTTTGCTTTTCTCTCATTCAAAAAGAGCTTACGCTTTGGTGACGAATCGTCTGTAAGTCCAAATTTAATACGATTGTCTTTCATCAAAGAGTCTAATGTAGACTTATTATAACACCATATACGCCCATTTGGCGGATAATAGTCAACACCTGTTTTAGGATTGCGAATTGGGTAATTTGTATCACCACCAACATGATTAGCGTCAATTGGTACTAACTTCCAAGGTCCACGAGGGTCATTATCTGGATTGCTATAATCAGATTCATCAATATCGTCACCACCAAATGATAGTTTCTCTCTATTCTTTGAAAAAATGATAGTATGATTATGATTTGTGGATATTTCATCATCATTTGAAATAGATGTACGTGATTGCCATATTATATTTCCGACAAAGTTTTGCTCACCAAAAATCTCATTACAAACCTTCTTGAGGTTTTCCACCTCATTATCATCTATCGAAATGAAAATCACACCATCCTCAGTCAGCAAGTCCCTTGCCACTTTCAGTCGTGGATAAATCATATTCAGCCAATCGGTGTGAAAGCGTCCGTTGCTCTCGGTGTTCGTCACCAGACGGTTGCCCTGCTCGTCAAACTGTCCTGAGTTGGCAAGATATTCGGAAGCAGACTCCGCAAAGTCGTCTTCATAAACAAAGTCGTTGCCGGTGTTATAAGGCGGGTCGATGTAGATCATCTTCACCTTATGCAGATAGGTCTCTTTAAGGCATTTCAATACATCGAGGTTGTCGCCCTCGATGTAAAGGTTTTGTGTGGTGTCGAAGTCCACGCTTTCCTCTGGGCAGGGGCGCAGCGTGGCGTTGATGGGCGCATTGGCTGCAAGGATAGCCTTGCGCTTGTCGGGCCAAGTAAACTGGTAGCGCTCTTCGTTGCCTTCTACAATATCAGAAGACAGCAGCTGGCGCAATTTATCAAAATCAATGGAGCGTTTTACCCCCCCCATTTGGTTATTAACCTCCGTGATACATTCAGGAAACAATTCGGCAATTCTGCTGATATTGTCCTGCACACCATCAGCGGTCTGCATTTTTAGTTTGTCCATATTGGTAAAGTATTTTGTTTTTCTTATTGAGTTAATTTAGCTTTCAATTTCACCAACTTTTGGTGTATTTCAAATCGTTTCCTCGGTTGTTTCTCTTTCAACATTTGTTGTTCGAGAATGTTGATGTTTTTCTGTATCTGCTCATGCTCCTTGTTCGCCATTACTGCCGTATGCAAGTCCTTTGTATTTGCATCCAGCAGTCCTTCCGCAATTTGATGAACAAAAGAGGAAAACACGGCATCCATCGTGCTGCCTTCAATGTTCAGCACTATATCAGCTTCTTTTACCCAAGCCGTCTGATATGTCTTGACAATGTCAAACTGCCGTTGCTCCGCATCGTGCCACTCCTTATAGTTGACATACAGACACTGTTTGTCTCCGTGTTGCAATACAAACACCGAGTGGCGTGGCATCTGCTTGTCTATAAGCATCAGCACGTCGGATGGCACTTCCTCTTTCTTCAGCACCATACGGAACACTGTTATTTCGTGTACCGTCTTGCCGTCGGTCACGTTCAGCGTGGACGGAGCTATCTTCGCCATCCACGTCACGCTTGCCACATCGTCGACAAAACGCTGCTTCATGCGAGCATTCACCTCCAGATTCTTATAGAACGCCGTCTTAGGCACCGTTTTGCCTACAATGGTTGACTCAGGGAATGTTATCATGGCTTACGGATGATTAAAAATGTTATCAACTCGAAATCATCAAGCCCTTTTATCTCACCTCGCAGAGCGGTGGTTTCTCCTACGGAAAACAGGCTATCGATGTCGTTCTCTTCCTTCACGCTTACAATGCTGTCGATGGCACCGTGCAGCAAGTCGCTGTATTTGCGCATGTCGCGTCCGTCCTTCGTCTCCTTGTTGAGGGCTGCGCAGAGCGTGCGGTTATACTCCTGCTTGCCCTTGCACACATGGCGCATCACATCGAGCAGCTGTTTGGGGTGAAGATGGTCGCACACCACTTCGCCATCATCGCCTACATATACCATGTAGAACGGATGGAGCATGTTCTTCTTGTCGATGTTTACCGCATTGTTGCGGTTGCGCAGGATGAACATCACTCCTGGTTTTGCCATGCTGTCGCTCCCCACTACGGCACTCATAACGAACGGCGCGTGCTCGATGTCGGGATGATTCTTTATGTATGCCAAGAGGTCAAGGCGAAACTCGTTCAGTCCCAAGTCCATGATGTTGATGCCGGTATCCATATCTTCGATGTCCACTACTTCCTCCTGCAGGCGCTTCAGCTGATTACGGCGATATTCCAAATCGCCCTTCTCGTTGTCGGAAAGCAGGTTGTCGTCGCCGGTGGAGGTTAGTACCGTGGCTTTCATTCGGCTCTCTACTCGTCCTTTGAGCTTTATGTAATCATCAAGCTCAATGTCGGGCCAATAGTTCACAAGCTGGATCACTTTATTGCGTGAACCGATACGGTCTACTCGTCCGAAACGCTGTATGATACGCACTGGATTCCAGTGGATATCGTAGTTTATAAGGTAGTCGCAGTCCTGCAAGTTCTGTCCTTCACTGATACAGTCGGTGGCTATAAGAACGTCTATATCTTCCTTCGCGTTCGGATATATGGATGCACGGTCCTTAGAGATTGGCGAAAAGTAGGTGAGCACATTGTTAAAGCTCAACGGGAACTTCTTGATTGTACACCGTCCGTCTGTCGTTCCTGTGATAAGGGCTGTGTTGAGTCCGCAATCTGCCTTTATCTTTTCTGCCAGCTCATTGTACAGATAGTTTGCTGTGTCGGCAAAGGCTGTGAAGATAAGCACTTTCTTGTTGCCGGAGTTTATTGGATTTTCAAACTTGTGTTTCAAATCCTCGATAAGCATCTGGAGCTTGCTGTCGTGTTCGGGTGTGATGTCGGAAAGCATGATAAGGAGCAAATCAAGTTTCTCCAAATCTGAAGAAAGGTCACGGCGCCAGCTGGTGGTGTCCATGTCGGCAAGGCTTATCTTCGACTTCTTGGTGGCAAAGGGATCGGTATCGCCTTCGCTGCTATCCATATCATCTGAAAACTCACTTACGTCAATACTCTCACTTCCACGGCGCTGCTCATACTCGTCTATAAGCTTTATAGTTTCCGTGATATATTCCTGAATGCGCTGCAATGTCAGACGGAAGGAGTTTACCGAACTTTCAAGGCGCTTCAAGAGGTTCGTTGCCATGAGCTTACGAAGTCCCTTTTCTCGTCCGTCGATGGACAAGCCTTCACCATCGAAGTCAATTGCATAGTCGTTCCTTACGCTGTCAAACAGATAGAGCGACGGCGTATAGATGGCAAGGCAAAGGGTGTCAAGGGTGTTGGCAATGTCACGAAAGTTGATGGCGCTATTGAGGTCGGTCAGCTTAGGACGACGTGAGATAGGTGCCAGGCGCTTCGGAAACTCGCCGATATCTTTGGTGTCGTAATATTTCGTAATGTGACTTCTGCTGCGTGCGATTGTCACCGCATCAAGCATCTGGAAGAAGTCAAAGCTCAGATCATTCAATAAGCGTTCTGTGGTGCGTGCCTCAGGAGGCAGCTTTGCCCACTTGTTATATACTGTCTGTGCGTTGCGGAATACATCATCAATGCTCTTGTCTAATTCAAGAGCTTCATTGATGTAGTCGGCTCTGCCTTCATAGGCAAGCTGCAACTGATTTTTCAAATCATTGAAGCGGTTATTTACCGGGGTGGCACTGAGCATCAGCACTTTTGTCTTCACGCCGGAACGGATGACGCGGTTCATCAAACGCTGATAGCGGTTTTCCTTGCGTGGTTCTTCTTCATCGTCAAGTTCCTCCTCGTCAACGTTACCGCCATTACGGAAGTTGTGGCTCTCATCAATTACGATAAGGTCGTAATTTCCCCAGTTGATATGCTCTAAGTCAAGTCCGTTGCTTAAGCCACGGTCGCGCGACAGGTCGGAATGGAATAGTATGTCGTAGCGCAGACGGTCGCCTGCAATTGGGTTGTTCTTATAGTTGGCACGAAACGTCTGCCAGTTGTCATTAAGTTTCTTTGGACAAAGTACGAGCACGCTCTTGTTGCGGTTCTCGTAATACTTTATCACTGCAAGGGCTGTGAATGTCTTACCAAGTCCTACACTATCGGCAAGGATGCAGCCGTTGTATTTTTCGAGCTTGTTGATGATGGCAAGGGCAGCATCTTTCTGGAAATTGTATAGCTTGTTCCATACTATGCTTGAGTTGAAACCGGTGCGCTCGTTGGGCAATACATCTTCTGATATGTCGTCCAGGAACTCGTGAAAGATATTATAAAGAGCTATGAAATAGATGTATTCCGGAGAGTTCTCCTGATACACTGTCTCAATGTACTCCAATACTTTGTTGGTGACATCGGAAAACTTTTCTTCATTATCCCACTGCTCATTGAATATCTTTAGATATGCTTCTGCAGTGGGTGACGGCAATACATTTACCATTTGGTAAACACTATTGCCGCGCTCACATCCTAATTCGGTTGTGGTAAACTCGTTGAACGGCAGATATACGTGCTGGCTGTTGTCTGCTACATGCAGAAAACCGCCCATAATATCGCCTGTGGAATTGCTCTTGAAGCGCACTTTGCGCTTTATCCATTCTGCACACTCCTTTGCAATTGCTTTCTGTGATAGCTGGTTGCGCAGACGGATTTCAAAATCGGTGCCGTAAAGATTACGCTCTCGGTTTAGCTTAGGAATGAAAAACTCACGCTTCTCCTTCTTGCCTTTGTCCTTGACAAATGTAGGCGAGGTAAAAATAAAGCGGAGTTCTTCTACGTTTTCCAGCTCCTTCTTTAACGCCTCAAAAGCATATATGGAAAATGAAGCTGCTGCAACACAAATACGACTGCTTGCAGACAACCTTGTTTTCAGATCGTCAACTACTCGTTCACTGATGTTGTTTATTTGTTTAGGAAGCTCCATTTCCATAATTAAGTTTGCGTTTTATTGTAATGGTCTAAATTTTTCGACAGAATAGATTATTTGCAAAGGTAGCCTTTTAACGCCATTTAACTAAATATTAATACTTAAATATTCCTAAAGAAAACAGTCATTTGTATTGCTCTGTATTGCTTTGTACTCTTATTTACTACGTAAATCAGGTTTTAATGCACTAATGTTGATTTGTTTGTTGTCTTTTCTCCAAATCAAACCAATCTCTATCTTTGCCCTAAAAACACCAATATATGCCCGATACACTTACATTTACATCCGTCCATAACATCCCAGGCACCCATGCCTCTGCTGCCTTCACCACCAAGACTTCTGAAGTCTTTAAGGAGGAGAACGACATCGCGCCCATCTTCATCAACGAGCGCATGAAATACATACCCTGGGGCGGCGACAACCGTATGCCATATAACATCATCAATCTCATCGAGTCCGACGAGACACTGAGCACCTGCCAGATGTTCAACGCCGAAGTATGCTACGGCAGCGGACTTGTCTATGACACAGAGCTTGCCACCGCACAAGTGCAAGCGCAAGTGGATGACTTTATGCTGGACAACGACCTCGCAAGTTACTTCCTCGGAGTGTGCCAGGACTTCAAACACTTCGGCTTTTGCGTCAGCGTGATCATCCTCAATGAGGATGCCAGTCGCATTCGTTTAGCCAAAGGGCAACGTGTTCGCTGAATGGAAAAACTCAGAAACAACCAAACTCTTTGAAGACCATGGTTATAAAAATAAAAAGCAAGCAGGAGGCTACTTTTTCTAAGAAAAAATAGTTATCTTTGCCATTGACTAATAATAATTAGTATGGATAGGGGTAGAAAAATTTGCGACGTACTGAAAGCTGTCAGAAAAAAGATTGCTGACATGAATGGCATTGCATACGAGCCAAGAGTTTGCCACTTCAAAGGACATTGCAGTGGAACATGTCCAGCATGCGAGACTGAAAGAAAATATATAGAGTCGGAATTGTCTTTACGCAAACGCATGGGAGAGGCTGTTTGTGTTACAGGTGTTGCCATTGGCATTTTGGTGACCCCATATAATGTATATGCCCAAACTTCGTCACCGTCTGTACCTATTGGTAATGAAGTAATCGCAGCAGACTCTCTGCCAACAAGAGCACAAGTTACAATCAATGGATGTGTGAAAGATGCTGACGGAACTCCTATTGTTGGTGTAATTATTGTTGTAGGAAACAAACAATCCGGCAGCATTACAGACATTGACGGAAACTTTTCTGTTACCTTTCCAAGGGATTCCACGCTACGATTGGAATATATTGGTTATAAAAACAAGGTCTATTCATTCAGCGAACTGGACTTGAAAGGCTTTAACACGCTTTGCCTAACGGAAGAAGACGATGATCTTTTAGGAGAAATGGTTGTAGTTGCACCACAAAAGCCTAAAACAAAGAAGCGTCGCAAGAAAAAACAGGAAGGAAAAATGGTTGTTGAAAATAAAGATTTTGACACAGGGCCATTCTATCCTGGCGGCAACAGTGCCCTGCTACATTTTGTAGAACAAAATTTATGTGTACCTGAAACTTTACAAGGAGCATATCAGCAGCGCATAAATGTTTATTTTTATGTGTTGGGTGATGGCAGTCTTGCCGATGTTAAAGTCATAACAATTTGTCCTCAAGAGATGAAAGAGGAAGTGTTACGACTTGTAAAAGCGATGCCTAAATGGAAGCCAGCCTTAAAAGACGGCAAGCCGACATGTGCGAAAATTATGATACCAATAGATATTATGCTAAAGTAACTTATGCCACCATTAGAAGCACCATTGATAGGAATTGACCGTCACCGCTTGGCTACAGACGGTGACGGCATCACTACTCTCGTTGCATTTCATGAATGTCCACTTAGATGTGCATATTGCATAAACGCCCAATGCTTCAAAGAATCTCCAGAATGTAAGCTTACTGTTGATAAACTGATAGAACGCTTGATGCCTGACAATATTTATTTTTTGGCTACGGGTGGAGGAGTTACTTTTGGTGGTGGTGAGCCACTGCTGTACGCTGATTTTATAAGTGAGTTTACTCGAAAAATGCCAGAGGAATGGAAAATCACCATAGAATCTTCATTGAATGTACCGAACAAAAATATCTTTAAAGTTGCTCAATTTGCTGACCTTTTAGTGATTGACATCAAAGATATGGACGAGTTTATTTACAAGCAATACACAGGCAAGGACAATTCTTTTGTATTAGCCAATCTCAAATGGCTTGTAGACAATGGGTATGCAGATAAGACCATTATCAGAATTCCTCTCATAAAAAACTACAACAATAAAAGCAATCAAATCAAAAGCAGGGAAATTCTCGAAAGCATTGGCTTTTCTCGCTTTGATATCTTCCGTTATGTTATAAAATAATCTTGTCTTTTCTCACCATAAAATGCTTCCGTACTTTCGCAGTATGGAAGCATTTTTCGATTTATCTCTACCCACAGATTGGCAGTCACTATCTGACAGCCAACTTCAATATTTCTTCACGCAGTTCTCGCATGATTTGCCCATGGAAGAAATACTCACGCTCTGTCTGTTCAAATGGGCAGACCTAAGAGTGTTATGCAAGACGCATGACGGCAGCTATCTTGTGAAGCAGCGCCATACGCCCAAGCAGGAAACAACGCTGACCATCAGACAAGTGCAAGCAGCTACGGCATCTTTGGAATTCTTACTGCAATTCGCTCCGTTGCCGGTTCGCATCACAAAAATCTGAAGAACCACTGCCATCGAAGCCGACTTCCAGGGCGTGCCGTTCTCGACGTTCATCTCTGCCGACAACTACTATCAGGGCTTTCTCCACACCAAGAACGAGGCTTTGCTTAGCCACCTCGCCACGCTTCTGTACCCAAAGGTCAAGTCGCGTCACCTAACAACACCGCTTTTGCTCAACGCCTTCTATTGGTTCTCGTCGCTGAAGCATTACTTCGCCCGTCTGTTTCCGCACTTCCTGCAGCCAATGTCCAGTTCTTCAGAAGACCTACTTGGCTATGCACCGCCCATCGGCGAGGTGCTATGGACTGCCATGAATGCACAGATCCGTGTGCTTACTGGAGGTGACATCACCAAAGAGGAAGCGGTGCTCTCTATGGACACATGGCGAGCACTCACAGAACTCGACGCTAAGGCTAAAGAAGTTGAAGACATCAAACGACAAACGAAATGATAGACAAGAATATCAATTGGGATGTCACAGCCTTCTTCGCATCCCTCACAGAAACAAACAAGTTCGCCAAGGCCCATGACTTTGTCTTCGCAAAGGTCTGCGGACTCGACGGCTTCGAGGAAGCCTTGCAGCTGCTGCAGTTCGCCACCGCCATTGTCGCCGTCAGCGACATCAGCCAGGGCTACATCGGCTGCTTTCCGTTGGGGTAGGGAAGCGTAATATACAGAAAAAGAGGATATTACGTAAAGTAATATCCTCTTCTCTTATTTTTATTCGTTAGAAATTCTCATGGAGTTTTAAAACTCTATTTGAACTCTGTGTGACTCCGGCAGGATTCAAACCTGCAACCTTCTGATCCGTAGTCAGATGCTCTATTCAGTTGAGCTACGGAGCCTCCTAATATTAAGCAATTAGGCTTGTTCCTTAATTGCGAGTGCAAAGGTACGCATTTATTTTGAAACTCCAAAATATTTGCGCACCTTTTTCGTGGTTTTCTTTAATTTTTCTTCTTTCCGAGCGACTTTAGCCAGTTTAATGGCTTTTTAAGGATAGTTGTAAGTGTGGTTGGCTGTTTTATTGCTGGCACATTGGGAGTGGATTTTGCTGTGGTGCTCTTTCCATTCTCCTTTCTATCCTGCTTGCGATTCTGATTTGAACGGCGTGAAGCGTTGTCCTTACGCTGGCGACGTTGCTGATTGTTGCGTTTTGTCTGTCCGCCATTACGGTTAGGTTGTTCGTTGTTTTGCTTTGCCTGTTCGCCATCACGTGCAGCACGCTCATTGCGTCTCTTAGCGTTATCGCCCTTGTTATTGTTTGCATTGCTTTCTTTGGCTTCATTCTCCGCCTGCTGATTGTTGCCGCCTTCTGCATTGGCAGGCTTGCGGTTCGGCTTGCGTCTGCGCTTCTTTTGCGTAGTGGGTTGTGTGCCGTCCGGAGTAGTTGTTTCTGCAATGGTCTCTTGAGCATTTGTGGTCTGTGGAGTTTCTGTAGCAGAAGTCTCATTATTGTTCTGCTCCTTTACGCCGTTCTTCTTTCTGTTGTCGCGGCGCTTGTTGTTGTCGCCCTGCGATCCATTGGCTTTAGAGTTGTTTCTTGGGCGTTTTTCGTCGCGTCCCTTTCCGCCTCTGCCTCTTGAGCGTGGTGCGTTGTAGTCAGGAGTCTCGCCGAGACCTTCGGGCAGTTCGTTCTTGTCGACAACACGTCCGAGGAATTTCTCTATTTGTTTGAAGCTGCTGATTTCGTCTTCGCTTACGAATGTGATAGCGATGCCGTCGCGTTGTGCTCGTGCAGTACGTCCTATACGGTGGACGTAGTCTTCTGGGTCGTGGGGCACATCGAAGTTTATGACCATGGCGATGTCGTCGATGTCGATGCCGCGAGCCACGATGTCAGTAGCCACGAGAACGTCAATTTGTCCGGTCTTGAACTTGTAGAGAATCTCGTCGCGTTCAGCCTGCTCGAGGTCTGAGTGCATCTCGCCAGAGTTAATCTTCATCTGCTGCAGTGTGCGGTTGATAGCCTTCACCTTTTGCTTCTTGCCCGAGAATATTATTACGCGGTTGAGGTCGCCTTTGCGGAACAGGTCTTTTACGATACCTATCTTCTGTGTTTCGTAGCAGACGTATGCGCTCTGTTTGATTTTCTCTGCAGGCTTGCTCACTGCAATCTTTACCTCTACGGGGTTTTTCAGCAGACTTTTTGCGAGTTCTTCAATTTTTTCGGGCATTGTAGCCGAGAACATGATAGTCTGGCAAGTGGCAGGCAGTTTGCTTGCAATCATCTTGATATCCTCAGAGAATCCCATGTCAAGCATACGGTCCGCTTCGTCGAGAACGAAGAAGCTCACCTTGCTAAGGTCGGCAGAGCCGAGAGAGATGTGGCTGATAAGGCGTCCAGGCGTGGCTATTACCACATCGGCACCCATCTGGAAGCTCTTCAGCTCCTGATCGTAGCGGTTGCCGTCGTTGCCACCATACACAGCCACGCTGCTCACGCCGTTGAGGTAGTAGCCGAAGCCCTGCATAGCTTGGTCTATCTGTTGTGCGAGTTCGCGTGTCGGGCTCATGATGACGCAGTTGATGGCATCGTGCGGATAGCCACCGTCGTCGAGCTTTGAGAGTATGGGGAGGAGATAGGCTGCAGTCTTGCCCGTACCTGTCTGCGCCACACCAAGGAGGTCACGACCTTCGAGGATAGGCGGAATACATTTTTCTTGTATTGGTGTGCACTGATCAAAGCGCATATCATATAATGCGTCGAGCACATTGTCATTGAGTTGTGTTTCGTCGAAATACATATTATGTTATGGGTTTTATTTTTTTTAATTAGGGGCTTTTTTATAGCAGAAATACGCAACGATTGCAAAGATGAAGTTCGGAATCCATGCAGCCAAAATAGGTGGCGTATTGGCATTGATGGCAAATGTAGACGATACTGTTTGTAGCATGATATAGCCGAAGCTCAAGGCGAGTCCCATGCCGAGATACATGCCCATTCCTCCTTTGCGTTTGCGCGATGATAGCGACAGACCGATGGTGGTCAGGATGAACGATGCGAACGACGAAGCTATTCGTTTGTGGTATTCCACTTCGTATTGTACGACGTTGCCGTTACCGCGATTTTTTTGTTTGCCGATATACTCTTTCAGCTCCGGATTGGTGAATGTTTCTTGCTGTCCTTTCGAGTAAACGAGATCGGTTGGCTCCATCTGTATGATGGTGTCGCGCTTTGTTCCGCTTGTGATATGTTCGCGCAGTCCGCGCAGCTCACGTATCTTCCAGTTGGAAAGAGTCCAGTGGTACTTTGAGTCGGAGATGGTGTCGTACTGGATATCCATTGCCGTAAGATGGCTTACGAGTTTCTTGTTCTCAAACTTGTCGAGAGAGAAGCCATATCCACATTTTTGATTGTTGTCGTAATGCTGTATGTACGCAATAGTGCCTTTGTCCACTTGCAGCATAACGTTCTCTGCCGATGTGTTCTTCTTTTTGTTTTTGTACATCGTCTCGAAGTTCTGTCTTATCACCGTACCGTGTGGAATGACGTATGCACTGAGGAAGAACGAGAGTGTAGAGATAAGTACGCACGAAATCATGTAAGGGCGCATAAGGCGCTTGAACGAAACTCCTGCAGCAAGCATGGATATGATTTCGGAGTTTGAAGCCAGCTTGGATGTGAAGAAAATAACCGCAATGAATACGAATAGCGGACTGAACAAGTTGGCGAAGTAAGGCACGAAGTTGGCATAATAGTCAAATACGATAGCCTTTAGCGGTGCGTGGTATTGAGTGAACTTTACGAGGTTCTCGTTCACGTCGAACACGATACTGATAGAGATGATCAGTATGATAGAGTAGATGTACGTGCCGATGAACTTGCGTATGATATACCAGTCGAGAATGCTGATATAGTGAAATGGGTTTATCACGTTCAAGACACGGAGAAAGCGCAGCTTGTGGCATAACCATGCCCAAGCTGTGCGTATTCCTTTAGTCTTTCTGCGTACAGTCTGCTGCAGATGTAGCAGTTTGTGTAAACGCCTGATGTTTTTTATTTTCATTTAAATTCTTCTTCCGAGGTTGTCTATAACGCTTGCTTTCCATTGTACGAAGTCGCCTTGCTCAATATGTTTGCGTGCGTCAGTGACCAGTCGTAGATAGAAAGCCAAGTTATGAATGCTTGCAATCTGCATAGCCAACAACTCCTGTGCTTTGAAGAGGTGGTGTAGATAAGCCTTCGAGTGTATGCGGTCGATGTCGCATCCGTCGGGGTCAATCGGCGAGAAGTCCTGCTCCCACTTCTTGTTGCGTATGTTTATTGTGCCCTCGTAGGTGAAGAGCATAGCATTGCGTCCGTTGCGGGTAGGCATCACGCAGTCGAACATATCCACGCCGCGTTCTATTGCCTCAAGGATGTTCTGCGGTGTGCCCACGCCCATGAGATAACGTGGCTTGTCCTTCGGCAGAATCTCGTTCACCACCTCAATCATTTCGTACATCACTTCTGTCGGTTCACCCACAGCCAGTCCGCCGATGGCGTTGCCGTCAGCTCCCTTGTCGGCTACGTGCTTCGCCGCTTCACGACGCAAATCCTTGTACTTGCAGCCCTGCACGATAGGGAAGAGGCTCTGGTTGTAGCCGTAGAGGGGTTCAGTCTCGTTGAAGCGCTTGAAGCAGCGATCGAGCCAGCGTTGTGTGAGTCCGAGACTCTTCTTTGCGTACTCGTAGTCGCTTTCGCCTGGAGGGCATTCGTCGAATGCCATCATTATGTCGGCTCCGATGATGCGTTCTGTGTCCATAACATTCTCTGGTGTGAAGATGTGCTTCGATCCGTCAATGTGTGAGCGGAACTCGCAGCCTTCCTCACGCAACTTGCGTATGCCGGTGAGCGAGAACACTTGAAAGCCGCCAGAGTCGGTAAGTATCGGACGGTCCCACGTGTTGAACTTATGCAATCCGCCAGCCTTTTGCAGAGTGTCAAGACCTGGACGCAGGTAGAGATGATAGGTGTTGCCTAAGATAATCTGTGCCTTCACCTGTTCGCGGAGTTCGTTGAAGTGTACTCCCTTCACAGAGCCAACTGTGCCTACAGGCATGAAGATAGGGGTCTTTATCTGTCCGTGGTCGGTGGTTATTATACCAGTGCGAGCGTCGCTACACGGGTCGGTATGTTGCAGTTCAAAAGTCATTCTTTCGTTTCTTCTTCAATTTTAAAATTAATCGGATTGTCTACAATCTCATCAGTGAGCGCAAACTTCCATACATCCTGTATATTTTCTACATAGTGGAAGTCAACACCCTTGCGGTACATCTCAGGAATTTCCTCGATGTCCTTGCGGTTTTCCTGGCACATAACAATGTCGGTGATGCCGGCACGCTTGGCTGCAAGAATCTTCTCCTTGATGCCGCCTACCGGCAGAACCTTTCCACGGAGCGTTATCTCGCCTGTCATGGCTGTGTTCTTGCGCACCTTGCGCTGTGTGAGTGCCGAGGCGATAGACGTAGCTATTGTGATACCTGCCGACGGACCATCCTTCGGCGTTGCACCTTCTGGTACGTGGATATGTATGTTCCAGTTGTCGAAGATGCGATAGTCTACGCCGAGCGTGTCGATGTGAGCCTTTACGTATTCGAGGGCAATGACAGCCGACTCCTTCATCACGTCACCGAGATTTCCGGTCAGTGTCAGCTTGCCCGTCTTGCCCTTGCTGAGTGATGTCTCGATGAAGAGTATCTCGCCGCCAACGCTTGTCCATGCTAAGCCCGTAACGACACCTGCATAGCTATTGCCCTGGTAGATGTCGCGGTAGAAAGGTGCTTTGCCGAGCAGTCCCTCAATTTCGTTAGGCGTAATCTTCTCGTTCACGTCGTTGTCGAGGGCTTTCTTGTATGCAATCTTGCGCAGTGCCTTGTTCACCTGCTTCTCCAATTGGCGCACACCGCTTTCGCGAGTGTATTGCTCAATCACTCTCTCTATGGCTGCCTTTGTGAATGTAGGCTTCTCTTCATCCTTGTCCAATCCGCAGTTCTCTATTTCACGCGGAATGAGATGGCGTTTCGCTATCTCAATCTTCTCCTCCGTTATGTATCCGCTCACTTCAATAAGTTCCATACGGTCGAGCAGCGGACGCGGTATAGTGTTGAGGTCGTTGGCGGTTGCAATGAAGAGCACCTTCGAGAGGTCGTAGTCAACATCAAGATAGTTGTCGTGGAAGGCGTTGTTCTGTTCAGGGTCGAGCACCTCAAGCAAGGCAGATGACGGGTCGCCGTTGACGGTGTTCTGTGTCACCTTGTCAATCTCGTCGAGGATAAACACGGGGTTTGACGAACCTGCCTTCTGTATGTTCTTGATAATTCTGCCAGGCATGGCTCCCACGTAAGTGCGGCGGTGTCCGCGAATCTCGCTTTCGTCGTGCAGACCACCTAATGACATGCGTACGTACTTGCGCTTCATGGCAGCAGCAATACTCTTGCCAAGTGATGTCTTGCCGACTCCCGGAGGGCCGTAGAGGCAGATGATGGGCGACTTGAGGTCGCCACGCAACTTCAGTACAGCCATGTATTCGAGAATGCGTTCCTTCACCTTCTCCATGCCGTAGTGGTCGTGGTTGAGCACGCGCTGGGCACGTTTCAAGTCAAGGTTGTCCTTGGTGTATTCGCCCCAAGGCAATGCAATCATCGTCTGCAGATAGTTGTACTGTATGCTGTATTCTGGGCTCTGCGGATTGAACATGTCCAGTTTGTCAAGCTCCTTGCGGAAGAGCTTTGCCACATCCTCCGACCAGTTCTTCTTAGCTGCTTTCTGCTCAAGCTCCTTGCGTTCCGGTGATCCTTCGCCTCTGCCCAGCTCCTCTTTGATGTTTTTTATCTGCTGCTGCAGGAAGTATTCGCGCTGTTGTTCGTCGAGATCTTCGCGAGTCTTCGTGCGAATGTTCTGTTTCAGTTCGAGCAACTGTATCTCCTTGTGCAGCACCTTCAGTGTCTTGATGACACGTTCCTTGATAGAACTTGTATAGATAAGTTCGGCTTTGTCGGCTATGTCGAATGGCAGGTTTGTGCAGATGAAGTCTACTGCGATTACATCATTCGAAATGTTGTTCAGTGCAAACTGTGACTCATCAGGCAAATCTTCGTTCTGTCGGATGTATTCCGTAGTGGTAGAACGCAAATCTTCCATTGCCGTGTTGAACTCCTTGTCGTCTGCATCAGGCAGTTCCTCCATGGCTGGTGATATCTCGCCCGTCAAGAAAGGCTTGTTAGCGGTGAGCTTGTTCAGTCGGCAGCGTCCTAAACCTTGGATGATTGCGGTGATGTTATTTCCAGGTCCGGGCAGTTCGAGTATCTTCACGAGGCGTGCGTACACTCCATACTCAAAGAGGTCTTTGGTGTCTGGGTGCTCAACTTCCTGGTCGTGTTGGCAGAACACGGCAAAGCTCGCATCCTGAGTCTTGCGTATATGGTTGAGCAGATTAAGACTTTGTTTTCTTCCAATGATTACGGGCGTAATCACTCCCGGGAACATTGCCATGTTACGTGTGGCAAGAATGGGCAGTTCGCCTTCTATGTTTACGTTGAACAAATTTGAAATATCGCCGTCATAATCGGCTATCATCTGTATTGAAGTACTCGTTCTCTTATTCATATCTCGTTAACTGTGTATCGGGGGCGTGTGTATTTCCGTGCAAAGTTACTTAAAATTCTGCTAATGAGTGAATTTTTGTTGTTATTTTATATAGAAATCGGCGGTCAGTTGTGCGTACCATTCTGATCTTGAACCATCAATATCTTGTAGGCATACTTCTTCCATTTCTCTCTCGCATTTGTGGTCTGCGTGGTGGAATGCCACAAGGTGGCGTTTGGGCTGTTTGCGGGGAGTGGTGCGCACGGCGCATTGGCGCGACATGGCAAGTCCTGCCTTGTATGCCTCGGCAATGAATGCTTGCAAACATTCGGTTGGTATGATGGCGCTGAACTCACCGTCAGTATCGAGCAATGCTTTCACGGTAGCGAATAACTCGCAGTATTTCAGCGCGCAAGCATGTCTTGCTGTAGAGCGTTGTGCGTTGGGGTTGAGCAGACTATCGATGAAAAACGGTGGGTTGGATACGATAGCGTTGTACTTGTCTTGAGTGGAGTAGTGTTGTATTGCTGTCTCCACTATCTTTATACGGTTTGCAAACTCGGTGTTGCTAACGTTTTCGTATGCTTGTAGAGCTGCGTCATGGTCAATCTCTACTGCATCAATGGTGGCATCAGTATAGCGTTGTGCCATCATTAGTGCAATGAGTCCGGTGCCAGTACCAATGTCGAGAATGCGTTTGCCGCCATTTGCCCATGAACCAAGTAGTACGCCGTCAGTACCAACCTTCATGGCGCAGTGGTCTTGGTGGATTACAAACTTTTTGAAAGCGAACATTTATGATTGTACGATGTGGTTGTGGAAGGCTTAGTGCCTTCGCTGTTGTTTACAAGTCGAATTTGTGCTGTACGGCTTTACTCCATTGTTGCAGTTTTAGTCGACTCTTGCTTATTTCTTCGCGTATTATGTTTATCTCGTTGAATAGTTCTGTGGCTGCGTTCTGTAGGGCATTCGGCTTTCTGAGATTTCGGTCAGCCTGTGAGTTTACCACAATCTTAATGCCTTTTGGCTTCAACTCTACGTCGATATCAGCACCCGTCATAACCGGGTCGCCGTCGTAGTGGATAGCTCCTGGTGAGTGGCGATGCACGCGTAGTTTCTTGCAGCGGAATGTCTTAATCTTCGAGTTGTTCTTATCGAGTGTTTTGTTGAACATCTCAATGCTGATTTGTGGGGCGTCAATCAGTCCGAATGGCTCCATGATGATGACATCCATTAGTCCGTCGCTCATAGACGCTTGTGGTGCGATGTATGCGTTGTTGCCATATTGTGATGCGTTGGCGCACGATATTAAGAAGGCTTTGTGCAGGCTCGTCTCGTCGTCAGCCATCACTGTGTATGTCTCAGGTTCGTACTTCAAGCCTTCTCTAAGTACATTTTCAATGTATGTTAGCGGACCGCGTTTGCCAGCTTCTGCGAATTTTAGGCTGATGAAGGCATCAAAGCCCATGCCGCATGTGCAGAAGAATGGGTATCCGTTGATGATGCCATAGTCAAGATCGCGTACCTCAAAGGTGTTTAATATTTCTATCGACTTCTTTACATTAATAGGTAGCTGTAGGTGGCGTGCAAGTCCGTTTCCCGAACCGCATGGTATTATGCCAAGTGCGGTGTTGGAGTGTACGATGGCACGTGCTACCTCGTTGACGGTGCCGTCGCCTCCGACTGCCACTACCAAGTCGACGTTTTCGTCTTTCGCCTTTGATGCAATCTCTGAAGCATGGCCAGCATATTGAGTTATTGCGATTTCATATTCGAACTTCTCTTTGTCAAGAAGTTGCTCAATCAGTTCGGGGATGGCAGCTTTGTCAGATGTGCCAGAAATTAGATTGATTATGAAAATGGCTTTTTTCTTCATATTTATTGATGCTATAAATAAGGCACAAAGATAATAAAATAATGTTATAAGTAAGGTTGTGGTTTGGTGAAAAATACCAAAAAGTCATATTTCTTATGAAAAACGTACGTGTTTAACATATTTTTCGTACCTTTGCACCTTGGAAATAACAAAATTGAAATATACCTATTTAATATTATAATGGGACAGTTACAAGAAAAGTATAAAAGCTATCGTCTTCCGCAGAAGTACATGGCGGAAGGTGTTTATCCCTATTTTCGTGAGATTACGAGCAAGCAGGGCACAGAAGTAGAAATGGGCGGACACAAAGTTCTGATGTTTGGCTCAAATGCTTATACTGGTCTTACTGGCGATCAGCGCATCATTGATGCTGGTAAGGCAGCTCTTGATAAGTATGGTTCTGGTTGTGCAGGTAGTCGCTTCCTGAATGGTACGCTCGATATCCACGTGCAACTTGAAAAAGAACTTGCAGAGTATATTGGTAAGGACGACGCTCTTTGTTTCTCTACTGGTTTCTTTGTAAACAGTGGCGTTATCCCTGCAGTTGTTGGTCGTGGCGACTATATCATCTGCGACGACCGCGACCATGCCAGTATTGTTGACGGACGTCGTCTGTCGTTTGCAACACAGCTCCACTACAAGCACAACGATATGGAGGATCTTGAGCGCGTGCTGAAGAATCTTCCAGAGGAGGCTATCAAACTCATCATCGTTGACGGTGTGTTCTCAATGGAGGGCGATCTCGCAAATCTGCCGGCTATCGTAGAACTGAAACACAAGTACAACTGCTCTATCATGGTTGACGAGGCTCATGGTCTTGGCGTATTCGGCAAGCAGGGTCGTGGTGTTTGTGATCACTTCGGCTTGACAGACGAGGTAGACCTTATCATGGGTACATTCTCTAAGTCGATGGCTTCTATCGGTGGCTTTATTGCTGGTGACAAGGATACAATCAACTGGTTGCGCCACTCTTGTCGCACCTATATCTTTAGTGCGTCAAACACTCCGGCTGCCACCGCTGCCGCTCTTGAGGCGCTTCACATCATTCAGAAAGAGCCGGAGCGCATTGATGCCCTTTGGAGAGTCACACGTTACGCACTTCGTCGTTTCAAGGAGGAGGGCTTCGAGATTGGTGAGACAGAGAGTCCGATTATTCCGCTTTATGTTCACGATGTTGAGAAGACATTCGTTGCGACAGCTAAGGCTTTCGAGTATGGTGTGTTTATCAATCCGGTTATTCCGCCGGCTTGCGCACCGCAGGATACGCTTGTTCGTTTTGCACTCATGGCTACCCATACAGAAGAACAGGTGGAACGTGGCGTTCAGATTTTGAAGCGCGTGTTCAAGGAGTTGGATATCATTAAGGATTAATATCTGCGCTCTAATAATATTTTAGTAAGAAGTATATTAAACTATATAATAAGGAAAAGGCAGGCTGTCCGTGTGGATAGCCTGCCTTTTTATTTCTGTCAGTTGCTGTTGTTTGCTGATAGCGCAGCGACCTATTTAGTAATCACGCTGTGAAAACATGATTATAGTAGCATTGTTTTGATCCGCATCGACCGATGCAGACATCTGCGTCGGTCGATACGGACATCTGCGTCGGTCGATGCGGACATCTGCGCCGGTCGATGCGGACATCTGCGTCGGTCGACGCGGATGACAAACTCTGCTGTTACGTTGTTTGTTACCAAACAACAATAATTACTTAATCAAATCAACTGAACGCTTCAAGAACGAGTCGAGTGCAGCACCTTTCAACATGCCGTTCTGCAGCAATGCAAGGTCGATAAGCTGATGTACAACCTTGTTGCCTGCTGCGTATGTGGCGATGATGTTGTTCTTCTTGGTGCGCTGCTCTTCAAGGGCACTCTCTGTGTTCTTCACATCGTCCTTTTCTTCCTGAGAAATCTCCTCCTGCTTCTTGCCATTCTGGCTCTGGTGCAATGCCGCGAGGCGTGCTTCGAGTCCTTTAAGCTCGCTCTCAACGGGCTGCAACTCTGTGGCGCAAGCTGTCTTGCCGTCTTCGAGAACCTGCTTAATGAGCGGATGGTCGCTATTAAGTACGAGATTGAATGCGTCGGGCATTTGTGCGTAGAATGCCATGCCAGCCTGGAACTTGCTTGCCTCTTTCATTCGGCGCATATACTCGCTCTGTGTGATGAGTACCGGCAGAGTCTGGTCGCCGAGAGCCTGCACGTCTACGTAGAACTCGGTCTTTTCCATCTTCGGCAGTTGTGAGCGGAATGTCTGCTCCAGGTTGTCTTTTTCGTCCTTTGCCAATTCGCTTTCTTTCTTGTCGTCTTTCTGTATGAGGCGGTCGACGATGTCGGCATCTACACGTGAGAAGCGTGTCTTCTCCAACTTCTGTTCGAGCATTGAAACCATTGGGTTGTCGAGCTGTCCGTCGAGCAATAATACGCTGTAACCCTTAGCCTTGGCTGCTTCGATGTAGCTGTATTCGCCTTCCTTGTCGTTGGCGTAGAGATAGACGAGATTGCCTTCCTTATCGGTTTGGTTGTCCTTGATGAGGGCTTGGTACTCCTCGTATGTAAAATACTTGCCGTCTACGTCCTTCAGCAGCGCAAAGTCCTTTGCACGGTCGTAGAAGTCGTCCTGCGAAAGCATACCGTAGTGGATGAAAATCTTCAAGTCGTCCCACTTTTCCTCGTAGTCCTTGCGATTCTCCTTGAAGATTGCAGCAAGGCGGTCTGCCACCTTCTTTGTGATATATTTTGAAATCTTCTTTACGTTAGCATCACTCTGCAGATACGAGCGGCTTACGTTCAGCGGAATGTCCGGCGAATCGATTACACCGTGGAGTAGGGTGAGGAACTCTGGCACGATGCCTTCCACCTGGTCGGTTACGAACACTTGGTTGCAGTAGAGCTGAATCTTGTTGCGCTGTAGCTCGATGTTCGACTTGATGCGTGGAAAGTAGAGAATGCCGGTGAGGTTAAACGGATAGTCGACGTTGAGGTGAATCCAGAACAGCGGCTCGTCTTGCATCGGGTAGAGTGTGCGGTAGAACGATTTGTAGTCTTCATCCTTCAGAGTGCTCGGTGCCTTTGTCCACAATGGCTCCACATTATTAATAATATTGTCTTCGTCGGTTTCCTGCTGTTTGCCGTCCTTCCACTCGGTCTTCTTGCCGAAGGCTACTGGTACAGCCATGAATTTGCAGTACTTGTTTAGCAGTTCCTCTATCTTCTGCTTTTCGAGGAACTCCTTGCAGTCGTCGTCGATGTGCAGTACGATGTCCGAACCGCGGTCAGCCTTCTCCGCGTCCTCAATCTCAAACTCTGGACTACCATCGCAGCTCCACTTTACGGCCTTTGCACCCTCTTTGTAGCTGCGTGTGATGATGTCCACTTTCTTGCTTACCATGAACGAAGAGTAGAAACCCAAACCGAAGTGACCGATGATTGCGTTAGCGTTATCCTTGTATTTGTCGAGGAAGTCGGTTACGCCAGAGAACGCGATCTGATTGATATATTTGTTAATCTCCTCCTCGGTCATACCGATACCGCGGTCGCTGATGGTCAGCGTGCCTTTCTCTGTGTCGAGACTGACGCGAACGGTAAGGTCGCCCAATTCGCCCTTGAAGTCGCCGCGTTCGGCAAGCGTCTTTAATTTCTGTGTCGCGTCGACAGCGTTAGACACCATCTCGCGGAGGAAAATCTCGTGATCTGAGTATAGAAACTTTTTAATGACAGGAAATATATTCTCTGTCGTTACTCCAATATTGCCTTTCTGTGCCATAATATGAGTTTATAGTTTTAATATTGATGTTATTTTTTTACTTGTAACTATAAAATCTAAATAACAAATAGTGTGCCACAATGAAAAGTCGGTGGTTGTTGGTGGAATGTGCAAAAAACTTGCTTGAAATTTTGCGTATGTGAAAAAATAGTTATACCTTTGCACTCGCAATTTGAGAACGGGGTGTAGCGCAGTCCGGTAGCGCGCCTGGTTTGGGACCAGGTGGTCGCAGGTTCGAATCCTGTCGCCCCGACTTAAAAAGAGAAATGTTTCGATGAAGCGTTTCTCTTTTTTTTATGCCTTTATTATTCATTTTGGCATTGCTGCGCAACTCTTGCTACTTTTATCAAATATTATTTTGCTCACTTTCCTAAATTTTATTACTTTTGCACAAAGTTTCAAGTAGTAAACAAAAATAAATCAATATAATGGAGATTTCATACAAATGGCTTAAGGAGTATGTCGATTTCGACCTTACACCGCAAGAGACAGCCGACGCGCTGACATCTTGTGGTCTCGAAGTGGACGCTCTTGAAGAAGTGCAGACCATCCGTGGCGGATTGAAAGGTCTGTACGTGGGCAAAGTGCTCACATGCGAACTGCATCCTAATTCAGACCACCTTCATATCACAACCATAGACCTCGGCAAGAGCGAACCGCAGCAGATTGTTTGTGGCGCACCTAATGTTGCTGCAGGTCAGAAGGTTATTGTTGCCGACTTGGGCTGCGTGCTCTATGATGGTGACAGTGAGTTCACTATCAAGAAGTCGAAGCTTCGCGGCGTAGAGTCTTTTGGTATGATTTGTGCCGAAGACGAGATAGGCGTGGGCACAGCTCACGACGGCATTATCGTGCTGCCAGAGGACGCTCCCGTTGGTCAGCCGGCTGCCGAGTACTATCACCTGGAGAGCGATTGGGTTATCGAGATTGACATCACAGCCAACCGTTCTGACGCACTCTCTCATTGGGGCGTGGCGCGCGACCTCTATGCTTGGCTCAAGCGCAATGGACACAAGACATCGTTGCATCGCCCCGACTGCTCTGAGTTCAGCGTCGACAACAACGACATGCCTATCGACGTTGAGATTGAGAATACAGAGGCTTGCCGTCGCTATGCTTGCGTAAGCATCACAGGTTGTGAAGTGAAGGAGAGCCCAGAGTGGTTGCAGAACAAACTGAAGATTGTAGGTTTACGTCCAATCAACAACATCGTCGATATCACCAACTACGTTATGATGGCATATGGTCAGCCAATGCACTGTTTCGATGCAGACATGGTAGAAGGCAAGAAGATTGTTGTGCGCACTCAGCCCGAAGGCACTAAGTTTGTCACTCTCGACGGTGAGGAGCACACTCTTGGCGAGCACGACCTCAGCATCTGCAACGCCAACGAGCCGATGTGCATCGCTGGTATCTTTGGCGGTAAAGGCTCCGGCACATACGACACAACAACAAATGTCGTTCTGGAGAGTGCCTACTTCCACCCGACGTGGATTAGAAAGAGTGCACGCCGTCATGGTCTGAGTACCGATGCAAGCTATCGCTTCGAGCGCGGCATCGACCCGAACGGCACTATCTACGCTTTGAAACAAGCTGCCATTCTCTGCAAGCAGTTGGCTGGTGGAAAGGTGAGCATGGAGATAAAGGACGTATATCCGTCGCCAATAGCTGACTCGCGTGTACAGCTCGACTACGAGTATGTAGACCGCTTGATTGGCAAGAAGATAGGTAACGACATGGTAAAGAGCATAGTCGAGAGCCTTGAGATGAAGGTGGTAGAGGAGACGGCAGAGGGCTTGCTGCTCGATGTTCCGGCTTATCGCGTAGACGTACAGCGTCCATGCGATGTAGTGGAGGACATTCTGCGCATCTATGGATATAATAATGTGGAGATTCCGACACAGTTGAAATCGTCGCTCACAATTCTCGGCGACGAGGACAAGGCATACCACTTGCAGAACGTGGTAGGCGAGCAGCTTGTAGGCTGCGGCTTCCGCGAGATTCTTAACAACTCGCTTACAAAGACAGCATACTATACTGAACTGAACCGATATACAGAGGAGACAACCGTTAAGGTGATGAACCCGTTGAGCTCTGACCTCGGCGTTATGCGCCAGACTCTGCTCTTCGGCGGTTTGGAGAGTGTAGGTCGCAACGTGAACCATAAGATGCCTAATCTGCGCTTCTTCGAGTTCGGCAACTGCTACCACTTCTCACCAGAGAAGAAGAACGACGAAGACCCGATTAAGGCTTACACCGAAGAAATGCATCTTGGTATGTGGCTTACCGGTAAGCGTGTTGAAGGCTCATGGGCACACGCCGACGAGCAGTCTACATTCTACGAACTGAAGGCTTATGTGATGAATATCTTTACACGTTTGGGCGTAAACCCCTGTGTAGTTGTTGCAGAGTCATCAGACAACAACGTGTTCGGCAAGGCACTCGCTCTGAAGGCACGCTCGGGTAAGGTGCTCTGCGAGATGGGTATCGTTTCGCACAAGGTGCTTAAGAAGATGGACATCGAGCAGGAGGTGTTCTATGCCGATATCAACTGGAACAACATGATGCACGTCATCAAGAAGAACGAGGTGCTCTATCACGACATCTGCAAGTTCCCATCGGTTAGCCGCGACCTCGCATTGCTTATTGACAAGAACGTACAGTTCGAGCAGATTGAGCAGATTGCACGTCAGACAGAGAAGAAGCTCCTCAAGAGCGTAGAACTCTTCGACGTATACGAAGGCAAGAACCTGCCAGAAGGTAAGAAGAGCTACGCCGTTAACTTCATTCTGCAGGACGAGACAAAGACTCTCAACGACAAGCAGATTGAGGCAATTATGACGAAGCTCATCAGCAACTTGAAGTCAAAGTTGGGAGCAGAACTCAGATAATAAACAATAAAAAACAATATACAAAAATGGGAAGAGCATTTGAATATCGCAAGGCTACAAAGCTGAAGCGTTGGGGCCACATGGCTAAGACATTCACCCGTCTGGGTAAGCAGATTGCTATCGCTGTAAAGGCTGGCGGTCCGGAACCTGAGAACAACCCGTCACTCCGTTCTATCATCGCTACATGTAAGCGTGAGAACATGCCGAAAGACAACATCGAGCGTGCTATCAAGAACGCAATGGGTAAAGACCAGAGCGAGTACAAGGAAGTAACATACGAGGGATATGGTCCTCACGGTATCGCTGTGTTTGTTGACACGCTTACTGACAACACTACACGTACTGTAGGCGACGTTCGCTCGGTGTTCAACAAGTTCAATGGTACACTCGGTACAACAGGTTCACTCTCTTATCTCTTCGATCACAAGTGTGTGTTCACATTCAAGAAGAAGGACGGAGTAGATATGGAAGAGCTTATCCTTGAGCTCATCGATTTCAACGTAGAGGATGAGTTCGACGAGGACGACGAGGAAGGCACAATCACTATCTACGGTGACGACGTAAAGGCTTACGCACAAATCCAGAAGTTCCTCGAAGAGCAGGGTTTCGAAGATATCGGTGGCGAGTTCACATACGTGCCTAACGACCTTAAGGACATCGACGCTGAGCAGCGTGCTACTATCGACAAGATGGTTGAACGTCTTGAGGAGTTCGACGATGTACAGAACGTTTACACAAACATGAAGCCGGAAGAGGCTGAGTAAGAATGAAAAGAGTGGTTGGCTACAGCCACTCTTTTTTAGTTGAACATAGATGTTCCGCAAGTATTGTTCCTGCGGAATGCTTCAGAAGACAACAATATTAGTTATGAATCACTTAGAATACGTAACCTGTGGCACATGCAGCCGACTTATCACTATCGACGTTGATGCAGCCGGCATCATCCGCAACCTCTCTTTCCTCGGCGGCTGCAGCGGTAACCTTAAAGGTATTTGCGCACTCGCCATCGGCAAGCCGGCTACAGAGATAAAGAATGTACTTAAGGGTATTACATGCGGTAGTAAGGACACAAGTTGTCCGGACCAGCTTGCTACAGCCTTGGAGCAGATGGGCTACTAACTTTGGTGCTGTCGTGACACAGCGCATCTTATTATATAATAAACAAGGAATATATGGAGACAAGAAACTGGAAAACCATTGAGGGTTTTGACTTTAAGGAGATTCTCTTCGAAGAATATAATGGTATAGCGAAGATTACAATAAATCGTCCGCGCTACCGCAACGCATTCACCCCACGCACCACGTGGGAGATGTCACAAGCCTTTGCATGGTGTCGTGAGGCGCAACGCATTAGCGTTGTAATCCTTACTGGTGCAGGTGACAAAGCGTTCTGTTCGGGTGGCGATATGCACGTGAAGGGACGTGGCGGTTATGTGGGTGAGGACGGAGTGCCTCGTCTAAATGTGCTCGATGTGCAGAAGCAGATTCGTTCGCTGCCAAAGCCGGTTATCGCTATGGTCAATGGTTACGCTATCGGTGGCGGTCACGTGCTTCATCTGGTGTGCGACCTTACTATTGCGAGCGATAATGCAATTTTTGGACAGACCGGACCGAAGGTGGGTTCGTTCGATGCAGGCTTCGGCGCAAGCTATTTGGCTCGTATCGTAGGCCAGAAGAAGGCTCGCGAGATATGGTTTCTCTGCCGTCAGTATTCGGCTATTGAAGCAGAGCGTATGGGCATGGTGAACAAGGTTGTGCCTTTCGACGAGCTTGAGGATACCTGCGTAGAGTGGGCAGAAACAATGATGGAGCGTTCGCCGCTCGCTCTGCGTATGATAAAGGCAGGTCTGAATGCGGAGCTCGATGGACAGGCTGGTATTCAGGAACTTGCCGGCGACGCAACAATGCTTTATTATATGCTTGATGAAGCACAGGAAGGTGGCAAGGCATTCCTCGAAAAGCGCAAGCCCGACTTCAGCAAGTATCCGAAACTACCGTAATTTTTTCAGTTGAGAGTAGATTTAGTTGAGAATTGGGAGTTTATCCAATTTAGAATTTAGAATTTAAAGTTTATGATATGTATAATTTCAACAACTTCAAAAACAATCATTGGTAATCATAACTCTCAACTCTCAACTCTTAATTACTTATTGTACTCTTTTGGTGTGTACACTTTCTCGTAGTAAGTAACCTTTGGGTCTTTGCCCGAACGTAGTGTCCATGCAAAGTTGAAGCCTTCTTGTTTGTATGCACGCAACGATGTACTTTCGTCAACTTGCTTTATGAAGTTGTCAACAATTAGCTTGCGATTCAACTCAAATATTTTTGCATCATCCAAATCGTTCATTACAGATAAGTAATAATGATAGGTTCGCGTGTTGGTTTCAAAGACAACACTATCGGTACGCATATAGTTAAGAACTGGGGTGGGGCAGTTCTTTTCTGTGTACTCACGTGCCTCGCGTTGGGCGCGCTTTTCAATACTTTCGTGGCAACTGCAGAGCAGTATAGCACTTGCTATAGTACAATATAAAAACGTTTTCATTTTTCTTAGTTGTTTTTCTTATGCAAAGATACCTAATTGTCAGAAAAAATAAGTAAATTTGCACGTAAAAACTGATATATATCAATGAATAATATAAGGAATTTCTGTATTATTGCTCATATCGACCACGGCAAGTCTACACTTGCCGATCGATTGTTAGAGCGTACACAAACAATCAAGATAACTGAAGGCCAGATGTTGGATAACATGGATCTGGAGCGTGAGCGTGGTATAACAATTAAAAGTCACGCTATTCAGATGGAGTACAAGCATAATGGCGAAACATACATACTGAATCTTATTGATACTCCGGGACACGTTGACTTTTCTTATGAGGTGTCGCGAAGCATTGCTGCCTGCGAAGGCGCATTACTCGTAGTCGATGCTACACAAGGCGTGCAGGCACAGACTATCTCTAACCTCTATATGGCTATCGAGCACGATTTGGAAATTATCCCCGTGCTCAACAAGATAGACATGCCGAGCGCAATGCCAGACGAGGTGGAGGATGAGATTATAGAGCTTATTGGATGTAAACGTGAGGATATTCTGCGCGCGTCGGGTAAAACCGGTGAGGGCGTCGACGAAGTGCTTGCTGCAATTGTAGAGCGAGTGCCACATCCTAATGGTGACACGAAAGCTCCGCTTCAGGCACTTATCTTCGATTCTGTATTCAACTCGTTCCGTGGTATCATCGCTTACTTCAAGATAGAGAATGGCGAGATACGTAAGGGCGATAAGGTGAAGTTCTTCAATACTGGTATGGAATACGTAGCCGATGAGGTAGGTGTACTGAAGATGGATATGGTGCCTCGCGATGTACTTGAGACAGGTGAGGTTGGTTATATCATCTCTGGTATTAAGGACGCAACGGAAGTGAAAGTGGGCGATACCATTACACATGTCACACGTCCATGCGATAAGGCGATTGCTGGATTTCAGGAAGTGAAGCCAATGGTGTTTGCGGGTGTATATCCGATAGATCCGAGCGAATACGAAAACCTGCGTGCTTCGCTTGAGAAGTTGCAACTTAATGATGCCTCACTGACATTCGCTCCTGAGTCGTCCGTAGCTCTTGGTTTCGGTTTCCGTTGTGGTTTCCTCGGCCTCTTGCACATGGAGATTGTGCAGGAACGTCTTGATCGCGAATTTAATATGGATGTAATCACTACGGTTCCCAATGTGTCGTACATGGTATATGACAAACAAGGAAATGTGAAAGAGGTGCATAACCCATCAGGATTACCCGAGCAGACGATGATTGACCATATCGAGGAGCCGTATATCCGTTCTACTATCATCACGACCACCAACTTCATCGGTCCGATTATGACGCTCTGTCTTGACAAACGTGGCGAGCTTATCAATCAGGAGTACGTTAGTGGCAATCGTGTTGAGCTGCATTTCATGCTTCCGCTTGGTGAGATTGTCATCGACTTTTACGACAAGTTGAAGTCAATAAGCAAGGGTTACGCGTCGTTCGATTATCATATCGACGGTTTCCGTCCGTCGCGTCTGGCAAAGCTTGATATCCTACTCAATGGTGAACCCGTGGATGCTCTCTCCGCGCTCACACATCAGGACAACGCAGTGACTATTGGTCGCAAGATGTGCGAGAAACTCAAAGACCTCATTCCGCGTCAGCAGTTCGATATTGCAATTCAGGCTGCTATCGGTGCAAAGATTGTGGCTCGTGAGACTATCAAGTGCGTGCGCAAGGACGTTACAGCAAAGTGTTATGGTGGTGATGTCAGCCGTAAACGTAAGTTGCTTGAGAAGCAGAAGAAGGGTAAGAAGCGTATGAAGCAGATTGGTAATGTAGAGGTACCGCAGAAAGCATTCCTTGCTGTGCTTAAGCTCGACTAATTGACAGGTCTATTAGACTACTTATAAACAACTGTTTACTAAAATAATAGAAAGGAAAGTATCTTATGAAAGAGAAATTCAACGCCAATACTCGCGACATTGCTCGCGAGTTGGCGCGAAGATACAGTACTATGACGCATGAAGAGCTTGATGCTCTTGAAAGCATTCTTGTCCCTATTAAGTATCCTAAGGGTGAATTGGTGCTTAAAGAGGGTGATGTGTGTCGAAATTTTTACTACATTGATCGTGGATTGATGCGTCAGTTCTACTTCAAGCATGGCAAGGAAGTAACAGAGCATTTGGGTCAGGACCATTCTATCGTGATGTGTATAGAGAGCCTCTTTAAGGAGGAACCGACACACCTTCAGATAGAAACCCTCGAACCCACTCTTGTCTATGCTCTTCCAAAGGTTGACCTTGAGCGGGTAGCCTTGCACAATGTCAACATACAGATACTATACCGCAAGATACTTGAGGAGAGTCTTATCACTTCTCAGGTACATGCCGACCTTGTGCGATTTGAGACGGCACAAGACCGCTATAAGAAGTTGTGCAAGCTCATGCCGCAGGTGGTGCTTCGTGCTCCGCTTGTGTACATAGCAAGCTATCTGCAGATGACACCGGAGACGTTGTCGCGTGTGAGAGCCTCAACGCTTCTCGACTAATAAAAAAGGAATAGTGTAGCAGTTGCTACGCTATTCCTAATAATTCTATTTCAAAAATGAGTGTAGAGCCGCCAGGTATTCCTGGCTGCGAGAATTTGCCATATCCCATGTTTGCAGGGATATACACTTCCCATTTATCGCCTACGCACATCTGTTGCATGGCTACAATCCAACCTTTTATCAAGTCGCTTAGGCGGAATGCTATAGGTGAACCACCACGGCTGGAGTCGAACTTCTTGCCGTTGATGGTGCGGCCCGTGTAGTGAGCCGTCACGATGGAACGTGGTGTAGGGTGTTTACCGTCGTTATTGCCAGAACTTAACACCTTATAATATATACCTTCAGGAAGAGCCATTACGCCTTCTTCCTCAGCCTTTGCAGCAAGCCAATCGAGGTTTGTCTTAGCATATTCGCGTTTATTCATTCTTCTTTATTTTGTTCAAATTGATTATTTCGTTACTGTTATTTGTGCGAGATAGTCGTAATGTTCACCTTTCTCGATGATCTCACATTTCAGTCCGCATTGTTTGCAACTTGCTGTTAGGAGCGTAGGGTCTACGTATAGCCAGTCGAACGAGTCGCCTTTTACATTCTTATAAACCATCTGATAGTCTACTTCACCATAGTAGTTACCGCCAAGATCTATATCCATTGATCCGTCCTCGTTCTCGTAGATGTACTTAAGGTCACTGGAGTCGATAAGAATCTGTGCACCTTCAGCCATCAGTTCTTTCAGACGATTGAGTAGTAATGGTAAGCGTGATAGTTTGCCGGCAATGCCTGTGCCGTTCATCAGCAAAAGAATTGTGTCGAACTTGCTTTGCAGCTGTGTGTCGAAAAGGTTTACACACTCTACGTCTTCTATTCCACGAGCCTTCATCACGTCGCAGCTTAGCGGTGAAACGTCAATGGCTTTCACCTCAAATCCATGCTCCTGTAACGCAAGAGCATGGCATCCGGCTCCTGCACCCACGTCCAACACTCTGCCACGCACAAGCGTTAAGGCTCGTTTTTCAAGTTGTGGCATCTCTTGTTCTGAGCGGAACAGATGAGCTATAGGCATCTCGTCCTCTTCGAACATGGAAGAGAGCACACGCAGATGTGCTGCTCTTCCGTTCTTATAGTAGTCGCTGATAGCACTGCCCATCGGATCGCGCGAAGGAGAGATGGTTGTTGTGTTCATTGTCATAGCGTTAGAGCGTTACGAAAAGAATTCGGTAAATACCTTCACGCAGTATTCGTGGTCAACCACGCTTCCTGTTTCTCTGCAACTATGCATTGCAAGGATAGCATTACCCATATCTACACCACGCAGTGGGATAGATGATGCAAGAATGTTGCCCAAGGTACTACCGCCTGCCACGTCACTATGGTTTACGAAGCGCTGGCATGGTACGCCTGCTTTCTCACATAATCCAGCAAAGACCGCAGCCGAAACAGCATCCGATGCGTACTTCTGCGCAGCGTTGAACTTGATAACTGGTCCACCGCCAAGCATTGGGTGGTTCGTCGGGTCGTACTTCTCAGGGTAGTTCGGGTGCCAAGCGTGAGCATTGTCTGCCGAAATCATAAAGGCACGCTCAACGGCTTGATAGTACGCTTCCTCTGTATGACTTTGTGACATTGCAATACGCTTTAGTATGTATGCGAGGAACGGACTGCCTGCGCCCTGCTTTGTCTGTGAACCAGTCTCTTCGTTGTCGAAGAGGGCGAGCACTTGCGTTGTGTCTGTTGTATCGGAAGCAATGAGTGCTTCAAGACCTGCATAGCACATAGAGAGGTCGTCGAGTCTGCCAGACGATATAAACTCGTTGTGTACGCCGAATGTGCAAGCCGGTGTTGCGTCAGCGAGGTAGAGGTCGAAGTCGAGAACATCTTTGGCGCAGAACTGGCAATCGGCTATTGTGCTGTTTAGCTCTTCAAGGATAACATTCATCAAGAGATTGCCAGTTTCGAGTTGGCTTGTAATCTGTCCGAGCAACGGCAGCACATCCTTCTGCTTGCTGAGGGCTACGCCGTCATTCACTTGGCGGTTGAAGTGTATAGCCAAGTTGCTAATCTGCAGCAGTGGGCGCTTGATGTGCAGCAACAGAGTCTCGGGTTGCATAACGTCTTCACCTCTGACAATCACGCGACCGGCGAGAGTAAGCGGACGGTCGAACCATGTAGACATAATCGGACCTCCGTACACCTCGGTGTTCAGCTTCACGATGCCGCCCTCAGTAAGCATTTCTGCATTTGGCTTGATGCGGAAAGTTGGCGAGTCACAATGAGCGCAAATCATGTGAAAACCCGCGTCAGCGATAGGCTTGTTGCCGATGCGGAAAGCATAGATAGAAGAGTCGTTCTTGGTAACGAAGAAGCAGTCGCCACTCTTCACTTCGCCTAATGGCAGTGCTGGGTCGATACGGCGGAAACCATTAGCCGCAAGTGTATCTGCAATATTCTTGACAGCCAGAAAATTCACTGGCGATGCATCAAGGAAAGAAAGAAGTCGTTTTATCATTGTCGTTTGTTTTAATACATGAATAACGTTAGATACTATATAGTGATTATCGTTAGCTGCATAATATAGCGTTTCAAAGTTAAAGTTTTATTTCGGAGTGTGCAAGTAAATGGAGTTTTTTGTCTACTTTTGTATTTAAATTTTTGGTATATGAAAATATTCAAATCTCGATATTTCGCAGTTGTGTCATGGCTTGTTTGTTTGGTCATGCTGACAGCCTCGTGTTCTGACTATAGCGACAAAGAAGTAGTAGGTTTGAATGAACGAGCCTACGAAGTACATTATAAGAGTCTGGATTCAACGAAGACGTATGCGGAGAAGGCTCTGTCGTTGTCTGTGCCTAAATCGAAAGCGTGGGCACACGCCATGAATGATTTGGCTTTCTATTACATTGCAAAGATGCAATACGGAGAAGCCGAGAGAATACTCAACGAGACGGTTAAGTCTACCGACGATGAGATTGAGTTGATGATAAGTCGTGTGCAGCTTATGCGTCTTTGTCAGCGCAAGTCGGAGAATAAGAATTTCTACCACGAACGCCATTATGCTTTGCAGCACATGCAGAAGATAGAAAAGGAGTATGCCAATCTGTCGGCAGCGGAACGTAAGCGTTTTGTGTATGCACGTTCAGAGTATTGGATAGTGCTCTCCACCTATTTATATTATATCGGTCAACCGCGTGGAGCATCGGAGGCAGTGCTGAATATAGAGGAAGATGCCCTGCTGATGAGCGATATGCCACAGTTGCTGACATATTATTATACTGTAGGTTCGGGCGGTATATTGCAAGGCCAACAGCATGATAAGCTGATGCGTACAGAGTTCAACTACCTCATACGTTGCTATATGCTTGCTCGCCAGTGTGGTTATATCTATTGGGAGGCGAACTCTATGCAGGCATTGAGCGAGAAGTTGCAAGACGAAAGCAGACGTGAGTTCCTTATGCTGAACTTCCGCCCAGAAATCAATTTCCTCAATGTTGATAATATGCCAGACACTCTGCTTGCCGGCAATCTTGCGGAGCGAGCATTGGAGTTGTTCAAGAAATATGGCGATGTGTATCAGATTGCAGGCGCATGGCGTACTTTGTCGGAGGCATTCCGCAAGGTTGGTGACAATAAGTCGGCACTTATCTGTCTGAAAAACGCTATTGCCAACGACACAACCATAAATGCTGCTCCCGACCTTGTTGCGTCCATTCGTGAGCAGATGTCAATTGTATATTCGGCACTCGACAACAAGAAAATGAGCGACTACAATCGCAATGCCTATCTTGACATCCAGGAGTACACACGCCAGGATCGTATGCTTGAGGCACGTGCCGAACAACTCGCTTCTTCGTTACGTAAGCAAGACATCATGATTGTGATTGTGGTTGTGGCAATCATTCTGCTCATTGTGGCTATGGCATTCTTCGTCTATAAGACACGAAAGAAAGCCGCGGAGTTCCCGATAAACACTCTGCTGCAACCACTTGAAGATTGGCAGAAAGCACGTTCCAACTATTACGAACGTACTGAGGTTGAGTATGAGGAGAGGCGCGAGCAGATAGCCATTCTTCAGAATCAGTACGAGCACTACTTGGAGAAGAATATTGAGCAACGTGCCAAGGTGTCTTTGGCATCGTCAGTTGCTCCGCTTATCAATCGTTTGTTGCACGAAGTGAAGATGCTTTCGTATGATAAGGAAACAACCGAACAACGCAATAGTCGCTATGAGTACATCGGTCAGTTGGCTTCTTCCATAGAGCAAACAAACGAGCGACTTACCGATTGGGTGAAACTGAAGCAGGGCGAGATAGCGTTGCGCATAGAGAGTTTTGCTTTGCAAACACTGTTCGACACTCTACGTAGTAGTGATATAGAATACAAGCTCAAGGGCATAGCACTTAATATTGTGCCGACCGAAAGTTTTGTGAAGGCAGATAAGGTGCTGACCCTCTTTATGCTCAACACTATTGCGGAGAATGCACGCCGCTTCACTCCAAATGGTGGCAGTATTGATGTGTATGCTGAGGAAACCGACAGTTATGTTGAGGTGTCAGTTAGAGATACGGGTAAGGGTATGGACAGGGAGCAACTCGATTCTTTGTTCAAGCCTTGCTATATAACCGACTCCAATGATACGACGAAAGAAGGTGGTCATGGTTTCGGACTTCTCAACTGTAAGGGAATCGTAGAGAAGTATAAGAAGATGAGCTCGTTCTTTAGCGTTTGTTCCATTGGAGCAGAGAGCGAAGAGGGTAGTGGTAGCCGTGTCTTCTTCCGATTGCCTAAAGGCATGAAGAAAGTACTCATGCTTTGCGCATTGTTCCTAAGTGTGTTCTGTTCGTGTGCAAAGACCAATTCTATGGGGGTCGTAATTAACGAAAATGATAGAACACGACAGGCAAATACGTTGGTCGATAGTATATATTATAATAATGTGTCAGGCAACTATCATCGCACGTTGGAGTTGTCGGATAGCTGTATACGAGTGCTTAACCACTTGTTTGCAGATAGTATGCTTATAAGCAACGGCGCACGTGGAATGATGCTTAAAGGTACGGATGCAGACGAAGCTATCGAACTGAAGTGGTTTCGTGACAGTGTAAAGATGGACTATAGCTTGCTTCTTGCCCTGCGTAATGAGGTTGCGGTTGCGGCTCTTGCCGTGCATGACATCGATTTGTACACATATAACAATCAGGTGTTTACGAAGCTCTTTCGCGAGTGTAGTGCCGACCGCTCTATTGCTACGTATGTACAGACAATGCAGCGTGCTGAGAACAATCGCAATGTAGCGATAGCGTTGCTCGTGCTGTTACTGCTTGCCGTGTTCCCTGCCTACTACTTCCTGTACTATCGCCATAAGCGTTTCTATAATTTATGTATCGAACGTATCGAGCAGATTAACGAATTGTTGCAATCGGATAATCTGTCGTCGAATATGAAGGTGAGGCAAATCAGAGCCTTGTGGAAGAATGACATAAAGGTTTCGAAGCAGATTGCGGTGATGAATAAGAATACCACACAGATTTCGGGCATAGTGAATCGTATCTGTAAAGTTCTCTCAGAGGATGTCACAAAGACCTCAGCCATGGAGCAGGAGTTGGTTATACTGGAGGAAAACACGAAGCGTATCACGGTCAATCGCGACCGCCTTTACGTCATAAACAATATCCTTGACAACCGCCTTTCGACGTTGAAGCACGAGACAATGTTCTATCCATCGCGTCTGAAGCAGATATTGCAAGCTCGCAGTGGTAGCACCTCTATGTCTGAAAAGGAACTCTTGGCTGCATTGGATGAGATAGCTTCCTACTACGAAACAATGTACACAACGCTGCTAAGCCAAACTGTTCGAGTGGCGCAGACAATGTCGTCGTTTGAACCGAGTGTTGCGATGCAATACGTGTTTGTGCTACTGAAGCGAGCGAATGGAGGAAGACAACTGAAACCGATAGAGTTGGATGCCGACGATGGATATCTGAAACTGGTATTCAATCTCGCTTCGCAGTACCCTGCAGCCAGCAATCAGCAGTCAATATACGACTACCTTGTGCTTTGTCAGATAATGCGCGACATGGGCGAGTATTATCGTGCACGAGGTTGCGGAGTAGAGACAAAGACCGCAAGTGACGGAACATCAACAATAGTAATTTATATAAAGAAAGAGATATGGAAAAGTTTAAAGTTATCATAGTGGAGGACGTGTTGCTCGAGCTCAAAGGCACAGAAGGACTCCTGCATAGCGAGGTGCCCGAGGCAGAGATTATAGCTACAGCCAATTCTGAGGACTCGTTCTGGGAAGTGTTCGCATCCAATAAGCCCGATCTTGTGCTTCTCGACCTCGGTCTTGGCGGAAGCACAACCATCGGTGTGGAGATTTGCAAGAAGCTGAAGACGGAGCATAAGAATGTGAAGGTACTTATCTTCACAGGCGAGATACTCAACGAGCAGTTGTGGGTAGATGCTCTGCACGCCCATTGCGACGGCATCATTCTGAAGAGTGGCGAACTGCTCACACGCGACGATGTGCTGAGCGTGATGAATGGCAAGAAGTATGTTTTCAATCAGCCTATTCTTAAAAAGATTGTAGACAAGTTCTGCGACACAATACAGCAGCAGATGGATCATCAAGAAGCACTTATACGCTACGAGATTGACGAATACGACGAACGCTTTCTGCGTCATTTGGCGTTAGGATATACAAAAGACCAGATTTCGCAACTGCGTACAATGCCGTTTGGCGTGAAGAGTCTGGAGAAAAGGCAGAACGAACTGGTTCAGCGTTTGTTTCCCAACGGCAACGGCGGAATGGGAGTAAACGCAACACGCCTTGTTGTTAAGGCTTTTGAACTTAATATACTTGATGTAAATAATCTTTATTCTGACGATGCATAAGTTGCGGTTAAGCCATTTAAAAGTTACGGTTAAGCGGCTTTAAAGTTATTGTTTAGTAGTTCTAAAGTAAAACCTTAGTCGTGGTATAGCGGACGCAACCCAATTGGGTTGCGTCCGCTGTCTGCATAGATTGCGTTCGCCGTCCGATCGGGCGGCGTTCGGTGTCCGATAATATTACATCTCCTTAATAGTGTTTTCTATAAGGCTTCTCTCCGCCTCATCCACACCATATTTTTCGTAGAGTTGCGAGTCTATTTCCTCAATGGCAGCACTCCAATTTATATCTGATGCAGCTGTGAAGTCCTGCAGCGGTACAAACATGAACTTATCTGGCGAGAGGTCTTGCGAAGTTATGGTCTGCAGAATGAGGTAGCGTACAAACTTGGTCTTCAGATAGGTGAGCAAGTTCTCTGCCTCCTGCGCTGTAGGATAAGCACCTGCAACGAGGTAGCTCTGCGTGCAGACACATTGCGGTTGCAGTATGGCAAGGGCGGAGAGCACTCTGTACTGTCCGTTGCGGTCGGGGGTGCCAGCATGTTCGCATGTAGCCTTCGAGAATATAACCTTATGGAGGTCAATCCACTGTTGGTTCTTCTTTATATCCTCACGCAGAACGTAGGATGGTTCGCCCGACGACTTCAGCATGACGGCTGTAGGGTCAGTGTCAGGCTGAGCTGTGCCACGGTATGTAGATACGAAGCCGAACGGAGTCTGCGGACTAATCTGCGCGTTGAGCATTGTCTTCGACATAGCCTTCACCTTGTGGATGAGCGATAGCGCACCATTGTTGCGCACGAAGATGTTGAACTCGTCGAGTTTGCGAGGCAGCGTGTTGGCGTTGCCACCAAAGTGGTTCGTAAACTGGCAGGTTGTCTTGTGCTTCGCATCCCACAAGAAATAGCTTACGCCTCCGGAGATGTCTACGGTAGGGAAGCAGTCCTTTGAGTCGACATAGTCGAAGATGGCGCGTATGTGTGTGTCGCCAAGCATTGATTGACGGAACTGATCGAGTCCGCGTCCGCCCGTGAACCATCGTGAAGGGGTAATCATTGTGATGAATTGTGGGCGCATCTGACGGGCTATGTCTACAAATTGGTTGTAGAGAGGTATGCCGTAGTTGTCTTTCTTCTCACCGATGTTCATCTGATATGGTGGATTGCCAATGATTGCGTCGAATTTCATTTGCTGATTGGTGCTTAAATTGGGATAGTTTTGTGGGTTGCTGATGGTGCTTGCGAGCTTCGCTTTGTACACAATTACCTGACTGTTGAGGTCGGGTATGGTGAGTATGTTTGGTCGTACATTGCTATCGAAGCCAACGAGAGTGCGGCGTGTTATGCTGGCTGCCATAGCAGTCTTGCAGACAGCAAAGATGTTATGCTCAACGATTTCCTTCCACATCGAGCACGACTCTTGGTCGGACAGCATGTCGAACAGACCTTGCGACTGACTGCTGCGCACCTTATATAAAGAATAAGCTACGTAAAGCGAGTAAAGACCTGTTTTTGAGCAGATGTCGAGTATCTGTGCGTTGGGGTTCATCAGCGTACGGTTGGTCACGCCTTCGTTGTAAACAAAGCGTGGTTGAGCAAGTGGCTTCGTAAACTTATCGTCAAAGAAGCAGTAGCCACCGAGTGTGTCAGAGAGATGACGGTTTACGACATTCCACGGTGTGAGGATAGTTTCGCGATCTGGGTAAGAGAAGTCGGAGAGTATGCTCGCAATCTCTGCAATGCGGCTGTCTGGGAGAAGTGTGTCGGCATGACGCAAGCGTGCAACAATAGCCTTGGCTGTTGCTACAAAGATGTCCTCGCGATAGAGGTGCTTAAGGCGCTTGAAAAGTTGCATAGTGATACCACGTGGCATGAAATGGCGCCACGACTCTGCATCGATGTTGCGCAAGAATGAGTCGATAGTCAACCCCTCGATATTATCCACCGTACCATATATCATAATAGGGAAGCGAGTGGATATCTGACTGAGTATGGCAATGGCACGCTGACGTGGTGTGAGGCGAGTTATGCCTGCATTTTCTCTTGCCTGCGTGTTAGGTATGTCATTCTGCTTTGCCGCATCTTCAGCCGTCTTGTCTTTTGCTTTCTTCGTATGTTTCTTGGCAGACTGTATGTCGTTATTCCTCTGACGACGTTCTTCAAGTACTGCATTAGCCATAGCTTCTGCCACCTCATCGAGGAGACGGAGGTCGTTTTTGCCGAGATTGTTCAGGTCGGTGTACAGACAATCGCCGTGGAAACCATTGCGGATGAGGCTTGTAGAGTAAGAGGTGTTGATGTTTCGGATGAATGTATCCGTGTCCATTCGGTTGCGTTTGCCACCATCGATAACGATAGTAGGGCAGTAGTGCAGGAATTCAGTGAGCTTCTGCACACGTGCTTCGTGCTCAGTAGATACAAGATTGTTGCTGATATATTGGTCGATGGCGGTGAGTGTTCGTGTCGGTGAGAAGTCGAATGTATAACACTCTGCTTTTATGCCCTCGCGATACGGACTCTGGCAGCGGAAGATTGTCTGGAAGTAATGAGCGCAACCAGTGTCGGCAGAGCCAGCGAGCATGAATACGGCAGTCCATTCTGGTACAGAGACACCAGTAGTGAGTCGTCCGCACGATAATGTTATTGTGCGTTCATTAGTGCTGATAGCGGTTCTTACCTCCTCAAGAGGAGATATTTGAGAAGAAACGCTATCACCGGCAACGTTTACGACCTTATAGTTACGGAACGGATTATCTGCAGTTGGCTCAGCGAGTATCTGTGCAAGACAATGAGCCGCGTTGACACCAGGCACATACCAAAGAGTATGGCATAACGATTGCCCCATTGCTTCATCGGCGAATGGATACAGCGGAGCGGTTGCGAGAAGGTTTACGAATTTTCTTACGTCGGCTTCGTGCACAAAGCACATCTGCGCCTCGTCAACACGAAAGAACTCGGAAAAGTTAAAGCCTTCGTTGTCTGTAAGGAAATAAGGTGCGAAGGTGTTGCGCAGATTATAAGTGACGATGTTCATACGTGCCATATTTGCATACGGGTTGGCTGCACCGCTGTTAGAGATATCCCACTGCTCCTTTGCACGTTGCTCCATGCAATAGTCCCAGTTGTACACGTCTGTGGTGTCGAAGGTCTGGCGGATGCTGTAGGGTGTGCCCGAGAGATAGAGTGTGCGCAGACTACGGCGTTTCTGTAGTTCGGCGATAACGTCGTTGCCAAGGCGTGTTGTGATACCCTCGTGTGCTTCGTCAACAATAAGAAAATCCCACTTTGCAGAGAATACATCATCGTTCTTCACAATACCTTTCTGCTGGTTCACGCGCTTTGAAGAGCGTAAGTCCTGCATTGATGCGAAATAGACGTAGTGGGTTGCAGGGTCTTTGGCTATGTCTTCAAGTTCGGCAAACGACGCTCCGCGACGTTTGCGTTCCTCTTCGGGCATAGCAGATGTTGTTTTGCTGCCGTACAGCCAGCCTTCAAGCTGCAGTTTCTCAATAGAGTCAAACCACTCTTGTCGCACAGCAGGGCGATGAGTGAGCACGAGTGTGCGTCTGTACCCAAGACGATGTGCTGCTTCGATGGCGCAAAGCGTTTTACCGAAGCGCATTTTTGCATTCCAAAGTACCTTACGTGAGCGCTTTAGTGTCGTCACGGTGAAGTTGATAGCTTCTTCTTGTTCGGTTCGGAATACTATGTTTTCTGTTGATATCATTCTTGTTTTGTATTTTAGTTGTGACTATTATAGTCGTAAGCCTATTTCATAATGTCTTTGTAAGTCATTTTCTTGCCACTCAGTGGTTCGGTATTGTGCCATTCCATGATTATGGCATAATGGTCGGAGTTGGGAACGTTGAAGTTCAGTCCATCCATTTGCCAAATGTTCCACGAAATGATTTCTGCAGCCTTCAATACGGCATCGCGGTGTGGGTGTCGATGCCAACGTTCGGTATAGTATTCGCAGAACGAAAGGAATAGTGACTCACGTGTAAGAAAGACGTTGTCGCCCTGACTGTCGAAGCCATATACCGACTGAAGTGCTTGGTAAGCTTTGCGTATCCATTGACGTTTGTTAGCCTTTGTCGGCTCGGAAGGGGTATTCTCGTTTATTATGCGAAACTTGCGGTCGAGCATACCAATACGTTCGCTGATAGGAATTAGTCGACCAGTGGTGGCATCATAGCGCGAAATAAGATACGGCCCTTCTCCGCAAGTTATCTCCATGCGTCTTGCCCTCACGTACGACATCCATGAGCGTTTTGCCGGAAACACGATAGGTGGCTTGGATGTTAGCCATCTGTGTTCGCCTTCCTCGTTTATATATTCGGTATTGAATACATCTTTTCTGCCAAACCATTGTTCGTCGACGAGATTGTTCTGTGCATTACATATCCATGCAGGAGTGAACACTTCAGCACGCGACTTCGAGCGAGAAGTCTGCATGGATGGTTGCTTCTTTATACGTGGTTGTATAAGATCCGGGTGGCTACTGATTAACTCTGGAGTGATTTGTGCGTTAAACGCAAATGGGCTATTGTCGCCCATCTCGTCAGTGACGCAATAATCGTCAGTTGCCCATGAAATATATGTGTTTTCATTGGGCAAACTGAGCGATTGGTCTTTTAGGAGCAGTTCGAGGAGTTGGATGTCGTTCCTCATTATGCGTTTTTAATCTTTATCTCGCAGTTCTCAAGCGATTCGATTATAGCAAGCGACTCTACACGCACACCTTGTTCGCGCAGATATTGTCCACCGTCCTGGAATGCTTTCTCGATAATGAATCCCATGCCCTCGAGTGTGGCTCCCGACTGCTTGCAGAGGTCGATGATACCCTTTGCTGCGTTGCCATAAGCAAGGAAATCGTCGATGAATATGACATGGTCATCGGGGCAAAGATAATCGCGTGAGATAACCACGTCGTAGTCGCGCTGCTTAGTGAACGAAGTGACCTTCGTGGCAAGCATGTTGTCAAGCGTGTTAGGCTTTTTCTTCTTTGCAAATACTACGGGGAGGTTCATCAGAAATCCCATCATTATAGCTGGTGCAATGCCCGATGCCTCAATAGTAAGAATCTTGTTCACCTTTGTGCTTGCAAAGCGACGTATGAACTCTACGGCGATGTCCTTCATTAAGTTAGGATCCATCTGGTGATTAATGAATTTGTCTACTTTGAGGATGCCACCAGGGTAGCATTTGCCATCTTTCAGAATTCTGTCTATGAGTGCTTTCATTGTTATTGAGTTTTTATTTTTGTTTATCTAATTGATTATATTTAAATGTTTAAAAGTCGATGGTGTTATCGTATAGTACAACGAGCTATTTGCTCTTGCTACTCGTTGTAGAACCAATCCATGAATTTTCCAATCCAAGGAATCTGTATTCGGAACCAACGATATTCTGCAACTTGTTTGCCACCGAAGTTTAAGATGAACTCTCGCATAGGGTTGCGTTTGAAAGGCAGACCGGCATCGAGGAAGTACATATGTGCAAAGCCTTGTTCGTGTGCATACTTCAGCGCAGACCATACCGTATATGAAGCAGGGTAGAGCATCATAAAGCTCTTACGGAGTGAAGCCAACTGCCACATATAGGCGTTGCCGCCGAAAAAGAAGCATACGCAGGTGCCTATGACGCGATTTTTGTATTTAGTTGCGAATATCTTGCATTGCTTGCTTGTAGCTAAATGCTCGAAGAGTTTTGAATTACGCACCGTGCGGCGAGGTTTTAGTCTGAAATAATGGCGCATGAGTTTCACTGCTTGTTGCAGCTCTTTGCTATCTGAGTTTACGATTTCGGCTTTCGCACCGCGTTGTTCGGCTATAGATAGCTTGTCGCGCAATTTCTGCGGTAGACGCTCGTAAGGGGATTTGGAGTGTAGCGAGTTGTGTATCTTTTGCCATTGTATAGGAAAATATCCATTCTCGCGCAGTTTGGCATATCCGAACATCTTACTACTCAAGTCGCTTATTTCAATAAAAAGGCATAGCTTATGAGTAAGTTCGTCGGTTATCGCCTTCACGAACAGCGAGAAAATTTCCTCTTTATTTTCCACTTCTGGTGCATAAACGCCTTCGCCATATATGTGACAATGCGAATAAGTAAATGGGGGTAATAGCAAGTGGTGATAAGACACTACTGCCAAGAGATGTGCCACGATACGTCCTTGCCCGTCAATTGCTAATGCCATGTATGGTTTCTGTTTTGGCGTGACTTCAAGTATCTTGAATAGCTCCACGCTGTGAAAGAAATCATCGCATATAATGTCGGGCAAATCGGATGCTTTAGTAATCAGACTAACACTTACCTCTTCTTTCATGTGGCAAAAATAGCAAATCTTTTTTAAAAATCGACTCGTTTGCTGTGCTTTTTCTGCGAGTTTGTTTACTTTTGTAGCTACAACAGGAAAAGAACTTATGAAAATAGTAATGATAGGTGCTGGCAATGTGGCTACCAATATTGCCAAGACTCTTGCCAATATAGGTGAAACACCGGTGCAGATATGGAGCAGAACGCTTGCTTCTGCAGAAACACTTGCAAATGCTGTAGGTACTTGTGCAACAAGTGATTGGGACTCTGTGGTAAAAGATGCCGATGTATATATCGTGGCGGTTAAAGACGATGCTATGCTTGATGTGATAGATTTGCTTTGTGCTCATTGCAAGCATGGGGTTTTTGTTCATACCGCAGGCACAATGTCGATGAGTATGTTCACGGGTAAAGCGGAACATTATGGCGTGCTTTATCCGATGCAGACATTCTCGAAGCAAAAAGAGGTGGACTTCCGGACTGTTCCGTGTTTCGTTGAGGCTTCCGACAAACATACTTTGGACATAATAATGGAGTTGGCGCGACTTCTCTCTGATAATGTTCGAGAGCTTGCGGAGTCTGAACGCAAATGGCTTCATATAGCAGCAGTTTTCTCCTGCAACTTTGCCAATGTGTGCAACGCTATGGCTGCGCAAATACTTGAACGTCATGGACTCAGTTTTGATGTAATGCTTCCACTTCTCGACGAAACGGTGGCAAAGCTTCATCGACTCCATCCAAGGGAAGCGCAGACCGGTCCGGCTTCAAGAGGAGATGTTGGAGTGGTGAGCAAGCATCTTGCTATGCTCGAAGACAACAAGGAACTGAGCGAGGTCTATAGCGTTCTGTCGAATTATATCTTGAAGAATAGAGAATAGGCACTTTGTGTTTAACTATTTAGGTTAGAAGAATGATTGATTACGATTTGAAAAAGATACGTGCTGTAATATTTGATGTAGACGGCGTGTTATCTTGCGATACTGTTACCGTCGATACTACGGGCGAACCTCTGCGTACTGCCAATCTGAAGGATGGCTATGCCATACAGTATGCTTGCAAGATTGGTCTGATTGTCTGCATCATTACGGGTGGAAATACCGAGGCCGTGCGCAAACGTTATGAAATGCTCGGCGTGAAGGAACTGTATATGGGTTGTAGCGTGAAGGTGAAAACCTATAAAGAATTCAAGGCTAAATATTCACTATCTGATGATGAGATTATATACGTCGGCGATGATATTCCTGATTACGAGGTGATGTCGCTTGTAGGTTGTCCTTGCTGCCCGGCGGACGCAAGTGTGGAAATAAGGTCGGTAAGCAAGTATATAAGTCAGCGTCGCGGCGGTTGCGGAGTGGGACGTGATATCATAGAGCAAGTACTTAAAGCACAAGAAAAATGGATGGCAGACAATAGAGCTTTCGGTTGGTAAAACCAGTGCTCTTTATCACATAAAGTTATAGTCGAAGCCTTTACTTGCGTCTGCTGCATTCTGGACATTCGCCCTTAATGATAAATGACAAGGAGTTGGCTTTGAACCCATCGGGTAGGTCAACATGCTCCACAGGAATGTCGTTCAAGCAAAAGGTGCGTGTGCATTTCTCGCAATAGAAATGAGCATGGCCGGCAGTATGGTCGTGCGAGTCGTGATGGGAGCAAAGTTCGTAGTTGAGTGCGCCTTTTCCGTCTTCGAAGGCATGGACAATGTCGTGTTCGAGAAAGAGTGTCAGCACGCGGAAGATGCTCGACTTATCCATAGGCAGCAATATCGCCTCCATTGTCGAAAGACTCATGGGGCGATGCTCGTTGTGCAGCGTTTTCAAAATGAGGATGCGGTTAGCTGTTGGGCGCACGCCCTTTTGCTTCAACATTTCTTCGGCTTTATTACTATCTATACTATTCATGTTTGGATATTGCGAAACGAAATATTCTTATTATTAAGACGCAAAGTTACAATGAAAAGATGTAAATGTAGCAATTAATCATAATTTATTTGTAGGATAGAAATAATTGTTATACATTTGTTTGTAAAATAACAACTTTTAAACTGAAAACGATGGATTTGTCTTTAATCCCTCTAAATATAAAAGGCTGTGGGCTGCGTCCTTTTGTTATAGCTGGTCCATGTTCGGCAGAGACAGAAGAACAAGTTATGTCTACTGCCCGACAACTCGCTTCGCTTGGTTGTAACGTGTATCGTGCTGGTGTTTGGAAACCCCGTACCAAACCAGGCGGTTTCGAAGGACACGGCGAGAAAGCATTGCCGTGGCTGAAGCGTGTGAAGGAAGAAACAGGAATGTCTGTGGCTACAGAGGTTGCTACCCCCGAGCATGTAGAACTTGTGTTAGAATATGGTATCGACATTATTTGGATAGGAGCACGTACCTCTGCCAATCCCTTCGCTATGCAGGCACTTGCCGATTCGCTTAGTGGTGTAGATATTCCCGTACTTGTGAAGAATCCCATAAATCCAGACCTCGAATTGTGGATTGGAGCGATGGAACGTCTCAATCAGGCAGGCATCAAGCGCTTGGCTGCCATTCATCGTGGCTTCTCGAGTTACGACAACAAGATATATCGCAATGCTCCGATGTGGCAGATACCTATAGAGTTGCGCCGCCGCATACCGGAGTTGCCGATAATCTGCGACCCCAGTCATATTGGTGGTCGACGTAACCTGATAGCTCCACTTAGTCAGCAGGCTATGGATCTTGGTTTCGATGGCTTGATTGTGGAGACGCATTGCTCTCCGAACGAAGCGTGGAGCGATGCGGCACAACAGGTTACGCCCGACGGACTCTACAAGATATTGTCGCAACTTACAATTCGCGACGGACATATTGACATAGAAGGCATACACGGTTTGCGCGAGCAAATAGATGCTCTCGACAACAATCTTGTTGAACTTCTCTCCAATCGTATGAACATCTGCCGCAAGATAGGCTGCTATAAAAAAGAGCATAATATGACAGTTCTGCAGGCTAATCGATACAAAGAGATAATAGACAAGCGTGGAGCACAAGGCGAACTGTTCGGTATGGACTCGGAGTTTGTCAAGCATATATTCGAACTCGTTCATGAGGAGTCGGTACGTCAACAGATGGAAGTAATCAATAAGCAATAGTACACAAAGATGAAGATTATATTATCAAGCAATTCGCCACGACGCAGAGAGCTTCTTGCTGGTCTTGGCATCGATTTTGAAGTGAAAGTAATAGAAGGTGTTGATGAGTCGTATCCCGATACACTACCGTCAAAGGATGTTGCAGAGTATATAGCGCGTGAGAAGGCTGCTGCGTATGAAGTGGCTGACGACGAACTCGTGATAACTGCCGACACGGTTGTGATTGTTGGTGACGACATCCTCGGCAAGCCGCATGATGCAGCAGAGGCACACGCCATGTTGCGCAAGATAAGCGGACGCACTCATCATGTCGTTACCGGCGTTTGTATGAAGACCAAGCAGGAGCAGCACAGCTTCTCGGTTATGACTGGAGTTACTTTCAAGGAGCTGACAGATGCCGAGATCGATTATTACATTGAGCACTATAAGCCATTCGACAAGGCAGGAGCCTACGGCATTCAGGAATGGATAGGATATATCGGTGTTACCGGATTGGACGGCAGTTATTATAATGTTATGGGTTTCCCCGTTCAACGCGTGTATGCAGAATTGACAAATCGATTTAAGATTGTTCAATATTAGTGAAATGTTTCGACTATTTAATATATTTTAGTCTATATATTTCGCCTCTGTTTTATTATTTCTGTAATTTTGCGCTTAATTTATGGTGCGGCTGTAATGGTCGTGCAAGATTTAACGAGTAAATATTAAACATAAACTATTATGTCAGAATCAATAGATATCCGCCAGCTTAACGCTCGGATAGAACAGCAAAGCAGTTTTGTCACCAACTTGGTGACTGGTATGAACCAAGTGATTGTTGGACAAAAACACCTCATCGAGTCGTTGCTTATCTCGCTTCTTAGCGATGGTCACATCCTTCTGGAGGGTGTGCCTGGTTTGGCAAAGACTCTCGCCATAAAGACTCTCTCTCAGCTTATCGATGCCGACTACAGCCGCATTCAGTTTACCCCTGACTTGTTGCCTGCCGATGTTGTCGGTACGCTTATCTATTCGCAGAAAGACGAGAACTTCCAGGTGAAGAAGGGTCCGGTTTTTGCAAACTTCGTACTTGCCGACGAGATTAACCGTGCGCCGGCTAAGGTTCAGAGTGCCTTGCTTGAAGCTATGCAGGAGCATCAGGTAACAATCGGTGAACAGACATTCAAACTTCCGAATCCGTTCCTCGTGATGGCTACGCAGAACCCTATTGAGCAGGAGGGTACATATCAGTTGCCTGAGGCTCAAGTAGACCGTTTTATGCTTAAAGTGGTTATCGGCTATCCTACACTTGAGGAGGAGAAGCTCATTATCCGTGAGAACTTGCGTGGTGAGGAGAAGAAGGTGTTGCCCGTAACTACTGCTGAGGAGATATTGAAGGCTCGTGAGGTAGTTGAAGAGGTATATATTGACGAGAAGATTGAACAGTATATTGCTGACATCGTCTTCGCTTCACGTTACCCCGAGAAGTACGGCTTGGGCGAACTGAAAGATATGATTACCTTCGGTGGCTCGCCACGTGCAAGTATCTCGCTTGCAAAGGCAGCGCGTGCCTATGCTTTCATCAAGCGTCGCGGCTACGTAGTGCCAGAGGATGTGCGTGCCGTTGCACACGACGTGCTGCGCCATCGCATAGGTCTCTCATACGAGGCTGAGGCAAGCAACATCACAAGTGAGGAGATCGTATCTAAGATAATAAATAAGGTAGAGGTGCCTTAAACATAAGACAATGGAAACGTCAGAGATACTTAAAAAGGTTCGCAAGATAGAAATCAAGACGAAGGGTCTGAGCCAGAACATATTCGCAGGCCAGTACCATTCTGCCTTTAAGGGTAGGGGTATGGCGTTTGCCGAGGTTCGCGAGTATCAGTTTGGCGATGACGTTCGCGACATAGACTGGAATGTCACAGCACGTTTCCGCAAGCCTTACGTGAAAGTGTTTGAGGAGGAGCGCGAACTCACCGTTATGTTGTTGATTGATGTCTCGGGCTCGCTCGACTTCGGCACACGCAAGTGTATGAAGTCGGTGATGGCTACCGAGATTGCTGCTACCATCGCCTTCAGTGCCATGCAGAACAACGACAAGATTGGTGTGGTGTTCTTCTCCGATCGCATTGAGAAGTATATTCCGCCAAAGAAGGGACGTAAGCACATCCTGTATATTATACGAGAGATGCTCGACTTTCACCCACAAAGTACCAAGACAGACATAGGTGAAGCGGTGGCTTACTTCACACGTATGATGAAGCGTCGCACAACAGCGTTCGTAATCAGCGACTTCTACGACAACAAGGACTTCCTAAAGCAGTTTCAGATAGCCAACAACAAGCATGACCTTATGGCTGTGCAGGTGTACGACCGTTGGGCGAAGCAACTGCCAGATGTAGGACTTATGAAAGTACAGGATGCAGAAACGAGTAACGAGATGTATATTGATACCTCAAGCAAGAAAGTGCGTGCTGCTCATGCACGCTATTGGAAAGAGCGTGAGGCAATACTTCGTGAGACATTCTCTCAGGCAAACGTCGACTGGATGTCAGTAGCTACCGATGAGGATTTCGTGAAAGCGATGATGACTTTGTTTTCATCAAGAAACAGTTAAGCAATGAAAAGATTAATAACCCTTATATTGTTCGTGTCGTCACTCACGATGGCTGCCGCGCAGCAGGTAGGTGTCGAGGCTAAGATTGACTCTGTGGCGATAATGATTGGCGAACAGGCACATCTTCAACTGACCATCACAGCTCGCCAGGGTGCAAAGATAGTGTATCCGCACTACAAGCGTTCGCAATATCTCGTGCCAGGCGTTGAGGTGCTGGATGATACGAAGGGTGATACGGCAGTTGTCGATGGTTATTGGAGTGTGAAAAAGATACTCACACTTACGAGCTTCGATGAGCAATTGTATGCTATACCAGGCATCACTGTAAAGGTAGACGGCAAGAGCTACAAGTCGAACCCCGTAGCACTTAAGGTAATCACTTGCGATGTCGATACTCTCAATATGGATAAGTTCTTTCCACCGAAGTCTGTACAGGACAATCCGTTCCTTTGGGCAGAGTGGATGCCACTTATTTGGATGACGCTTATTGTGTTGTTACTTATTGCGTTAGGCTCATGGGTTATAGTACGTCTGAAGCAGAACAAACCGATTATTGCCCGCATACGTATCGTGAAGAAAGTGCCGCCACACAAGAAGGCATTGGACGAGATGAACCGCTTGAAGGGCGAGTCGCATACAGCCGATTACGACCAGAAGGCTTACTATACGCAGCTTACAGACACTCTGCGCCAGTATATACGCGAGCGTTTCGGTTTCAACGCTATGGAGATGACCTCTTCGGAGATTCTCGAAAACCTGCGTAGTGCCGGCGACGAGAAAATGCTTGCAGAGCTAAGCGAGTTGTTCATGACTGCCGACCTTGTGAAGTTTGCGAAATATTCGGCACTTCTCAACGAGAAAGACATGAATCTTCTGAACGCCATCAACTTTATAGACCAGACCAAGCGTGAGGATGCTCCTACAGAAGAGCGTATAGAGCCGACACTTAGTGAGGAAGAGGTGCGTACACGCAAGACACGCGTCATGCTTAATGTGCTTCTTTGCGCCATTGCTGTCGCTATCGTCGGACTTGCAGGTTATGTGATTTATCGTGTGTGGTTGCTCCTTATGTAGAGTCTAACGATACGTAACGAAAGTAATATACAACAATGGAATTTGTAAATAAAGAATACTTCATACTGCTCACGTTGCTGATACCTTATATAATATGGTATTGGCGCAATCGTAAGCATAGCGAACCTACGATGCGTGTCAGCACAGTGGTGGCTTACTACAAGGCACCTAAAAGTTGGAGACAGCGCATGGTACATACACCGATGTTTTTGCGTTGCCTTGCTTTTGTGATGATTGTGTGCGTCATGGCACGTCCTCAGACACGCAACTCTTGGGACAATAAGTCGGTAGAAGGCATCGACATCATGCTTGCTATGGACGTGTCGACATCTATGCTGGCAGAAGACCTTAAACCCAATCGCCTTGAGGCTGCTAAGAATGTAGCTGCAGAGTTTGTGGCAGGTCGTCCGAACGACAACATCGGTCTAACAATCTTTGCAGGTGAGTCGTTCACCCAGTGTCCAATGACTACTGATCATGCTTCGCTTCTCAATCTGCTTGGTTCTGTTCGCACCGACATTGCCGCACGTGGCATCATTTCAGATGGTACTGCCATTGGTATGGGACTTGCAAACGCCGTGTCGAGATTGAAGGAATCGAAGGCAAAGAGCAAGGTGGTCATCCTGCTTACAGACGGCAGTAACAACATGGGCGACATCTCGCCAATGACGAGTGCGGAGATAGCGCACAGTCTTGGTGTGCGTGTATACACCATTGCTGTAGGAACTAACAAGGTGGCACCTTATCCCGTGCCAGTAGCTGGAGGCATTCAGTATGTGAATATGCCGGTAGAGATAGACACGAAGACTCTGAGCGAGATAGCACAGATAACGAATGCCAACTCTTATCGTGCTACCAACAACCGCGAACTGTCGCAAATATACAAGGACATCGACAAACTCGAGAAGACAAAGATGGACGTGAAACGCTTCTCCAAGCACTACGAGGCTTATCAGCCATTTGCCATCGTAGCATTGTTCCTGCTTGTGGCAGAGTTTCTGCTGCGCTTTACTGTTCTTCGCCGGATACCTTAAGGTTCTTTGTTGGCGTAGCCTTTGGTTTTTGCCCATATTAAAACTCAAAATTCAAAGTTAAGAAAATGTTCAGATTTGAGAGCCCCCAATATTTATGGTTGCTATGGCTTGTAGTAGTGCTCGTAGCGGTCAGATACTATAGCCTATGGCGCAGGCAGAAGAAGATAATGCGCATTGGCGACAAAGATCTTGTGCGTCAGCTTATGCCCGACGCTTCGACCATGCGTCGCCGTGTGAAGTTTTGGCTTATGATGGCAGCTGTAGCTGTGCTTGTGGTTGTTATTGCTCGTCCACAGATGGGCTCCAAGATAAGCAACGAGAAGCGCAACGGAATAGAGACAATCATTTGTCTCGATATTAGTAATTCGATGTTGGCACAGGATGTAGCACCTTCGCGCTTGGATAAGAGCAAGATGCTTGTAGAGAATCTTGTTGACAACTTCACTAACGATAAGATTGGTCTTGTGGTATTTGCTGGCGATGCTTTTGTTCAGCTGCCAATCACGAGTGATTATGTTTCAGCAAAGATGTTCCTTCATGGCATAAGTCCAGCACTAATCTCTACTCAGGGTACCGACATTGCACGTGCCCTTTCCGTAGCAGCAAGCAGTTTCACTCAGCAGCAGGGTGTAGGCAAGGCTATCATACTCATCACTGATGGCGAAGACCATGAAGGCGGAGCATTGGAGGCAGCAAAGGAAGCGCGTAAGAAAGGCATCAATGTATTCATTCTCGGCATAGGTAGCACAAATGGTTCTCCGATACCCGTTGGGGGTGGTGAGTATATCCGCGACAACACCGGTAACATCGTTATGTCGGCACTTAATGAGGATATGTGTCGTGACATAGCCCGTGCCGGTAGTGGCACATACATCCATGTAGACAACACCAACGACGCTCAGGAGAAGCTGAACGACGAGCTTTCGAAGCTCCAGAAGGGTGAGACAGAGAGCGTAATCTACAGCGAGTACGCCGAGCAGTTCCAGTCGTTCTGCATAGTGTTGCTCGTTCTGCTGATAGTGGAGGCGTGCATCATGGAGAAGAAGAATCCGTTGTTCAAACATTTTAGACTATTCAAGAAATAAACGATATTCAACATGAAGAAGTTTTTAGTTCTTTCAATCTTGATGATTCAGGCATTGGTAGGCTTTGCGCAGACCGACCGCCAGCACATACGCTACGGCAACCGTTGGTTCAAGCAGGACAACTATGTAAAGGCAGAGGCAGAATACCGCAAGGCAGTAGACAAGAATCCGTCCAATCCGCAAGCGCTCTACAACCTCGGTTGCGCATTGCTCATGCAGAAGAAAGACTCGGCAGCCATCCAACAGTTTGAGCATGCTGGCAAGATAGAGACCGACCCGAAGCGTAAGGCTATGGCATACCACAACATCGGATGGATATGCCAGTCGTTGAAGATGTACGGCGAGGCTGCGGAGGCATACAAGGAGAGTCTGCGCAACAACCCGTCTGACAACGAGACCCGCTACAACCTTGCGCTCTGCATGCGCCAGCAGAAAAAGAACAAGCAGGACAAGGACAAGCAACAGCAAAAGAAGCAGCAGAACAAGGGCGAGAACAAGAGCAAGGAAAAGAAAGAACAAGACAAGAACCAAAAGCAACAGCAGCAGAAGCAGCAGGAAAAGATGAGCAAGGAGAACGCCGAGCAGATGCTTAACGCCGCCATGCAGCAGGAGCAGCAGACACAGCAACGCATAAAGGACGCCATGCGTCAGAACAGATCGCGCAAGTTGCAGAAAAACTGGTAGACCACATAAAAATACATCATTCAGAATGAATAAGAAGATAACCACACTATTACTGACATGTTTTGCGTATGTACTCTCGGTATGTGCGCAAAACATTTCTGTTTCTGCCCCTACACACGTTGCTACTGGCGAGAACTTCCGTGTGTCGTACACTATAGCTAATGTGTCGGTAGACGAGTTCCGTTCGGCTTCCATCCCTTCCGGTCTGGAAGTGATAGCTGGTCCGTACACATCGCAGCAGTCGAGCTATCAGATTGTGAACGGACATACCAGCCGCTCGTCGTCGATAACCTATACCTACACGCTCTATGCGGAGAAAGCTGGCTCATACACCATAGGTGCAGCACACGCCAAGGCAGGCGGCAAGACAATCGCCTCGCGGCCATTCCGCATACAGGTGTCGGGCGCCACACGCAACAACGGTTCGTCGGCTCCCAATATGCACGATGACGCCGTTTCGCCGTCGCACAGTTCGGGTGGCAGAATATCTTCGGAAGACCTCTTCGTGAAGGTGACTGCCAACAAGAAACACGTACACGAGCAAGAACCTATTTTGCTTACGTATAAGGTGTACACTCTCGTTGACCTTACTTCGCTTGATGGTAAGATGCCCGACTTGAAAGGCTTCCATACTCAGGAAATACCATTGCCACAGCAGAAGAGTTTTCACATTGAGAAGCTGAACGGCAGAAACTATCGTTGTGTAACGTGGAGCCAGTATGTTATGTATCCGCAGATGACGGGCAAGATGACGATACCGAGCCTTACGTTCAAGGGCGTTGTGGTTATGCAAAACCGCAATGTAGACCCGTTTGAGGCGTTCTTCAACGGCGGATCTGGATACATAGAAGTAAAGCGCAATATCGTAGCACCAGCTATTGATATACAGGTAGACCCACTGCCACAGAAGCCAGCCGATTTCTCGGGTGGTGTAGGTCGCTTTTCAATATCTTCGCAGCTGTTGAATAACACAGTGAAGGCAGGCGCACCAGTTACATTGCGTGTAGTGGTAGGTGGCAACGGCAACCTGAAGCTCATCAAGCAGCCCGTGGTTACCTTCCCGAAGGACTTCGACAAGTACGACCCGAAGGTGACCGACAAGACCAAACTCACAACCAACGGATTGGAAGGCAATATGGTGTACGACTTCCTCGTTGTGCCTCGCAATCAGGGTAACTACACCATCCCTGCTGTGTCGCTTACTTATTACGACACATCGAGCAACATGTATAAGACAGTGAAAACTGCGCCGCTTACCATTAAGGTGGAGCCTGGCGACGGCAAGGGCACTTCTGTTACCGATTATTCGGCTGTTCAGCAGACTGATATTAAGCCGATAAAGCAGGGCGGTTATGATACAATTGACACCGAGAAACTATTCTTTGGTTCTACTTCATTCTTGTTATGGCTACTTCTGCCATTTGTTTTGTTTGTAGCTCTTGTGGCTATTTTCCACAAGAAGGCGGTAGAGAACGCTGATATCGTGGGTAAGCGTGGTAAACGCGCCAACAAGGTGGCTACCAAGCGTCTTAAAACTGCCTATAAGTTGCTCACCGCTGGCAAGCAGAACGAGTTCTATGATGAGGTATTGCGTGCACTTTGGGGCTATGTAGGCGACAAACTGAACATGCCTGTAGAGCAACTCTCACGCGAAAATATAAGTGATCAACTTGCTGCACACAATATCAATGCAGAGATAATAGAAAAGTTCATCTCTGCTCTTGATGAGTGTGAGTACGAACGTTATGCCCCAGGTAGTGCCGAGGGCAATATGACTAAGACATACGATAGTGCAATGATAGCTATTACGGAGATTGATGGTGTTTTGCGTGACAAGATGGTGAAGAGAAACAGTGGTGATACGGTGAGAATAATCTTGCTGTTTGTGGTTTTGTGTTTTAGTGGCTTTGTAAATGCTTCTGTAGACACCGCAAAGTCTCAACAGGGCGATAGCAGTGAAACTGCCGCAGCTGCTTATGCAAAGGGCGATTATCAGCAAGCTGCAGAGTGCTATACCAAACTGCTGAAGGTAGGGGAGAGCGCAGAACTCTATTATAACCTCGGCAACTGTGAGTATCGTTTGGGTAATATCACACAGTCGATAATTGCCTACGAACGTGCTTTGCGCCTTAATCCTGGCGATAGCGATACTCGTTACAATCTTCAGTTCCTTCGTGGTAAGACCATCGACAAAGTAGTGCCTGTTGATGAGATGTTCTTCGTTACGTGGTATCACTCGCTGCAGAATCTTATGAGCATTGATGCTTGGGCTATCCTCGCTGTTTCAGCCTTTGTGCTTGCTCTCATTCTGATATTGGCATATCTCTTCGGCAGTAATATTCTTCTGCGTAAGATTGGTTTCTTCGGAGCACTTGTCGGACTTCTGATTTTTGTGTTAGGACTCCTATTCGCTTATCAGCGCAAGGTTGCCCTTTCAGAACATAACATCGCCATAGTTCTCACGCCAACGCTCAATGTAAAGGCAACGCCTGCGGAGAGTAGTTCAGATGCCTTCGTTATCCATGAGGGCACACGTCTCACCATTACCGATAGTTCGATGAATGCTTGGTATGGTGTACGCCTTGATGACGGCAAAGAAGGCTGGTTGCCAAAGAACTCAGTAGAAGTAATTTGATAAAAAACTCAGCGAAAATGAATATGGATACCCTCTTACAGGCCGACACCGACCTCCTTCTCGCACTCAATGGCAGCAGTTCGCAGTTTGTTGACGGACTGATGATGGCTCTTACGTCGGGCTTCACTTGGATACCTATGTACGTTGCCTTGCTGTATCTTGTGGTAAAGAACAGCGAGACGATGGGACAAATCGTACTCGTTGTGGCATGTGCTGCGCTCTGCGTTTTGCTTGCTGACGGTATTGCTGACGGCATTGTTAAGCCCAGTGTAGAACGCTTTCGTCCTTGTAATGACCCTTCGCTACGTAATCTTGTGCAGCTTGTTGATGGATATTGCGCCAATGGTAAGTATGGTTTCTTCTCAGCACATGCAGCCAACACTTTCTCTATTGCAGTGTTCTTCTGCTTACTTGTACGCAGTAGCATATTGAGTATTTCCCTTCTTGTGTGGTCGCTCGTCTGCTGTTACACACGTATGTATCTTGGTGTTCATTATCCGCTTGATATCGCTGTTGGATTATTATGGGGTGGCACGGTAGGATGTGTTGTCTATTTTGTTTATTATAAATTCAGAGAGAAACTCTCTCAGTCGAAACGCTTCGTATCTACACAGTACACATCAAGTGGTTTTAGCCACTCTGATGTTGATATTGTTATGCTTGTGATAGTTCTCACATTAATCTACGCTGTTCTACGTGGAGTGCTGCATTAAAATCAATTGTCCTTTGGTCTTCGCATTGTAGGCCAATATGATTATATAAATAGAGCGAAATCAATGCAAAAGTCATCGTTCTTCGAACGCAGTCCGATCCGTTCGCGTTCGCAATCCGATTGGGCTGTGTCTTTTCCTGAATAAGGTTGACTCTATTTTACCTCTTTAATTTAACATTTCA